>Ga0075428_100004189_pt1 | contig 15880 bp, 15 predicted proteins | sample RhiMetdeltSRZDD2_FD_75291 | JGI IMG/M metagenome (GOLD analysis project Ga0075428, IMG submission 75291) | Populus rhizosphere microbial communities from Tennessee, USA - Rhizosphere MetaG P. deltoides SRZDD2 | ecosystem: Host-associated > Plants > Roots > Rhizosphere > Soil | place: USA... | reverse complement strand
CCGTGCTGAGGAGGAGCGAGCAGACACGCTTCATCGTCTGCGAGCGACGACGAAGTAGGGGGAACCATGCGCGCGATGCGCGAGCAGCTCTTAAAAAGGACCTGCGAACGTCGGGAAATCGGGCAGCGCCCGTGCTTAGCCAGGCTGGCGCGCCGCTGTCCTGGACGCGCGAGCGACTGCGAGCGAGGAAGGCAGCGGCTAACGAGCGCCAGCCTCAGCGAGCGCAGCGAGCAATCTCAGATTGCGCGAGCAGCTAAGAAAAGGGCTCAGCAACAAGATTGGTACGTGATTGTTGTGTTGGAGCCGCCGGAAGTCTCAATTCCGCACGCGTACTCCAGGGAGCCTCTACCGCAGTGAATGCGACGGTACCGCCCGCTCGAACGACTAGCTCACGGACGATGGCCAGACCGAGACCTGCTCCCCCTGAACCGCGACCTCGAGCGTCATCGAGCCTGGTGAAGCGCTCGAAGACCCGCTCCCGATCCTCTGCTGCGATGCCTGGGCCGTCGTCGCTGACGCTGATCACGGCCCAACCCAGATCAACTCTGGCGGTCACTTCCACCTGCGTTCTGGCGTGCCGCACCGCATTGTCAACCAGGTTCCCGACCGCCCGATGCAGCTCGTCGGCATCGACCATGATCATCACCGGCTGGTTCGCGACGAGTGTCACACGGACACGGGCAGCTGCGTACGCCCCGGTCACCTCGGCGACAAGATCGCGAGCATCGACACGGGCCAATCGAGCAGGTGACTTCGTGTCGGCGTCGGCACGTGCCAGCAACAGCAGGTCCTCGACGAGGCCCGACAGCCGTTTGACGTCCGGCATGAGGTCGCTGGGTAACGTGCCGCCGTCGCCAAGCCGGCCGGCGACTTCCAGCTGCGCCTGAATGCTGGCCAGCGGGCTCCGCAGCTCATGAGCAGCGTCCGCAACGAAGGCGCGCTGCCGTTCTTGAGCGCCAGCCAGCCGATCGAGCATCTCGTTGAGGGTGACGGCAAGCGCGCGGATCTCGTCCGCGGCCGGCGGCACGGGGAGCCGCTCACTACCCCTGACCGGGCCGCTGAGCCTGCCCTTTCGGCTGATCTGCTCGGCACCGGCGCGCAGCTGCTCCACCGGTCGCAGTGTCCAGCCGATCACTCGCCACGCGACGACGGCCAGAGCCGCTAACAGCAGCGGAAAGGTGATAAGCAGTGCGTTCCGGAGTGCCGTACGCGTCGCGAGTACATCGCCATACGGCAGACCGACGATTACGCTGACAGGCGCCTCAGAGCGACCTGCGGGGATGGCCTGGACCCGCAGCGGCCCGGAGACACCGACGCGCACCCCGTCCACCAAGACGGGCTTGCCCGCGAGAGCGGTTGCCAGCTCGTTTGGCGACAACAAAGGGGTCAGCCGGTCGGCTGTCACCGAACCGCCGACGACCCGTTGCTGGCCATCGACGACCTGGACGACCTGAGCGCCAGACACGGGAATGGGACTGGGCAGCCGATCCTCGTTGACCATTGCGGCAACCTCGCCAGCACTGGCCAGTGCCTCATTGTCCAGGGTGCGATTGACCGAGTACGTCAGTGCACCGAAGAACGCCAGACCACCCATGATCAACGCGATACCGACTCCGGCGAGCCCGATGATCATCAGGCGGCCCCGCAGGCTCATCGTCCAGAAACGCTTCACGTGGTGAGTACCTTGCTCACGCCGCCAGCCGATAGCCGAAGCCGCGTACGGTGATCAGACGATCATTTCCGATCTTGCGCCGCAGATAGCCGACATAGACCTCAACAGCATTGGGCGCGACATCGGCGGCGCTGTCCCAGACGTGGTCTAGCAGCTCAGCCTTGCCGATCACCCGTCCGGCGTTGCGGATCAAATACTCAAGTAACAGAAACTCGCGAGGCGTTAGATCCGCCAGCACTCCATTCACCCAGACCTCACGGCTGGCCGGGTCCAGCTTCAGGTCGCCGGCGGTGAGTACGACTGGTCGCACGCGAGCGCCACGCCGCAGCAGCGCTCGGATCCGAGCCAGCAGAATGACGAATGAGAAGGGCTTGGTCAGATAGTCATCGGCGCCATCGTCGAGACCGTCGGCCTGGTCGTACTCACCGTCTTTGGCCGAGAGCATCAGCACTGGGACCCAGTTTCCGTGGGCGCGTAGCCGACGGACCACCTCATATCCCGAGAGCCCCGGCAGCATGACGTCGAGCACCACAGCATCGAAGTCGCCATGCTGCGCCAGCCGCAGGCCAGCCGGCCCGTCCGTCGCGCTCTCCACCACGAATCCTTCGGCTCTGAGCCCGCGACGCAGTGCGGCAACCATCCGCTCCTCGTCATCGACCAACAGCACTCGCACACGCCAAGTATCGGCTGCGAGCGTCGGAAAATCGCGCGCCGCCGCACGGAGGAGGAGCAAGCGAAGGCGTTCTTCCCTTCACGAGCGACGACGACGGCGGCGGATTCCAAGCGCGATGCGCGAGCAGCCGCAAAGTATCGACTGCGAGCGTCGGAAAATCGCGCGCCGCCGTACTGCGGCAGGCTGGTGCGCCGAAGCGAGCGAAGCAATCAAACACGACCTCAGGGTTCTCACAGTGAGTGCCGACAACAATTGACACATGCGAATGTTCGCCTCCAAACCAGCGCTGCGCGTACTGGCGCCGCTGGCCGTTGTGCTCGTTGTGGTTGGAACCGCCCTGGTTGCGGGCACCGCGAGCGCTGAGAAGAAGCTGCCTACCCGGACACCGCAGGAGCTGCTGGTTGACCTCCAGCAAGCCAAGACCGATGGCCTGTCCGGCACCGTGGTGGAACGCGCCGATCTCGGCATTCCCGCCATTCCAGGCGCGAATGGACAAGACGATGCAGAACTGACGTCTCTCGTGTCAGGCACCCACACGCTTCGGGTGCGATACTCCGCGCCCGACAAGGCACGCCTGGCGGTGCTCGGCACCTACAGCGAATACGACATCATCCGAAACGGCAAGGACGTGTGGACCTGGTCCAGCAAGGAGAATGCCGCTACCCACCGCACATTGACCGCGGAAGAAGCCGAGCGGCCCGGCAGCACGCCGTCTGGTACACCCAGGACGCCAGAGGAAGCGGCGAATCGGGTCCTCAAGGCGCTTGAGCCGACCACGACCGTGACCAGCGACAGCTCGGTTGAGGTAGCCGGCCGTCCGGCGTACGAGTTGGTCCTTGATCCAAATGACTCCAACTCCTTGATCAGCCAAGTGCGAATCGCGATCGACGGCGAAACCAAACTGCCGCTACGCGTGCAGGTGTTCGGGACCGACAACAAGATCGTCTTCGAGGTTGCCTACACCTCGGTTGACTTCACCCGGCCCGATGATGCCGAGTTCGCCTTCAACCCGCCGCCGGGAGCCAAGGTCACAGAGATCAAACCGAACGAGCAGACGCCCAGCGCACAAGATCGCAAACAGGCGGAGCGGGCCCGGGAGGTCATCGGTACCGGCTGGACCGCAGTGGCCGTGACCAAAGTAGGCGATCTTTCGAACAGCCAGAGTGATCAGCAGCTCAAGGCATTCCTGAGCAAGCTGCAGCCAGTGCAGGGCTCATGGGGTTCCGGACGGCTGCTCGCCGGTACTGCCTTCTCGGCAGTCTGGACCGACGATGGCCGGCTCGCTGTCGGCGCCGTGCGACCAGAGGTGATCTATCAGGCGCTCAACAAGTGACATCAGCCCGCGCCGATGCCCCGCCCATCGTCACGGGCGGGTTGACCAAGCGATTTCGGCGCCAGATCGCCGTCGATCGCATCGATCTGGAGGTCCCGGGTGGCGCAGTGTACGGCTTCTTGGGCCCGAACGGCTCAGGCAAGACCACCACGATCCGGATGCTTCTCGGCCTGATCTCCCCAACGGCCGGTGAGATCTCGCTGCTGGGCTCGAAGATGCCCGGTGGTGCCCGTAGCGTGCTGCGGCGCATCGGCTCACTGGTGGAGGGACCGGCCTTTCACCTATATCTCTCAGGGCGCGCCAACCTGGCCCGACTCGATGCCGCTGATCGCTATAGCGATCCACGGACGTCGAAGGTCCGAATCGATAGCGCCCTCGACCGAGTGGGCTTGCTGGCCGCCGCGGAAAAACGCTATCGGGCGTACTCGCTCGGCATGCGTCAGCGGCTCGCGATCGCGAACTCACTTTTGATGCCGCGTGACCTCCTGGTGCTGGACGAGCCCACCAATGGGCTTGACCCCCAGGGCACTAGGGAAGTCCGGCACCTCATCAGCGAACTGGCGCGCGACGGCGCCACTGTGTTGGTCTCGAGCCACCTGCTTGCCGAGGTGGAGCAGATCTGCAGCCACGTCGGGGTGATGTATGAAGGGCGGCTGGTGGCGCAAGGGCCGCTCAGCGAGCTCCGCGCCGACACGGTACAGACCGTACGCGTCGACACTGATCGGACCGAGGACGCGGCGCGGGTGCTCACCGAGCTGGGTCTGAGCGAGATCACCAGCTCGCCCGGATATGTGACCGCAACGCTGGGCGACGTGGCGATCGAAAAGATCGTTCCCAACCTGGTGAACGCCTGCGTACCCGTGCTGGGGTTCGCGATACTGCGGCCGAGCCTTGAGGACGTGTTCGTATCCCTGACGGGGGAGGGATTCGATGTCAGCGGCTGAGGTACTGGTCGTCGCCAACCCGCCGCGGGCGCGGCTGTCCACCCGATTCCTCCGGTCGGAGCTCAAGATCATCTTCGGTCGGCGGCGCAACATCGCCGGCCTCGGCGTACTCGCTGTTGTTCCGGTGATCTTGGCCGTCTCGGTGCGCGTCTCCTCGGGGAGCCAGGGCGCCGGTCCAGACTTCATCGTCGGAATCACTGGCAATGGATTATTTGTGGCATTTGCCGCGCTCGCCCTGGAGTTGCCGCTGTTCTTGCCGTTAGCGGTCAGCGCCATCTCCGGCGACGCGGTAGCAGGCGAGGCCAACCTCGGTACCTTGCGCTATCTGCTGGCGATCCCCGCCGGACGCACCCGGCTACTGGTGATCAAGTACGCCGCTATTGTGATCTTCGCTGTTGCGGCAACCTTCCTGGTGGCGCTCGTCGGGTCGATCATGGGCCTGGCGCTCTTCGGCGCTGGTGACATGACACTGCTTTCCGGGACTCAGACCTCGCTGGCAGATGGCTTGTGGCGGCTGGTGTTGAGTTCGCTGTACCTTGCTGCCGGGTTCTCGGCACTGGGTGCGATCGGCTTGTTCGTTTCGACCCTCACCGAGCAGCCAATAGGCGCCACCATCGCGATCGTGCTGGTCAATGTGCTGATGTTCGTCCTCAACTCGATCGCACAGTTGGACTGGCTGCACCCCTGGCTGCTGACCCACTGGTGGACCGCGTTCGGTGATCTGCTGCGCGACCCGATCGCCACCGAGTCGATTCAGCGCGGGCTGGTCACGGCTCTGGTGTACGCCAGCGTCTTCTGGGTCGCGGCCTGGGCCAGGTTGTCGACCAAGGACATCTCGAGCTAGTCCGAGCACGTAGCTTTCCAACATGAGATGGCGGCCGGTGAGGTGCGGCTATATTTGCCAAGATCATGATGGGGTCGGCTGTAGGGCGAGGAGAGCGGCGTACGAGACGGGAAGTCGTTTCGTTCGTGCGGCGCAGCAATCGCATGCGCCCGAATCAGCGGCGCGCATGGGATGCCTACCGGGATCGCTACGTCCTGGATGTCCCCCGCTTGGACACCTCTACCTCGATCCATCCGGCCGCGGCAATGAATCTGATCGAGGTGTTCGGGCGTGATGCGGAGCTGATCGTGGAGATCGGACCTGGGTCCGGCGACTCGCTGATTCCGATGGCGGCGGCTCGGCCGCGAGCGAACGTTCTGGCGCTCGAGGTCTACCAGCCCGCCATCGCGCGCATGCTCTCTCAGCTGGCTCGGACCGGCCTCGACAATGTCCGGATTGTCGAGGCGGATGCCGTGCCCGCAATGGAGTATCTGGTGCCGGCCGGATCCGTTGACGAGATCTGGTTGTTCTTTCCCGATCCGTGGCACAAGGCGCGCCATCACAAGCGCCGGCTGCTAAATCCCGAGTTCGCCGCACTGTGTGCTTCTCGGTTGAGACCTCGCGGGAAAATGCGGATTGCGACCGACTGGGGTGACTACGCGGAGTGGATTCGTGAGGTTCTGGACAGCGATCCGTCCTTCGTCAGCTTGTATCCCAACGGCTGGGCACCGCGATGGGACGCGAGGCCGATCACTCACTTCGAGCAGCGGGGCTTGGACGCCGGGCGGCAGATCTTCGACCTTGCCTATCGCCGTGTCGGCTGAGCGGGACGAGGTGTCCAAGGTCCGATGGCGGCTGGACCTCAGCTACGACGGGACGAACTTTTCCGGCTGGGCCGCCCAGCTCGGGCGGCGTACCGTACAAGGCGAGCTAGAGAGCTGGATCACCCGGGTTCTGCGACTGGCTGAGCCCGCCCAGCTCGTCTGCGCCGGGCGAACAGACGCCGGGGTACATGCCCGAGGCCAGGTTGCCCACCTGGATCTGGATCCATCGGTGATCACCGACGGCGGGGACGCGCTCACTCGTCGGCTCAACAAGGTCCTGGGCGGCGATTGCGTGGTGCGTCGGATTTCAGCAGCTCCGCGCGGATTCGACGCCCGGTTTGCGGCGGTCTGGCGGCGCTACGTCTATCGACTGAGCGATGCAGAGGTGCCACCGGACCCGCTGTACCGGTATCAGGTTGCCCAGGTGCACACCGAAGTCGATCTTGCTCGGCTGAACGAGGAAGCTGCGACCCTCGTCGGTCTGCGGGACTTCGGTGCTTTCTGTCGGCGGCGGGAGAGAGCCAGCACGATCCGGACGCTGCTCGAGCTGGCCGGTCGACGCGTACCATCCGGTCCCATGGCGGGGGTCATCGAGTGCACCGTACGCGCCGATGCCTTCTGCCACTCGATGGTGCGGTCGCTTGTCGGCGCACTGGTCGCGGTCGCCACTGGCCAGCGTGACCATGAATGGCTGGCCGGGATCACCGAGCGCGGAGTCCGCGACTCCACGATCACGGTGATGCCGGCAGCCGGGCTCACCCTGGAGGAGGTCGGATACCCGGCTGATCATGAACTGGCGAAGCGGGCGCTGGAGGCACGCGCCCTTCGGGAAGCGAGCCGATCATGACATCGCGAGAACCCTCCCAGTACTTCAGTAAGCAGCCGGGCGGCACCGAGGTACGGCGTACCATCACCGCGCGGGTCTGGGGGCAGGAGCTGTCGTTGATCACCGCCGGCGGGGTGTTCGCTGCCGATGGTCTGGATCGCGGCACTGCCGTGCTGTTGCGAGCATCACCGACACCGGTGGGGAGTCCGCGGATCCTGGACCTCGGCTGCGGGTATGGCACGATCGCGCTGGCTGTTGCGATGCACTGTCCTGGTGCGCTCGTTGACGCGGTTGACGTGAACGAGCGGGCTCTTGCTTTGTGCCGGGACAACGCGGAGGCGCTCGGCGTGGCGGACCGGGTACGCTCGTTGCGGCCGGACGAGGTTGATCCGAACACTCGCTACGACGAGATCTGGTCAAATCCTCCAATCCGGATCGGCAAGCAGGCATTGCATGAGCTGTTGCTTACCTGGCTGCCGCGCCTGGTACCCGACGGGGTGGCGCGTCTCGTGGTCGGCAAGAACCTCGGTGCCGACAGTCTGCAGCGGTGGCTGATCGAGCAGGGCTACGGATGCGAGCGAGTCGCCTCAGCCAAAGGCTTCCGGGTCCTGGTCGTCCGCGGTCAGCCCTGAAAACTTCACGCCAGCGAACGCACTCGCCACATCGTTACGCTCAGCTATCTGGAGTGAAGTTTCCAGGGTTCGGAGTGGCTGGGAGCGCGATGTTCGAGCAGCCACTAATTGGGTAGCTATGCCATGGATTCAACTGAGGGGGCTGTGGCTCAGCTGCATAGCTCCAGTCGTAGCATGAGCGTCAGTTTGACTCCTGATCTGCACGACGAGCCGAGAGGACTGGAATGGCTGCCTACGAACTGCCCGCGCTTCCATACGACTACGCCGCATTGGAACCCCACATCTCCGGCGAGATCATGGAGCTGCATCACGACAAGCACCACGCCACCTACGTCAAGGGCCTGAACACTGCATTGGAGAAGCTGGAGGAGGCTCGCGAAAACGACTCGTTCGATTCGGTTGGCGGGCTGGAGAAGAACCTCGCCTTCAACCTCGGCGGTCACATCAACCACTCGGTGTTCTGGCCGAATATGTCACCCGACGGCGGCGACAAGCCGGATGGTGACCTTGCGTCGGCCATCGATGAGTACTTCGGCAGCTTTGACAAATTCCGCGCGCACTTCGAGGCCAACGCCACCGCCATTCAGGGCTCCGGTTGGTCGATGCTGGTCTGGGACACGCTCGGCCAGCGGCTGAACGTCGTGCAGCTCTACGACCAGCAGTCGAACTTGCCGCTCGCCCAGATCCCTATCGTGTTGCTCGACATGTGGGAGCACGCGTTCTACCTGCAGTACAAGAATGTCAAGGGCGACTACGCCAAGGCATGGTGGAACGTGGTCAACTGGGCCGACGCACAAGCCCGCTTCTCCGCAGCTAGGGCACAAACCGCGGGACTGATTGCGCCTCAGTGATCAACTCTGCGAGCGTCGTTAGGCAGCTTCAATTCGGCGCCGCGCGAGCGGAGGGAAACTTGCTAGGGCGCCAGCCTGCTGAGGTTCCACGTCAGCCCGGTGCGCCGGTAGAGCAGCCGGTCGTGCATTCGGCTCGGCTGACCTTGCCAGAATTCGATCATGGTCGGAGTCACCCGGTAGCCGCCCCAATGCTTCGGGCACGGCACTGTGACCCCACGGAACCGGCGCTCAGCTGCCGCGTACGCACGCGTCAGCTCCTCGAGTGAGGGCACCGTCGCGGACTGCTCAGACGCCCAAGCTCCCAGCTGCGAATCTCGCGGCCGGGTCGCGAAGTAGGCCTCAGATTCAGCGCGCGGCACGAGTTCCGCTGTCCCCTCGGCACGGACCTGCCGATGCAGCGGATACCAGCCGAAGAGCAGCGCGACGTTTCGATTCCGGCTCAGCTCGCTGCCCTTCCGCGAGTTGTAATTGGTGAAGAAAGTGAAGCCCTGGTCCGAGACGTTCTTGAGCAGCACGGTACGACTCGCTGGCTGGTCGTCGACGCAGGTGGCGATCACCATCGCGGTCGGCTCGGGCAGCAACCCACGCTCCTTCGCAATGAATGCGTCGGCCAACCAGGCGTCGAACAGTACGAATGGATCAGCTGGCGCGGTCGACTCTAGAAGGTGCTGACCCTGGTACTCCATGCGCTCGCCGAACAGATCCTGCATGTAAGTCAGTCTGACGCAAACTTCGTGAGCTCAACTCGGGTTGCGTACGAAGACGACAACGGCGCCCGCCACAAGCGCTACGAAGGCAGCCACGCCAATCGCGAGCAGCGTTCCCTGCTGGCTTTGGATGGCATTGGCTTCCTCCTCAGGGACGTCGCCCTCGCTGCCCTCGGGATTGGGCCCAGGCGTGGGCGTCGGAGTGGCCTCGCTGGGAACTGGCATGGAGTACACCTTGGACTTCTTGCCTTCGCTGCCAACCAATAGCGACTGCTCGTCCAAGCTGAGCGTCAGCGATTCCGCCTGTGGCTGATCGGGGATCGGGGCGCTGGCGACCACCTCGTACTTAGTGTCATCGATGACCTCCACCGAGTTGTAGGTCAGCAGGGCTATCCTGCCCCCTCCAGGTAGGAAGGTCCCGTCGGTGACATTGGAGGGCGCCGCGCCGACCCTCTCCAGCTCGTTGACGCCTTGGCGGCGCGGTCTCATCGGAGCCTCGTATATGGCAGCCTTCCGCCCCTTCGTCACGATGAACAGCCGGCCAGAGTCATCGACGAGCAATGTCTCCGCGTTGTGCGGTCCATCCGGATAGCGGAAGTCGTAGGCGTAGTAGCTCACCGTCAGGCCGTTGGCCCGCGGGTTCTTGAAGAAGTAGACCCGGATGGAACTGCGCTGACGGCTGTTGTCGCCTATATCGGCGACGTAAAGCCGATCCCCGTGCACCGCGACGGCCTCGACATCTTGTGGTTCAGCTCGAAAGTTGAGGGTGCCCTGGACCTTGCCGTCGAGCCCGATGCCGTACGCGACGCCACGGTCGCCAGAGTCGTTCACCGTCCAATACACGTTGCCGTCCGGATCGACGGCGAGACCACTGGATTCAGTGATGCGCGCGTCCTTGATAGTGAATGCGACGGTGTCCTCGGCTCCGGCGACCGTTGGGACCGCAAGGAACGCGGCTGCCAACAGCAGCAGCACCAGACGCCTCCCCCCGCGCATCAGTGCCATCGTGCTGATCCCTTCACCAAACCTCGCGCACCGGGGGGCGTGCGCGACCGAGCCTTTACCGTAGCCAATTCCAGGCGGCAGCGACGACCACGATCAGGATTAGACCACCGAGTACGCCGGAGACGATGAGCCGACGTGCCCGTGGGTTCATGGGCCCAGGATAGGACCGCCAGAACTGTGATCCTGAAATTTCCGCGTCGTGCATTCCACTCGATTACGGTGTCAGTTATGGGCGAACTTCGCTTGTATGCCGTCGGCATTGACGAGGTTCGAGGCATGTTCGGAGCATCCCCGCAGGTCGCTGAGCACCTGCGTGAGGTGGCTCGCCGAGCCTTCACCCCACCTGCTGTGGAGGCTCGTGGCGGTCTACTGTCCAAGCTGGGACCCATTTTCAAACGTGTGCCCGCGACACCTGTGATCTCCCCTACGCAACCCGAGCCGCACGACGTCGAGGTGCTGCTGGCCGGGGCTTACGTGTCGCCTGATCGTACCGGCGCAACATGGCGGCTCCTCGAGACCCTGGTTCAGGGTATTGCCTGGGGCTCGACCTTGATGAGCCTGACCGCCCAGTCGATGGATGATCTTGACTTCGCGCTCGCGCGGGGCGGTGTGTCGGCGTCGGTGGGTTTCCGCCATCTGCTGAACAGCACGCCAAGCCTCAACCTGGTCCCGGTGCCAGGGCTGACGGTTGGCTGGCACCCACATCGCAAGGCATTGGCAATGGCGGCGGCTTACCGGTCGGCGCTGCAGGACATCAAGACCGAAGAACAACGAGAAATGATCAACTCGCTGACTATCTGGCTGGATGGCTTCGTGCCGTGGGCGCAGGTTGCTGCCTCGCTGGGTCGGCCGGTGCCTGACCTGGTGGGCTTCTGGGCCAGCTGAGCTCAGCTGGTGACGATCACCAGCAGAAGGTCGCCGCCCTCCACCTGCTGTACAGATGCGATCGCGAGTCGCTGCACCACACCGGAGACCGGCGCAGTGATCGAGGCCTCCATCTTCATCGCCTCGATGGTGGCAACCGTGGCACCAGCCTCGACGGGATCCCCCTCGGTAACCGTGACCGTGACCACACCGGCGAACGGTGCGGCCACATGTCCCGGCTTGGTCGGGTCCGCACGCTCCGCCGCCTTGACATCGACCTTGATCGACTTGTCGCGCACCCGAAGGGGACGCAATTGACCGTTGAGCGTACACATCACGGTACGCATGCCTCGCTCGTCAGCGTTGCCGATCGCGGTCAGCCCAAGAATCAGGCTGACCCCTCTGCCGATCTTGGCGACATGCTCCTGACCCGGCTGCAACCCGTAGAGGAAGTCGAGAGTGTTCAGCCGACCGACATCGCCGTAGGTTGCCCGGTTGGCCAAGAACTCCTTGGTCGGCCCAGGAAACAGCAGCCGGTTCAGCGTCGCCTGCCGTACCTGGCCCTTGTCATCAAGATCAGCTGAGTCTTCCGGCGAGATCTCGACATCGCGGACCGGCATCGTACGACCCTGCAGGGCTTTGGTCCGGAACGGTTCCGGCCAGCCGCCGGGGGGATCGCCCAGCTCGCCATTGAGGAAACCGATGACGGAATCAGGGATGTCGTAGTTCTGTGGGTTCTCAGCGAAATCGTCTGGATCGGCGCCGACCGCGACCAGGTGGAGCGCCAGATCGCCGACCACCTTCGATGACGGGGTGACCTTCGGCGGCCTGCCCAAAATGGCATTTGCCGCGGTGTACATCGCCTCGATCTGCTCGAACTTCTCCCCCAGCCCAAGCGCGATGGCCTGCTGCCGAAGGTTGGAAAGCTGCCCCCCGGGAATCTCGTGGTCGTACACCCGGCCGGTCGGGCTGGGCAACCCCGACTCGAACGGTGCATACATCTTGCGCACCGCCTCCCAGTACGGCTCCAGGTCCATCACGGACCGCAGGTCCAAGTTGGTCGGACGCTCCGTGTTCGCGCACGCGGCGACGAGTGCCGAGGCCGGCACCTGACTAGTGGTTCCTGCCATCGGCGCGCTGGCCACGTCTACCGCGTCAACCCCCTCCTCGATGGCGGCCAGCAACGTCGCAAGCTGACCGCCTGCGGTGTCGTGGGTATGAAGGTGCACCGGCAGGTCGAAGTTCTGCCGCAACGCGGCGACGAGCTTCCGAGCCGCCGGTGGGCGCAGTAAACCCGCCATGTCCTTGATCCCAAGGACATGTGCACCGGCGTTCACGATCTTCTCGGCCAGATGCAAGTAGTAGTCGAGCGTGTAGAGGTCCTCAGCCGGTGAGTTCAGATCGCCGGTGTAGCACAGCGCCACTTCGGCGATGGTGCTGCCGGTCTCGCGGACGGCCTCGATCGCCGGACGCATTTGCTCCACATCATTGAGCGCATCGAAGATTCGGAATATGTCGATCCCGACCTCGGCAGCTTCGGCAACGAATGAGGTTGCGACCTTCGTCGGATACGGCGTATAGCCGACCGTGTTACGGCCGCGTAGCAGCATCTGGAGGCACAGGCCCGGCATGTTGAAGCGCAGCGCGGCCAGTCGCTCCCACGGATCCTCGGCGATGAAGCGGAGGGCCACGTCGTACGTCGCCCCGCCCCAGCATTCGACCGACAGTAGTTCCGGAGTCATCCGCCCGACGTACGGCGCGATCCTGAGCAGGTCCTTGGTACGGACTCGCGTGGCCAACAACGACTGGTGGGCGTCACGGAACGTGGTTTCGGTGACCTCGATGGGGACACGTTGCCGCAGGTCGGCGGCAAAGGCTTCCGGACCAAGATCAAGAAGACGTTGCCGCGAACCCGGGGGCGAGGGAATGTTGAGATCGACGCCGGCCGGTCGCTTGATACCTGGGTCGAGCTGCGTTGGTGCCGGGCCGTGCGGCTGATTGACCGTAACCTCTGCAAGCCACCGCAACAGCTTGGTGCCGCGGTCCGCTGGAGCGTGAGTGGTCAGCAGGTCGGGTCGCTCCTCGATGAAGGAGGTCGAGACGTCGCCGGCAATGAAGTCTGGATCCTCCAGAACCGACTGCAGGAAAGGAATGTTGGTGCTGACCCCGCGTATCCGGAACTCAGCCAACGTCCGCCGAGCCCGAGCCACCGCTTGCTCGAAGGTCCGGCCGCGGCAAATGAGCTTGACGAGTAAGGAATCGAAGTACGCGCTGATCTCGACGCCGATATCAATGGTGCCGCCGTCTAGGCGTACGCCTGCGCCGCCGGCGGAGCGGTACGCGGTAATGGTGCCGGTATCGGGCCGGAATCCGTTCGCCGGATCCTCCGTCGTGATCCGGCACTGTAGCGCTGCACCGTTGATCCGGATGACCTCCTGTGAGAGACCAAGATCAGCCAGGCTCTCGCCTGACGCAATGCGCATCTGGGACTGCACAAGATCAACGTCGGTGATCTCCTCGGTGATCGGGTGCTCAACCTGAATCCGAGGATTCATCTCGATGAAGACGTGCTGGCCTGCGCGCTCCCCTTCGGTTTCGACCAGGAACTCCACAGTTCCGGCACAGGAATAGTTGATCGACTCGGCGAAGCGCACCGCGTCACGACACAGCGCCTCCCGCAATTCGGTCGAAATGTTCGGAGCTGGCGCGATCTCAACGAGCTTCTGGTGCCGCCGTTGGACCGAGCAGTCGCGCTCGAACAGATGAATGGTGTTGCCCTGCGCGTCAGCAAGGATCTGTACCTCGATGTGCCGCGGCCGGCCCACAGCCTGCTCAATGAACGCCGTCGGATCGCCGAATGCCCCCTCGGCCTCACGCATCGCGGCGGCAACGGACTCGCGGAGCGTCTGGGGGTCCTCGACCCGGCGCATGCCGCGGCCGCCACCGCCGGCAACCGCCTTGACGAACACCGGAAAGCCGATCTGTGTGGCTCCCGCCACCAACTCGTCGAGATTTGCGGAAGGCGGCGTGGACCGCAGCGTTGGGACGCCAGCGGCCCTCGCTGCCTCGATAGCCCGCACCTTGTTGCCGGCGAGCTCGAGAACTCCGGCGGGAGGACCGATGAAGATGATGCCAGCCTCAGCGCAGGCGCGTGCTAGGCCGGGATTTTCGCTCAAGAACCCATAGCCGGGATAAATCGCGTCGGCACCGGACTCCTTCGCGGCCCGGATGATCTCGGCAATATCCAGGTATGCACGTACCGGATGCCCGCGCTCGCCGATCACGTACGCCTCATCCGCTTTGATTCGGTGAACAGCGTTACGGTCCTCGTAGGGAAACACCGCGACCGTCTTCACGCCCAGCTCGTACGCCGCCCGGAAGGCTCGGACAGCGATCTCACCGCGGTTGGCGACCAGCACCTTGGCGAACATGGGTCGAATCTACCGAGAGTTTGTTACCGCAGCGAGACAGCGTTCGCCGATGCTTGCTAGCTGGCGCTCAGCGCCTATCGGAGGGCTGAGGCTGACCTGCTATCGCTCAGAGCTCGATAGCTCTCAGGCTGAATCGGACGGTGACCTGGCCGGACACGCTCTGCGCTGCCGGCTCGAACTCGAAGGCTGCATCGTCGGCTCCCTTTGCCATGGCGAATGCCCGTAGCTCTCGTGCACCGCCGCCGAGGGCGCCGTTCAGGTCCGAGATCTCCACCAGGTCCGCCACCGTCGTACCGAATGCGGCCGCGTAATCATCGGCGCGACGGCGGGCATCGCCGATAGCGGCCAGCCGTGCCTCGCGATACATCGGGTTGTCAGGGCGCAACGACCACCAGGGACCATCGACTTGGCTATTCGGCAGCTCGGTCAGCGCCAGCACTAGCGGGGAGAGCGCCTCCAGGTCCGCGACCACGATCTGAGTCGAGAACGTGCCCTGGTAGCCAGTGATCTTGCTCGGAGTGCGTCGGTTGAAGACCGGGAAGACATGGACCCCGCTGGTGCTGGACCGCTCCAGCGCCGCTTCGAACCGCTGCAGTAGCTGCGCGATCTTGGCGGACCCCCCGGCGAGCTCAGCTCTGGTTCGTTCGGGCGAATCTGCGGAGGCGTGCAAAGTCAGCGTGACCGTTGCCAGATCCGGTGGACCCTCCAGCTGAGCCTCGCCGCGTACGGTCACCAGCGGAGCAGGTCCGATGGGTTCGATCATGGCACGACCCTACGTGGTGGCCGCCAGTCTCCAGTGTCGTGTGATGCCCTGCGCCTGTCGACGGGCTCAGCGCGCGGGAGTGCGGCGCTAGCTGAGAGCGTTGGCTCCTGCCTCTGCGACGGTGTGATCGTCCTCCACGCTGCTGCCACTGACGCCGATTCCTCCTACGACCTCGCCGTTCAGCTTCAATGGGATGCCGCCGGGGAATGTGATCAGACCAGTGTTGGAAACCTCGATGTTGTACAGCGGCCCGCCGGGCTGGGACAAGGCGCCAATGTCTCCGGTATTCATGTCGAAGAAGCGCGCCGTCCGCGCCTTCCTCATGGAAATGTCGATGCTGCCCAGCCAGGCGCCGTCCATGCGGGCAAAGGCCTTGAGGTTGCCTCCGGCATCGACGACCGCAATGTTCATCAAAGTATCGATTTCGGCAGCCTTCTGCTGTGCCGCATCGACCAGGGCCTGCGCCTGCGCCAAGGTGATGTCACCCATGTGATTTCTCCGTTCTCACTTGTTCGATGCCGTCGAGGTAGAA
>Ga0075428_100004188_pt1 | contig 15880 bp, 16 predicted proteins | sample RhiMetdeltSRZDD2_FD_75291 | JGI IMG/M metagenome (GOLD analysis project Ga0075428, IMG submission 75291) | Populus rhizosphere microbial communities from Tennessee, USA - Rhizosphere MetaG P. deltoides SRZDD2 | ecosystem: Host-associated > Plants > Roots > Rhizosphere > Soil | place: USA... | reverse complement strand
GCGGGACTGGGCGATGTTTCCCATCGATCAGCTCCACCAGCTGATCCGCCACACCTGCGCCGACCACAAGCGGGAGACGATCGCCTTCGGCCGAAGGCTGGAGTCGATCCTCGGACGGATACATCTGATCGCAGTCTGGAAGAACTTCATCAAGGCCAGGTCGGAGCGGAGGCCGGACCGCTCCACGCCGGCGATGCGCGTGGGGCTGACGGATTGTCCGTGGCAATGGGAGCGCGTACTCTCGCGAAGGCTGTTCCCGGAGCGCGTCCGGCTGACCGGGTCCCTGCGCAATCTCTATCAGAAGCGCTGGACCGCCGGCCTCCCGATCCTCCGACGCGCCCACGCGGCCTGAATCCCTCGCTTGAATCCCAGAAGATAGGGGTCAGTCGCTCGAGCTCGAGCCGTTCGTCAACAAGCTTGCGGCCACCGTGGTCAGCGGTGCCGGTCGGTCCGAACGGGACCGAGCGCGGGCTCGGCCTTTGCCGCATGGCCGGACAGCGTGCTCGGCGCGTCCAAGCCGGCGCCGTCGTCGATCCCGACCCCCATCCGCACGACCAGCTCGCCGCCGAGCCAAGAGGTGGCCAGGGCGAGAGCGAGGCCCGCGTACGACAGCACGTGCGCGGCGTTGCCGGGGTCCGGGACGTTCCCGCGACGGAGCCACCAGCTCGCCGCGAACAACAGCAGCACGATGACGTTCCCGATGCCGTGGGCGGCTCCGACCGCCTTCGCCCTCGTTCCGGCCGGAATGCTGAGCCAGTCGAAGAACCCGAACGGCGCGGCGACGAGGGCCCCGATCGCGCCGGCGGCGATGAGCCAGTAGGCGACCGTCGCCATCGTCGGGTCGCCCTTGGCGAGGGCGATCGTGTCGAAGATGACCGAGGTCGCCAGGAGCCCGATCGGGAAGGCGACGAGGAGCATGTGTGGAGGGTGACCCAGGATCTTGCTGCGGCTTTCCATCCCCGCACCTCCGGGGGTTCGGGCGTTAGGCCGGCAGCTCGACGTGCACCGTCGTGCCCCGGCCGGGAGCGGAGTCGATCGTGACCATGCCGCCGATCATCTGGGCGCGCTCACGCATTCCGAGCAGCCCGAGCCTCCGGTCATGAACCCCGGTGACCGGCATCGTGACGAAGCCGCAGCCGTCGTCGGCGACGGACATGCGGACCGTGCGCGGAGTCCGCTCGAGCGTCACCGTGACGCGCTCGGCGTCCGCATGGTGGATCACGTTCGTCAGGGCTTCCTGCGCGATCCGGTACAGAACCGTGCGGGTGCCCGAGTCCAGCTCGTCGATCTCGGGGGGCGCCGCCAACCGGGTCTGGAGCCCCGTCCTGACGGACACCTCGTGCAGGTGAGCGCGTAGCGCCGGGACCAGGCCCAGGTTGTCGAGCGACGTCGGGCGCAGCTCCCGGGCAAACCGATGGACCACGTCCACGGACTCCTCGACGAGCCGCTGGGTCCGCGCGATCTTCTTTTTCAGGCCCTTGGGATCGACGGTCGCCTGCTGGCTGAGCGCTCGGAGGTGAAGGTTGATGCCGACGAGCGTCTGCGCGATCACGTCGTGGAGCTCGCGGCTGATGCGCTTCCGCTCCTCTTCCTGTGCGAGCAGGATCTGATGGGAGAGGGTGCGCGGTTGCAGCGCGGGACCCGCGTTCATCGTCAGAATCGCTGTATTCGGCATCGCCCTTCCCTCCGTGAGCACAAGAGAGCAAGGACCGTGCCTCCCGACTTTCGCGAAAGAACTGGCTTCGAACGGACCGGCGGCAGCGCGGTTTGAGGCAAATTGTAGAAATCGCCTCAACGACGAGCGTGCGCCGACCGGCCCCGGCCGCTACTTCCCGAGGAATTCGCCGATCGGCTTGAGCCCTTCGGTGTGGTCGCAGAAGATCTTCAAGGTCGCGAGAAGCGGGACGGCGAGGAACGCGCCGGCGATCCCCCAGACGAGCGTCCAGAACAGGAGTCCGACGAAGAGGGCGACGGGGTTCAAGGTGAGCCGGGAGGACAGGATCCACGGGTTGATCGCGTTCCCCTGGATGACGTTGACCGTGACGTAGGCGGCTGGAGCGATCAGCGCCCGGCCGGCGGTCTCGAAGGTGACCAGCCCCGCGAGCGTCAGGATCAGGGTCATGGTCAGCGCGCCCAGGTACGGGACGAACTCGAGCAAGCCGGCGGCGACGCCCCAGAGGACCGGGTTCGGCATGCCGGCGAGCTGCATGACCAGCGCGACGACCGCGCCGAAGCCGACGTTCATGAGCGTCAGGGTGCCGAGGTACCGGGAGACGGCGGCCTTCGAGTCGCGGGTGATGGAGACCGCCTTCTTCTTGTCCGCGAAGGCGGGCAGGCTCCGGACCATCTTGTTCAGGAACAGATCTCCCGACGCCAGCAGGAAGTAGAGCAGGACGAGGACCTCGCACAGCCCGATGAAGATCGTCTGCGTCGTCCCGAAGACCCGCTCGGCGAAGCTCGGCCCCCGGACCACGACGGACGGGGGTGCTGCGGTCCCGCCCGCGGGCTGCGTCGCGCTCTCGACCTGAGCCGCCGCCTGGTTGACCTGCTCGACCGGCCGGATGAGCCTCCGGATCTTGGTGCGAGCGTCGGCGACCGTCTCCGGGGCCTTGGCGATCCAGCTCTGCAGGGGATCGGCCAGCTTGTAGATCCCGAGCCCCAGCGCCCCGACCAGGACGGCCATCACGAGCGCGGCGGCGATCGGGGGCTTCAGCAGACGCCAGCGGCCGAGCCACCGGACCACGGGAGTCAGCGTGAAGTCCAGGAGCACGGCGAAGATGACGGGGAGGAAGAATACCCGCGCCACGTGGAGCGTGTAGATCACCGCCAAGCAGGCGAGGATGAACAGGGCGGCGCTTCCCGGGTCCGGCGGGCGGACCCCCGCGCCGGGCTCCGCTTGCTCAACCTCAGGAGCGACGGGCTCGATCGTGTCGGTCATGGAACTAAGGTAGTGCGGAAGCGTGCCGCGGCCCACGCGGGGTCTAGGGCGAGGTCGGGGCGGGGCTCTCGAAGCCGGCGAGGTAGGCCTTGATCTTCTCCACGTAGCCGAGCGTCTCCCGGTAGCGCCACCCCCGGACCTCGGGGGCGATCTGCGCGATGCAGTGCCAGGACCCGCCGTCGAGCCGGCGGGCGCGGGCGGCGCTCTGGGCGCGCAGGAGCGTGCCGCGGCCGGCGTTGTAGCTGGCCAGCATGAAGTCGCGGCGGTCGTCCAGCGTCGGATGGTCGGTCCAGAGGCGCCAGAGGGTCCGGTCGTAGCAGATCCCGGCCGCGATGTTCCACTCGGGATCGTCCAGGGTCTTGAAGTCGGCGTTCGACGACTGGATCTCCCGGAACGTCGAGGGCATCAACTGCATGATCCCCCGCGCGCCCACACGGCTCCGCGCGCTCGGGGACAGGTTGCTCTCGGTCATCGCCTGGGCCCGGAAGACCCTCCAGTCGTACGCCGGCCCGAAGTAGCGCTTCGAGTACTTCTTGAACAGATGGTCGTAGCGGTCGCTCGACGCGTCGGCCCGGGTCTGGGCGGGGACGGCCGACCACGCGACGGCGACGAGGAGCGCCGCGAGCGCCGCGCGCTTCAGTTCAGGGCTCCGCCGATGATGATCGCGATCGAGACGAAGATCGCGGCGATGAAGATCGCCGCCGCCACGTTGCCGCGCTTGAGCTCCTCGGGGAAGTTGACCTCGGGGGTCAGGCGGTCGATCACCCGGTAAGAGACGAACATCAGGACGACGCCGAGGACGGCATAGAGGAAGTTCAGACCGACGATCGACCACTCCATGGCTCCCCCCCTTCGGTCATCGGAGTACGGCCCGGCCGTCCGCCGGGTTCCCTCACGCTATACTCACCGGCCCCATGCTGAAAACCACCCCTTTCCACCCGCGCACCTCGGCGCTCGTTCGCGCTCAGACCTGGCGGCGTTGGGCGGGGTACCAGATGGCGAGCGCGTACGACCCGCACCCGGATCGGGAGTATGCCGCCGTGCGCAACGCGGCGGCCCTCTTCGACGTCTCGCCGCTCCACAAGTACATGATCCGCGGGCGTGACGCGGGGAGGATGCTCGACCGCCTGATCACCCGGGACGTGACCAAGCTCAAAGTCGGGCAGGTCTACTACACCCCTTGGTGCGACGCCGCCGGCAAGGTGATCGACGACGGCACCCTGAGCCGTCTCGAGGAGGGGACCTATCGGCTGACGAGCGCGGACTCCTCGCTGCGCTGGCTCGCGATGTGCTCCGCCGGCATGGAGGTCGAGATCGAGGACGTCTCGCGCTCGGTCGCGACGCTCGCGCTCCAGGGGCCGCTGTCGCGCACGGTCCTCTCCCGGCTCACCCCCCTCGATCTCGCTACGCTCAAGTACTTCCGCGTCGCGCGCACCACGCTCCGCGACCTCCCGGTGTCGATCTCGCGAACCGGGTACACGGGCGACCTCGGGTACGAGATCTGGATGGCGGCGGAGAACGCGCTGCCGATCTGGGACGCGCTGATCGAGGCGGGAACGCCGTACGGGATCACCCCGGCCGGTGTCTGGGCGCTCGACATCGCGCGCATCGAGGCCGGGCTGATCATGCTCGACGTCGACTACCACTCCGCGCACCACGCGCTGATCGAGGCGCGCAAGTCCTCCCCCTTCGAGATCAACCTCGGCTGGGCGGTCAGCGCGGGTAAGGGGCCGTTCAACGGCCGGCGGAGCCTGGCCGCGGAGCGCAAGCGCGGCGCGGCCTGGGGGTTCGTGGGACTCGAGATCGACTGGGGCTCGTTCGAGCGCCTCTTCGTCCCCTTCAAGCTTCCGCCCCGGATCGACAACGTCGCCTGGCGGACCAGCGTCCCGGTCTACGCGGGAGGCGCGCAGGCCGGTTACGCGACCAGCGGGTGCTGGTCGCCGTTGCTGAAGACCCCGCTCGCGCTCGCGCACCTCAGGCGCCCGTACGTCGATCCCGGCACGCGCGTGGAGATCGAGACGACGGTCGAGCACACGCGGCTGCGCGCGGCCGCGGTGGTGCGCGCGCTCCCCTTCTACGAGCCGGAGCGGAAGAAGGCATGAGCGACCCGCGCTGGGATGCGATCGTGATCGGCGGGGGGCACAACGGCCTCGTCACCGCGGCCTACCTCGCGCGGGCCGGGCGGAAGACGCTCGTGCTCGAGAGGCGCCCGCTGGTCGGCGGTGCCGCGGTGACCGAGGAGGTGTTCCCCGGCTTCAAGTTCTCGGTCTTCTCCTACGTCGTCAGCCTGCTGCGTCCGGAGATCATCCGCGACCTCGATCTGCCGCGACACGGCCTGCAGATCCTGCCCCTGGAGAGCACGGTCACGCCGCTCGACAACGGCGACTACCTCGCGTCCTGGGCCGACCCCGACGAGACGCGCGAAGAGCTGCGCCGGCATTCGCCGCGCGACGCCGACGCATCCGCGATCTTCGGCCACCTCATGCATCACATGGCGATGGCCGTGAAGCCGATTCTCGGCATGATCCCGCCCGACCCGACCTCGCTCTCCCCCCGCGAGCTGGCGGGGCTGCTCAAGCTCGGACGCCACTTCCACGGGCTCGGACCGGAGCGGTTCCACGCTCTCCACAAGCTCATGACCATGAGCAGCGCGGACTACCTCGACGAGTGGTTCGAGTTCGATCCGTTGAAGGCGACGCGATCGGCGAGCGGGATCATCGGGACCTTCCTCGGCCCGCGCTCGCCCGGCTCCGCGTACGTCCTCCTCCACCACTACATGGGGGAGATCGACGGCGCGTTCCGCGCCTGGGGGTTCCAGAAGGGAGGAACCGGAGGGATCAGCGAGGCGATCGCCTCCGCCGCGCGCGCGCTGGGGGCGACGGTCCGCACCGACGCCGCGGTGGAGCGGGTGCTCGTCACGAACGGGCGGGCGACGGGCGTGGCCCTCGCGACCGGCGAGGAGATCGCCTCGCGCCTGGTCGTCTCCGGCCTCGACCCACGGCTGACGTTCACGCGCCTCGTCGATCCGCGCTCGCTCCCGGACGACCTCGTGGACGGCGTGCGCCGCTACAAGTTCCGGGGGTCCTCCGGCAAGGTCAACCTCGCGCTCTCCGGCCTCCCGAGCTTCACCTGCCTCCCGGGAAACGGCCCGCACCTGCGCGGAGCGATCTCGATCAGCCCGACGCTGGCCTATCTCGAGCGCGCGTACGACGACGCGAAGTACGGAGAGTTCTCCCGTCATCCGTACATGGACGTCGTGATCCCGTCGATGATCGACCCGGGCATGGCCCCCCCGGGGCGCCACGTGATGAGCATCTTCGTCCAGTACGCCCCGCACGACCTCAACGGCGGCTGGAACGACGCCAAGCGCGAAGCGTTCGGCGACGCGGTCGTCGAGACGCTGGCCCGCTACGCCCCCAACCTGAAGTCGCTGATCCTCCATCGGCAGGTCCTGACGCCGGACGACATCGAGCGGATCACGGGGCTCTCCGAGGGGAACATCTTCCAGGGAGAGCTGGCGCTCCAGCAGCTGTTCTTCCTGCGCCCCGTCCCCCGGTGGGCGACCTATCGCACGCCGATCGAAGGGTACTGGCAGTGCGGCGCGGGAACGCACCCCGGCGGCGGGATCATGGGCGCGTCGGGACGTCTCGCCGCGGCGGCGATCCTCGGAGCGGCGGGATGAGCGCTTCGGGTGCGGACGTCGTCGTCATCGGAGGAGGGGCGAACGGCCTCGTCGCCGCCGCTCGCCTCGCGCGCCGCGGCCGGCGCGTGCTGGTGCTGGAGGCGGCCCCCGACGCCGGCGGGCAGGGTCGCGTGATCGCGTTCGCCCCCGGGTTCCACGCGGCGCCGCTCGCGATCGATCCGGGGTGGCTTCCGCCTCGCGTCGCGAGGGATGCCGGCCTTCCCGACCTCGCCGTCACGGAGGTGTCCACGCCGCACTCGGTCGCGACCGGGTCCGGCGGGTTCCTCACCCTCCCGCGCGAGCCGGAGCGCGCCGCGGAGGCGATCGCCGCGTACGCGAAGGGCGACGCCGCGAAGTGGGGAGCGTTCACCAGCCGGCTGCGACGCCTCGCCGGCTTCCTCGAAGAGCTGTATGCGCGCCCCGCGCCCGACGTGGACGCCTCGCTCCGCGAGCTGCCCGGACTTCTCGCCCTCGGCCGGAGGTTCCGCGCGCTCGGACGGGCCGACATGTTCGAGCTGCTCCGCACGCTCCCGCTCTCCGTGTGGGAGCTGGCGGACGACTGGTTCGAGAGCGCGGCGCTCAAGGCGGCCGTGGCGGCCGGGGGTGTGGTGGACCTCCAGCAGGGGCCGCGCTCGGGCGGGACCGGATTCGTCCTGCTTCATCACCTCGTCGGCGCGCCGGCGGGGTCGATCCGCGGCCGCGTCCCGTGGCGGAGCGGCCCGGACGCTTTCACCGAGGCTGCGGTCTCCGCCGCGCGCCGGGCCGGGGCGGCGATCCGCTTCGACGCCCCCGTCGCGCGGATCCTCGTCCGCGATGACGCGGTGACGGGCGTCGCGCTGCGGAGCGGCGAGGAGATCCCCGCGCCCGCGGTCCTCTCCACCGCCGATCCCGCGCGGACGATCCTCGAGTGGATCGACCCGGTCTGGCTCGATCCGGAGGACATCCGCAAGGTCCAGAACGTCCGTCATCGCGGATGCACCGCCTTCGTCCTGTACGCGCTCGACGGACTCCCGTCGTTCCCCGGGCTTGCGCCCGACGCGCTCGCGGGGACCGTGTCGCTCACGCCGGACCTCCGCACGATGGAGCGCGCCGCCGACGCCGCCAAGTACGGCGGGATCGCGGACCGGCCCCACGTCGAGCTGTCGGTCCCGAGCCTCCTGTGGCCGGGACTCGCGCCGCAGGGGCGTCACGTGCTGGTCGCGCGGGTGCACTACGTCCCCTACGCCGCAACGCAGGCGCTCGACGGCCGCGTGGACGCCGCCATCGACGCCGTGTCCCCGGGGTTCGCCTCCCGTGTCCTCCACCGCGTCGTCTGGACGCCGCGCGACCTCGAGGAGCGCTTCGGCCTCCGCGGGGGAGCGGCCACGCAGGGGGAGCTCGCCCTCGACCAGATCCTCTTCATGCGTCCGGTCGCGGGCTGGGGGCGCCACGCGACCCCGATCGGCGGACTGTTCCTCGGCGGGGCGGGCACGCACCCGGGCCCGGGTATCCTGGGCGGGGCGGGATGGCTCGCCGCGGAGCGGATCCCATGATCCACGGCTTCGACCCGACGCTCCCGATCGAGCGGGCGTGGACGCCTCCCGCCTCGTGGTACGTCGGACCGGAGTTCCTCGAGCGAGAGCGCGAGCGGGTCTTCCGCCGCACCTGGCAGGCGGTCGGCCGGCTCGATCAGGTCGCCCGCCCCGGCGACTACGTCGCCGGCTGCCTCGTGGACGATCCGTACGTGGTCCTCCGCGACCAGGACGGCACGCTTCGCGCCTTCCACAACGTCTGCCGCCACCATGCCGCCGAGATCTGCTCGGGGGAAGGGACCGCGCAGGAGCTGGTCTGCCCGTATCACGGCTGGACCTACAGGCTCGACGGCATTCTCACGCGCGCGCCCCGGCTCGGGAAGAGCGAAATCTTCGACCGCGCGCGGTTCTCGCTCGCGCCGATGCACGTGCAGGCCTGGGGACCGCTCGTGTTCGTGCACATGGGGGACGATCCTCCCCCCGTCGCCGATCAGCTCGCGGAGCTTGCGCCGCGCCTCGATGCGATGGGCACGCGCGAGCTTCGCTTCGCCGCGCGGCGCTCGTACGACATCCGCTGCAACTGGAAGGTCTACGTGGACAACTACCTCGACGGCGGGTACCACGTCTCGGTCCTCCACCAGGCGCTCGCGGGGCAGCTCGACCTCGACACGTATGCGACGGAGCTGTTCGACCGCGTGTCGATCCAGACCTGCCGCTCCCCCGAGACGCCTCCCGGGGAGGCGGGCGGAGACTTTCCGGAGCGGATCGGGGCGGAGGCGATCTACGCCTTCGTCTACCCGAACTTCATGCTCAACCGGTACGGCCCGATCCTCGACACGAACTGGGTCGTTCCGCTGGGGCACGACCGCACGCGCGTGATCTTCGACTTCTACTTCCCCGAGACGGAGGGGGACGAGGCGCGGGCATTCATCGAGCGGAGCGTCGCGGCCAGCCACCGCGTCCAGGAAGAGGACGTCGCGATCTCCGAGTCGGTCCAGCGGGGGCTCGGATCCCCGGCCTACGTGCGCGGGATCTACGCCCCCAAGGTCGAGATGGCGGCCTACCATTTCCACCGCCTGCTCGCGGCGGATCTGGAATGATCCCGGGGCCCGGCGCGGGGGAAGCGCTCGCGGCCCTCGACCGGCGCATCCGCGACTTGGCCGTGAACGACGGCGCCGAGGAGTGGAGCCCGCCCGACGCGATGGCCGCGGATACCCTTGCCCGCGCCGACCATTTCGACGCCTTTCCCGGAATAGCCTTGCCGCTGGAAGATGGGAGCGGCCTGTTCTGGCCGCCCGCCGCGTGCTACCACCTCTATCAATCCCTTTTGGGCGGCAGACTCCAGCGGCCGCTGAGCGTGACGTGCGTGTGCCGATGCGCGCGCAACGAGAAATCGTACGGCAGCGCACGCTTGCGGGTGTTCACCATGCGCGAGGTCGTCTTCATCGGCCCGGCGGGCCACGTCGAGCACGAGCGCCGCCGATGGATGGAGCTCGTTCTCGGCTTCGCGGGTGCGTTGGGGTTGGATGCCGGGATGGACGCCGCGTCCGACCCGTTCTTCGGTCCGACCTGGCGCGGCAAGAAGCTGATCCAACAGGCGAGGCACCTCAAGTTCGAGCTCCACGTCCCGATCGTCGAAGGGGAGGGCCGCATCGCCATCTCGTCGTTCAACCTGCACGAGGAGTTTTTCGGCTCGCGCTTCGGCTTCACGCTGGACGGCGAGCCGGCACACTCCGCGTGCGTCGGGTTCGGACTCGAGCGGTGGCTGATGGCCCTCGTCGCGCGGCACGGGCGCGCGGCCGCCTTCCGGATCTGTAGCGAGGACTCGTGACCCCTACGGGCCCGCGACCCGGTAGTAGAAGCTGACTCCCGGGGGCGGAGAATCCGCCCAGCTCGTCGCCGAGGTCGTGCCGAGCCGCGTGCAACGGTCGCCGATCGCGGCGGGGCTCGTCGAGCGGTAGACCGTGTAGTCCCCTTCCCCGCTCGCCCAGGAGAGCGCGACGTCCTCGGGCCCGGGCCCTCGCGCGACGGTCAGGACCAGCGTGTTGCGCCATTGCGCGTCGGCGGCGTAGAGGATCGCGTTCGCGAGGATCTGGAAGTTGTTCCCGTCGAGGTCGTCGAGCGCGTGGGGCTGGTACTCGGCGGGCTGGTATCCGACGACGATCCCGCTCCACGCCGGACGCCTGTGAGTGAACCCCAGGAGGTGGGTCGATCCGGAATCGACGTAGTTGCTCCCGAAGAGCGTGTGCGTGATCGCTGCGGTCGGGTTGTAGCTGAAGACGGGGTAGCGCTCGTCGGGCGTGTTGTTGAAGTACGGGTAGGTCGACGGAGGGACGCCGCGCGCCGCGTCGGCGTACGAGACGCTGCCGGTGTACTCGATCCCGTTGGTGGTGACGAAGTGTCCGACCGCGGTGTCGATGACGTTCTGTCCGTCGATCGTGTTCCACGGGACCGCCCCGCCCGCGGTGGCGCCGATCAGCTCGAGGATCCCGGCCTTGCCGGTCGAGGTGTACGACCCGTGGTGGAAGGCGATGAGGCCGCCGCCCGACGCGAGGAACGCGTCCACGGCCGCGGTGAACGCGTCCTGCCGCTGGGTCGGCGTCTGCGGCTTGCCCCCGTCCGGATCGGGGATCCGGTGCGAGAAGTAGATCAGGACGTCGTACCCCGAGGAGTCGCAGGCGGGAAGCGACAGGAGCGCCGTCGCCTGCTCGATGTCGTTGGTCGGGATCTCGCGGACCGCATCCGCGCCGGGATCCAGGACGATGCCGGTCCCCGCCCGGCGGAGCGTGTTCCCGATGTCCCCCGGCCCCGGGGTCAGCCCCTCGGTGAGGTCGGCGCTGGAGAGCCCGTGCGGGTTGACGGTGTCGCTGACGACGAGAACGCGAAGGGGACGGTGAGGGGGAAGAACCGCCGCGCCGGCCCCCGCGGCCACCGTCGCCCCGAGGATCAGGGCCGCGGCGATGGTATGCTGCCGGCGCTTTTTCTTGGGGAGGTACGTCATGTCGCGCATGTTCCGTCGAACGATCATGGGGCTTCTCACGGCGACGTTCATCTTCGGCGCCGCGTCCTTGCTCGCGCCGGCGACACCGGCGAAGCCGAAGCCGCCGTCATGTCCCAACTGTCAGCCGACCATCGTCATCGGCGGCAGGGTGTGCACGCTGACATCGTGCGGCTTCGACTGCGTCTACACCTGTCCGTTCTGACGACTTCACGGGGCTGAAGTCTACGTCAGCTACCGGGTCCGGCGTTCGGCCGTTTGGCCGGGCTTGGGGTTCTTTTTCTTCCAGATCAGCCGCCACGGCTCCCGCTTGATCGTGTCGGAGAACTCGCGGGCGTTGGCGGCGGTCTTCTGAAGGTCGCTGTCCTCGCCGGTGAGGCGGTTGATGTTGTTCAGCGTGACCTCGAGCTGCGCGAGCCGTTTGGTGGCGGCTTCCGCGGCATCGGTCAGCCCCGAGACCCTCTCCCCCACGAACGCGGTCCCCGACGCCGCGATCCCGCTCCCCTCGTCGCCGCGTGTGAAGTCGATCTTCTGCTCCCCGAGCAGGCCGTACGGCTCCATGCGGACGGCGACGTTCCGGTAGATCTTCGCGTCCTTCGACACACGGACCTCGATCTTCGCCTCCAGCTCCGCCCGGCCGGGGGGGCGCTCCGCGAGGGGGACCGGAGACTGGACGTCGGTGACCTGCCCGACCCGCCTCCCGGCGAGCAGAACGTCCGTCCCCGCCTGAATCCCGCCGGCGTTGTCGAAGTAGACGAAGTACTTGCGCTCGGAGCGCAGACTGCCGGGGGCGGTGAGCGCCATCAGGGTCCCCCCGACCACGGCGAGCGTGGCGACCACGAGCAGCCCCGTGGCGATCTCGTTACGCCGGACGTTCATCGTCCGGCTCGCGGCCGAGCGGCCCGTCGGTGTCCCCCGCCACGAACTGGCGGACGACGGGGTTCTTCGAGCTCCGGAAGGCCTCGGGCGGCCCCTCCTCCAGGACCGCTCCTTCGTGGAGCATCGCCATCCGGGTCGCAATGCGAAACGCGCTCGGCATGTTGTGCGTCACCACCACGCAGGACGCCTTCGTCCGCTCGCCGAGCGTGAGGATCAGCTCGTCGATCTCGGTCGTGCCGACCGGATCGAGCCCTGAGGACGGCTCGTCGAACAGGATCAGCTCGGGCTCGAGCACGAGAGCGCGCGCGACGCCGATGCGCTTGCGCATCCCCCCGCTCAGCTCCGCGGGAAGCTGGTCCTTGGTCCGGCGCATCCCCACGAGGTCGAGCTTCGCGTCGACGACGTCGTCGATCTCCTTCGCCGGCTTGTCGGTCAGCTCCTTGAGCGGGAGCGCGAGGTTCTCGGCGACGGTGAGGGAGCTGATCAGCGCGGCCCCCTGGAAGACCATGCCGATCTTCTGCCGCGCGGCGTTCAGCTCCTCGGTCCGGAGTCCCGCCAGGTCCCGATCCTCGAAGCGGATCGTGCCCGACTCCGGCCGCAGGATCCCCAGGATGAGGCGGAGCAGCGTGCTCTTCCCCGAGCCGCTCGCTCCCAGGATCGCCAGGCGCTCATCGCGGCCCACGTCGAACGTGCAGCCGTCGAGGACCGGCTTCCCCTCGTAGCGGAACCGGAGGTCTCGGACTTGGAGAAGCGGCGCGGCGGCGCTCATTCCCAGACCCGCACGAGCACGATGTTGCACAGCGTGTCGCAGGCGATCACGGAGGTGACCGACATCACCACGCTCGACGTCGTCGCGAGCCCGACCCCGATGGCCCCGCGCGTGGCGGCGATCCCCTTGTAGCAGGCGATGACGCCGATGATGAGGCCGAACAGCAGGCTCTTGACCAGTCCCGCCCAGATGTCGCGCTGGACCAGGCTCTCGAGGGTGAGCAGGCCGAAGTAGCGGAAGGAGATGTCGAACTCCACGCGGGAGACCAGCGCCCCGCCGAGGAGCGCCGCGAGGTTCGAGACCACCGACAGGCTGGGGAGCATCAGCACGGAAGCGAGCACGCGCGGGGCGACCAGGAACCGGAGGGGCCCGATCCCCATCCCCTCGATCGCGTCCACCTCCTCCGAGACGGTCATCGTCCCCAGCTCGGCCGTGAACGCGGCGCCGCTGCGCGCGGCGACGACGATCCCCGTCAGGAGCGCCCCCAGCTCCCGTGAGAAGGAGACCGCGACGAAGCCGGGGACCGATTCCTCGGCCCCGAGGCGGCGGAGCTGATAGCCGACCAGGAGCGCGGTCGTCAGCCCGAGGAAGAGCGACACCAGCGCGACGAGCGGGATCGAGCCGACGCCGACCCGCCGGGTCTGCTCGAAGAAGAGCGAGAGGTGGAGCGGAGCGCGCCGGCGCCGGACGTGGCCGAGCATCTCGGTAACGGTGCCGGCCACGAACCAGGCCAGGCTGCTCAGCCCCTCGAGGGCGGCGAGAGTCCGATTGCCCAATCGCGCTATCAAATGAATCGATTGTAGGAGGTCCGCGAGGGTGGGGCTAATATCGGTGCATGGCCCGCACGCCCTCGACGATGGTGGCCCTGGGGACCCCGGCGCCCCCGTTTCGCTTGCCGGACGTCGTCTCGGGACGAACGATCTCCGGCGAGGACTTTCGGCAGGACGCCCCGCTGCTCGTGATCTTCCTCTGCCGCCATTGCCCGTTCGTGAAGCACGTCCAGGCCGAGCTGGCCCGCGTGGGACGCGACTACGCGGAGCGAGGCCTCGGGATCGTGGCGATCTCGTCCAACGATGCCGCCACGCACCCGGAGGATAGGCCGGAGTCGCTCGCGGAGATGGCCCGGGAGGCCGGCTTCGTCTTCCCGCTCTGCTACGACGAGAGCCAGAGCGTCGCGAGGGCGTTCGGGGCCGCGTGCACGCCCGACTTCTTCCTCTTCGATCGCGAGCGCGCGCTCGCGTACCGCGGCCAGCTCGACGACAGCCGTCCCGACAATGGAAAGCCGGTGACGGGGCGCGACCTCCGCGCCGCGATCGACGCGCTGCTCGCCGGACGCGAGGTGAGCGCGGAGCAGCGGCCGAGCATCGGCTGCAACATCAAGTGGAAGCCGGGGGGCGAGATCTCGTAATCCCTGCACAGGCCCGGCACGGCTTACAAAGCGACACGGGAATCCTGCGTTCTTCCATTGGCACTCGCCTTGCGATGACGTGTGATGGAGCCGACGCGTTCGCGATCGCGACCGCGTCGCATTTCACGGAAGGAGAGTCGAATGAAAGACCGCAACAAGACTGGGGATCACCCCGTGGGTACTGGTGTGGGCGCCGCGGGCGGCGCAGTGGCTGGCGGCACGGTCGGAACGATGGTCGGTGGACCGGTCGGCGCGGCCGTAGGCGCGGCCGTGGGCGCGGCGGCGGGCGCCGCCGCGGGGCATGCGACCGCGGCTGCGGTCAATCCCACCGTGGAGGACGCCTACTGGCGTGACAACTACAGCCGGAGCGACTACTTCGAGACCGGCCGGCCCTACTCGGACTACGCCCCGGCCTATCGCTACGGCTGGGAATCGCGTGCCCGCATGGCCGGCCGATCGTTCGATCAGGTCGAGAACGAGCTCGGCCGCGGCTGGGATCGCGTCAAGGGCGAGTCGAAGCTCGGCTGGGACAAGGCCAAGCACGCGACGCGCGACGCCTGGCACCGGATCGAGCGCGCCATCCCCGGCGACTTCGATCGCGACGGCCGCTAGGTCGTAGCAGGATCGAGCAAAGGGGCCCCCGCCGCGACGCGGGGGCCCCTGCGCGGCTGCAGCAGCTTCGCGACGAGCGCCGTCCATCCGGTCTGGTGCGACGCCCCCAGCCCTCGTCCCGAATCGCCGTCGAAATACTCGTGAAAGAGCAGGTGCTCCGCGGGACCTCCGAGCGCCGGACGCTCTCCCTTCTCGTCGAGGAGGAAGAGGCTCGTCAGACGCCGGGTCAGCTCGGCCGCCGCCTCGGCGATCGTGACCGTCCGCCCCGACCCGACCGGACATTCGATCAGGAAGTCGTCGCCGTAGTAGTGGTGGAACCTCTGGAGCGACTCGATCAAGAGGTAGTTGACGGGGAACCAGACCGGGCCCCGCCAGTTCGAGTTGCCGCCGAAGAGGCTGCTCGTGGACGGCCCCGGCTCGTAGGCGACTTCCATGCGTCCGCCATCGACCTCCAACGTGAACGGACGCGCCGCGTGCGCCTTCGAGAGCGAGCGCACGCCGAACGGCGAGAGGAACTCGCTCTCGTCGAGCGCGCGGAGGAGGAGGCGCTTCATCCTGTGCCCGCGGAGGAGCGAGAGCAGGCGGCGCTCCCCGCGCCCCGGGACGTGCCACCGTGACACGAGCGCGGCGAGGTCGGGCCGGTGGTCGAGATACCACCGGAGACGCTTCGCGAAGTCCGGAAGCGCATCCAGAAGATCGGGCTCGATCACCTCGACCGCGAACAGCGGAATGAGGCCGACCATCGAGCGAACCTTGAGCGGGACCTGCCGTCCGCCGGGGAGGCTCAGGACGTCGTAGAAGAAACCGTCGGCCTCGTCCCAGAGGCCGCCCTCCCCCATCCGGCTCATCGCCTCGGCGATCTGCAGGAAGTGCTCGAAGAACTTCGTCGCGACGTCCTGGTAGACGGGGTTGCTCCGGGCCAGCTCCAGAGCGATCCGCATGAGGCTGAGGGAGTACATCGCCATCCAGCTCGTGCCGTCCGCCTGATGGATCAGCGTCCCGGGCGGGAGCGGCGCGCTCCGGTCGAACACGCCGATGTTGTCGAGGCCGAGAAAGCCGCCCTGGAAGAGGTTCCGCCCCTCG
>Ga0075428_100004186_pt1 | contig 15881 bp, 12 predicted proteins | sample RhiMetdeltSRZDD2_FD_75291 | JGI IMG/M metagenome (GOLD analysis project Ga0075428, IMG submission 75291) | Populus rhizosphere microbial communities from Tennessee, USA - Rhizosphere MetaG P. deltoides SRZDD2 | ecosystem: Host-associated > Plants > Roots > Rhizosphere > Soil | place: USA... | reverse complement strand
ACGCCACGTGCCCGATTCCATCGCCACCCTGCGCTTCGTGCTCGCTTGCAACATCGTCAGAAAACTGGATCGATGTCCGTGCTGCATAGTGAATCAACGTTAATGACACAGTAGTACTAGGTGTTTATACATTCTTCTGCGAATCGGGAGTGCTCCGGCGCCTGCGCATCGATACACCTGAGTTCTACGGAATCTCAGCCACCCGGAACGGCTTGGTCTTGTCCCATAGCGGAATTGATAATGCCCGGCTCACATCTCATGCGTCGTACCTAGTCTCGGAGCGGGGGCGGGTGCGGGAGTACGGTGAGCTTAGTACCACGGAATCCGCCGCGGAACTCCTCCAGCCTCATCAGGTTGAGAGCTATGGCGATTTCATCCTGGTGGCGAACTCAGGCCGAAACTGCATAACCGCGTTTAATGAAGAGCGGAGCGCCGTACACTACTTTCCGACAACCGCACGATGGGACATCGGGCCGGCCGAACGGAAAGCGAACCACTTCAATTCGGTCCACGTGGAAGCCGGCTTGGTCTACGTGGTGGCGCACAACTATCAGCGGCTGTCGACGGTCTGGGTATTCACGTGGCCGGGATTTGAGCTGGTGGATGTGATTGGAACGAACACCGTTTGGGCCCACAACGTAATGGTTAGGGGCCAAGATCTGGTGGTCTGCAATTCCGCTTCGGGCAGTCTTTATTCGATCGAGGAAAAGCGCGACATCTGGTCCGTGGACGGCGGCGGGTTCATTACTCGTGGACTTGCCTCCGCAAGCGGGCTGTTATTCGCCGGTCTAAGTGCGGTCGGCAGCCGGGGCGATCGTAAGGATTGCGATGCCGCCATTTGCGTGGTGGATCTGGACACCATGCGTACGATCGAGCGCTTCGATTTTCCGGGGCTTGGCGGCATACACGAGATTCGTCTCCTGGACATCGCCGACACATGCCACGGCGGGCCCGTCATCCGGGTGCCCCACCGCCTCCTGGAGCAGGGAAGCGCTGCCTCGGCAGCGTCCAACTCCCAGTGTTACGCGTGACCAGATTCTGTATGCTCAACAGGTTGGTAGTTCTTTGCCGGACGATCTGGCCGCGCTTGCGCAAAAGATCCCGTACCGCCCGCTTTTCTTTCGGATAGATGTAGCCCTCAGGCAAAACTCCCAGCCGCAGAATGTGGGCAAGCCAGCGGGCGTCGGAATGATCGTCAGTGTATTTGAGCCCCTCGTAGTGTTGGATCGCAGCCGTGTTTGCCAGATGAACACGATGCCCCTGATCCATCAGGCCATCAACTAGCCAGTACCAGTTGGAAGGTCGACTCGACGACAATGCCTTGAAGCGCATCCCGATAGCCCGACAGCTGCTGTGCGATCAAGGGCAGATCGTTGGGCAGCCGCTTTTGATAAAACCACCTGATCCTGCTCGTCGATCAAAACCGTGACGTTGTTATTCGAGTGCAGATGATCTCGCCGTGCAACTTCATCTCCGTCTCCGCTTTGGCCTCTTAAGTTTGATCGCTCAACCTTAGGGCCTACTGGAGAAACTGGCTAGATGATTATCAGGTCCTGCGCCGACATTCGGACGTTCATAGGCTGTCGTGCATTCAAGCTTCAGGAACGAAGGGAAGGGGTCCTTAAGCGCGCGCTCAATTTTTGTATTCTATGACGTCGAGCCCGCGCTCCTTGTCGGTCACCCACAGCAGGCCGCGGTGGTCTTTGAACACGTCGTTGGTCAGCGGCGCGGCCACGCCGTCTCCCGGTTTGGGAATGAAGTAGCCGAGCTCTTTGGGATTCGCGGGATCGTTGATGTCGATGATGCGCAGCCCGCCGGCGAACCAGGTGACGTAGAGAAGATTGTCCTCATCCACCTTCTCGCGCAGCTGATGGGTGCCGAAGCGGACCTTGCCGGCGGGGTAAGGCGTCGCGGACTCCGGCAGGTAATACGAGTGGAGAAGCTTCGGCCGGGTCGGATCGCTGACGTCCCAGGTTCGCAGCGGCGCGTGCGGCTTGCCGGCGTCGGCGCCCCGGTGAGAGCGTTCTTCTTCGGTCGACACCGCGATGCGCTTGCCGCCGATCGGGTGCGCCACCTTGAGGAAGGTGTGGGTCGGCTCCGGGCAAGGCGGGTCATACGCATAGCGCGACAGTGTTCGCGGTTTTTTGATGTCGCTCACGTCGATGATCGAGATGCCCGACATCCAGCAGCCGGCATACATCTCGGTGCCGCAGCGCATCGCATGGTGCAAGCGATGCTCGGCCCGCTTGGGGTGCGGTTCGTCTCCGCCCGCTACATTCTGCCGTTCCATCGACCAGCGCGAGACCTCCACCGGCTTGGACGGATTGCGGATATCGTAGATGACCAGGATGTTGCCGACGAAGCCCTCCATTTCGGTGGAGATATAGGCGTAGTTTTCGTCGACATCGAAACGATGCACGCCCTTGCCGTGGGTTTTCACGAAGGTCACAAGCTTGGGGTTTGTTCTGTCCTTGATGTCATAGATACGAAAGCCGCCATCGGGGTATTCCTCGCGCCGACTACCATCACCGCGCTCGAACTCTGAATTGACCACCATGAGGTCGCCGACGACCCGCGCCTTGTGCGAGTGCGACCATGGGTGGCCGGGCGTGAGAGTGCTGAGAATCTTCGGCTTGCGCGGGTCGGAAATGTCGAGGATCGTCGTTCCCTGCGGCCGGTGTTGATGGCCGATATAGGCGTAATTGCCGTCGATGACGATCTGGCCGCCTCCTGCAATCTCCATTCGGGAGAGATGGCGGATGTTCGACGATGCGCGCGGCGCCGTGCCGCTATCGCTCTCAGCCGCAGGCAAAACTTCGCTCATCTTGCACCTCCCATGGAATCCCGCGGCGACTGTGGCCGGCGGTGACTAAACTTGGACCTTTGAAACCGATTTTCCGTTTGCTGGCGTTGATAATTGAATTCTAGATCGGCGTCGCGCATGGAACGTTCGCCTCTCATTTTTTCTTCCTAGGGAGGCGGCGCAGTCAGGACTCTTGATTATTAAGTTTGCGCACCAAGTCTATGGGCGATTGTATCATCATGGTCAGTCACCGGAGTCTTGCGTGTCTTTTCCAAAATTTTCGTTCCGTGATTCGAGATCGATCTTTATCAAATCTGTATGAGCGCGGGGTTACTCTGCCGCGTACATAGGCCAGAGCGGATCGTTGTCGCCCCGTGTCTTGATGTAGTCGAGCGCTTCATTCGCCGCCGCCAGAGGGAAATAGCGCGTCGTAATATGGCGCGTATCGATGACGCCGCGCTGCACCAGTTGTAACAATTCCGCGACATCCATGGCGAACCGTCCCGTGACGCTGGTGAATTCGATGGAGCGAATCATTAGATAGCGCAGCGGCAAATTGAGCGGCTCCGGGTTGGGTGCGATCAGTGCGACGCGGCCGCCCGGCTCCAAGTTACGGATGCATTCGATCGTTGTTTCAATGCCGCCCGGAGCCAATTCCGCGAGCACGCTGGCGCCTTGACCATTGGTCAGTTCTTTCACTGTGTTCGTGATCGATTCGCCGCGTCCCAGTGCGACAGTTGCGATTCTCTTCGGATCGATGGCGCGCACGCGTTCGAGCCGCGCCGGATTGCGCGCCACCGCGATAATCAGTGGCGCGCCCATGGCTAAAGCGGCAAGCACGGTGCCGATGCCGGTGATCCCAGAAGCGCCGTTGACCAGGACGGTTTCTCCGCTATGCAGCCGCGCCCGTTTGAGGGCGCGGTAGCCGACGTTGATCTGCGAGACTTTGCACATTTCGTTGATATCCGCGTCGCGCGGAAGGCGAACTACGTTGCCGGCCGGCACGCGGCAATACTCGGCCCACAGTCCGTCTTTGTAGCGACGGAGATAGGCCGGTCCTTCGCCAAACTTGGTGAGAAACCCCATGGTCTTCTTGGTTTGACAGAGGTGCTGCCTTTCAGTCCGGCAGTATTTGCAAGAGCCACAGGTGATCGAACAAATCACCACGACGCGGTCGCCGACGCGAACGCTCTCGACATCCGGGCCGACTTCGACGACCTCGCCCAGTCCATCGTGGCCGATGGTCATCGGCAGATCGGGAACCGTCTTCACCTCCGGGCTGTACTGCACGGCATCTTCGCGCATGTGCAGGTCGCCGTGATTGAGACCGGCGCGCAGCACGCGAATCAACACCTCGCCGGTGGCGAGGTCGGGAATCGGCACGTCGTCGACGCGGACAATTTCACTCGAGCCATGGGTGCGCTCGAAACCGTGCAAGCGAGCCGCTTTCATCGTGCGTTGCATGTTCGTTGTGTTTCTATTGCGCTTTGATCAGACGAACTCAGTTTCGAGTCGCGGGTTCAATTCGGCTCTTCAGAGGATTTCAGGTACGACCCTGTAGGCTCGGTCTCCATGACATGAGCGTCGGAATCCGAAAACTTGTTTCGGAGCCGATCGTCAGCATCGCTACAAATGAAGACCTAGACCACTCATGAATCTGAGCTTATGTACCAACGAGGGGATACCCTGTCAACATCGTCGGAGCGATTGGATGAGCCAATCAAAAAGCGTGAGAAAATCGGCGGCGGGCCGCAACAATAGGATCGAAGACATCGGCTTGACAAGATGTCAAAAGGTGGGTTAAGCACCATCCGAGGTCCTCTTCCGGCTGCAGTTTTATTGCTACATCGGGAGAGCCGTGTGTTCGGCGGACGAACAAGAAGCGTTATCTAGAAGCGGCTCCCAGTCCCGCAAATCCGTCTATCGTCTCAGGGAATTTTCTCGCAAGACATGACCAAGGACCTCCACTCTTTTCTGCAAGAATACGAGCGCGACTTTGCCGCGGAGGTTGTTCACATCGAGAAGGAGGTGGACGCGCGCTACGAGATCACGGCGCTCGTCTCGAAGCTCGAAAAACAAAAAAAGTTTCCTATTCTTTTTTTTCACCGGGTTAAGACTGCGAGCGGCATTTCATCCTTGCCGCTCATAGTTTTTCTCTTATCGAGTCGAAAACGCCTCGCTCATGTCTTGGAGAGCGGGGTCGAGGGCGTCGGTGTCGCGACCTTCGAGCGGCTGAGCCGGCAGATCGATCCCGTCGTCGTTACGAAATCCGCAGCTCCGGTCAAGCAAATCGTCTCGACGGGTGACGACATCGATCTCACGGAGTATCCCGCCCCCGTGCATCATGAGATGGACCCCGGTCCTTATATTACCGGAGGTTTTCTCACCGCTTATTTCCCAGACAGTCGCGTCGCCAATACCGCACTGCAACGGGGCTGGATCAGCGGTCCAAAAGAAATCCGTCTTTGCATCGAATCCTTTAGCCATAATTTTCTCATCTTGAGTCAAAATGAAGCCCACGGAAAAGACACTCCGGTGGCGATATGGGTGGGACACCATCCGCTGGTTATCCTTGGCTGCCAAAATCGCATACCCGTAAGCGTAAGCCACTTCGCCGTCGGCGGTGGCTTTGCCGGGGAGCCGATGCGGCTCGTGGGATCTGAGACTCTGGGCGAGGATTTTCTCGTTCCGGCAGACGCCGATATCGTGATCGAGGGCTTTATCCCGCGCGGCAAAAGAAAGCCCGAGGCGCCTTTCGGTGAATTCACCCGTTACTACGGCCCGCAGCGATGGAATCCGTATATGGTGGTCACGGCCGTAACCAGAAGAAGCGAAGCTCTTTGGGACGATGTCATGGTGGGACACACGCACTGGATCTCGAGTCCGGTGCGCGAGGGACATATTTTTCAAAAAGTCAAAGAAGTCGTGCCGACTTTAGTAAACGTCCACGTTCCCATGTCGGGATGTGGTGTGCGGCATGTCTACATTCAGATCCGCCAGAATGTGGCCGGCCAAAGTCGAGCCGCTCTCTTGGCGGCGCTCAACAGCCATCCGAGCGTCAAGCATGCCTTTGTTTTCGACGACGATGTCGACATCTTCGATGAGAAAGAGGTGCTGATGGCGCTCGCCAATCGCTTCCGCGGCGACCGCGATCTCTTGGTTCTTCATGAGTGTATGACCGATACGTTGGATCCGTCGGTTGCCGGCAACACGGGGCCGAAAGTCGGTTTCGATTGTACCAAGCCCGCCGGCAGGCGCTTTGCATTGCGCCTCGGGATTCCCCAAGGGGTTATGGATTCCCTTCGTCTTGAAGATCATATCCCTGAAGAAGTCTTGGGACGGATTTCCGTTGAGCCTTACGGGTAGCGGAGTTTACCCATGGAAATCATCTACCTCGACTGTCCGAAATGCGGTCGGGAATTTTATATTTCGCCGGAATTCTTGCTGCACAGGGAGTCCTATTGTGAGTGCCCGTTCTGTCACGCTGAGTTTGCGCCGGTGATCGAGAACGAAGGAACCAAGGAGAAAATGGTTGGCAAATAATCTTGAGGTGGGTATTCAGTTCTGGCCCTGGTATGACCTGCCGACCCTCATGGAACACGCCAGGATGGCTGTCGGGAGGTTTCAGTACGACCAAGTATGGATGTGCGACGAATTTCAGTACGAGGATACGCTTACGGTCCTTACGGCGATGGCCAAATCGCTCGATGTCTCACTTGGCACGATGGTTACTTTCCCTTGGCGCAACCCCCTCGAGCTGGCGCAGCGCTTTTCAACGATCGCCAAGATCCTTGCGCCAGGTAGACACATCGCCGCCGGCATCGGCGCGGGAGGAGCCGTTCAGGAACTGGTCATCGCCGAAAAGACCAATCCGATAAGCGTCGTTGAACAGACTGTCCGGCTGCTGACGGGTTTGTTCAAGAGCGAGAGCGTGCCGCTTGCCGATTTTCCCGAGCTCGCGCGCCGCTTTCGCTATAACGAGGCCACAAGCGCTCGGCTGTATTTCCCATCAAAAAGTCCTGTTCCCGTAGTACTGGCGGCCGGAGGCATTAAGACGACGAGACTGGCGGCGAGAATTGCCGACGGCGTCATCCTCACCCAGATTCATCCAAGGACATCCACGACCGCTATGACGACCGGTCTCTTCGATGGCGCCTTCGCGGACCTCGAAGCCGGGAAGAAAGAGCGATTGGAGCCAAGCTTCAAAACGATTTACAACCTTCACCTCTCGGTATCCGCGGATGGAAATCGCGCGCGGCAGTGGGCCAAGCGAAACACTTCCTACGGCCTGGCGAGCTATCTTGCCATGTACCCAAAGTGGCTGGAGATGGCGGGGCTGGACATGGAGCGCACGGCCCATGTGCGCGAGGCCTATCTCCAAGGCCTGGGAGTCGAGGAGGCCGCGGCGCGAGTAACCGATGAGATGCTGGAGCAGGCGGGATTTATCATCGCGGGAACGCCCGACGAGTGCCTGCGGAAAATCGAAGCCGTTCTTTCCTATCTTTTACGGTACCGCTTCGATCAGCTCGTGGTTGGAGTGCCGTTGGGCCCCGATGTCCCGGAGGCCGTCGGTCTGATCGCAAGCGAAATTCTCCCGCAGCTTCTGCGCTGGCTGGAAAAAGGAAGATCCCAGTAAACGGCAAAGCCTGCCCAATGTTCTGCCTACACCGAGGTTCACAAGAGTTAGAATCTTCAGCATCAAGCGAATTTTTTAGGAAGGCCAAGCCATGAATATTAAACTCACAGGCATCAGCCTGCGTGCTTTTTTTGTCGGGCTCGGTGTTGTTATCGTCTTGGCCTCAGAGGCTTTTAGTCAAGCCAAATGGGAAAAGGTTCTCGCCGACGCGCAGAAGGAAGGCAAGGTCGAAGTTTGGGGACCGCCTGGGGCGCTCATCAGGCAAAACGTCGTGGCTGCGTTTGGCAAGGCGTTCCCTAAAATCGAGCTGGAATGGCAGGGTATCCGCCCCGCATCGCAGGCCGCCAAGCTCCAAACCGAGAGGCAAGGAGGTCTCTTTAGCGTCGATGTGCTCCTCACCGGCACTACCACTGCCTTGACCTCGCACAAGCCCATGGGTGTTCTCGAGCCGATCCGCCCGGCTCTTATCCTGCCCGAGGTCACGGACCCGAAGAACTGGGTCAACAACACCATCGAGTTTGCCGACGACGGGGGTTATTCGCTGGTCTTCGTCAACTTTGTTCTGCCCCGGCTCGCCTACAATCCCGAGCAGGTCAAGCCCGAAGAGGTGGACGAGCTATACAAAATCCTCGAGCCAAAATGGAAGGGGAAAATCGTCGTTTATGATCCCATCCCTGCCGGGGCAGGACATGCCTTTGCGCGCTGGTTGTGGGAGCGTCTTGGGCCCGCCGAGGCCACTAAATATCTAAAAGCTCTGAAAGCTCAAGCGGGCGCGGTCTCGAGAGAGACGCGCACGATGCTCGAGTGGGTGGGGAGCGGGAAATACGCGATCGCCACGAATCCCGACGTCGAGCCGTTGGAGCAGCTTCTAAAACTCGGCCTTAAGATCGGCGTACAGGGAGAATTCAAAGACTATGGCAGCGAGGTTACGCCCGCCTCAGGCACTATGGTGCTCATGAACCGGGCTCCTCACCCCAATGCGGCACGAGTCTTCATCAATTGGCTTCTGGGCAAGGAAGGTCAGACGATATGGAGCGTTACACTCAATCAAGCGAGCAGACGAGTCGATGTTCCGACAAGCCACTTGCCGAGCTATATTCTGCAGAAGCCGGGAAGGAAGTACGACCGCTTCTATCTTGAGAAATATGTTATGAAGCAGCCGGAATTCGAGAACTTGCTTTTGGAAGTGTTCGGGAAGTAACGCACGCCGAGTAAACCTGCTCTGGGAGGGAGCAAAAAGCCATGGCGAATTTAGAAATTGGCATTGAGTTCTGGCCCTGGAACGATTGCCGGGAGCTCCTTTCCAACGGCGCCCGAGCACTCAAAAGCTATCCCTTTTCTCACCTCTGGATGTGCGATGAGTTTCAATATGAAGACGCAATAACGACATTGGCGGTGATGGCCATGGAGTTGGATGTTTCCGTGGGCACCATGGTTACCTTTCCGTGGCGCAACCCGCTTGAGCTCGCGCAGAGATTTGCATCGATTTCAAAGCTGGCCCGCCCGGGAAGGAGAGCGTCGCTGGGCATCGGCGCGGGCGGCGCGGTGCAAGTTCAAGTGATCGGCGAAAAGAAAAACCCTGTCGACGTAATGGCCGAGAGCGTGCAGCTCTTGCGCGGCCTGTTGAGAGGGGAGAGCGTTCCGCTAGCGCAGTTTCCCAAGCTTGCGGCGCGCTTTCGCTACAACACCAAGACAAGCGCCAAGCTCTATTTTCCTCCTCCCATGCCGGTTCCCGTCTATTTGGCGGCGGGTGGTCCCAAGATGTTCGAGGTTGCCGGCAAGCACGCTGACGGCGTGATCTTCTCTCAGATTGTCGCCACAACATCCTTGCCGGCGGTCAAAGCAGGGTTTCTGAAAAATGCCGTGAATCAAGTCGAGGCTGTGCGTGCACACGGCGATGCTCCGCTCAAGAAGCTCTACAACCTCCATATCTCGGTCTCACGCGATGGGCACAAGGCGCGGCAGTGGGCCAAGCGCAATGCGTCTTATGGTCTCGCGGGCGCCTACATCCGCTACCCGGAAGTCTTGAAGAGAATCGGCATTGACCCGGAGGAAGTTGCTCCTGTGGCGGAGGCTTATCTTCAAGGGAAGGGAGTAGAGGAAGCCGCGCGAAGAATCTCCGACTCGCTTCTGGCCCGATCGGGCATGGTCTTTAGTGGAACGCCGGAAGATTGCATAAGCTCTTGTCGGGAGCTCAAAGGTCATCTGGCCGAGATGGACTTCGACCATCTTGTTATCGGCGTTCCACTCGGTCCCAACATTCCTGAAGCCATCGATCTCCTGACCACAGAGGTCATCCCTAACATTCTGAACTGAAGCATAGACGTTGAGGCTAGAGTAAACATGGGTTTCGTCATCGGCCTTGATGTCGGGGGCACCTTTACTGACTGCGTGGTCATTGATGCCGCGGGAAAGGTGGTTACCGACAAGGCCTTCACCACGACTCCGAATACGGCTCTCGGCATGGTCCAGGCCATCGAGAATGCCGGACGCCTGCTCGGAAAAACTTTGGCCGAGCTTCTCCGCGAAACCGACACGTTGGCTCTGGGAACGACGATCCTGACAAATCTTTTCATCAAGCGCAGCGGAGCCAAGATCGGGCTGCTTACGACTCAGGGGCATGAGGATGCGACGATCATCGGCCGCGTCATGGCCAAGACCGATGGCCTTGCGGAAAGCCAGCGGCTCGATGTCCTCGTCTGGGGCAAGCCTGAGCCGTTGGTTCCACGTGGGTTTATAAAAACGGTAACCGAGCGCATCGACTACAAAGGATCTGTTCTCGTTCGGCTCGATACCAGTGGCCTGGAGAAGAGTTTAGATGAATTGGTCCACGCGGGAGCGGAGGCGATTGCCGTCTGCTTTCTCTGGTCCTTTATGAACCCGGAGCATGAAAATCGAGCGAAAGAGATCATCGCGAAAAAATACCCGCACCTTTACGTCGCTCTCAGCAGTGAAGTTGCGCCTGTGATAGGCGAGTACGAGAGAGCGATTACGACCCTACTCAACGCCTATCTGGGTCCGGCAGCCGTGCGCGAAAAAGAGGCGATGAGCGGAGCCTTCGCCTCCAGCGGTTTCTCGCGCTCGCTTTTAGTGATGCAGTCGAACGGCGGGGTGATTTGGGACGAAGAGGTCCCGGCCAGGCCCGTCAATATCTTAGCTTCCGGCCCTGTCGGCGGCGTGATGCAAGCTGCCAGGATGGGCGAGCTTCTCGGTTGTCGAAATCTCATCGCGACCGATATGGGCGGGACGAGTTTCGATGTCGGTTTGGTGATCGACGGCAATCCGCGCTTCGCGGGGACAGTTCTTTACGAGCGTTTCCGGCTCCATCTGCCGGTCGTCGAGGTAACCTCGATCGGCGCCGGCGGCGGGAGCATCGCATGGGTCGATCGCCAAACTTCGACGCTTCACGTCGGCCCAAACAGCGCAGGCTCGGACCCCGGGCCGGTATGCTACGCACGCGGTGGAAAAGACCCGACTGTCACCGACGCGAACGTGGTGCTCAACCGGATCTCGGCGGAAAGCTTTTTCGGTGGCAGAAAGCATTTGGATCGCGAAGCCGCGCTCCGCGCCATCGAAGAAAAGATTGTCTCTCCTCTTGGGTTCGATGTCTTTAGCGCCGCGAAAGGTATTTTGGACATCGTCGACGCGCGGATGGCAGATCTCATCCGTAAGCTCACGGTCGAACGCGGCTTCGACCCACGCGACTTCGTGCTTCTTTCCTACGGAGGAGCGGGGCCGGTACATGCAGGCGCCTATAGCAGGGAAGTTGGGGTCAGCCGGGCGCTGGTCAGCCCTTTTTCCCCGATGTTCTCGGCTCTGGGGATCGCGTCTTCCGACGTCGCGCGCCACTATTCGAAATCGGCGCCGATGCAGCCGCCGTTTTCGCCCGATGGAATTGAGCACGTCTTTGCCACTCTCGAAAGGCGAGCGCTGGACGATCTCGGCAAGAGCGATGTAAAAACCGGCGAGTGCGCGCTGCAGCGTTTCATCAACATGCGTTTTCGCTATCAGGTGCACGAGATCCGGGTCCCGGTTCGCTCGGGCTTAACGTTGCCGGGAGCCGTTGACCGTCTGGTGGAAGATTTCGTGGCCCTCTACGAAAGAAACTTCGGGGCGGGAACCGCTCTGCGCGAAGCCGGCGTCGAGATGCTGACCTTTCACCTAGTCTCCGCAGTGAGCACACCGAAGCCCGCGCTGCAGAAATTTCCGCGCGCCGGCTCCGACCCAAGCCGCGCTTTGAGCGGCGAGCGGCCTATTTACTGGAAGGACGGCTTCAGCGCGACACCGGTATTCTCCTTGAGCCGCCTGGCGCCGGGAAATCGGCTTTCCGGTCCGGCGGTCATTGAGGCGCCCAACACGACCATCCTCATTCATCCGGAGCAGCAGGGTGAGGTCGATGAATATTTAAATATGGTGATCGAGTTTTAACTATGAACGCCAATCTTGACCCGGTAACCTTCGAAGTCCTGCGCCACCGCTTTTCGAGCATCACCGAGGAGGGAGCGCTCGTGCTGCGCAATGTATCGGGCTCGCCGAGCGTCGCTCACTCCAACGACTGCAACGTGGCCTTGTTGACGGCGACGGGCGAAGGCGTGGCGATCGGACCCAATATCGTGTCCCATGCGCTCTCCTGCATCCACACGGTTCGTTACGTGCTGAAAGAATATAGTGAGAACCCCGGGATCGAGAACGGCGACATGTTCATCACCAATCATCCTTACATCAGCACGCCCCATCAGACCTGCGTGGTCGTGGTAGCGCCAATCCATTGGGAGGAAAAAATCATCGCTTGGGCGGGCGCCGGCATTCACGTCGCAGACGTCGGCGGACCCGTGCCGGGGCAAATCTCGGTCGGGGCACAATCGATTTGGGAAGAGGCGCTTCCTATGGCGCCGCTGAAAATCGTCGAGCGCGGGAAAATCCGCAAAGACATCGAGCAGGAGTATCTCCTCCGATCGCGGACTCGCATTCAGAACTCTATCGACTTGCGCGCGAAAATCGCCGCGAACCACACGGTGCGCGAGCGGATTGTTGAGATGGCGACGCGCTATGGCGTGGAGACTGTTCAGGCCGCCATGGAGCAGGCGCTCCAGTACTCCGAAACCAAGCTTGTCGCCATCCTTGAGTCGCTACCCGACGGTAGCTGGTACCACAGCCATGCTTTGGACTACTACGATCAGGACCGATCTCAGACCTTCGTTTGCCGGCTGAAAATGACCAAGCAGAGCGGGAATCTGATCTTCGACTTCCGGGGCTCGTCGCCACAGGCGGGAGGTGTGATCAACGCGACACACGTGGCGCTTCAGTCTTCCGTTGTGCGCATGCTGTTGGCGCTTTTCGGCTACAGCGTCGGGCTGTGTCCAGGGGCGGTTTTGCGCGTGATGCGGATCGAGAGCGAGGCGGGAACTTTTGTCGATTGCTCTTGGCCGGCGGGAGCCTGCAAAGGCACCACGGCGGCAACCTACAGCATCATGGCCGCCGCCGCCGCCTGCCTGAGCAAGATGCTTGCGGCAAGCGAGCCCTTGAGCCAGAGGTCGGCGGCGCCGTTTAAGGGTCATATGGAGATCGCCGAGATCGTGGGGACGGATCAACGCGGTCATGGTTTCGGAACGGTTTTCATCGACGGCAGTTTGGCGCAAGGGAACGGGGCCTTGAGCGCCAAGGACGGCATCGATACGGGAGGTGGAATGGATCCGGCGGTGAGCATCCCGAACATTGAGACCAACGAGTTCCGTTATCCCCTTTTGTATCTCTATCGTAGAGAGGTGCCCGACACAGGCGGTCCGGGTAGCTTCAGGGGCGGCGTCGGTCTCGCCACGGCCATTACGCCGCATGACGTGGAACGGATACCCAACGTGACATTTCACGGCCACGGCTTGGAATTTCCAACGGCGGATGGACTCTTCGGTGGTTACCCCGGAAGCACCAACCAAATTTGGATCAAGCGGCGATCGAATCTCGGGCAGCTCTTCGCCCAAGGAAGCCTGCCACGAAATATAGAGGAGCTGGACGGGGTTGACGAAGTGCCTAAGCCGATAAGCCGATCTTTTCTCGATCGTGGCGACGTTTGCCATTTTGGCAGCTGTGGTGGTGGCGGATATGGCGATCCTATCGAGCGCGATCCGGAGAAGGTCGCGCAGGATGTAGCTTCTGGTCTCGTTTCGCACGAGTGCGCGGAGAAGCTTTATGCCGTCTGTTTTCAGCCTCTATCATCTCTGGTGGACCCGGCGGCTACGGAGAAACAGCGCAAGGAGATCCGGCATGCTCGGCGACGGAGTTCGCGCCGTTCGCGCGTGTTTTCACCCTCCGGTCTCCCCCAGTTTTTCGGCGCACTCCTGAGAGTAAACGCCCATCTCTCTATTGTGCAAAGCAACGACGGAGCTGTCTTTCGTTGTCGTTGCGGCGAGCTTTTGGCTCGGGCGGAAGAGAACTACAAGGAATACCTCGCCTGGGCGGAGATGCCCTGCTCGGCCGCGGGGCCCTACACGACGGCGGCTCCTGAATATGTCCTCCGGGAGTTCTACTGCCCCGCTTGCTATGCTCTTTTGGAAGTAGACGTTGTCGAAAAGGGCGAAGCCATCTCGAAAGAAGTCGAGTTAAAGTTAAGTTGAGGTGCGGTGCGAGAACTGGACTGCACCCCTGGAGCTGGAAATTTTTACTCATGAATTGTGGACCTAACGTCAGGGTGCTTTGCCAAGGTTTGGAACCTCGTTCCAATACTTTGAGCGCCAAGGAGGATCTCCTATGAAGTTCCGTCTCATGTTCTCGCTGGTCATCATTGCGGTTCTCATATTTCCTCCGACGGGGTTCGGCGCTCAACTGCGTGTTTCCTATCCCGACATCGGCCCATCGTCGGCGTTTCTTTGGGCGGCCAAAGACCGAGGTTATTTCGCAAAATATGGATTGGACGTCGATCTCATCTATATTGTCGGAGGGCTTTTGACCATACAGGCCCTTCTCGGCAAGAACCTCGACATGGTTTCGGTCGCCGGCGAAATTGTCATCCAAAGCGCCGCGCGCGGCGGCAACATTATGATATTCGGTTCTTTTGTCAACGTTTTGGGTTATTCCCTGGTCGTCACCAAAGATATCAACACCATCGCCGACCTCAAAAACAAATCCATCGGCATCAATCGGTTCGGCAGCTCTTCCGAATATTTTACCAGGTTCATACTCGAAGAAGCGGGCCTCGACTCCGGCAAAGACGTTACTCTCATACAGACCGGAGGGTCGAGCGCCAGGCTGGCCGGTCTATCGGCCGGCGGGATTCGGGCAGCCTTGCTGACGCCGCCTCGCGACCAGACCGCGATCAAGATGGGCATGAAAATCTTGCCGATTCCCAAGATGGAATATTTAAGAAACTCCCTGGTCACTCGGGTCGATTTTTTGAATCAAAATGCGGATATGACGAAAAGGTTTCTCGAGGCCTCGCGGGACGCGACCGCATGGCTGATCGATCGAAAGAATAAGCCGGAGGTTTTGAAGATCCTAAAAAAATACATGCGCATTGGGGATGGTCCGGAACTGGACTACACCTATGAGTTCACGGTCGAAGGACATCAAACCGATCCGCGGCCGTCGCGACAGGCGGTCGCCAACACGCTTAAGCTCGTGCGCATGATGAGTCCCGACCTTAAGGATATCGACGCGGCGCGCTTTCTAAGGTTGGATATCGCGGAGTCGATTCAAGCGCCTTCACGGTAGAGCGCTTCGCGCGGTTTTTCTGAGCCGGGCCTGCGAGCCGCCGGTAATCAATCAAAGACGTTAGATCAGCTAAAGCTTTTTGACACTTGGAGGGATTCATAATGGCGCTTCACAAGATTCGCGTGCTCTGCAGCGATATGTCTCATCTGCCCTTACACTTCACCATGCGCGACTCGGGTGTGCCGCAGAAGCATGGATTTGACCTGGAAGTCGATTACGTGGGCACCACGGGGGAGCGCCCACTGCGCGGCCTGGCCGAGCGCGCGAGCTGTTTGTTGGCCGGAGATTATGAGTTTTTGAGCGGGCTTCACCATGAACCCTACGCCTATCGCGCCAGGGGCGACAAGCGATTTGTCTACCTGGCGCAGACTCAAAATGACTGGGACGACCGCCTGATCGCCCGGCAGGGAATTACCAGCGCCAAGGAGTTAGAAGGAAAAACGGTTCTGACGAACGGCGCTCCGTGCGTCGGCGGAAACCTGATAGCCGGCCTGAAGCAAATGGGCGTCGACACGGCTCAAATCAACTTTATCATGGTAAAGGGCTCGCAGGGCGAAATGAACCATATTAATTTCGAAAAGGTTCGACGCGGCGAGGTCGATGCCACGACTGTCGACGTTCCTTTCGACCTTCGGGCACGGAAACTGGGCATGAGCGTCATAGAACTGCCCAGCATTCCCGTGATCCATAACACGACCGTTTGCGCCAGCATGGATTTCGTGTCGAAGAATGAAGAGG
>Ga0075428_100004185_pt1 | contig 15881 bp, 15 predicted proteins | sample RhiMetdeltSRZDD2_FD_75291 | JGI IMG/M metagenome (GOLD analysis project Ga0075428, IMG submission 75291) | Populus rhizosphere microbial communities from Tennessee, USA - Rhizosphere MetaG P. deltoides SRZDD2 | ecosystem: Host-associated > Plants > Roots > Rhizosphere > Soil | place: USA... | reverse complement strand
CCGAAGGACGCATCAATCACCTCAAGAGAAGCTACGGCTGGAACCGAACCGAGTTCACCGGCCTCCACGGTGCCCGAACCTGGTGCGGACACGGAGTCTTCGCCCACAACCTGGTCAAGATCACCACGCTCGCGGCATGACCCACACGCCCACCCGGCTGACCACACCCGTCAGCCACCACCCCGGCTGGGCGTCATCACTCCCACGACCTTTTTCAGGTCTTAGTAGCTAGTCACACCTGAGCGGTGGCGGCGGCGAGGGCCGCGGCGAACTGGTCGAGGTCCTGCGCGGTGGTGTCGACGTGTGGCGAGGCCCGCAGCACCGGCGCGGTCATCTCGAACGGGGCGCGCTGTAGTTCGGCGTAGGTGGTGACGATGCCGCGCTCGGCGATCAGCCACGCCCGCACCCGTTCCGGGTCGGCGCCGTCGACGGGGGCCAGCGTGGTGATCGCGGTCGGCTCGTCAAGTGGTTCGACGACACGCCAGCCTTTGATGCCGGCCAGCGCGGCGCGGGTCATCCGGCCGATCTGCGCGAGCCGGTCGCGGATCTGACCGGGTCCCGCGGCAAGGTGCTCGCCCAGTGCCACCGAATAACCCACGCGCGCAGCGACATTCGCCTCGCCCAGCTCCAGGCGTTGCATCACCGGTATCGGTAGGTCCCAGTCCGGCGGCGGCAGCCTCGGCCTCAGGCGCTGCGCGAGTTCCGGATGGATCGCGAGCGCGCCCACGCCACGCGGGCCGGCGATCCATTTACGCGACGAGCTGTAGATCGCGGCGGCCCCAACGGCGCAGTCGAGGTGTCCCAGCGCCTGCGCGGCGTCGACAACCAATGGCACGCCGAGATCGCGACACACGTCGGCCAGTTCGGCCAGCGGCTGGACGATCCCGCGATGGCTGGCCAGCGGGGTGAGGTGGACGAGCGCAGGCGGGTCGTTCGCAAGCTGCCGGGCAGCGTCGTCGAGGGCGAGCCGGCCTAGACCGTCGGCGGGCAGTGCACTGATCTGGAATCCGTTGGCTGCCATGACGGCCAGGTTGGGACCGTATTCGCCGGGCAGACAGGCGACGGTGCGTTCGCCGGGCCAGCTGCTTAGCAGGATGTCGAGTGCGTTGTTGGACCCGGTGGTGAAGACGACGTCGGTCAGGCCGGTCAATGCGCCGACGGCCGCGCGGCCCGCGGCGAGCACAGGCGCGGCGGCCGCCGCAGCAACGTACCCGCCGACTTCTGCTTCATGCCTGGCGTGTTGGGTGGCGGCGTCGATGACCGCGAAGCTCTGCCGGGAGCACGCGCCGCTGTCGAGGTGCAGGCCGGCGACCTTCGGGCGGGCTGCCCGCCACTGCTCGGCGAGGCTCATTTGGTCGACAGGGACAGCCCGAAGTCACCGGCGGGATCGGTCCACCAATGCGTGCGGCGCAGACCGGCCGCAGCGAGTTCGTCCGCCACGCCATCGGACCGGAACTTGCACGACACCTCGGTGAGCATCTCTTCGCCGGTGGCGAACTCGACGGTCAGGCTGAGCGCGGCGATGTGAACGCGTTGCGGGCTCGAGGCGCGCAGCCACATCTCGATGCGTTCCTCGCCTGCGTTCCATTTCGCGACATGCCCAAAGGCGGCGAGGTCGAAGTTCGCGTCGAGTTCCCGGTTGACCACCGCCAGCACGTTGCGGTTGAACTGCGCCGTAACGCCCGCGCCGTCGTTGTAGGCACTTACCAGCCGGCCGGCGTCCTTGACGAGGTCGGTGCCCAGTAGCAGGCTGTCGCCGGGCTGCAACGTATCCGACAGCGCGGACAAGAAATCGGCTCGCGGACCGGGTGTCAAGTTGCCGATCGTGGAGCCCAGGAACACCACCAAGCGCCGACCCACACGCGGAATCTTGCCCAGATGTTCTTCGAAATCTCCACACACCGCATCGATTTCGATGCCGGGGTACTCGCGCTGAATCGCCGACCCGGCCGCGTTGAGCACCCCGGAATCCACGTCGAACGGGATGAACCGACGCAAGGATCCGCTGTCACGCAAGGCATCGAGAAGCATGCGGGTCTTCTCCGATGTCCCGCTCCCGAGCTCAACGAGGGTGTCGGCGCCGGACGCCGCGGCGATGTCCGCCGAGCGAGAGCGCAGGATCTGCGCCTCCGCGCGGGTCGGGTAGTACTCGGGCAGCCGGGTGATCTGGTCGAACAGATCGCTGCCGACCGCGTCGTAAAACCACTTGGGCGGCAACGTCTTCGGCGTCTGTGTCAGGCCATCGCGGACATCTCGGCGCAGTGCGTGCGCGGCCGAGTCGGCGGCCAGATAGTTGGACAGCGAGAAAGTCATGACGATCCTTTCATCGGGATCAGCTCGACGCGAGAGCCCTCGACCACAACCAGATGGCGGTCCGGGATCTCCTGCCAGTCGGGGTTGTCGTCGTACGGTTCGCTGGCCAGCACCACGCCGTCGTCCTGACGCAGCACCGACAGGGTGTCGCCCCATGTGGTGGCGCGCAGTTGAGATCCGTTGGCCGCCAAGATGTTCAGCCGAGCGTTGGGGTCAGCGGCGGCGACCTCCACGATGGTGTCGCCGAGCGCATCGAGTCCGCGCTCGAAGATCAGCGCGGCCAGTAGCGCGCTGTCAACGGTGGACTCGGCTTTAGACGACAACGGCAGCACCGCACGATCGACGAGCCCGTTGTGGGACAGGAGCCACACGCCGTCGGTGAACGGGGCCGACGCCGACGGTTCAATCGGCATGCCGATGCTGGCCGAACGCACCGCTGCCACAACACAATTACTGCTCAAGGCCGGTGCCACCGAGGCGAAGGATGCATCACCCCACAGCGGTGCCGCGCTACGCCACCGGCGTGCCACGCCATTGTCGAAGAAGCCGACGCCCCAGCCGTCCGCGTTCATCAGACCGTGCTTCTGGCGCCGCGGCGCATATGACTGGACCAGCAGTCCCGAGGACGGCTCCAACACCAGCGATGCGATCGATCGCGGTTCGCCGAGCCAGCCGAGATGTCGGCACATCAGGCGTCCCAGGCCAGCCGAACACCCGAGAAGATCTGCCGCCGGATCGGGTGGTCCCAGTTGCGGAAGCTCGGACGCAGGATGCTCGACGCGACCGCCCACGAGCCGCCGCGCAGCACCTTGTAGTCGCCGTCGAAGAACGGTTGTGAGTACTGCTCATACAGCATCGGGGTGAAGCCCGGCCACGGCCGCAGCGGCGACGAGGTCCACTCCCACACGTCGCCGAGCATCTGTTCGGCGTCATACGCCGAAGCGCCTGCCGGGTAGGCGCCGACCGGGGCGGGGCGCAACGCGTCGCCGCCGAGATTCACCAGGTGTTCCGTGGGTTCTGAAGCGCCCCAAGGGAATCGGCGACGCTTGCCGGCCACCGGGTCCCAGGCGGCGGCCTTTTCCCATTCGATCTCGGTGGGCAGCCGCGCGCCTGCCCACGCCGCGTACGCCTCGGCCTCGAAGTAGGTGACGTGCTGCACGGGTTCGTCGGCGGGGATCTCCTCGATGTGTCCGAAGCGGGTGCGGGTGCCGTCAAGGTTCCAGAATTGCGGTGCGGTCAGCCCGGCCTCCTGCCGATGAGTCCAGCCGCGCTCGGACCACCAGCGCTGCTGCTGGTAGCCGCCGTCGTCGATGAAATGCCGCCACTCGCCGTTGGTGACGGGTACCCGTCCGATGCGGAACGCGGGCAAGTCGACCACATGCGCGTCGCGTTCGTTGTCCAGCGAGTGCGGTTCGCTCACCGCATCGACGCCAAGGACGAACTCGCCGCCAGCCACCAACACCGACTCTCCGGCGACACCGGCGCGACCCGACGGCAATACGGATCCGCGATCCAGCAGGGGCGGCCCTGACCGCAGATTCAGCGCCTGCAGCATGGTCTCGTCGTGTTGGTTCTCATGGCTGATCACCAACCCGAAGGTGAAACCGGTGTCGTCGTTGTTCAGGTTGTCGAGGGCGTCGAACACCTTGTTGCGCACCGTGCTGCAGTACATGCGGGCGTCCGAGGGCGGCAACAGAGGCAGATTCACCCGGCTGGCGCGGGAGTTCACGAATGCGTCGTAGCAGCGCTCAACCTGGGGCTCGAGCAGTCCCGGCCGGTCGGGGTTGTTGCCGCGCAGCAGCCACAGCTCTTCCTGCCAGCCGATGTGCGCGAGGTCCCACACCAGCGGGCTCATCAACGGGTGGTATTGGCGGCCCAGTTCGGCGTCGTCGAAGTCGACGAGCCGTAGCGTGCGGTCCCTTGCGGTCGTCAACTCACGCGCAAGCTTCTCGCGTGCCGTCACAACTCCCCTTGCGCCAGTTGGGTGATCGCGGTGTCAATCCCGAATTTGACTGCCCGGTCGGAGAAATCATCGGCCGGACATCGTCCCTTCTCGACCGAACGCATCAACTGGCCCATCGATTCCTCGAGTTCGGCGGGTGCGCGCTCGGCGGCGGTCTGCACGCAGCGCGTGGCCGCCTCATGTAGCCGTCGGTCGCCGAGGCCGAGTTGCGCGGCACGGTCCCAAACCGTGGCTACGGCCTCGGTGGCCTCGGCAGCGATGTCGGCGGCGACGGGATCGTCGAGCAGCGTGACGAGGGTGAACACCACGGCCGGCCAGACCGCATCGGGCAGGCTGTCGAGGTAGCGGATCTCCAGCCAACGCCGCGGACGAACAGGCGGAAACAGAGTGGTCAGGTGGTACTCGAGGTCGGCCTGCGTCGGCCTACGGTCGCCCAGCAGCACCCGGCCGTCGGCCCAGTCCGCGAACGGCACCCAGTCTGTAATCGGAACCGCATCCATCTCCGGCGTCGGGTGAACCAGCATCACCGGTGCCTTCAGCGCGTAGCGCGCCCAGTCGGCGGCCGGGTCGTCACCGTTGGCGCCGAGGATCGGACCGCACCGCGCCGAGTCGAGCTGGCTCCACACCCGCTGGCGCGTCGATTGCCAACCGGTGAACTGTCCGCCCAGCAATGGCGAGTTGGCGGCGATCGCGATCATCGTCGGGCCCAACGCATGCGCCAGCCGCACCCGGTCCGCCCAGCCGTCCCGCGGGCCTGCGTCGAGGTTGACCTGTACCGACGCCGTCGACGTCATCATCGCCGCGCCCGCGTCGCCAGTCTGGCTCGCGATGAAGAATCGCTCCATCGCGAGGTATCGATCGCCTGGGTTCACCCGCTTGGCCGGGCGCAGCGGGTCGGCGCCTAGCAGCACCAGACCGAGGCCGGCTTGCGCGAACGCGGATCGCAACACGGCGCGGTCGGCCGTCATCGCGCCGATAGCCGCCATTGGATCGTCCATCGGCGGGCCGGACAATTCGACCGCGCCGCCGGGCTCGACCGTGATCGCGCTGCCGCCGGGCAGTGGCGGCACGCCGGCGATGGTGTCGGTCAGCTCGGCCCAGTCAGGGCGGCGCATCGGATCGGCGAGGTCGAAGCAATGCGCCTCGACTTCGAGGCCCACCCGACCCACCGGCCCGTCGGCCAAGCAGGTGTCGGAGATGTGCTGTGCGGTGTCATATGCGCTGGTCAGCTCGGCTATATCGGCGTGACATGGGTGCGCTTCGTCGACCGCGGGCGTGGCGGTGAAGGTCATATCTTCCGGCCCCTTTCGGGTAGGGAACGATCGCGGCCTTCACTCCATCTTCCAGAGCCCGCCGACAAATTCCCGCGATTTTTGGATGACGCGTTCGTGACGAGTACCCCAAAAGGTTGCCGATTACTGCCCCAGTGTGTTCTGCATCGCTCCGGCCAGCACATTCACCGCGGGCCCGGCGTTGCCAGATTGGCAGACTTTCGCCTGCAGCAGAACGTTCTCCCGCTTGCGGGTGGTGGTGAAGCAGCGCCGGTCGGTGCCGGCCTCCTGCTTCACCCAGTCGGCGTCGGTGGCGCTGGCCGGCCCGCCGGTGAAGGTCCACACCTGGGTGGTGAAGTTGTCCAGATGCATCGCCGTCGTCTGCCCGCTGCATCCCACTGTCCGGTCGACGACCCGGTGGAAAGCGCGGTCCGCCGCGTCGGTGGTGGCGAACACACCGACCGCCTGCTTGGCGTAGTGATTCTGGTCGTTGTCGCCGGTCTGGGTGACCGCGCCGTTGAACGACGCGAGGTCGGGGTCGGCATAGACCTCGGGCAGCCCGATGTCGGCCCAGTTGTTGCAGAGCGGTTCGTCGACGTAATACGACTGGAACGGATCCGTGTAGGTCCACGCGAACCGCATTGGCGCGCCGACGATGTTGCTCACCGAACCCTTGCCCATCACGGCGTAATTGACCACGCCGGGATCCGACGGACGAGCATGGGCCGGCGCCGCCACGCACACACCAAACGCCAGACCGACGGTTATTGCTGCGGCGGTCCGCACCGGCTTAGACCTTCGCCGACAGCGTGACGTCGATGTTGCCGCGGGTGGCCTTGGAGTACGGGCACACCTGATGCGCCTTCTCCATCAAGTCGTCGGCGGCGCTCTGCTCGAGGCCGGGCAGGTAGCCAATCAGTTGGGCGTTGATGCCGAACCCGCCCGCGGGGTCCTTGCCGAAGCCGACCTGGGCGGTGATCCCGGTGGCGTCGTCGAGCTTGATGTCATTGTTGCGCGCAACAAGACGAAGGGCACCGAGGAAGCATGCCGCGTACCCCGCGGAGAACAGCTGCTCGGGGTTGGTGCCCTCGCCGTTTCCACCCGCTTCCTTCGGCGGCCGGGTGTCCAGATCGATTCGGCCGTCGGACGACTTCACATGGCCGTCGCGACCGCCCCCGGTTGCGGTTGACTCTGCGGTGAAAACGACTTCGATGCTCATGGGCTTGATCATGCCAGCCGGGTCGCAGACGGCAAGACGCCCCGGTCGAGCTTGGACCGGGGCGTCTTAGCGGTCAAGCGATTACGACGGACGCGGAGCGGTCGTGGTGGGTCCGCCCGGCTGTTGCGGCGATGGCCCCTGAGGCCCCTGGAAGCTCGGGCCGCCCGGTCCGAACGGCGGGGCGGGGCGTTCGAATTCGCCGCGCGGACCCATCGGGAACATCGGCGGCGGTCCTTTGTGGATGATCCCGAATTCGCGATCGCCACCGCCATGATGCCCACCGCGGTGCCCGCCGGAGTGCGCGCCGAGGAAGAAGCCGGAGAAGAAGATGACGGCGACGATGAAGACGACGCCCGCGACGATGCCGACCCAAGCGGCGACCGCGGTCAGCCGGCTGTGGCGTTGCGGCTCGGCATACGCCGGTGGTGGCGCGTCGGGCGGCGGTGTGGTGGTGGCCACCGGGCCGGTTGCAGGCTCAGGGGACGACGTTGTTTCGCTCATGCACCCGAGCATGCAAGCGGTGCCGATGTGTCCGTCTTGAATTGGTTATGAATCAGCTGTGAATGGCGGCGGCCGTTGAAGTGCAGACGGCACATAGCTCCTGACCCAGCGTCGGATATCCGCATGCCGCACAGATCGCAACCGAGTTCCCACTAGAAGAGGTCGTGCTGGCCACCGCGGTTCCTTTCGCCCGGTGCGGAGCGTGTACCCCCTTCAGTGAACATTCATGCCACCCTCCCGCAAAGGATTCACCGAGGCGTGGCGCGGGTACTGATGCAGACATGAACAGCGACGCGATCATGGCGCTGTCGGGGTTTATATGCCTGGCTGCCGCCGCGCTGACCGGGGCACTTTGGGACACCCCGTTGGTGACGACACCGTTCCGGTGGCTTGTGAGCTAGGGCTTCAGCGGATTCACTGCAAACTGAATGACCCGGTACGGGGCGTTGTCGCCCGGGCCGGTGTTCCACTGGCTGATGAACACCCGTAGTTCGTCTAGCGTCGAGCCCGGCGAGAGGTAGCCGCCATACGGCTGGGCGAGCTGATTGTTCTCCGGTGGCCCCAGGTCCTCCGCGGGATCGGGCCACGGGCCCGCGACGACGACCGTCGTGACCGGTGCAGCGCCGAGACCGGTCGGATCGTCGGCGACGCGGGCCTCCATGTTGCCGGTACTGGCGTTGAAGTAAGACAACACGGTCCTGCCGTCGATCTGCCGGATGCTCATTTCGCCGATTCGATCCGACCACAACGGCGTTGGCGGCTTGCCCCAGCCGCCCTGAGCAGACCACCCTTGCCAGGTTCCGCGGTCGGTGAACGTCTCCTTCTTGGCCCGGTACAGCACGACGGGACCGCTGCGGTCGAAGTTGTTGGCGACGATGTACACCCAACCGCTCGGCGAATCCGGCTTCGGGATCGGGTCGTAGTAGCCGCTGATCTGTGACTGCCTGCCGCCCTCGTAGGTCGCGGGCCGCTGCGTGTTCGGAATCGTCGGCCAATTGCCTTGTCCTGGATTGGTTTTCACCAGCCGAGACGTCTGCGGCACCAAGTCCTTGACCGTCGAGATCATCAGATAGTTGTCCCGGTTGATCTGCACCACCCCGGCGGGCAACTGCGACATCCCCGTTGGTGTCGGATCGGCCAACAAGAGCTGATCGTTGCCCATCACCCGGTCGTAGCGCACACCCGCGGGATCGCCGATCGAGTCGGTGTCGACGTGCAACGCGATCGGCGAATGCCAGGGACCGAATCCGACGCCCTGTCCGGCAAAGCTGTCTCCGCACACCTGCAGGATGCCGTCGGGGAACTCCATGAACTCGCACAGATCGGTCGCACCGATGTTGTAATCCCTTGTCGGCGTGCCGGTCCCGGCCGCCGGTGCGATGCGGATCACCTGGCCGGGCGCCAGCGGAGGCAGGATCGGCTCAGGGATGGGCGCTGCCGTATCGGCATGCGCCGCCGGGGCAACGAGGACCAAGATGGCCAGTACCGCCGAAACTGTATTCCAGCAGGCTTGTACTCGCACTTTCTCTGCTGGAATACCGTTTCGGCACAAATTACAGCTCGGCGGCCAGCAGCTCAGCGATCTGAATTGTGTTCAGCGCCGCCCCTTTTCGCAGGTTGTCGCCGGACACGAACAATGCCAGTCCACGGCCGTCGGGTACACCTGGATCTTGGCGGATACGGCCGACGAGTGATTCGTCGACGCCCGCGGCAGCCAACGGCGTTGGCACGTCGACAACCTTCACTCCGGGCGCCTCGGCCAGTAGATGGCGGGCGTGTTCCACCGACAGCGGCCGCTCGAACTCGGCGTTGATCGACAGCGAGTGCCCGGTGTACACCGGCACCCGCACACAAGTTCCGCTCACCAGCAGGTCGGGAATCCCGAGGATCTTGCGGCTCTCGTTGCGCAGCTTCTGATCTTCGTCGGTCTCACCGGAATCGTCCTCGACATACGAACCGGCCAGCGGCACGACGTTGAACGCGATCGGCGCGACGTACTTGTTGGGCGCCGGAAAGTCCAGCGCCGAACCATCGGCCACCAGCTCCTTGCTGTTGCCGACGACGGCGTTGGCCTGCCCGAACAGCTCATCGACACCCGCGATTCCGCTGCCCGACACCGCCTGATACGTCGACGCGATCATCCGCACCAGACCCGCCTCGTCGTGCAGCGGCTTGAGCACGGGCATCGCGGCCATCGTGGTGCAATTCGGGTTGGCGATAATGCCTTTCGGCCGGTTGTGTGCGTCGCGGGTGAAGTTGACCTCGCTGACCACCAGCGGCACGTCGGGGTCTTTGCGCCACGCCGACGAATTGTCGATGACTGTCACCCCTGCGGCGGCGAAGCGGGGCGCCTGCACCCGCGACATCGTCGCACCGGCCGAGAACAGCGCGATGTCCAAGCCGGACGGGTCTGCTGTCGATGCGTCCTCGACCTCGATCTCCTGGCCGCGGAACGGCAGCTTCTTGCCCTGCGACCGCGCGGAGGCGAAGAACCGCACGCTGGTGGCGGGAAAATCCCTCTCCTCCAACAGGGCTCGCATCACCTGGCCGACCTGCCCGGTCGCACCAACTACCCCGATGTTGACCATCAGCGTCCCGTTCCCGCGTAGACGACGGCCGCCTCGTCGCCGCCAAGCTCGAATGCCTCGTGCAGGGCGACGACCGCCTTGTCCAGTTCAGTGTCTTTGATCAGCACCGAGATTCGGATCTCCGAGGTGGAGATCAGGTCGATGTTGACGCCGACTCCGGCGAGTGCCTCGCAGAATTTCGCGGTGACGCCGGGATGGCTGCGCATGCCCGCGCCGACCAACGACACCTTGCCGATGTGATCGTCGTAGAGCACCTTGGAAAAGCCGATCTCTTCTTGGAGCGATGTCAGCTTTTCCACGGCGCCCGGCCCGCTCTCCCGTGAGCAGGTGAACGTGATGTCGGTCTTGCCGTCCTCAATCTTGGAGATGTTCTGCAGCACCATGTCGATGTTCACGTCGGCGTCGGCGACCGCGCGGAACACCTTGGCGGCGTAGCCGGGAACGTCGGGGATTCCGACGATCGTCACCTTCGCCTCGCTGCGATCGTGGGCGACTCCGGTGATGATGGCGTCTTCCATGGGGATGTCCTCTATCGATCCGGTCACAATCGTGCCGGGCTTATCTGAATACGACGACCGGACGTGAACCGGAACGTTGTAGCGGCGGGCATATTCCACGCAGCGCAGCATCAGCACCTTGGCGCCGCACGCGGCGAGCTCGAGCATCTCCTCGAACGACACGGTGTCCATCCGCCGCGCGTTGGGCACGATGCGCGGGTCGGCGGTGAAGATGCCGTCGACGTCGGTGTAGATCTCGCAGACGTCGGCCTTCAGGGCTGCGGCCAGTGCGACGGCGGTGGTGTCCGAACCACCGCGGCCGAGCGTGGTGACGTCCTTGCTGTCCTGGCTGACGCCCTGGAATCCGGCGACCAGCACGATCAGTCCCTCGTCCAGGGCTGCCTGCAACCGGCTGGGTGTGACGTCGATGATCTTGGCGTTGCCGTGGATGCTGGTGGTGATCACGCCGGCCTGCGACCCGGTGAACGAGCGGGCCTGCGCGCCCAGCGAGTCGATGGCCATCGCGACCAGCGCATTGGAGATCCGCTCACCAGCGGTCAGGAGCATGTCCATCTCGCGCGCCGGGGGCGCCGGACACACCTGCTTGGCCAGATCGAGCAGGTCGTCGGTGGTGTCGCCCATCGCCGAGACCACGACGACCACGTCGTTCCCCTGCTTTTTGGTTTCCACGATGCGTTCGGCGACGCGCCGGATCCGCTCGGCATCAGAAACCGAGGATCCGCCGTATTTCTGTACGACGAGCGCCACTGCAGAACCTTTCTTGGGCGGGGTTCATCTAAGAATAAAGGGTCTGCGCACTCCATTTACTCCGCCCGTAGCGTCAAGATGTGGTCAAGAGGCTCGCGCGCACCCGCGTACCGATCCACCCCCACATCGCCGCACGCGGTTGACCATCGTCAAGAACAGGCCTTCGCCAACTCGTCGAGGTTCTCGGAGATTCGGGCGTTCAGCGCCATCATCTCGTAGGCCGCCGGCGGCGCCGGAGCGCCGGGAGCTCGTGACTCTGCTTGGGCGCGCACGATCGAAAGCTTGCCGACGAACTCGTTGGCGAGACCGGCGACCGTGGTAGCCGTGGTGGCCAGGTCAGGCGAGTTCACCTCTTGGGCACGTTCGGCCAGCCCGTCGGCCCACGCCTGGTATGCGGTTTCTTCGGCCGCGGTCGGGATGCCCTGCTCGTCGCCGGTTTTCGAGGCGATTTGCTCGCCCTGGGAGCGGTTGAAGTCCAAAAGCTCCTTGACCGGACGGCATTCCTCGGACGGACGGTCAAACACGGTGTACTGCAACACCAGAGCCACGGCTGCCACCACTGCGACGCCAATGGCGACCCACCATCGCCGATCGAGCTTCACCGCACGAACTGTACGGGCGGCCGACTGTCGTTTGCGGAGGTGGCCTTCGCCGACGGCTCGGCCCAGCTCCTCGAAACTGCGCGGAGATCGCTAAAAAGCGACCGATCGCGATCTGGCCGCAGTCTCGCGCGTCGCTCAAGCTTTAACCCGGCCGAAACACCGCGAGCCTGTCCACGTAACAGAAACATCGGTTACTGGCAGTGAACGGCTCTCACCGGAGCCGCACCACTCCAGGAGATGTAAATGGATACAGGAACCACAGCATTCATGCTGTGTTGCATCATCGGCCTCACGGTGATGATTCCCGGGCTCGCGCTCTTCTACGGCGGCATGGTGTCCGTCAAGAGCTCGACCAACATGATGATGATGACCTTCGGCGCCGTCGCCATCGTCGGCGTGCTGTGGGTGTTGTTCGGCTTCTCGATGGCGTTCGGCACGTCCTACGGCGGCTTCGTCGGTAGCTTCACCGAATTCGCCGGCATGAAGAACCTGACCGAACCGATGACCACCATCAACGGCCTGCCGGTGAGCCTATTCGCCCTATTCCAAGCACTTTTCGCGGCGATCACCGTGGCGCTGATATCCGGCGCGGTCGCCGACCGGATGAAGTTCGGCGCCTGGATGACGTTCGCGACCGCGTGGGCGATCCTCGTGTACTTCCCCGTGGCGCACTGGGTGTTCGCGTTCGACGGCGTGGTGACGCCGGACGCCACCGGCGGCTGGATCGCCAACAAGCTCAAGGCAATTGACTTCGCCGGTGGCACCGCGGTGCACATCAACTCCGGCGCCGCGGCCCTGGCCGTCGCGATCGTGCTTGGCAAGTCGCTGGGCTTCGGTAAGTTCCGCAAGCCGCACAATGTGCCGCTGACGCTGCTCGGCGCGGGCCTGCTGTGGGCCGGCTGGTACGCGTTCAACGGCGGTTCGGCGCTGGCCGCGGGTACCTCGGCCGCCATCGTAATGGTCACGACGTTCACAGCAACCTGCGCGGCGACGCTGGCCTGGCTCACGGTCGAGAAGTTCAAGGACGGGCACGTCACCGGCGTCGGCGCAGCGTCAGGCGCGGTGGCCGGACTGGTCGCCATCACTCCCGCCTGCGGTGCGGTCACCCCGATCGGCTCGATCTTCGTCGGCTTGATCGCGGGCGCAATCTGCCCGCTGGCGGTTGGGCTGAAGGAGCGGTTCGGCTACGACGACTCGCTTGACGTGGTCGGCGTGCACCTGGTCGGCGGCGTGATCGGCACCCTGCTGATCGGCCTCTTCGCCAGCGCGGGCATGCCGAACAAGACCGACGGCCTGTTCTACGGCGGCGGGCTCGATCAGCTGTGGAAGCAGGCGATCGCCGCGGGCGCGGTGATGGCCTACTCCTTCGTGGTCGCTTACATCATCGCGTTCGTCATCAAGAAGACGATGGGCATTCGCATCTCGGCCGACGAAGAAGAAAAGGGCATCGACGCCAAGTTCCACCGGGACGCGGCGTACGAACTGCAGCCCGCCTGACGGACCCCGGCCGGCGCGGAACACTCGCCCGCGCCGGCCGGCCCTTCACCTCAACAGAAGGCTTGTACAGACATGTCCTCAGACCTTGCCACCCTCGCCGAGAACACCAATACGAAGTTCATTCTTGCGCTGTTCGTCGACCTGCGAGGCAAGCCCTGCGCGAAGCTGGTGCCCGTCGAAGCGGTAGACCTGCTCGCGACCGAGGGCGTCGGCTTCGCCGGATACGCCGTCGGCGCCATGGGCCAGGAGCCCAAAGACCCTGACCTGATGGCGATTCCGGACGCGACGTCGTTCACGCCGATCCCGTTCATCAAGGACGGTCTGGCGATCGTCCACTGCGACCCGCATGTCAACGGCAAGCCGTGGCCCTATGCCCCGCGCGTGATCCTCAAGTCGCTCATTCAGCAGACGGCCGACGCGGGCTACGAGCCGTGGGTCGGGGCCGAGGTCGAATACTTCCTGCTGCACCGCAATTCCGACGGCAGCCTGTCGGTCGCGGATGCCGCCGACACCGCCGCGCAGCCCTGTTACGACGCCCGCGGCGTCACCCGGATGTACGACCACCTGACCGCGATCTCGGCGGCGATGAACACGCTCGGCTGGTCCAACTACGCCAACGACCACGAGGACGGTAACGGCCAGTTCGAACAGAACTTCCAATTCGCCGACGCACTGACCACCGCTGACCGAGTCGTGACGCTGCGGTATCTGCTGTCGATGATCGCGGCCGAACGCGGCATGGTGGCCACTTTCATGCCCAAGCCGTTCGCCGAGAAGACTGGCAGCGGTTTGCATCTGCACTTGTCGCTGACCAGCGGCGGCACGCCCGTCTTTCCGGCCGACGACGACTCCCGCGGACTTGGCCTGTCGGAGACTGCGTATGCGTTCATCGGCGGGATCCTCGAACACGCCAGCGCGCTGCAGGCGGTCGTGGCGCCAACAGTCAACTCCTACAAGCGAACCGGTGCAACGACGACGGCATCGGGTGCGTCCTGGGCGCCGAGGACGCCGACGTACGGCGGCAACGACCGCACGCACTACATCCGCGTACCCGACTCCGCGCGCATCGAGCTACGCGGCAGCGACGGTTCCGCCAACCCGTACCTGGCGATCGCCGCGGCGCTCGGGGCAGGTATCGATGGAGTCAAGCGCAGTGCCGATCCCGGAGACATTGGCGCCCAGGGGCATTCACCTCTTCCACCGACGCTGCTGCATGCCGTCGATGAGTTCGAGGGCGACCCGGTGGTCGCCGGTGTGCTCGACGCCGCGGGCGACGGTGTGGCGGCCTACTTCGCCAACGTCAAGCGCGAGGAGTTCTTCGCTTACCACAGTGCCGTGACGCCGTGGGAGATCGATCACTACCTGACCGCATTCTGAATCGTCGCAAGTCAAAGGAGACAAGTCATGTGCGGGATCGTCGGGTTGCACCTGCGCACCCCGGAGCTGTATCCCCGGCTCGGAGAGCTGCTCACCGGAATGCTGTGCGAGATGGGTAACCGCGGCAGCGACTCGGCCGGGGTCGCCGTCTACGGCGACCCAATCTGGTCACCGCCAGGACGGGGATGCGTCTCGGTACTTGAAGTGCGACCGGCCGCCGACGTTCTCGGCCGCGACGTCAACGTGACGCAGGTTGGCGACACGTATCTCCTTACCGCAGACGTGACTTCAGAGGTACTGCTGGACGCGGTCAGGGCGGCGTATCCACAGGCGCTGATCGCCGGCTTCGGCTCGGACATGGCCGTCTTCAAGGGCGTCGGACATCCGCGCGCATTGACCGAGAGCTGGGGGCTGGCCGGGGCGCAGGGCTGGCAGGGCGTCGGGCACACCAGGATGGCGACCGAGTCGGCGGTGACGCCCGCGGGCTGTCATCCCTACGCGGTCGGCCCCGAGCAGTGCATGGTGCACAACGGCTCATTCGCCAACCACGCGACGATCCGTCGCGAACTACGGGCCGCCGGTGTGCAATTCGACAGCGAGAACGACACCGAGGTCGGTGCGCGCTTCATCGCCAAGCAATTGGCCGATGGTCGCGATGTGGAGGCAGCGCTCAAGGAGCTGTGCGCTGTCTTTGATGGTTTCTACACGCTGCTGGTGTCCAACCGCGACTCGTTCGCGGTGGTGCGCGACGCAATCGCCTGCAAGCCGGCCGTCATCGCCGAAACCGACGAATGGGTGGCGATGGGCAGCGAATACCGCGCGCTGGCAGGCCTTCCCGGCGTCGAGAACGCCAAGATCTGGGAGCCGGAGCCGGAGGTGATCTACGCATGGAAAAAGTGACAGCCACGATGTCCTTATATGACCTCCACACCACGCCGCTGCGAGAGGTCAACTCGGCGTTGCACCAGCCGCACCTGTCCGGTGCGTTTGTGATCGCGCATCCCGACGGCGCGCACAATGTCGCCGTCGGTGTTGACGCACCGGTGAAGGTGACTGTCGAGGGCCACGTCGGCTACTACGCCGCGGGCATGAACCAGCATGCGGAGATCACCATCAACGGTAATGCGGGCACCGGCGTGGCCGAGAACATGATGAGCGGCACGGTCTGGGTCAGGGGCAACGCGTCGCAATCGGCTGGCGCGACCGCGCATGGTGGCCTGCTGGTGATCGAGGGCAATGCCGCAGCGCGGTGCGGGATTTCGATGAAGGGCGTCGACATCGTGGT
>Ga0075428_100004184_pt1 | contig 15883 bp, 15 predicted proteins | sample RhiMetdeltSRZDD2_FD_75291 | JGI IMG/M metagenome (GOLD analysis project Ga0075428, IMG submission 75291) | Populus rhizosphere microbial communities from Tennessee, USA - Rhizosphere MetaG P. deltoides SRZDD2 | ecosystem: Host-associated > Plants > Roots > Rhizosphere > Soil | place: USA... | reverse complement strand
GAGCTTTATTTTATAAACTTATTCACTATTCGATGTCCTGATATGGAATGCCATTCACAACCGCTATTTTTATGATAAGGCATTGTCGGTAAAGGAAGAAACGATCAGCGTCTGTCATCGTCATTCAGATGTGGAATAAGTTGCCCTTCTCATCCTTGCATAAAAAAAACTTCACGGGTTGTGAAGTTTTCGTGCCCAGAACAGGAATCGAACCTGCACATCCTTGCGGACACCAGATTTTGAGTCTGACGCGTCTACCAATTCCGCCATCTGGGCAATGGGGTTGCAAATGTAAATTGTAAATCGGGAATGATGAAATTAAATTAATAAATGATATTCTCTTTCAGCGCATGCATCAGGTTCAACTGACCTAACACATTAGGATGGATCAGATCGGGGCGGTAATCTGTTTCCCGTTTGAAGTAATCAATAGTATTTATCAGTTTGATCTTTTTTGTATACCCGGGATCGATCATCCCAAATTCACTTCTTACTTCAGCGATCGCATTATTCACTTTATCAATTGCTGCATCGCTCGCTTTGTTGGCCCATGGATCTACCTGGTAACCTGCTTCGGTCATATAAGGCACTTTCATGATCACAACAGGATTGACAAGCGACGGGTCACGCAGTGTAAAAACAAAATCAACAAACTTGATTCCTTCTCCGATTGTCTCCAGTCGTAAAACATGTGGTCCATTTGACAATCCCGAATATATTCTTATATAAGGAAATATCTTCTGCGATGCCATATAACCCGGCATATGACCAGTTGTTTGCTGATGTATGTTCGGCGTATCAATTACAACGCCATCGATCAATACCCGCCACTTGCCATGTGGCGGCTCATAGTATTCGAGTGCCGTTGTATCCTGCCCAACAAAAGATACCCCGATATTAGTTCCCGTAAAATCATATTCCAGATAAGCACCACTGGCTATAGAAGTATAGGCAGCTTTGCGGCCGGATGAATAAGAAGATTTAAAATGATTGGTTAATAGCTGATCAAATGAAATAAATGATCCGCCAAACCGGTCAGGGTTACCACCGGGGCGCCATGTATCAATAAACTGATTAACCAATAAAGCCCGGTATGCGTTCTTTTGAAAGTTAAGCATCTCGTTGGTAGCGCCTGTAAATCGCACATCGTTAAATCCGCAAAGAGTAATAATGTTTCTATTATTCTGCGTAGCATTTAGACATTTGAAAGCCTCTGCTACCATGTGCGCAGAACCCAAACCGATCAATGCCTTATTTATTATAACCTGCGACGAAGTATCGCCAAATAACTTAATAAAATTATTGGCTTCAAAACCGTAATCACTCCAGCTATCGCCAAAAACTATGGTGGTGTCATTTTTTGTAAAATCGATCTTTTGCAAAGTAACTGGTGGTCTTGGTGAAATGCTTTGTGAAGGAACCAATGGTGGCGTGGGCATGTCTTTTACTGGCCTAGAACAACCATAACCGACAAGAAGAATAAAACCAAGTGCAAATAGACTTTTGTTCATACGGGCTCGAAGTTACGTCCAACGGATTACCGGTAAATACCGGGGAAATTTTGCACATAAATACTGCTTATTTTGCATTAATCCAATCGGTAAACTACTATGGTCATTCTGATTATATTTGCCTAATAACCAAGCTGCATGAACATCGATTTCAACCGCAATGAAGACGCTATGAAAATGTTGCTGAGCGATATGCGTCAGCGCTTACAAAAAATATATGAGGGTGGTGGGAAAAAAGCGATTGCAAAGCAGAAAGAAAAGAATAAGCTGACTGCCCGCCAGCGTATTGAATACCTTACCGACAAAGGCAAAACATTTATAGAAATAGGGGCATTTGCCGGGTACGACATGTATGCTGACCAGGGTGGTTGTCCCGCAGGCGGCACTGTAGCAGGCGTTGGTTATGTAAGCGGCAGGCAATGCATGATTGTGGCAAATGATCAAACTGTAAAAGCCGGGGCCTGGTTTCCTATTACCGGTAAAAAGAATCTCCGCATGCAGGAGATCGCAATAGAAAATCATCTGCCCATAATTTATCTTGTCGATAGTGCCGGTGTCTTTTTACCGATGCAGGATGAGATATTTCCGGATAAAGAACATTTTGGACGAATATTTTATAACAATGCACGAATAAGTGCAATGGGCATTACTCAAATTGCAGCGGTGATGGGTCCTTGTGTTGCCGGTGGCGCCTATTTACCTATCATGAGTGATGAAACGCTGATGGTGGAAGGAAATGGTTCGATTTTTTTGGCAGGACCATATCTTGTTAAAGCTGCCATTGGTGAAGATATCGATAACGAGACATTAGGCGGTGCCGATACGCATACGGAAATTTCCGGCATCGCAGATTATAAATTTAAGACTGAACAAGAATGCATGGATCATATCAGGCGTGTAATGTCAATGCTTGGTGAAAGCCCAAAAGCAGGTTTTGACAGGATCGCTACCATGCCCCCAAAAGGATCGTCAGAAGAATTATATGGATTGATGCCGTTTGATGGTAAACCATATGATATGCTTGATATCATTGAAAAAATTGTTGACAATTCTGAATTTGAACAATTCAAAGAAGAATACGGTAAAACGATTATCTGCGGATATGGAAGGATCGATGGTTGGGCTGTTGGTATTGTAGCAAATCAGCGTAAGATCGTAAAAACAAAAAAAGGTGAAATGCAGCTTGGAGGAGTAATTTATAATGATAGTTCTGATAAAGCTGCAAGGTTTATTCTCAATTGCAATCAGAAAAAAATCCCGCTGGTTTTTTTACAGGATGTAACCGGTTTTATGGTTGGGAGCCGAAGTGAACATGCAGGTATCATCAAAGACGGAGCGAAAATGGTTAATGCAGTAGCGAATTCAGTCGTACCCAAGATCACGATTATAATAGGTAATTCCTATGGGGCAGGCAATTATGCCATGTGCGGTAAAGCATATGGTCCAAGATTTATTTATGCATGGCCTACAGCAAAAATTGCAGTGATGGGTGGCGACCAGGCAGCCAAAACACTATTGCAGATCCAGGTAAACGCTATGAAAGCTAAAGGAGAAGAAGTGAAGCCTGAAGTAGAGCAAAAATTACTGGATGAGATCACCGGCCGGTATGAAAGACAAACATCTCCATATTATGCAGCAGCAAGAATGTGGGTTGATGATATTATCGATCCGGTGCAAACCCGTCGCGTGATCGCGGAGGCCATTGCAGCAGCAAACAATAACCCCGATTTTGATGAGTTTAAATTGGGCGTATTTCAGGTATGATTCTGTGAAGATGTCACAAAAAAAATCTTTTTTTGAAAATAAAATTTAACTACTTTCACTCCCATAATCAACACTAACTGAACGCTTATGAAGAAATCTACATTTCCGGGATTCTTACTGGCAATGATTTGTATCCTTACCTTACTGCAATCTTGTAAAGATGATCGTTATCTATTGGCACCACCTCCCGTTCCTGATCAATCATTTGTTGAAGAATTTGATACAGCCACCAATGCTTACGCAAGAGGTTGGCGCTTCATAAATCGTAGCGAAAATATCGGCCGCACCGGCTGGCAAAATCCTGATGCACTGACGGGTATTCCTTTTCTTTCTTACAGTGGAACCGGTAATGGATATTTATGGTCAGATTTCCAGGCTACTTCTGCTGCCGCTGCTACCATAAGCAACTGGGCTGTGTCACCTGAAATAATCATGCAAAACGGCGATAAGATCATTTTCTATACGCGTACAGAACTTTACTTTTTCAATGGTGATTCAACTGACTTTGTAAATCGTATGCAGGTCAGGATCAATAAAACCACTTCATTGAATTGCGGTGATGGAATTGATCCCGGTGATTTCGTTACGCCACTTATTGACATCAATCCTTTCTACTACGAGTTTTTAAAGAACGCTTTTAATAACCCGGCAAATCCATTGCATCAGCAAGCAAGACAGGCTTACCCTCATGTGTGGACAAGATTTGAAACAACGATCACGGGATTGAACGAGCCAACAAAAGGCAGATTTGCATTCCGTTATTTTACTGAAGAGGCCGGCAGCAATGGACGCGGATCTTCAATCGGTGTCGACAGTGTAGCCTATATCAGCAAACATTAATTAATTAGAAACGCTTAGTACTAACCAAAAAAAAATCACATGAACAAAAGAAATCTACAACTGGTTGGTTTCGTACTTACAATATTTTCTTCGGTCTTGTTTGTTTCCTGTGGAGAAGAAAAACCCGCCGCAGTAAGCACTCAGCCTGCAAGTCTTTCTTATCATGAAGAATTTGATTCAATGGAACGTGTTGTTGCAGCAGGATGGAAAGCTGTTAACCTGAGTAACCCGCTTGGCGGCGACTCATGGCAGCAAGGCTCTTACATTGTAAACGCAACAAAGGGTGGTCCTTTTGTTTCCAACATACCGGCGCATTCTTATAAAGCCAGCGCCAATGAACTGGCATTCGCTCCCTATACAGTTGGTGAGGGTTTATCTTTTATCAACTGCTGGTTGATCACTCCTCCTCTTTCCATGAAGAATGGAGATATTATTTCATTCTGGACAAGGACACGATCTCCGGTAAACTTCCCGGACAGGATGCAGGTTTGGCTTAATCCGAACAATGATGGAACGAATGTCGGAAGAACGGACGCTACTACGGGAGATTTTACAGTTAAGCTACTTGATCTGAATCCGAATTATTCATTTTCTCCTTACCCCACAGGTTATCCTACCGAATGGACAAAATTTGAATTCGTCATCGCTGGTTTACCAAATGGAACCATAGCTCAAAAACATCGTGTAGGCTTCCGTTATTATGTAAAGAATGGCGGACCAGGTGGCTCAGTATCTGATGAGATCGGTATTGATGATTTTGACTTTATCAGCCAGTAATAACTAAATCGTCCTTATATTAAATCCGACTTTGATTTTTCAGGGTTGGATTTTTTAATTTTATGGCCAATGAAAACAGCTTTGCTCCTTTCAATTTGTTTTTTTATACTAGCCTGTAATGATGACGGAACAACGATTAGTAAACCCGCACCATTGGCTGATTCGGTTTTAAACCAAAGATGGACTGCCATAAAGCAGTTAGAAGACAGTATTCGTGAAGGTGATCTCGTTTTACGTTGCGGAAGCGATTTTACCAGTGAGACATTGCGTGATTTCAACCAGCAGGAAAAATTATATTCCCATAGCGGCATAGCGTTAATGGATAATGGCATTATGTATATCTATAGCAATATGGCAGGTGATATCAATCCGGATGAAGTAATGAGAAGGGATAATATTGATTCCTTCTTAACGCCTGCGAATAATGTTGCGGCAGGTATTTACCGTTACGATCTTTCACCGGATGAATTAGAAAAATTAAAATCGATTGTCAATAGTCACTATATTAATAAACTGCAGTTTGATATGAACTTTGACCCGGCGACAGATAATAAAATGTATTGTGCTGAAATGATTGCAAAATCTGTGGAGCAAGCCACTGCAAACAGGATATTGATCCCTAAAAGCATGGTGAATGACGAACTGCGCCAGAAATATCTAAAAATGGCTTTGCAAAAGAAAGTGTTGCCGTCAGCAAAAGCTGCAGATCAAAGAGAATATTGGTCCATCGACAATCTTTATCTTAATCCGAATTGCCGCGAAATAAAAAAACTGGTCTTTGGAAGTCCACAAAAACCGATCAGATTTCCTACACCGGAAAACTATGAGCATTGAGTAAGCCAAATGTCATTATGTACACCGACGGGGCGTCGCGGGGCAACCCCGGACCTGGTGGTTATGGGGTGATTCTGATGGCTGGTGCAAACAGAAAAGAGCTGTCACAAGGTTTTAAAAAAACAACCAATAACAGGATGGAGTTGCTTGCGGTGATTGCTGGACTGGAAGCGTTGAAGAAGCAGGGATTGCAGGTCGTGATACATTCCGACAGTAAATATGTGGTAGATGCTGTAGAAAAAGGTTGGCTGAATACCTGGATTGCAACGAACTTCAAGGGCGGCAAAAAAAACAGGGATCTCTGGCTTCGCTATTATCGTCTTTCAAAAAATCAGTTTATACGTTTTGTTTGGGTAAAGGGCCATGCCGATAATCCTTATAATAACCGTTGTGATGAATTGGCAACAACGGCTGCTGACTATGGTCCGCTGACTGAGGATGAAGGTTATGAAAATGACAAGGGAACTTTATTGTAAATAAAAACCCTGTATCGCTACAAGGCTTTTCAAGATCATAGTCAGATTAAGCAGCAGACGTTCGTAATACGGGTTTTTTCAAAAGGAAATAGGAACCAAAGAGCACCATGGTAAAGAAGAGATCACCAATAAAAAAGTTTCCTGCAAATCCTTTTATCAATCCATAATCACGGTAGAAGGCGAGCGCATCCTGATAGCAAAGCAGCATACCTTCAAAAGTGAGCGGTCTTGCGAATCCACCGCCGCCAATCCATGTTCCAAAATTTGAAAGAATAAAATACAACAGGGAACCACTTAGAGAAAATCCAAGAACATTGAGCACTGTTATTCTTTTCATCAAAAATCCGAAACAGGTGAGACCGGCAATTAAAAGATAATTTAAAAACATACCACTGTAAAAACCTTTTATGGCAGACAGGCCATTGACATATAACACCTGGTAAAACACATCAGACAAGAACATTGATCCTAACGGCAACAGGATCGCCCATCTTTTGTCTTTAATAACAGCCCCGGCAAAAAGCGCCATTGCCATTTGAGGTGCAAATCCAAAGGGTCTTCCATCCCATACCCGGTATAGTGATGCCACCAATATCAATAAGAAAAATGCTAATGCGGTTGTTTTGTTCAATTTCATACACTGGTAAGTTAGTCTGCAAAAATAAAAGATTTGATCCAATAGCTCCGCTTAATTATTCACGCTTGTGAATTGGCCATTCAAGCATGTTTTGTAAATTACTATATGGCCGAACATAATGATTTTGGCAAAGAAGGCGAAGCATTGGCGCTTGAGTATTTACGAAAAAATGATTTTCAAATACTACATTGCAACTGGCGTCATTTGAAATATGAAATAGATGTGATTGCCGTCAAAGGTTCGTTGCTCCATATCATTGAGGTAAAGACAAGGCATTATTTTCCGGGCGCATTTCCTGAAGAAAGCGTTACCAAAAAGAAATTCAATTTTTTGAAAAAAGGAGCTGAAGAATTCCTTTACCAGCATCCCGAATATAAACACATACAGTTTAATATTCTTAGTATTACCTGGCACAGGAACAGAGACCCGGAGTTCTTTCTTATTGAAGATGTCTTTTTTTAAGCATAGAACAAACCTTCGCAAAGAAAAACTTTGATAACCAGAATGGGTTGTTATTTTTGTTACTAAAACCAACACAATGAGAGCTTTCCTGTTTCTTGTGATACTCACTATTTTATTTTCCTGCGGCGATAAAAAAGGGACTGCAGCAAAAATGTTTTGTGATACTGCTTGTCAAACCGATACGATTAAATTCAAAGACGAAACACATAAACTAAAGCCTTATTTATATATCAGTGCCAAAAACTGTCAACCCGATTCAGTAATCTGGAGCTATAGCGGTCTTGGCAATAACCGCAAACTTTCGTTTGAAGATTTTGGGGGACATAAATTCAACCTGGACAAATCGACCATGTATAGTTATTTCCATGACACAAGTTATATATGGCTATTGTTCAATGATTGTACGAATGGCCGGGGATATCTTGCAAAGATCCCATTCAATAAGAGCCGGAATATCGTCAGGAAAGGAAGCGCTTTAAATAAATTCGATCCTAAATTCTCTGTAGCCGATAATCTTGCCGCCTACACTGATCGTGGAAATATTTTTGTTGAAGATATGACCACGGGTAAGACAGCCATGATGACATTTGGAAAAATGATCTCAGATCTTGATTACGATGCTATGCATGAATTCATCGATTCAGTGAATATTACTCCAACCCGTATTTGGGCAAAAGTTTTAATCGGGAAAGACTGGACAGTAGTTGAGAAAGCTATTACGTTACAATAATCTTTGGAATTCGGAATTGGTAATTTGGAATTAGGTTAAAGAAAATTTATTCCCAATTGCTAATTCCAAATACCTAATTCCTTAAAATGTCATGTGGGAACCTTACAAAAAAGGATTCAAAGCTTACCTGCAACTTGAACGATCACTTTCTGACAATTCAGTAGAAGCTTACATGCGGGATATTGAAAAACTGACTCAATATCTGCAGCATGCCGGTACATTAAAGAAACCTGCTGATATCAGGCTAACCGATCTGCAAAACTTTATTAAATGGATAGCAGAACTTGGTATATCCCCAACCTCCCAGGCCCGTATCATATCTGGTATAAAATCATTTTACAAATATTGTTTGATTGAACATATCAGCAATGGCGATCCCACTACCCTTCTTGAAGCGCCCAAGCTTAAAAAGGCCTTACCGGATACGTTAAGCTTTGATGAAATTGAAAACATCATCGCACAAATTGATCTTAGCAAACCAGAAGGAGGACGCAATAAGGCGATGCTTGAGCTGCTATACAGTAGCGGGCTTCGTGTAAGCGAATTAGTGAACCTGAAAATATCACAGCTATATTTTGATGTGGGCTTTATAAGAGTACTCGGCAAAGGAGATAAAGAAAGACTCGTACCAGTTGGCAGCAGCGCCGTAAAATATGTAAAGATCTACCTGAAAAATATTCGTGTTCATATCCCTGTAAAGCCGGGTTATGAAGACATCGTCTTTCTGAACAGGCGTGGGAGCAAATTGACAAGGGTAATGGTTTTCCTTATCATAAAAGACCTGGCAAAAAAAGCGGGAATAAAAAAAATCATCTCTCCACATACATTCAGGCACAGTTTTGCTACCCATTTGGTTGAAGGTGGCGCCGATCTTCGTGCAGTACAGGAAATGCTGGGACATGAAAGCATTACAACAACTCAGATCTATACCCATCTCGATCGCGAATTCCTGAGAAAAACTCTGGAAGAGTTTCATCCGGCATTCAGGTGAATGGTCAATGCTGAATGGTGAATATGTTTAGGTACATGTTTTGCATTTGCCCATTGCCTATTGCCCATTGTCTATTGGCTATTGGCTATTGCCCATTGACCATTCACCATTCACCATTGACAAAAAAATAACCCCCGACTTCGCAGGGGCTTTTTGTGTTATGGCAAAGAAAAATTAGCGTGATAAGCGGTTTGAAATTATAAAATGAAGCTGCTACACACAACTAAAATTCCCTAAGTAGAATTACTGGTTATTGAATGATAATTTTCTCAGCTTGTGACTTGCCGCTTGACTTATTTGTAAGGCGAAGGATATAGGCGCCGGGTACAGTTCCCGGGATAGGAAATGTACTACGCTGGTTTTTTGAGATAAAAGATAAATTGGTTGAATACACTACTTGTCCGTTCAGCGTCACCAGGTCTGCCTGGTATTCACCGGTGGCGGATTTTTTAAATTCAACAGTTAAATTGCTCCCTGCCAACACAGGATTGGGGTAAATTTTGAATGATTTAAAAACCGTGTCTCTAAATACTCTTTGAAACAAAGAATTCTGTTCTTTTTTCTTTTTAGATTTTTTGGTCACCACGACAAAGCCAACATAGCCAAGATATACCTCAGACATTTCCATATTGCAAACAGTTTCCTTTGCGCTCGTATCGATGGTAATTTCTTTTGTTTCAAATCCAACACTTGAAAAAACAAGCGTGGCTGTTGATCCGGCTAAAAATGGGTTGATACTAAATTGTCCATTTTCATTTGCAGCAACGCCCCTTTTTGTTCCTTTTATAACGACACTGGCATTCGGAATTGGGAATCCATTCTTATCTCTGATCTTTCCGGTTATCTTTTTCCTCCAGGTGGTATCGGGCATAGCGCTGCATGTAGCGTGCCCCTTTGCTTGCTCGACATAAGTTGTATCACCCATGAGTTTTGGTTCGGTTTGCGACCTTGCTTTTGAAGTAAAAAGAAAAGCAGGAATGGCAATTTGCAGAAGATATTTTATCCAGGGAAGTCTCTTACGTGGTATATTAAAATCCCTGTTCAGTTGATCGTTATAAAATCTTCCGCAAACAGAACCGGTTGATGGTTTCTTGAAAAAGTTGACCAGTTGTGTATCACTCATACCGGTAAAATCAACCACAGCCTTTTGACAGGAACCACAAAAGCGTCCTTTATCAACTGGTGTCATGTTCTCCCAATTTTCATGACAAGGCGTAGGTATTTGCAACTGGAATTTCTTAGCCATAAAAACTTATTTAATGATTAGCTGTTCTGTGTTTATCAAACGACCATCCTGGTCTGTGAGTTGAAATGAATACACGCCAGCAGGTATCCATGAATTGATCGGGTAGCTGAGCCTGTTTATTCCGTTATCAAAACGATATTCTCCTGAGCTTACCAACTTTCCATCGATACTAAATAATCTAACAGTAATTTTTTCAACTTTCTGGGATTCAAATTCGAGATTAATTTTCTGGGAACGTAAAACCGGATTTGGGTAAATCTTTATTCGACCTTGATTTGCTGCGATCTGTTGCCTCGTTGAGATCTTTATGCAACTTATCCACCTACGGCAAATTGTATGACAGACTATCGAACTCACAACCACTTCCATAAGTTCCCGATGATCTTTTTGAAGAAGGACAGTGTAATTTGTTTTCAAGACTTTCGTATTAACTGTTGCGGTAAAACTCTTATATCCAATACTGCTAACTCGCAATTCATACTGTTTTCCCGATTCGATTTTATTTGTAATTACGCCACCTGCTGAATCAGCAATTAAACGAGTTCTTTCACCTTGCATTTCCGAAAATTCAACAGTTGCAGAAGGAAGGCGCTCACCTGTTTCAGCATCCTTTACAATAATTGTGCGTTGATTCGCATTTTTTGTTACGATAACTATAAGTGGAGTTGATGAATTACAATATAATTTAACATGCAAAGGCTTTAAAATATCAATACTTATGATATCATCAGGATTAATTTTTTTTACTTCGGACTCCTCTTTCGGTATTCCATCCACAACATAGAAAGGAGTATCAATATTAATCTTCAGACAACTAAATAAACTCAGCTTGTATTCTTTTTCCTTTGGCTGCGAAAACATCCCACAACCCGTTTTGCCACTTAACAATTTAACAATACTGTCTGCGTTAATAATGTGTTGCTGGGCCGAACCAAGGACATGTACAATTAATAGAAAAAAGAGTAGAATTGTTTTCTTCATAAGCAAAAAGGTTTAAAGGGAGTCCTGTGGAGACAGGACTCCTGTAATTAACTGGCTTTTCCACAATACCAACCTGCTAACATGATGCAGCTATTTTCACAATTACACAATCAATAAAGAAGTATTTTCTTATTAATTTTAACCCTTGGCTTTTTTAAAGAATATATCATCCTCTGCTCAAACTGATCATGAACTGGTACTTTCTTATCGCGAATCAGGCGATCTAAAAGTATTGGGTGATCTTTACCAGCGATACATGGAACTGGTATATGGCGTGTGCCTTAAATACCTGAAAGAACCTGAGCTGGCGCAGGATGCCGTTATGCAGATCTTCGAGGAACTGGTATCAAAATTGAAAAAGCATGAAGTAGAGAATTTCAGGGGCTGGCTCCACCAGGTGGCTAAAAACCATTGCCTGATGCAACTCAGAACACCAAAGAATTTAAAAACAGTAGAACTTTCGCCATTACTTATGCAAAATGAACAAGATGTGCATCTGAATGGCGTGATGGATAAAGAGCAGAATTTTCAGAAATTAGAGAAATGCATCGCTGCCCTTCCGGAAGAACAAAAATTGATGATAAAACTTTTTTACCTTGATGGTAAGTGTTATAACGAGATAGTGGAGATAACAGGAAAAGCATGGAACCATGTTCGCAGTTCGATACAAAATGGAAGACGGAATTTAAAGCTATGCATGGATAGAAAGGAGTCTGATTCCGATAGCTATCGGAACAGAAGTGAGGAGTCAGGAGTTCAAAAAAGCATTTAGAATACTAAGAAATAGAAATTAAAAGACAATTGGAAGAAGAAAAAAACATAGGACATTATACTGCAGCCGATCTTAAAAACTATTGGGCCGGTAAGTTAAGCCGCGACGAAATGCATGCTTTGGAAAAAGCCGCCATGGAAGATCCACTTCTTGCAGATGCATTGGAAGGTTATCAGTATGCTACACCAGGTGATCACGATGCGGCTGTTCTGCATCAAAAACTTGCTGAAAGAACAAACGCTGCTCCTGTAATAAACATAGGTGGTAATAAATATAGATGGCTGAAAGTTGCCGCATCCATTATTATAATAGCCGGTTTGGGCTTATTGGTTCAGCAACTGGTATTTAAAAAACAATATTCTGCTGACATAAGCAAGACGGATAATATTCAAAATAAACCCGAAGAAAAAACCAACACAACTGCTCCCACTCTTGGTGACGTGCAGCAATCATTACCTGATACTACTGTTTTAGAAAATACTACTGGAGGAACCGATTCTAAAACAGAGACCGCAATTGCGAGCGGTGCTTTTAGGAACAAGAGTGAATTCAAGACGCAAACATTTGCCGTCACACCCGATACATCACAGAAAGAGAAAGACAATGATGGTGTAGCAGACATAAAAGCTCAGAAGGCTGATGATCAGGCTGTATTTAAGACGACGACCCCAGTGGCATCAGCCATTGAAAGAAAAGATTATTACAAAGAAGAAGGTGAAATAAGTAGAAAGAGTATCGATAGTATCAGGGAAGCTTTTGCCAAACAAAAAACACGTAATTCAGATATTGATGGCAGGACAGCCAAAAGCACAAACGTTCTGCAAAAACCAGGAGTAAATGAAGGATTTGTTATGCAGGATAAAGCTTCGTGGGGTCTTAGTTTTTCGAATACTTATAATTATCGTGTGGTAGATGCCCAAAACAAACCCGTGCCATTTGCCAATGTGACGAACACCCGTGATAATGTTGGCACCTATACAGATATCAGGGGAATGTTCAATCTTGTTTCCACGGACAGCGTCATGGATGTGCAGATAAGATCCCTGGGATATAATGCTGCCAACTACCGATTAGTTCCATCAACGCAATCCGGTGCTCTTGTTTTAAAAGAAGATGATGAGGCGCGGAAACAAATACTTGCAGAAAATAAAAAAGTGGTGAGCAGCGTGGTAAGAAAAGACAGTTCGGAATTAGAAGAACCAGAAGTCGGTTGGAATAATTACAACACGTATGTCGCAAATAATATCCAGATACCCGAAACCCTTCGTGCAAAAAATGCAAGAAGCGATGTGGAGCTCAGTTTTGATATAGACAGGAACGGTAACCCGGTCAATATCAAGGTCACCAAATCTTCGCAATGTAAAGCTTGTGATGATGAGGCTATCAGGCTGCTGAAAGAAGGCCCAAAGTGGAAAAGAAAGGGAAAGAAAAATAAAACTACCATATCGATCGCCGTTGATCAAAGATGACCTTGCAACGATCATTTAAAAGATTCCCTCTATTATCTATTCCCCTACCTTTGTCGTCCTAAACGAATTCAACATGAAAAAAGTCTTTTTATTCGCTGCCGCTTTATACTTATTTATATCTACAGAAGCACAGCAGTTAAACACACCACAACCCAGCCCCACTGCAAATTTGAAACAGAACTTTGCATTGTCGAACATTGAGATCTCTTATTCACGCCCCGGCGTTAAAGGCCGCAAGGTTTTTGGCGACCTGGTTCCTTATGGAAAGGTTTGGAGAACCGGCGCGAACAACGCTACTACCATCACATTTGGCGAAGAAGTAATGATCGGTGGCACGAAAGTTCCCGCTGGTAAATATGGCCTGCTCACCATTCCGGATCAAAATGAATGGACTATCATCATTTCAAAACAAACTAATGTAACCAGCCCCGCAGATTACAAACAAGACCAGGACCTCGTTCGTGTAAAAGCAAAACCTGAGAAAACTCCATTTTCTATTGAAACATTTATGATTACAGTAGATGACATAAAAAGCAATAGCTGCAATATTGGTATGGGTTGGGAAAATACCTGGGTAAGCTTTCCGATCACAGCAGATGTTGAAAGTAAGGTCATGAACCAGATAAAGAATACAATGGAAGGTGATAACAGACCTTACTTCAATGCAGCCCTGTATTATATTGACAACGGAAAAGACCTGAACAAAGCAGTTGAATGGCTTGACAAAGCGTATGCACAAAATCCGGAAGCATTTTGGGTCCTGTATCAAAAAGCCCGTGCACAAAAAATGCTTGGTAAAAAGAATGATGCTGTCGCTACTTCGAACAAATCGATCGAACTTGCTAAAAAAGCAAAGAACGATGATTATGTAGCGCTCAATGAAAAACTGCAAAAAGAAATGAAATAAATTTTTTTAGAACTACTTAGTAAACCCTGCTCACTACAGCAGGGTTTTTCTTTTTGCCATCAATGGTTGTAAAAGCAATGCAAAAAGAATAACGCCAAAGGCCCCGATAGGATTTAACCACAGAAACCCAAGTTCGATCCATTTCAATTTGGCAGGAATATAAATAAGGAAAATGAGCAACTGTGTTATCAATGCTGCGTAAAATACAGCAGACCCGCTGCTGATCTTCTTGAGGAATAATGCAACGATAAAAACTCCGAGTATGGGCCCGTAAAACAGAGAGCCAAGTTCATTCACCGTTTCAATCAGGCTATTACCGATATTATAGGAAAACATGGCAACGATGATGCAGAGGATACCCCAAAGCAACGTGTATTTTTTTGATATGCCATACTCAGCTTCACTACTAATATTCTTTTTTGAGAATTTTTTATGAAAGTCAACCATTGTGCTTGATGCAAGAGAATTAATAGCAGCTGCAATGCTTCCCCATGATGCAAGAAATATAATAGCGATGAGCAGCCCAACCATCCCTACCGGAAGATTATCTACTACAAAGCGAAGAAAAATATAATTCGTATCACTGGTGTCACCGCCAATTTTTGCCGTTCTCATCCAGGACCTGACTTTCGTGCGGATACTGTCTGAGCTCTTCTGCAATTGCGTTAATTCTACAGCCTTATTGTCTTTCTCTTGTTTGGTGGGTGCATTTGCAAAAGCGGCAACCGAAGACTGTTTCTGCAATGCGAGCCCGTCATAAGCCTTCTGTGCCAGGATCAGCGAATCTTTATATACCGTTTTTTCAAGCTTGTCTAATTGTGATTGATTAAAAAATAAAGGAGCATTATTGAACTGGTAAAAAGTGAATACCAGCGCACCGATCAACAAAATTCCAAATTGCATGGGCACTTTTACAATCCCATTCATTAATAACCCCACCCTGCTTTCGGTCAGCGATCTTGCGGTTAAATAACGCCCGACCTGGCTTTGATCAGTACCAAAGTATGAAAGTGCAAGAAAAAACCCTCCTATGATACCACTCCATAAATTATATTTATCACCCCAGTCAAAGCCATCGCCCTTTTCAAAACCAGTTGTAATTACATTTAATCTTCCCAGCTTACCACTTACCTGTAATGCATCGACGAATCCCACATCTTTTGGCAGCATATGAACAACCATGTACGCTGCAAGGAACATTCCTGTAAAAATTATGATCAATTGCAGTTGCTGAGTATAAGCAACTGCTTTTGCACCACCACTCAACGTATAAATGATGAGCAAGCCACCCATGAACAAATTTGTCCAGTAAATATTCCAGCCAAGCAAGGATGAAAGGATAATTGAGGGGGCAAATACACTGATGCCGGTTGAAACTCCCCTTTGCAATAAAAATAAAAATGAAGTAAGGGTTCTTGTTTTTCCATCAAACCTGTTCTCAAGAAACTCGTACGCGGTATATACTTTCAGTTTACTGAAAATGGGA
>Ga0075428_100004183_pt1 | contig 15890 bp, 13 predicted proteins | sample RhiMetdeltSRZDD2_FD_75291 | JGI IMG/M metagenome (GOLD analysis project Ga0075428, IMG submission 75291) | Populus rhizosphere microbial communities from Tennessee, USA - Rhizosphere MetaG P. deltoides SRZDD2 | ecosystem: Host-associated > Plants > Roots > Rhizosphere > Soil | place: USA... | reverse complement strand
GATGTCGGCCGATCCGGTCGCCACCCTCTCGCGGCTCGCGACCGCGATCGCGGAGGGGGAAGGGCCGGCGGCGGCGGTCGCCCTCCTGCTCTCGCTGACGCTCGCGGGGTGGGGCGCGGACAGGCTGGCCGGCGACGGCGCGCGGTGGCTCCGACACCTTCCAGCGGGCGCGGATGCGCGCCGGCGGGGTGCGGTCGCCGGCCTCGTCTGGGTCCAGCTCCCGATGATCGCCCTGTCGGTGGCGGCGTGCCTCGCGAACGGTCGCGCCGTTCGCGTCGCGGGCGCGGCGCTCGCCGCCGTCGCCGTCGCGCAGGCTGCGCTCGCGACCCGGAGGCGATGGCTCACGCTGCCGTTCTCGTGCACGGCGGCCTGGCTCGCCGCGACGGGGGGAGCGGTCGGGCTCGTCGTCGCGGCGGTGCTCGTCACGCTGGCCGATCTCGCGGCCGGGCCCATGCACGAGGCCCCCGCGCTGCGCGTGCGCCGCCCGATCGGCCCGCGGGCGTTCTCGCGCCGGATCGCATGGCGGGCGCTCGGGCCGGGCGCCCTCGCGGCGGCGGCGCCATGCTTGTTGCCGGTCATCGCCGCCGCGCTCGTCGTCGTCAACAACGAGCTGCCGGTCGCGGACGAAGCCCGGGCGGTGCGGCTCGGCGCGGTGCTGGGCGGGACGTTCGCCGCTGCGCTCGTGGCCGAGCGGCTCGCGGTGAGACGGCCCCCGTGGCCATGGGAGCGCGCGCTCCCCCGATCGGCGCGCGGGCGCGTGCTCGACGACGCGACGGTCCTCGGCGTCGCCGCGTGCGTCCCGATCGTCCCGGTCGTCGCGATCGACCCGCTCTCCGCGGTCGTCGGGCTCGCGGCCGTTCCCGCGCTCGCGCTGCGCGGCGCGGCGGCGATGCGCCGCGACGGTGCGCACCGGACGCTGGCCGCCGGCCCGCTGCTCATCGAGGGAGGGTTCGCGTCGCTCGTCGCCGGCCTGCTCCCCTGGTCCGCGGTCGTCTTCCTCGCCGCGGTCCCCTGGGCGCTCCGGGCCGCCGAGCGCGCGGAGCGCGAGCGCAGCGTCGTCCGCTGGATCGCCCTCCACCACCATGCGCGGGGAGACTCCGCCTCGTGGAGCGGCCGGTGATCGCCTTGGCGGAGGTGCGCTACCGATACGGGGCCGGAGGATTCGAGCTCGCGGCCGACCGGCTGGAGGTCCCCGCCGGACTGACGCTGCTGGTCGGGCCCAACGGGAGCGGCAAGAGCACGCTCATGCGTCTGCTCGCCGGCGTCGAGCGCCCGGACGCGGGGCGCGTGACGATCGACGGGCGCGACGCGTGGACGGACGAGGTCGCCGCCCGGGCCGGGCTCGCGTGGGTCCCCGAGCACCCCGACCTCACCCCTTACGCGAGCGTCGAGGACGTCCTCCGTCTCGTCGCGAGCCTGAGGCGCGCATCGTCGTCTTCAGCGGCGGCGGCGCTCGAGCGCGCCGGGCTCGCCGGGCTGGGGCGCCGCTCGGTCCGCGAGCTGTCCACCGGCCAGCAGCGTCGCGCGATGTTTGCCGCGGCCTTCGTCGGCGAGATCCGCACGGCGCTGCTGGACGAGCCGCTCGAGGCGCTCGACGCCGCGATGCGCGACGCCGCGATCGCGTGGATCTCCGGTCTCGCGGCCTCGGGCGCGACCGTCGTCGTGGCCACGCACGACCTCCCGCCGTTCGCCCCGATCGCCTCGCGGGTGCTCTGGGTGATCGACGGCCGCCCCCGGATCGCCGAGCTTCCCACCGCGGAGAGCGAGCGCCGGGCGCGGCTCGCCGCTCTCGCCGCGGGAGAGCCGGCTCCTCAGAGGTAGAACGCCGGAAGGAGCAGCAGGCCGATCGCGCCGATCACGAGCCAGTAGATCCCGGCGAGCGCGAGCGCCGCCGCGGGCGCCGCGCGACGAGGCACGGCGACGAGCAGCCACCCTCCCAGCAGGAGACCGAACGACACGTAGAGGGCCTGCAGGCCGTCGGCGAACAGCACGAGCGAGAAGAACCGTCGCACGTTCGGCTCGAAACGCCCTCTCCGCCCCGTTTCTGCCGCGCGATCGCCGCGGCCGCGGTGCCGGCCGGCCCGGATGCCGACGGCGGAAGGATGGAATGAGGAAGCACGATCTCTCCGTCGATCACCGGAGGCTGATCGGGGCTCGGGGCCGGGAGCGCTGCGCGAGCGGCCGGGCCGGCGGCGGGGATCGTGCTCGCCACGCGCTGGAGCTCGCGGACGTAGGCGATCGGGGCCTCGCCCCTTCCGCTCACGCGCGCTTCGGCCTCGCCGCCGGGGCGATCAGCGTGATGGAGCGGGAGCACGCCATGGCGGGGCTCGCGCTGAAGACCTTGCGCCGTCTGACCGGAGGCTTCCGCCCTCCGGACGACGCGTGCGGGAGCTTCCGCGCGCTCTACGCGGGGCTGGAGATCCTGGAGTTGGACCTCCACCGCCACATCCATCTGGAGAACAACGTGCTGTTCCCGCGCGCCATGGGACTCGAAAGTCGGCTTCGGTCGCAGCGATGAGTCGGGCGAGCCTGGGCGGTGGCTCGGACGAGCCACCGCCCGGCGCCCTCTGGAACCGCTACTCGGTGGGGTTGGGACAGACGATGTCCAGGCAGTAGACCTGCTCGCACTTCCTGAACTGCGTGATCTGCCCCCAGCTGATGAACTCGCCGCAGCAGCCGGTCCCCTGCTGTCCGACGACCGTCTTGAACTTGGCGTTGCTGTAGTAGGTGCAGACGCCGGGGCTGGGCATCGCGTGCGATTGCGGGAGCAGCGACACGTAGCCCATGGCGCCGATCCCGAGAACGAGCCCGGCGAACGCGACCTTCAGGTTGAGAATCCGCTTCATCGTCCCCTCCTCTTTGCGTGGACTGAGTGTTGAAGACTGCCGAAAAGGCGGAGTATGCCACGCCGACGAGACGTCCGCGCGCCGATGTGATACACGAGGTCCGAGAAGTCGCCTCCGGGGAGACCTCGATGAAGCATCTGGCGCTCTTGGCATGGTCGATCGCTGCAGGGGCGCTCGCGCTGACGGCGGCGGCCGCGGAGGAGCGAGCGGCGCGCACGTATGCCCTCGCCGGCCACGGCAACCTCGAGCTCACCTACCCCAGCTCGTGGCGCGACGAGGTTCGCCCGCCGTCGGGGACGGGATCACCCACGATCATGCTCCGGCCCGCCGAGGGCGACGAGTTCCTGGTGATGATCACGCCTCTCTGGAGCCCGACGAACGATCGGGCCTTCAACAGCGCGGAGCAGGTCCGGAAACACCTGGACCGGGACCGCAAGGGCATGTTGAAGCTGGCAGCCGAGAAAGAGATCGTGCTGCGGTCGTTCGGCGATCCCGCTTCGGTCGGATTCTATTTCCAGGCGACGCTCGAAGAGCCCAACCCCGGCGAGCAGCCGCACGTTCTTCGCGCCGGACGGGGAGTCTCGGATCTCTTGCTCAGCGCGACGATCTTCACGCGACACGAGAATTCGGCCGACGCGCGCGAAGCCTTGGCCATGTTGAGCACGGCGCGTTCATACGCGCCGCCGAGCCGGTAGGCGAAGCCGGCCTCACGGCACAGCGCGGATCCAGATCTCGTCGATCGCGACGGCGTCGAGGGTCTGGTGCCCTGCCGTGCGGTCGGTATCGACGACGCGGATGATGACCGATCCCGTGATCGTCGGTGGGAGCGCGGCGATCCGGTCGATGTCGTCGTCGCTCAGCGGCAGCGTCAACGCGACCGGGGTGAAGCTCGCGCCTCCGTTCGTCGAGTACTCGAAGCGGAAATCGTCGCCATCCGTCGAGGCGGTCCTCGAGCCCTCGACGTGGAGCTCCTTGACGCTTCCCGTTCCGACCGTGAACGTGAACCGACCCTCGAGGAAGCTGAACCGCGATGACGGCGACCCGCTGGAGAGGACCTCCGTCACCGTCATGTACGCATCGTCCGGAGCCAGGGTGTTCCCGGTTCCGGCTCCGGACCCCGAGACGACCGACACGGTCGAGGCGTGCGCGTCGCTCACGACGATGCCCTGACACGCTGCCGGATTGGCGTTGGAGCGCGGCTGCTCATTCGACGCGGCGCCGAGCGAGCCCAGCCCGCAGCCGTAGTTCTGGCCCTGTACCAAGTAGAAGAACCCCTGACCGGCCGCGGGCATGGTGGCGTCATCCAGGAACGTCGCGGCGATCCCCTGCTGCAGGCAGCTCCCGTACTCGCCCGCACCCTTGGTCGCGAGGTCTCCTCGCGAGACCGCGTACGCGTCGGCCGCGGCGGCCGCCGTCCAGGCCAGGTGCGCCGTCGTCCCGGCCTTGCCCACGGTCAGCGAGCCGACCTGCGCCGGCTTGCGGTCGGTGGGGTCGCTCGGCCGGCAATCGCAAGCATCCCCGGCGCCGTCGGCGTCGGCGTCGCTCTGGCTCGGATTCGAGATCGACGGGCAGTCGTCGCAGAGATCGCCCGCGCCGTCTACGTCGGAGTCGCGCTGGACCACGTTGGCGACCGTCGGGCAGTTGTCCACGTTCCCGCAGACGCCGTCGTGGTCGAAATCGTTGGCGGGGTCGAGCGGACAGAGATCGCACGTATCCGCGATCCCGTCGCCATCGCCGTCGGCCCGTCCGACGAAATAGCGCCCGCCGCCCCGCTCTCCCCACACCATGACCGCCTCGCCGGTCCACACCCCCGCCGCGAGCCCCGCGGGAGGGGCGTCGTCGGTCGTCATCGTCGTCCACGAGTCGGTGGCCGGCGTGTAGCGTCCACCGGTGTTGGTCGCCGTCGTTCCCCAGACGATCATCTCGGACCCGGTCCAGACGCCGACCCCGACCGATGTCCGCAGGGGGGCGTTGAGCTCGGACACGCCCGTCCAACTGTCGGTGGTCGGGACATAGCGGCCACCGAGAACGTCCGTTCCCGACGTCCCGATCCCCCAGACGATCATCTCGGTCCCCGTCCAAACGGCGTTGTGCCCGTACTTCGCGGTCGGCGCGCCGGTCAACGTGACCGGGGTCCAGCTGTTGGTCGCCGGATCGTACGCGCCGCCGAAGTTGTCGAGCTGCGTCAGGCAGAGCGAGAGCGGGACGTTGAAGAAATGATGCGCACCGCCCCAGACGATCATCCGGCTCCCCGTCCAGACAGCCGAGTGCTGCCAACGTCGTCCCGGCGAGCCCGTCGCGGTGATCGGAGTCCACGAATCCGTAGCGGGGTCGTACGACCCGCCGTCCGCGAGGCTCGCCTGGGTGCAACCCGGTTCGGTTGAAGGCGGGAACTCGCTGTTCTGACCTCCCCAAATGAGCATGCGCGACCCGGTCCAGATCGCGGTGTGGTATTGGCGCCGGCTCGGCTCGTTCGTTCGGGAGATCGGCGACCACGAGTCTGCGATCGGGTCGTAGCGACCGCCGGGGACGTCGGCCAAGCCTCCCCAGATCAACATCTCCTGACCGGTCCAGACCGCCGCGTGCAGGCGGCGCGCTGGCGGGGCATTCGTGAGGGATGTTGGGGCCCAGGCATCGAGGATCGGATCGTAGCGACCACCGGCCTGTGTCGGAAACCCGCTGCCGCCATCCCCGCCGCCCCAGACGATCATGACGTTTCCGGTCCAAACCGCGGTGGCGCGATCTCGCTTGGTGATCGAAGGAGGCGGTGGAGGGACGAAGGTTGGGGCCCACGTGTCGCTCGCGGGGTCGTAGCGGCCACCGCTCCCGTCCTGTGGACCGCCGCCCCAGACGATCATCCTCGTGCCGGTCCAAACCGCCGTGTGACCGCTTCGTGGGGTGGGTGCCCCCGATGTGGACACGGGGAGCCAGCTGTCCGAGACCGGGTTGTACCGTCCGCCGGTTCCGTCGAAGGAGGGAAAGGAACCGCCGCCCCAGACGATCATCTCCGTTCCCGTCCAGACGGAGGTCGCGAAATCCCTCCCGAGGGGCGCCCCGATCACCGAAGTCGGTGACCACGTATCGTTGACAGGGTCGTATCGCCCGCCGGTCGCGTCGCCAGGCTCTCCCCCCCAGACAATCATCCGCGTTCCGGTCCACACCGCGATGGCATCGTCTCGGCCCGAAGGCGCTCCCGATGTGGAGATGGGGGTCCAGCTGTCGGTCGCGGGATCGTAGCGGGCGCCGGTGCCGGATGGCGCGCCTCCCTGAAGCGTTCGTCCCCCCCACACGATCAGCCGCTGACCGCTCCAAACGGAAACCGTCGCCACGCCGGCGACCGGCGCTCCGGCCGTAGACATCGGCAGCCAGGTGTTGGTCGCGGGGTTGTATCGGCCTCCCGTCGTCAGCGCGGGGGCGGTCCCGTTGTCCCCGCCCCAGACGATCATCTCGGTACCCGTCCAGACCCCCGATGCGAATTGGCGCGGGGAGGGGGCACCGGCTGTCGTCGTCGGCGTCCAGGAATCGGCGACCGGATCGTACACCCCGCCGGTATTCGTGTAGCTAGGGGCCGATCCGCCCCAGACGATCATCCGGCTCCCCGTCCAGACCGCGACGTGAGCGCTTCGGCCGATCGGGGCGCCGCGCGACGACGTGGGGGTCCAGGCATCGACCAGCGGGTCGTACCGCATTCCGGTCCCGAGACCGCCGCCACCCCACACGATCATCACGCTTCCTGTCCAAACCGCCCTGTGACCGAGTCGGGCGGGGTTGAACTCGGGAAGAAGGATCCCGTTGTTCCACGTGTCGTCCCCGGTGCAGGCGGGAGACGGTCCTGAAGCCGGCGCCGCGACGTCCGGCGCGTCCGTCGGCCCGTGGAGCAGGCGCTCGACGAGCACGGGCCTGGCGAGACACTCCGCGATGAGGTCGGCGTCGTGGTGCAGCGCTTCTTCGATCTCCGCCAAGCGCTCGGGAAAGCGCGTGCTCTTTCGGATCCGCGCCAGCTCGCCGCGGAGCATCTCCTGTGTCAGCGGTGCGTGCCGGACGGATTCCAGCGAGGCCGACCGCTCGAGGTACGCCGCGACCTTCTTCTCGAGCAGCGCGCGCGGCACCGCCTCCTCGAACGCTCGGGTCGCTCCGATCTGGTGCCGGTAGTAGACGCGCTCGATCGCGTCCTGCGCGCGGACGCGCTCCTCGAAGCTCGGCTCACGCGCTGCGGCCCCCTGCGAGCATACGATGACGAGACAACCGATCCCGACTCTCGCCGCGGCGGACAGTCGGTGCATCGAAGCTCCCCGGGCTGGACGATGGGTAATGGCTTCATACGCCGACAGAGGGCGCGAGTCAACCGGATCTGACCCTCTTCTTCCCCACCTGTCCGCGGAGGATTGCGTACACCGATTCGATCGTGTCCGCCTGGTCCGCCGTCTTGTCGTCGCGATACCGCTTCACCCGCGCGAACCGGAGCGCCACGCCGGACGCGTACTGCGAGCTTTCCTGCACGTCGCTGAACGCGATCTCGACGACCTGCTCGGGGCGAAGATGGACGACATAGCCGTCGGTGCCGACGGCCAGCTCGCGAAAGCGCTTCGTTTGCCATTCGAGCATCGCGTCGGTCATTCCCTTGAACGTCTTCCCGATCATCGCGAAGCCGCCCCCCGCATCGCGGGCGCCGAGATGGATGTTGCTGAGCCGGCCGCTCCTCCGGCCGCTCCCCGGCTCGACCGCCAGCACGACCAGGTCGAGCGTGTGCGCGGGCTTGACCTTGTACCAGCCGACGCCGCGGCTCCCGGCCGCGTATCCGGAGCCCGGTGCCTTGGCCATGATCCCCTCGTGGCCGCGCTCGAGCGCTTCGTCGAAGAACGCCTCCGCCTCCGCGACGCCGGACACGATGCGCCGGGGAACGATCGCCCCGGGCGCGATCTCGGCGAGCGCCCCGGCACGCTCCTCGAGCGATGCATCGATCAGGTCGGCGTCGTCGCGGCGGAGCAGGTCGAAGTAGTACGGCGTCAGCGGCAGCTCTCCCCGCAGAGCCTCCACCTCGAGCCGGCGGCCGAAGCGGCGCATCGTCGTCTGGAACGGATGCGGCGTTCCGTCCGGCTTGAGCGCGATCACCTCGCCGTCCAGGATCAGCTCGCGCGCGGGCATGGCGCGGACCGACGCGACCAGCTCCGGCACCGCGACCGTGACCTCGTTGAGGAGGCGCGAGTAGACGCGCACCTCGTCGTCCTCCTTGTGGACCTGCACGCGCGCGCCGTCCAGCTTGTATTCGAGCGCCGCCGCGCCCAGGCGGCCGATCACCTCGTCGAGCGTCTCCGCGGGAGACGCGAGCATCGGCAGCACCGGACGGAACAGCTCGAGCCGGAACCGTTCCAGCCCGGAGCGCCCTTCCGTGAGCGCGGCCTGCGCGACGGCGCCCGGATCGCCGCCGAGCATCATGGCGCGCCGGATCTCCGCGGCCGGGATCCCCGCCGCGCGCGCGATGGCCTCCTCCATCAGGCCGAGGAGGGCGCCCTGCCGAACCTCCGCGAGCAGCACGCGCGAGAGCCAGTCCGCCTCCTCCGCGGTCGCGCGGCGCATGAGGTCGCCGAGCGCCTCCCGCCTCGCGCCGCTGGAGCCCGTGCCGCTCATCGCCGCCAGGCGATCGAACGTCCTGTCCACGTCCGCGACCGTCAGCGTCGGGGTCGCCCCGTGCGCGCCCGACGCGGCGGCCCGGACGAGCGATGGCCCCAGCCCGATCCGTCCCTGCCGAAGCGATCCGGCGAGCCACGCGACCGCCGCCGGGATCTCCTCGGGCGTGAGCCGTCTCAGCAGGGCCGCGAGACGATCGGTCTTCTCGCCGCGGCGCGAGGTCGCGGCGAGCGCGGCGGAGGTTGCGGCCAGCTCGGCGATCAGCATCGATCAGCGGCCGAGAACGGCCGCCATGCGCTCGCGCAGCTCCGGATCGGGAAGGCGGCCGACGCCCGCCGAGAGGTTGTCCCGCAGATGCTCCACCTTCGCGGTCGCCGGGATCGCGCAGGTCACCGCCGGATGCGACACGACGAACTTGAGGAAGAACTGCCCCCAGGTCGCCGCGTCGAAGGTCGCCGCCCACTCGGGGAGCGGCTTTCCCTTGACCCTGTCGAAGAGCCCGCCGCGGGCGAACGGCCGATTCACCAGCACCGCGACGCGCCGCTCCATCGCGAGGGGGAGCAGACGGGCCTCCGCCTCCCGCTCGACGATCGAATAGTTGAGCTGAACGAAGTCCAGCTCCTCCCTGCGGAGCACGGCCTCCAGCTCCTTGTGAGCGGAGGCGACCCAGTGGCTGACGCCGACGTACCGGACCCGGCCCTCCTCCTTGAGCTTACGCAGCGTGGCGAGCTGGGTGTCGAGATCGGCGAGGTTGTGCACCTGCATAAGGTCCATGCGTCCGGCGCCCATGCGTCGCAGCGAGCTTTCGATCTGCTCGACGCCCGCGTCGCGTCCGGTCGTCCATACCTTGGATGCCAGGAAGAGGCGGTCGCGCAGGCCGGATGCGGCGACGATCTCGCCGACGACGGTCTCGGCGCGGCCGTACATCGGCGACGAGTCCACGAGATGGCCGCCCGACTTCGCCAGCTCCTCGAGGACGCGCCGGACGGGAGCGCGCTCGTCCCCGCCCGCGCCGACGTCGAACACGTGCGACGTCCCGAGCCCGATCACGGAAAGGGCCTCGCCGGATTTCGGGATCGGACGGGTGATCTTCCCGGACGCCCCCTCGCCGCCCATCAGCCGGCCTCCGATCGCGGCGCCCGCTCCTGCCGCCAGGAAGGTCTTCAAGACGTGGCGCCGATCCATCGGAACGAGGATACTCCCGCCGGAGAAGAACCTTCCGGACGCCGTTGCGTACTCCCGGTTGTGATCCGCACGACCGCTCGTCCGGCATAAGATTCCGCACGGCACGGCGGGGTCCTCCACGTCCACATCTCGGGGGGTAACCAATGATCGGCTGGCTGTTCTCTCATCCATTTCAATTCGCGTTCGGTGTCGCCGGCACCGTGTTCGCGCTCGCGCTCCTCTTCACCTGGATCCGTTTCATCCCGAACACGCGCATCGGGATCGTCGAGAAGCTCGTCTCCGGAAAAGGCTCGGTGAAGAGCGGGCTCATCGCGCTCGACGGCGAGGCCGGGTTCCAGCCCTACGTGCTTCGCGGCGGGTGGCACTTCCTGACGCCGTTTCAGTACCGCATCCACCGGATGCCGCTCGTCACGATTCCTCAGGGGAAGATCGGCTACATCTTCGCCCGCGACGGAAAGGACCTCCCGCCGACCCAGGCGCTCGCGTCCAACGTCGGCCCCAACAACTTCCAGGACGCCGCGGCGTTCATCCGGTCCGGCGGCCAGAAGGGACCGCAGCGGATGATCCTGCGCGAGGGGACCTACGCGATCAACCTCGCGCAGTTCGTGGTGCTCACCCCCGATCAGATCCTCTACCTCCCGCTCGACCGGTCCGAGGCGGATACGTTCGCGAAGATGGCGGCCGTCATCGCGGAGCGCGACGGGTTCCGCCCGAAGGTCATCAAGGGCGTGGACGACGAGGTCGGGATCGTGACCGTCCACGACGGGCCGTCGCTGCAGCCGGGCGAGATCATCGCGCCGATGGTCGGCAACGACGTGCACAGCGCGGGGAGCTACCACAACAACTTCCAGGACGCGGACAAGTTCCTCGCCGGGGGCGGCCAGCGCGGGCGCCAGCTCCAGGTGCTCGTCGAGGGGACCTACTACATCAACCGGCTGTTCGCGACGATCGAGATGATCCCGAAGACCGTCGTCGAGGTCGGGACGGTCGGCGTCGTGGTCTCGTACACCGGCGAGATCGGGCTCGACATCTCCGGCGTGGAGTACCGGCACGGGGAGCTGGTCGAGAACAACCTTCGAGGCGTCTGGAAGGATCCGCTCCTCCCCGGCAAGTACGCGTTCAACACGTTCGCCGGAAAGGTGCTCCACGTACCCACGACCAACTTCATCCTCAAGTGGGTGCGGAACGAGGCCGGCGCGCACGGGTTCGACGAGAACCTCGCCGAGGTCAGCCTCATCACCAAGGACGCCTTCGAGCCCAGCCTCCCGCTTTCGGTCGTCGTGCACATCGACTACCGGAAGGCGCCGCTCGTCATCCAGCGGTTCGGCGACATCAAGCGGCTGGTCGAGCAGACGCTCGACCCGATGGTCTCGGCGTACTTCAAGAACATCGGCCAGACGCGGACCCTGATCCAGCTCCTCCAGGACCGCAGCGCGATCCAGCAGCTCGCGGGGGAGCAGATGAAGGAGAAGTTCCAGCAGTACAACCTGGAGCTGCTCGAGGTCCTGATCGGCACGCCGACGGCCGGCGCGGCGGCGGGGTCCGGGGGAACGCAGATCGAGCAGATCCTCATCCAGCTCCGGAGCCGCCAGATCGCGGAGGAGCAGGTGGAGACCTACTCGCGCCAGGAGCGGGCCGCCGGAAAGGAGCGCGAGCTGCGCGAGGCCGAGGCGCGCGCGAAGCAGCAGACGCTGCTTACCGAATCCGAGATCTCGATCAACGTGCAGTCGAACCAGGGCAAGGCGGACTTCGCCCGCGCGCAACAGCAGGCGGCGCAGATCCAGACGCTCGCCCAGGCGGAGGCCGAGAAGGTCCGGCTCATGGGCGAGGGGGAGGCCAAGCGGATTCGCGCGCTCGCCGAATCGGAGGCGATGCGCGCGGCCAACGTCGGCATCGCACAGGCTCTCGCGATCGAGGAGCAGGTTCGCGCTTACGGCGGCCCGCAGTTCCAGCTGGTGCAGCAGGTGATGAGCCGCTTCGCCGAGGCTGTCGAGAAGTCCCAGGTGGACGTCGTCCCGAAGATCACGATGGGGGGGATGAACGGGACGGGGGGCTCCGGGCTGATCGAGGGGCTGCTGAGCACCCTGCTCACGGAGAAGCTCGCGCACCTCGCGGGAGCGACCCAGAGCGCGCCGCGCGATCCGGAGGCCCAGGCGATCCGCGACAATCTGCTGAAGGGGGTCAAGGAGAAGAAGAAGGACGGGCCCAAGCCCTAGGGCTGGAGCGCCTTGAGGACCTCCGGGCTCTCCTCCTCGACGGCGAGCGCGGCGTGGCAGAGGTCGCAGTCCTGCGCGATCGTCTTCCCGCTCGGGTCGGCGTGCTCCCCGTCGTGGCAGCGGAAGCATCCGGGCGTGTCCGTGTGGCCGAGGTGGCTGGGGTAGGCGCCCCACTTCACGTTCATCGCCGGGAAGACGTTGCTCGCGTAGATCCGCCCGAGCTCCCCCGCCGCCGCGTCGATCTTCGCCGTCTCCACCGAGGGATGTGAAGCCGCGTAGAACGCCGCGAGACCGGACGCGATCTTCTGCCGCGCCTCGTCGTGCGAGCCGTAATCGGCCTGGAGGACCTTCAAGCCCTCGCGCCGGATGAACGGGATGGACCTGTCGATCCGGCCCTCCGCGATCGCACGGTCGATCTCGCGCTGCGGCAGGCGGAAGACGTGGCTCGCGCGGTTGTGGCAGTCCACGCAGTCCATCGTCCGCCACTCGCCTTCCCCCGCCGCCTTCGCGTTCGGTGACGTGAACGTCGAGACCGACCCGTCCGGCCGGGTCAGCTCCACGGCCCCGATCGTCTCGCGCTTGGGGTCTGAGCGGTATCGGATGCGGACGCTCGGATCGGCGTGCCAGTGAACCCCCGAGGACGTGGTCCCCCGCCGGCCGCCCAGCCGCATCAGCAGGACGGTCTTCAGCTCGGTGTTCGGCTCGTCCTCCTGGAAGCGCGTGAGGACCTCGAGCCGGTCGCCCGCGAACGCGGCCGGGGTGTGGCAGTGCTCGCAGGTGTCGCGCGCGGGACGGAGGTCGTGGACAGGCGCCGGGATCGGCTTGGGATAGAGGTCGAGGTTGACCGAGATGAGCTGCCACGATCCCGTGAGCTTCGACTTCACGAACCACCCCGCGCCGGAGCCGATGTGGCAGTCGACGCAGGGCACGCGCGCGTGCGGCGAGCGCTGGTACGCGGTGTACTCCGGGTGCATGACGGAGTGGCACGCCGTGCCGCAGAACTTGGTCGTCTCCATCACCTCGACCGACTTGTAGGTCGCGAGCGCGAGGATGACGAAGTTGACCACGGAGGCGGCGACGAAGACGAGCAGCATCGTCCGCGTCCGGTCGAGGTTGAGGTCGAGCACGGGGAGGCGCGGCGGCGGCACGCCCCGCTCCGCGGCCAGCCGATGGCGACGCCGCTCGCGGGCGATGCCGACCGGGATGAGGACGAGCCCCAGCACCAGCATCGCCGGGACCACCATGAACGTGATGATGCCGAGGTAGGGTCCGCGCTCGAACCCCAGCGACTCGATCGCGAACAGCGAGAAGAAGAGGAGCGCCGCCGCCGTGGTCAGGGCGGCCCCGGCGAGGCTCACCCCGTTCCGGGTGATCGCGCTCAAGAAGCTTCGAACAGCCCCCACGGCCGTCATGGCGGTGAATCTCGCACGACCGCCGCCGGGGGATCAAGCCTGGCGATCGGGCTTCACACCTAGGCGGGTTTGAAGGCGAGAACCCAACCTTTGGGGCCGGGCACCGTCTAATCTCCATGGATGGATGCCGCCGAGCTCGACAGGGTGCGCCGCGCGCGCGGTGGGGACGCCGAAGCGTTCCGCGGGATCGTGGAGGCGTACTCGAGGCCTCTCTGGCGGGCGGCGTTCCGGATCCTCGACGACCCCGCGGCGGCCGAGGACGCGGTCCAGATCGCGTTCCTGCACGCGTGGCGCGCCCTCGACCGGTTCGACGAGAGCGCCGAGCTGTCCACCTGGCTGTTCCGGATCGCGGTCAATGCGGCGATCGACCAGCGGCGGGACCGGACGCGGCGCGAGACGCTGGCGGGGGCGCTCCCGGAGGATTTCGACGGCCAGGTCGCCGTGCGGTCCCCCGCGGCCGACCCGCATCGCCATGCGGTCTCGCGCCAACTGATCGATCGCGCGCGGGACGCGATCGCCGAGCTGTCGCAGGCGGAGCGCACGGCGATCCTGCTCCGCCACTTCGAGGGACGCTCGATCGTCGAGATCGCCCGCGCGTTGGGCGGCGACGAGAGCGCCGCGAAGCAGGCGGTCTTCCGCGCCGTGCGCAAGCTGCGTGCGGTGCTCGCCCCGTTGATGGAGGTGCCCCGTGGCGAGTCGGCCTGACGAGGAGTTGATCCTGTTCTTCTACGGCGAGCACGAGGCGCCGCAGGACGTGGAGCGGGATCTCGCGACGGACGGTGACCTGTCGCGCCGCTACGACGCGCTCCGCCGGGAGCTGTCCGCTCTCGACGGTCTGGACGCCCCCGAGCCGCGGGCGGGACTCGAGATCCGCATGTGGGCCCGCCTCGCGCCGGCGGTCACGCGCCGCCCGGGAATCCTGCGGCTGCCGGCGGGATGGCTGGGCTGGGCCGCGCTCGCGACCGGGGCGCTCGTCCTCGCCCTCGGCGGGTTCCTCGCCGGGCGGATCTTCCATCCCGCGCCGACGGAGAACTCCGTGGCGTCGAATCTGCAGGCGCTCCCCCCCGCGGCACGCGAGCGCGTGCTGGAGGCGGCGCTCGCCGATCACCTCGACGCCTCGCAGCGCCTCATGCTCGAGGTCGCGAACGGGAGCGCCTCGATCGACGACGAGCGGGTCTGGGCGGAGACGCTCCTGAGCGCCAACCGTCTCTATCGCCGCGCGGCGGAGCGCGCCGGACAGCGCCGGGTCGCCTCCGTCCTTGCCGAGATCGAGCCTCTTCTCGCGCAGCTCGCCGACGCCCCCGGGACGTTCGACCTCGGCGTCGCGCGGGCGCAGATCGCCAAGCAGGACCTGCTCTTCAAGGTCCGCGTCACCCGCAACAACCTGAAGGAGCTCTCATGAGCGTCGTTCGCAGGAAGTGGATCGTCGGTCTCGTCCTCGCCGGCGCGCTGGCGACACCGGTGCTCGCCGGCCCCCGATACGCGACCGCCGACGCCGGCTCGGAGCGCCGCAGCGAGACCTATCGAGAAGGCCAGCGGGCGCTCGAGCGCCGTGAATGGAGCGAGGCGTCGCGCCTCTTCGGGAAGCTCGCGTCGAAATCGAGCTCGGAGACCGACGCGGCGCTGTACTGGAAGGCGTACGCGGACTGGAAGCAGAGGCTCAAGCAGGACTCGCTCGAAGGGATCCACCGGCTCCTGTCCGCCTACCCGAAGAGCGCATGGGCCGACGACGCCAGGGCGCTGGAGCTTTCGATCCGCGACGGCAAGCCGGGCGCGGCCGCGTCCTCCGAGGACGACGAGGACAACGAGAGCAACGAGGACGACGAGGAGCTGAAGCTGTACGCCCTCGACGGGCTCATGCAGATGGACGCGGACAAGGCGGTTCCCGTTCTCGAGAGGCTGCTGGCCCGCAACTCCTCCCCGCGCCTCAAGGAGCGGGCGCTGTTCGTGCTGTCCCAGAGCGACTCCCCCCGGGCGCGTGAAGTCGTGATCCGCACGGCGAAGACCGGGCAGCCGGTCGCGCTTCGCGTCGCGGCCGTCAGGACGCTCGGCCAGGCGGGCGAGCCGGACGAGATCGCGGCGCTCGCGGGAATCGCCAAGGACCGAGAGGCGCCTCTCGAGGTGCGGGAGGCGGTCGTCGAGGCGTACCTGATCGCGGATCGCCCGGACGAGCTGCTCGCCCTCGCCAAGCTCGATCCCGACCCGCGCATCCGGTCGAAGGCGATCGACGCGCTGGGCGCGATAGACGCCCTCCCCGCGCTCCGGCAGCTCTGGAGCACCGAGAAGGACCCGGCGCTCCGCGGGAAGCTGCTCGAGGGGTTCGGCGTGGCGGGGGACGTGGACACGCTCGCGAAGGTCGCGCGGGAGAGCGCCGATCCCGAGATCCGCCGGAAGGCGATCCAGGGGTTGGGGATCTGCGACGGCGAGCCGGCGGGGCGGGAGCTCCGCCGGCTGTACGCGGAGCTCTCCCACCCCGACGAGCGGCGGAGCGTCCTCGAGGCCCTGATGATCCGGGGGGACGCGAAGACGCTGCTCGATCTGTTCCGGGCGGAGCGCGACCCCGCGATGAAGAAGGCGATCCTCCAGCAGCTCTCGGTCATGGA
>Ga0075428_100004178_pt1 | contig 15894 bp, 14 predicted proteins | sample RhiMetdeltSRZDD2_FD_75291 | JGI IMG/M metagenome (GOLD analysis project Ga0075428, IMG submission 75291) | Populus rhizosphere microbial communities from Tennessee, USA - Rhizosphere MetaG P. deltoides SRZDD2 | ecosystem: Host-associated > Plants > Roots > Rhizosphere > Soil | place: USA... | reverse complement strand
TCGGGCGCGTAGCCGAGACCGAAGTGCCGGGCGACTTCCGGATCGATGCCGCGCTCGGCGAGGTACTTCTGCGCCCGCGCCCCGGCCGGCTTCCACAGCGTCTCGGCATAGAAGCGGGCGGCCAGGTCCATCGCGCGCAGCAGCTCCTCGCGTCCGGAGTCTGCCGGCTGCGCTCCGCGCTCCTCGGGCAGCGTCACGCCGGCCGTCTTGGCCAGCGCGCGCACGGCCTCCGGAAAGGACAGCTTGTCCTGGCGCATCAGGAAGCCGAAGACGTCGCCGCCGACGCCGCATCCGAAGCAGTGGAAGATGCCCTTCTTGGGATTGACCATGAACGAGGGCGTCTTCTCGGAGTGGAACGGGCAGAGCCCCTTCCAGTTCACCCCGGCCTTGCGGAGGTTCACGAAGCGGCCCACCAGCTCCACGATGTCCACGCCGCCCCGGATGTCATCGAGCACGGCGGTGGAATAGGACGCCATCAGGCCCCGACCTTCAGTGCGGCGACCGTGGCGCCGGCGCCGCCTTCGGACGGCGCGCCATCCCGGAACGATTCCACGTGCGGATGGCCGGAGAGGAGCGCTCGCACGGCCTTGCGCAGCGCCCCCGTCCCCTTGCCGTGGATCAACCGGACGTTGGCGAGCCCGGCCATGAAGGCGTCGTCGAGGTACTGCTCGACGAGGTCGCGCGCCTCGTCGGTGGTCTTGCCGAGCAGCAGCAGCTCGTACGCCACCGGCCGCGTCGTCGTCCGCTCGTCCGCTCCGTTCGCTCGCGTCGGCGGCCGTGTCGTCGTCCGTGTCACCGCCGGGTCAGCGGGACCGGCCGGCCGGAGCGCGGCCGTGGGCACGCGCACGGTGACGGTGCCCGCGCGGACGGTGGCGTAGTCGCCGGCGAGGGCGAGCAGCTCGCCCCTGAGCCCCAGATGCTCGGCGGCGACGGCCATGCCAGGGGCAAGCGGCGCGTCGCCCGGGGGAGCCGGTGTCGGTGTCGGCGCCACGCGCGCCGCCGCTTCCTGGAGCCGGTGCCGCGTCTCCTGGAGCGCCGGCCGCGATCGCTCGGTTCGCTTGAGGCGATCCCACTCGGCGGCGACCGCGCGGCGGATATCCGTCAGGAGCGCGGCCGCTTCCGCCTTTGCGCGCTCGAGCGTCGTGCGCGCGCGCGTGTCGGCCTCGCGCTCCGCTTCGCGCGCGGCGGCCAGGCGCGCGGCCGTCTCCGCCTCACGGCGGTCCAGCTCCCGGGCGCGATCGGCCTCGCTCCGGCTTCGCGCGTCGAGCTGCGCGAGCAGCTCCGAGACACGGCGCGCCTGCTCGGAGCGATGGCTCTCCGCACGGGCGATGAGCCCCGGGGTCAGGCCGAGCCGGGCGGCGATGGCCAGTGCCCAGCTCTGTCCCGGCCGGTCGTAGACGAGACGGAACGTCGGCGCCAGGGTGGTGGCGTCGAATTCCACGGAGGCGTTGCGGGCGCGGGGATGGGTCGACGCGAAGCCGCGCAGCGGCTCGAGGTGCGTGGTGGCGATGACGAGTGCGCCCCGCTCGGCCAGCTCCTCGAGGATTGCCTGCGCCAGGGCGGCGCCCTCGTCCGGATCGGTGCCGGCGCCGAGCTCGTCCAGCAGAATCAGCGACCGGTCGTCGGCTTCGTCCAGCACCTGGCGGATCTGCTTCACGAACGCCGAGAACGTCGAGAGGTTCTCGGCCACGGACTGATCGTCTCCGATGATCGCGTAGAGGCGCTCGAAGATCGGCAGCCGCGACTGGTCGGCGGCCGGCACGTGGCAGCCGGCCTGGGCCATGAGCGAGAGCAGCGCGAGCGTCTTGAGGGCGATCGTCTTGCCGCCGGCGTTCGGTCCGGTGATGAGCAGCAGGGGCTGGTCCGGGGAAAGGGTGAGGTCGACGGGAACGACCTCGCGCGCCGGATCTCGCCACTGCTGGGCGAGCAGGAGCGGATGACGCGCCGACCTGAGCTCCACGCGGCCGTCGGTGTCGAGCCGCGGCGCGGTGGCGTTCATGCGCTCGGCCACGTGCGCGCGGGCGAACACCCAGTCGAGGGCCCCGATGGTGTCGACGAGATCTCCGATGTCCCGCGCACGCTCGCGCACGGCGTCCGTCAGCTGGGCCAGGATGAGCGCCGTCTCGTCCTCTTCCTGTCGCATGACCGCGACCAGATCGTTGTTGGCCTCGACGGCACTCTCGGGCTCGACGAACAACGTCTGTCCGCTCTGCGAGCGATCGTGCACGATGCCGCGCAGCCGGCCGCGCGCCTCGGCCCGGACGGGGAGCACGTAGCGGCCGTGGCGGATGGTGACGAAGCGGTCGGCGAACACCCGATCGCCCTCGGCGTGCAGGAGACGCTCGAGATCGGTGACGAGGCGGCGCCGGCCTTCACGGAGCTCGCGGCGAAGCTGGGCCAGCCGCGCGCTCGCCTTGTCCGTCAGGCCGCCCTCGTCGTCGAGCGAGCGCCGCAGGCGATCGCGTAGCTCGGCCAGCCGCGGGAGAGATTCGGCCTTGGCGGCGAGGGTCGTCGCCACCGGACGTACCGCCCGGCCGTACGCGGCGAGCCGCGGGGCGCAGTCCAGAAGCGGGACGAAGCGCAGGAGGTCAGCGCCGTCGAGCGACGAACCTTCCGCAGCGGCCCGCTCGAGGGCCGGGCGGACGTCGGGGACGCCGTCGAGAGGCGGAGCGCCCTCCTGGGCGAGTGCGCGACGGGCTTCCGCCGTCAGATCGAGCGCGGATTGGACTTCCGTCGTCTCGGTGAGCGGGTTCGCCGTCAGCGCCCGTTCACGTCCCATCTCGGTGCGCGCGTCAGCGGCGAGGAGGGTACGGATAGCGTCCCACTCGATTCCGCGCCCCCAGATTCGGCCTACCTCCACCCTTCGCCTCACTTGCTCCCATCCGGTCGGATGGGAGTGTTGGCGGTACCGTCCGGAGTGTTGCCGAGGCTAATCGGCCATCCGCTCCCGCCGCTTCGCCTTCTTGCGTGCGGCTAGGGCCTTGCGCTTACGCCGGACGCTGGGCTTCTCGTAATGCTGGCGCTTCTTGAACTCTGAGAGGAGCCCGGCCTTCTCGCACTGCTTTTTGAACCGCTTCAGCGCGCTTTCGAAGGATTCATCGGGCTCGACGATTACCTTGGTCACGCAGCTCCCCCCTCCGGCTGAATCACAGGGCTGGTGGATAAATGTCAACTATATACCACGCGCCCCCACCCCCGGCAATCGAAGGCCGGACGCGATCTGCTAGACTGCGCCGAGACTACACCGTGACGACGCTCGTTGCACCCCCGCTGTGGACGGTGACGCCCTTCCTCCTGATGCTGCTGGCCATCGCAACCTGTCCGCTGACCGTCCCCCACTGGTGGGAGTCGAATCGGAACAAGCTCCTCGTGTCCGCCGTGCTCGGCGCGCCGGTACTGGCGCTCTATTTGACCCGGCGGCCCGCGGCGCTGGTCGGGACGGCCGAGGAATACGTCTCCTTCGTCGTGCTGCTGGCCGGTCTGTACGTGGTGTCGGGCGGCATTCTGCTGCGAGGCGATCTCGAGGCCACACCCGTCACCAACACCGCGTTCCTCGCGCTCGGCGCCCTGCTCGCGTCCGTCATCGGCACCACGGGCGCCTCGATGCTCCTGATCCGGCCCTTGCTCCAGACCAACCGTGAGCGCCGACATGTCCGGCACACGGTGATCATGTTCGTGTTCCTGGTCTCGAACGTGGGCGGCATGCTGACGCCGCTCGGTGATCCTCCACTCTTCCTCGGCTACCTGCAGGGTGTGCCGTTCACGTGGACGCTCCGGCTGTGGGCGCCGTGGCTGTTCCTGGTCGGCGCCCTGCTGGCGATCTACTTCGTCTGGGACATTCGCCTGCACGCGCGCGAGACGATGGCGGCGCTCCGGCGTGACCGCGCGCAGATCGAGCCGCTGCGCGTGCAGGGTGGCCTGAACGCGCTCGGGCTGGCGGCCGTCGTGATGGCGGTGGCGTGGTTGGGGGCGCCGTGGCGCGAGATCGTCATCGTGACCGTCGCCGTCGTGTCGTGGCGGCTGACGCCCGGCGCGATCCGGCGCGCCAACGAGGTGACGGCGGCGCCCATGATCGAGGTGGCCGTCCTCTTCTTCGGCATCTTCCTCACGATGATGCCCGCGCTGGAGCTCTTGCGCGTGCGCGGCGCCGAGCTGGGCGTGCGGACGCCGGCCCAGTTCTTCTGGGCGTCCGGCATCCTCTCGTCCTTCCTCGACAACGCGCCGACGTACATGGCGTTCCTGGCCCTCGCGCAGAGCCTCGGCGACGCCGCCGAGGTGGTCGGGGTCCCGCACGCCATCCTGGCCGCGATCAGCGTGGGGTCGGTGGCGATGGGAGCCAACACCTACATCGGCAACGCGCCGAACTTCATGGTGAAGGCCATCGCGGAGGAGGCCAAGGTTCCCATGCCGAGCTTCCTCGGGTACATGGCCTACAGCACCACGATCCTCCTGCCGCTCTTCGTGGTGGCGACGCTGGTGTTCTTTCGATGACGTCCACGCCCGCGGCCCTGGTGCTGCCGGGCTACGGCGATTCCGGACCCGGGCACTGGCAGAGCCTCTGGGAGGCCGCCGATCCGCGCCTGCGCCGCGTGCAGCAGGCGGACTGGTTCGAGCCGCAACTCGATGACTGGCTGACCACGCTCGACGCGGCGGTGGCCGCGTGCGCGGTGCCGCCGGTGATCGTGGGCCACAGCCTCGGCTGCGTGCTCCTGGCGCACTGGGTGCAGCGCACCGGCCGCCCCGTGCGCGGCGCGCTGCTGGTGGCCCCCGCCGATGTCGACGCGATCGCCGGCGTGCTCGAGACCGTGCAGAGCTTTGCCCCGGTGCCGCTGATGCGGCTGCCGTTCCCCAGTATCGTCGTCGCGAGCGACGACGATGCCTACGTGACGGCGGCGCGGGCGCAGGCGTTCGCCCGCGCGTGGGGCAGTCGCTTCGTTCCGCTCTCGGGGGTCGGCCACATCAATACCGACTCCAATCTCGGACAGTGGCGAGAGGGGCGGGCGCTGCTCGACGAGCTCCTCGACGCCCGCTGATCACGGCGCCGACGCCCGCTCGATCGAGCGCACCAGCAGGCGTTGCTCGATGGCCCGCCACGGTAAACGCGACATCACGGACGGTCGTCCAAGCAATCAGGTCTCGATCCAACCCAGGAGGGTCAGAATTACATGAGGATGCGCAACTCGATCGCACTTGCTGTTGCCCTCACCGTCGGGCTTGCGGGAGGACTGACCGCCGCCCACGGCGTCACCGAGTCGGCACCGGCTCTCGCCCCCGTAGAGCTCCGGGCCGATGGTGGCAGCTTCGCCAAGCTGGCGGAGGCCGTGAAGCCCGCCGTCGTCAACGTCAACGTCAATGCCGAGCGTCGGGGCCGCCCGTCTGCCGAGGACCCTCTCGGTGACGACGAGCGCGCGCCGAGGCGCGGTCTCGGCTCGGGGGTCATCATCGACCCCGCCGGCGTCGCGCTGACCAACGCGCACGTGGTCGGCGGCCAGAGCCAGGTCGACGTCACGATGTTCGACGGCACGAAGTATCGCGCCAAGGTCGTTGGCGTCGACGAGAAGACGGACCTGGCCGTGATTCGCCTGGACGGGAACGGCAAGAAGTTCCCGTTCCTTCCTCTCGGTGACTCGAACGCGGTGCAGGTCGGCGACTGGGTGCTCGCCGTCGGCTCGCCCTTCGGTCTTCAGGCGACGGTCACGTCGGGCATCATCAGCGCCAAGGCGCGGCAGATCGGCGCCGGTCCCTACGACGACTTCCTCCAGACCGATGCCGCCATCAATCCCGGCAACTCCGGCGGACCGCTCGTCAACATGCGCGGTGAGGTGATCGGCATCAACACCGCTATCGTTCGTGGCGGCTCCGGCATTGGCTTCGCGATCCCCGCCACCATGGCCAAGCAGATCTCGACTCAGCTGGTCGACCACGGCAAGGTCACGCGGGGCTGGCTCGGCGTCGTGCTGCAGCCGCTCACGCCGGATCTCGCGGCCTCCTTCGGCGCTGATGGAAAGAAGGGCGCCCTCGTCAGTGACGTGGCCGCCGAGAGCCCGGCGTCGCGCGCCGGTCTCGAGTCCGGTGATGTCGTGCTCGGCATCGACGGCCACAAGGTGGAGACGCCCGGTGACGTGGCGCGCGCGATAGCGCTCGCCGCGCCGGGCGGGAAGACCACGCTGACCGTGTGGCGCGACAAGTCGCAGCGGTCGGTCGACGTGGTGCTCGGCGAGCAGCCGGGCGAGGCGCAGGCCTTGCGGCTCGGCTTCGATGTCCGCCCGCTCACGCCGGAGCTGGCGCGCCGGCTGAATCGGCGCTCCACCGAGGGCGTCGTGGTCGACCGCGTGGAGGACGGGACGGCGGCGGACGAGGCCGGCATCCAGCGCGGCGACGTCATCGTCGAGGCCAACCGCCGGCCAGTGAAGACGCTGGCCGATTGGAACAAGGCCACGCGGGGTCTGAAGAAAGGCGAGCGCCTCACCGTTCGCGTCGAGCGCGGTGACGCCACGCTGTACGTCGCGGTCGTTCCGGACAAGGCTTGAGGACTAGCGGAGCAGGCCGAGCACCCGCTCGGCAGCGGTGGCCACGGCCTGCTCCACCACCTCCTGCTCGTCGGGGTCGAACGCCTCCAGCACGTGATCGGGCACCTGCGCCTTGTGGGGTGGTCGCCCGATGCCGATCTTGACGCGGCGGATCCCCTCGGTGCCGAGCGTCTCGAGGACGGATTTGACTCCGTTGTGGCCGCCCGCGCTGCCCTTGAGCCGGGTGCGCACCTTTCCCAGTTGCATGTCGATGTCGTCGTAGACGAGGACCACGTCCTCGGGGTCGGCGCCGAGCGCGTGCAGCACGCGCCGCACGGCGGGGCCGGTGACATTCATGAAGCTCTGCGGCTTGACGAGGTAGAGGCTGTCGCCTCGCCAGCTGGCGCGGGCGACGTGCGCCCCCGCCTCGGGATGAAACGCCTTCTTCAGCTGGCGCGCGAGCGATTCGACTACGCGCTGACCGATGTTGTGGCGGGTGTCCCGGTACTCCGGGCCCGGATTCCCGAGTCCCACCACAACATGGGCCACGCGTGTCGGTTACTTCTCGGGCTTCTTGGGCGGAGCCTTCTTGGCCCCCTCCGCCGCCGCTTCGGCCGGCGCCCCTTCTTCCTTCGGCTTCCGCTCGGTGAGCACTTCGGGCTCGGCCGGCGTGACCGCCGCCGTCGCCGCCGGAGCCGCGACTTCCTCCGCCATCGGCGGCGACACGGTGGCCACCGCCTGGCCGGGATCGTTCGTGATCCGCACACCCTCCGGCGGACGCAGGTCGCCCACGGTCAGCACGTCGCCGATGGCGAGACCGCTGACGTCGGCGTCGATGCGCTCGGGGATGTTGGTCGGCAGGCACGAGACCTCGACCTCGTGCATGACGAGGTTGAGAATGCCCTTGGTGTCCTTGACGCCGATGGCCTCGCCGACGGGATGCACGGCCACTCGCACGGTGATCGCGCGATCGGCCGACACTTCCTGAATGTCGACGTGCAGGAGCGCGTCCGTCACCGGATCGAACTGCATGTCGCGGATGATGGCCATCTTGCTGGCGCCGTCGCCGTCGAACTTCAGGGTCAACAACTGGGTCGAGCCCTCGTGGCCGGCGATGATGCGCAGCACGGCGCGGGGATCGACGGTGATGGTCTGCGGCTGGGCGCCGCCGTAGAGGATCGCCGGCACCACGCCGGCGCGGCGCAGCTTGCGGGTCACCGATTTGCCGGTGCCCTCGCGCCGCTTGATCGTCAGCTCTTGCATCTTCATCGCTCTCGCTCCTTCACACGAACAGCGTCGATACCGATTCTTCGTCGTGGATGCGGCGGATCGCCTCGCCGAGCAGCGGCGCCACCGTGAGCACGGTCACCCGCGCGGTGCGCTTGGCCTCGGACACGGGGATGGAGTTCGTCACCACGACCTCCTCGAGCGGCGAGGCCTTGATGCGCTCCACGGCGGGTCCGGACAGCACGGCATGGACGCCGCAGGCCAGGATCCGGCGCGCCCCCTCGCGCTCCAGGGCCGAGACGGCCTGCACCAGCGTACCCGCGGTGTCGATCATGTCGTCGATGACGACCGCGTCCTTGTCGGCCACGTCACCGATCAGGTGCATGGCCACGGCCGCCCCGGGCTTGTCGCGCCGCTTGTCGATGATGGCCAGGCTCGCGTTGAGCCGCTTGGCGATGGCGCGCGCGCGCTCGACCCCGCCGGCATCCGGCGACACGATGACCGGCTGGTTCAGGTCCTTCTTGCCGAGGTAGTCGATGATGACGGGGGCGGCGAAGAGATGGTCCACGGGAATGTTGAAGAAACCCTGGATCTGCCCGGCGTGCAGGTCCAGCGCGAGCACGCGGTCAACGCCGGCCGCCTCCAGCAGGTCGGCCACGAGCTTGGCGGAGATCGGCACCCGCGGCTGCACCTTGCGATCCTGCCGCGCGTACCCGTAGTACGGCAGCACGGCGGTGATCCGATGCGCCGAGGCCCGCTTGAGCGCATCGATCATGATGAGCAGCTCCATCAGCGTGTCGTTGACGGGAGGGCAGGTGGGCTGGATCACGAACACGTCGGCGCCGCGCACGTTCTCGTTGACCTGGACGTAGACCTCACCGTCCGAGAAGCGCGTCACCTCGGCATCCGAGAGCGGCACTCGCAGGTACTGCGCGATCTCCTCGGCCAGCGGCCGATTCGCGTTGCCGGTGAAGAGCTTCAGCTCGTAGGACATCGGCGCCTCGCCCTCGGTGTGGCAGGGGCGGGAGGATTCGAACCTCCGAATACGGGATCCAAAGTCCCGCGCCTTACCGCTTGGCCACGCCCCTTCATCCCCGCCTCGCTCCGTTCGCCACCAACCGCACGGCCGGACCCGTCAGGGTTCGGACCGCCCAGCACTCCCACGACCCGCGCGCGACCCGGGACCGGATCTGCCGGGCCTGCTCGTACGAGCGGGCAACCCCGAATACCGTCGGCCCGCTCCCGGACATCAACGCCCCCAGGGCGCCCGCGGCCAGCAGGGCCGCCCGCATCTGGGCGATCTGGGGGAAGACCCCGGCGGCCGCCGCCTCCATTCCATTGTAGAGGCTCGCGGCGATCCGCGGCGCCCCCCGCGTCAGCCTCCCGGCCAGGGCCTTCGTCGCGCCGCCATCCGAGTACATTGCCGGCGTCAGCCGGGCATACATCTCGGCCGTGCTCGCTGGGACCTTCGGATTGACCAGGACCAGCGCCAGCGAGCGACCTTTCATCGGCTGAACCTGCTCACCGCGGCCCGTTCCCACGGCGACGCCTCCGTGCAGAAAGAACGGCACGTCCGAGCCCAGGGTTGCCGCGACCTCCGTGAGCCGCTCCAGTGGCCAGCGCAGCCGCCACAGCCGGTTCAATCCGAGCAAGACGCCGGCCGCGTCGGTCGAGCCGCCACCGAGCCCCGCTGCCACCGGGATGCGCTTGTCGAGCGTGATCCGCACGCCTGCCTCGATGGCCGCCGCCTCTCGCAGCGCCGCCGCCGCGCGCAGCGCCAGGTTGCGCGTGTCGGTCGGTAGGTCCGGGATGCTGCTCCGGAGCTCCAGGTCGTCGGCATCGTCGAGGGTGATGCGATCGGAGAGATCCACCGCCTGCATCACGGTGGCGATCTCGTGATAACCGTCAGCCCGCTTGCCGAGGACCTCCAGAGTCAGGTTCACCTTGGCCGCGGCCCTGAGCACGAGGCGACGGACACTTCCCGACCCCTTCGACAAGGCACGACAGGCTAACACGCAGCTCGGTGACGGTCAACGGATGCTGTGTGTTTTCGCGTCCTTGGGAGGCGTCAGGACGAAGCGCTCGGGGTCGACGCCGGCATTCAGGGCGAGGGAGCGATAACGGATCTTGGCGGTGACGTACCCCTGGCCGGCGGACACGTCGAGGCCGGTGAGGGAGCCGTCCTCGCCCCGCAGGAAGTTGATGAGTGCCTCCGTGCGGCCGCCGACGAGGTTGACCCGATGGACGACCCCGGTGGAGAAGTCCATCCACACGCGCTGCTGGTGATAGCGGCCGATGAGGTTGATGGACGGGCCGTCGGCGTCCGGCGCGAAGATCTCGGCCACGCGCAGGTCCTTGGGAGGGACGACGCGGCCCGACAGGATGGCCACCAGATCGTCCGGCTCGAAAGGCAGGCTGAGTATCTGGGCGGCGGTCTCGACGGTGGCGGGGCCCGTGGTCACCTCGTTGGTTGCCGCGTTGTAGGCCACGAGCTGGCCGTTGTTGACGGTCACCAGGAGGATCGGCTGGCCGAACGGCGAGATGGCCTCGAACCTGAGAGAGGCCGGCGTCTTGGCCAGCAGCACCCCGGTGAGGCGCTGCTGCTCGGAGCCTTTCTTCATGGTGATCTCGGTGAGCGCGCGCAGGTCCGAGAGCTCGTGCCAGCGCGTGACGAGAAGGTCGATGGCGCGCCGCGAGTCTTCCGAGACGGGCGTGCGCGACGGCGGCGGCGCGATCGTGCAGCCGGTCAGGACGAAGACGACGAGGACGCTACTGAGAAGCCTTCGAGCGCTCGGGCTGCGCACGCCGTCGGGACTTGGCATCCTGGACTTTCTTGGCCACGCCCTCCACGTTCGGATCGAGCGCGAGCGCCTTCTCCCAGGCGGTGACCGCATCGTCGTCGAAGCCGTTCTTGAGGTAGGCATCGCCGAGATGGTCGAAGATCACCGCATCTTCCTTGGCCTTCTCCACGGCGCGCTTCAGCTCCCGCAGCGCGTCGGGATAGCGGCCCTGCTGGAAGTACGCCCAGCCCAGGCTGTCGATGAAGTAGCCGTTCTCCGGCTCGAGGTCGAGCGCCTTCTTGATGAGCGTCACCGCCTCGTCCAGGTTCTGCCCGCGCTCGGCGTACATGTAACCGACGTAGTTGTACGCCTCCGCATGCTTGGGATCGAGGGAGATGACACGCCGGAACGCGCGCACGGCGTCGTCGAACTTCGACTGCTTCTCGAGGACGACGCCGACCTGGAACTGCAGATCGCGATTCTTCTCGTCGAGCGACAGGCCCTCCTGCAGCGCCTCCAGCGCGCGGTCGTATTCCTTGGCGCGGAAGTAGGCGGTGCCGAGGTAGAGGAAGAGCTCCGGACGCCGCGGCTCGAGGTTGACGGCCTCGCGCAGGACGGCGATGGACTCGTCGAAGCGCTTGGCGCGGCTGTGGAGGAAGCCGAGCTGCACGCGCGCGTCGATCGACCGCGGGTCGGAGCGGAGGATGCGCTCCAGCTCCACGCGCGCCTCCGCATCCTTGCCCGCGTCCATGTAGGCGGTGGCCAGGAAATAACGGGCGCGCAGGTTCGTCGGCTCCAGCCCCACCACGCGCCGGAAGGCGTCGATGGCCTTGTCATACATCTTCTGCTCGTAGAAGATGGCCCCGAGCTTCATCCACACGCGTGCGTCGCGCGGCGCCAGCTCCGCCAGCTGCTCGACCTCCGACTGCGCTTCCTGATAGCGACCGAGGCGGATCAGCAGATCGCCGAGGCGCTCCACGAAGGCCGGGTTGTCGGGATTGGCCTTGACGGCGGCGCGATAGGTCTCCACGGCTTCTTCCGAGCGATGCCGGGATTCGTAGACGTAGCCGAGGGCCGTCCAGGCGCCATCGTGATCGGGGTCGAGCTCCACGGCCTTCTTCAGGCGCGTGATCGCCTCGTCCCAGTTCTCCGTCTCGATGGCGAGCCGGCCGAGGAGGAAATGCGCCTGGGCCAGCCGGGGCTGGCGGTCGACCAGACGGAGCAGCACGCTGCGCGCGCGGTCGTACGCCTTCTGCTCCACCTGGTAGCGCGCCAGCGTGAGATAGGCGTCCTCGTTGTTGGGGTTCAGCGTGATGACGCGCTCGAGCTCGGCTTCCGCCTCCGCGTACTTCTTCTGGGCGCGCAGCAGCTCGGCCAGCGTCATGTGAGGCTGCGGGTCGTCGGGCGCCAGCTGGACCGCCTTGCGCGCCGCCGCCAGCGCCTCCACGGGCTGCTCGGCGCGCACCAGCCACTGCGCCAGCTGCGTCCACAGGAACGCTGAGTTCGGATCGCGCTTCAGGGCCTCCTGGAGCAGCGGCACCGCCTCCTTGAACTTGCCCGCCTGCACGAGCATCTGGGCGGCGGCGAAGTCATAGTAGGCGTCCGCCTGGGGGTCACGCGCCAGGAGCGTGAGCCGCCGCGGCGTCGGCTCGTCGTCGGCCGCCCCGGCCGACCGGGACGCGGAGGCGCAGGCCGTTGTGGCGAGCAGCAGGAGGACGAGCGCGGAGCCGCGGAGGCGATTCATCGTGCAAGACCTCTTGCGCCGGCCGGGAAGCGCCGCGCGGTCGTCAGGAGACGGCGCGCAACGTCGGCGAGCGCGGGATCGGAGATCGCCGAGGCCGCCTCGTCGATGTCGCGCCGATCGTCGTCGGTGAGCGCCGTGGCGCGGCGCTCGCGACGCTCGGGTCGCGACCGAGGTTCGGTCTCCAGCGTGCCAAGCGTGAAACGAAGCGAGCGCACGACCGGCGCCTGGGCGCCGAGCCGTTCGGTGAGCTCGGTCGTGCGGAGCGTCAGCTCGTGCAGCCACGGTGAGTTGTCGACGACGACGTGGAGGCAGCCGTTCGACAGCGACTGCGGACGCGTCCGGCGCGCCATCTCCGGGCCGACGAGCGCCGCCCACGTCTTACGAATGTGGTACTCGGGGAGGCGCTCGGAGAGTTGCGGGATGGCACTGATGAGCACGTCGGCCACGACGCGAGGTGTTCCCCTCTTCATCTCCGCAGGTATTCTACACCCCCAAGTGCCTGCCAAATTGACTGCTTTCTGACCGACCATTATATTGGCCGTACTCATGGCAAAACCCCGTCGAGGCGACACGCTCGAGCTGTCGATCGAGGACCTCGCCTTCGGCGGCGAGGGCGTCGGACGGGCCGATGGCTACGTCGTCTTCGTGCGGGGCGGGCTCCCCGGCGATCGCGTCCGCGTCCGGCTCACCGAAGCGCGCGGCCGTTTCGGGCGCGGGGCCATCGAGGAGGTCCTCGTCGCGTCGCCGGACCGGGTCAGCCCGCCCTGCCCGTACTTTGGGCAGTGCGGAGGCTGCCGGCTGCAGCACCTGGCGTATCCGGCCCAGCTCGCCTTCAAGGAAAAGCAGGTGCGCGACTGTCTGGAGCGCCTCGGTGGCGTCGGCGCCTTCGAGCTGCGGCCCATCCTCGCCGCCCCGGAGCCGTACGGCTATCGCAACAAGATGGAGTTCACGATCTCGCCGACGCCCCCGGCCGTCGGCCTGCACGTGTTCGAGCGCTATGACGTCGTGCTCGACATCGAGCGCTGTCTTCTCCAGTCCGACACGATGAACGCCCTCCTCGACGAGTTCCGCCGGCAGGTGCGTGACCGCGCCCTGTCCATCTGGGACCAGCGCTCGGAGCGAGGGCTGCTGCGCTTCGTGATGATGCGGGACGGTCGCAACACCGGACAGGCCATGGTCAACGTGGTGGCGGCCGCGCCCGACGTGGAGACGCTGACGCCGCTTGCGGAGGCCTTGCAGAAGCGGGCGCCGCAGACGGCGAGCGTGGTGCTGAACGTGAACGCCAAGAAGGCGAGCGTCGCCGTCGGCTCCGAGGAGCATCTCCTGCTGGGGCGGGATCACATCACCGAGTCGCTGAACGGCGTGACCTTTCAGGTCTCGGCCAACTCGTTCTTCCAGACCAATACGCGCCAGGCCGAGCGACTGTTCTCCATCGTCGAGGCGGCCTGCGAGCTCGACGGGTCCGAGACGCTGCTCGACCTCTACTCCGGCACCGGGGCCATCAGCCTCCTCCTCGCCCGGCGCGTGCGCACCGTGTACGGCATCGAGCTGGCGGCGGCGGCGGTGGCGGATGCCATCCGCAACGCGCGCGCCAACGGCATCGACAACTGCACCTTCCTCGCCGGCGAGGTCCGCCACCTCCTGCCCGAGCTCATGGCGCAAGGCGTGCGGGCCTCGGTGGTGGTGGCCGATCCTCCGCGCGCGGGGTTTCATCCCAAGGCCCTCAGCGCGCTGGCGGCGCTGGCACCCGCGCGCATCGTGTACGTCTCGTGCAACCCGTCCACGCTCGCGCGGGACGTGGGTGACCTCGTGCGGCAGGGCTATCAGCTCGAGTGGGTCCAGCCCGTCGACATGTTCCCGCAGACTCCGCACATCGAGGCGGTGGCCCGGCTCCGTCGCCCCGCATGAAGACCTTTCTCACCCGGCGATTTCTCCAGTCGCTGGTCGTGCTCCTCGGCGTGTCCTTCGTCGTGTTCTTCATCCTCTTCTTGACGGGCGATCCGGCCCTGGTGCTGCTGCCGCCGGAGGCGACGGCCGACGACATCCGGCAGTTCCGCGAGAAGATGGGCTTCAACGACCCGTTCCTCGTGCAGTACGGGCGCTTCCTCGGCGGCGCGGTGCGAGGCAACTTCGGCGACTCGATCCGCCACGGCGAGCCCGCCTTCCATCTGGTCGTGGAGCGGATGCCGGCCACCTTCCAGCTCGCCGGCGCCGCCCTCCTCATCGCGCTCGTCCTCGCCATTCCGGCCGGGATCGTGTCGGCCGTCCGCCGGAACAGCGTGATCGACTACGTCTCCACGGTGGTGGCGCTGCTCGGACAGTCCATGCCGACGTTCTGGCTCGGCATCATGCTGATCCTCCTCTTCTCGGTGCAGCTCCAGTGGCTGCCCTCGTCCGGGCGCGGCGAGCTGCGGCACCTGGTGCTGCCCGCCATCACCCTCGGCCTCTTCACCACCGCGCGCATCACGCGGCTCACGCGCTCCGGGATGCTGGAGGTGCTGAGCCAGGACTACATCCGCACCGCGCGCGCGAAGGGCGTGAGCAATCCGCCCGTGGTGTGGAAGCACGCGCTCAAGAACGCGGCCATCCCGATCGTCACCATCGTCGGCATCGAGCTCGGCACGCTGCTGGGCGGTTCCGTCATCACGGAGACGATCTTCGCGTGGCCGGGGGTCGGCCGCCTGTCCGTGCAGGCCATCTACAACCGCGACTACCCGGTGGTGCAGGCGGCCGTGTTCCTGCTCGCGACCACGTTCGTCCTCGTCAATCTGTTCGTGGACCTCGTCTACACGTACCTCGACCCGCGCATTCGGCTGCGATGAGCGCCACTGCACGCGCCCTGACTCTCCGCGAGGAGCTGCGGCCACAGCGCCGCGAGTGGACGATCTTCGTGCGCCGCCTCGTCCGGCGCCGCACGGCGCTCTTCGGCGCCGTGGTGGTCGCCATGGTGCTGGTGACGGCGGTGGCGGCGCCGCTGGTGTCCCCGTTCGATCCGCTGGAGCAGGACATCGGCGAGCGGCTCAAGGCGCCGGGCTGGCGGGACCAGGCCGGACACGCACATCCGCTCGGCACCGATCACCTTGGCCGCGACATCTTTGCGCGCGTCATCTACGGCGCGCGGCCGGCCCTGCTGGTCGGCGTGGCGGCCGTGGCCATCTCCGGCGTGCTCGGGATGCTGGCGGGGCTGCTGGCCGGCTATTTCGGTGGCCGAATCGACGACACGCTGATGCGACTGGCCGACATCCAGCTGGCGTTCCCGTTCATCCTGCTCGCCATCGCCGTCATCGGCGTCCTCGGTCCGAGTCTCACCACGATCATCTGTGTGATCGGCGTCTCCAGCTGGGTGGTGTACGCCCGCATCGTCCGCGGGGCCGCCCTGTCGCTCCGCGAGCGGGAGTTCGTGCAGGCCGCGCAGGCGCTGGGTGCCGGCGACGGTCGCATCCTCGTCCGCCACGTTCTTCCCAACGTCTTCACGCCGTGGCTGGTGGTGGCCACCCTCGACATGGCGCGCGTCATCGTCATCGAGTCGGCGCTGTCGTTCCTGGGTCTCGGCGTCCAGCCGCCGACGCCGACATGGGGCGGGATGCTCGCCGACGGGCGCGTCTACATCTCCACCGCGTGGTGGCTGGCCACC
>Ga0075428_100004176_pt1 | contig 15899 bp, 12 predicted proteins | sample RhiMetdeltSRZDD2_FD_75291 | JGI IMG/M metagenome (GOLD analysis project Ga0075428, IMG submission 75291) | Populus rhizosphere microbial communities from Tennessee, USA - Rhizosphere MetaG P. deltoides SRZDD2 | ecosystem: Host-associated > Plants > Roots > Rhizosphere > Soil | place: USA... | reverse complement strand
CTGGGCGAGGTTGCGGACAAGGGTGTCGAGCGCGGCGTCCGCCGGGCCGGTGCTGCCCATCATCGGGCTGCCGTGCACGGACCCGCTGTCCAGCGCGATGATCACACCGGAGCCCTGCCGCACCATCTGCCGGGCCGCTGCCCGGGCGGTGAGGAAGTTGGTGGTGAGTCCGTTCACGACCGCCCGGGTGAGGTCCGCGGTCGACATGTCGACCAGCGGGATGCCTTGGACGTCGCCGCGGGGGACCAGGTTCAGCGACACGTCCAGGCTGCCGCCCTGCTCGACGACGGTCCGGGCGTGCTCGTCGACGGCCTGCTCGTCCAGACCGTCGACGACCGCCACGTCGGCCCGGCCGCCGGCGGCCCGGACCTGTTCGGCCACGGCCTCGAGCGTCTTCTCGGTGCGGCCGGTCAGGAAGACCCGCGCACCCTCGGCCGCGAAGGTCTTGGCGACCGCGCCCCCGATCGAGCCGCCGGCGCCGTAGATCACTGCGTTCTTGTTCTCGAGCATCATCAGGTTCTCCGTGTGGGTAAGGCGGCCGTGCGCCGCACTCGTTCGTGTTGACCGATGAGACGACGGATCCGCCGATCACTCATCGGTCGGCAGCACCGGCGGCAGGCCGAACGCGGCGAACAGGTGCGGCTCGAACGAGGTGATCTCGGCGATCCGGCCGTCCACCACCCGCAGAACGTCGAGCACCTGCGCGCGGAAGATCGTCGTACCGGGCCGGCGGACGTAGTGCGCGATCGCCGGCTGCCGGTTGGCGGCCGTCGGCACACTGCGCCAGTCGCCGAGGTAGAGGTGCGTGCCCGGCGTGAACACGTCCGCCATTCCGGCCATGAAGATGTCCCGCCCGGCGAACCACAGGTCGTTCGGCGGCATCGTGACCCGCAGGTCCTCGGCCATCAGCTCGGTCATCAGCTCGGTCATCAGGGCGAGGTCGTGGGTCTCGGAGACCTCCAGGTAGCGCCGCAGCAGTGCCTGCTGCTCGTCGGTCGGGTCCGCCGGCGCGATCCAGTCCGACCGCTCGCGGGGCAGGTGTTCGCGGAGCACCGGGCGGGCCCGCTGCAGTGCGCTGTTCACCGACGCCACAGAGGTGTCCAGCAGGTCCGCGGTGTCGCTCGCGCTCCAGCCGATCACGTCCCTGAGAACCAGTACGGCGCGCTGCCGCGGCGGCAGGTGCTGGATCGCCACCAGGAACACCAGCTCGATCGTCTCGCGAGCCACCGCGACGGCATCCGGCCCGGCCTCGGCCGGAGCGGCCGGTTCCAGCAGCTGGTCCGGGTACGGCTGCAGCCACGGGACACGTACCGGTGTCGGCATCGCCGGGTCCGCTCCGGGAGGCGGTGGGTAGTGGTCCGGGGTGCGCGGGTTGCGCCGCAGGTGGTCGAGGCAGGCGTTGGTCGCGATCCGGTACAACCAGGCCCGGGGGCTGGACCGGCCCTCGAACGTGTCACGCGCTCGCCAGGCGCGCAGAAAGGTCTCCTGCACCAGGTCCTCGGCCTCGTCGAACGAGCCGAGCAGCCGGTAACAGTGCACCCGCAGCTCACGCTGGTACCGCTCGACCAGCGTGCCGAAGGCCAGCTCGTCGACGGATTCCGTCACGCGGTCGGTCGTGACGATCTCGGACTGCTCGAGGGACGCCGCGTCCCGCGCGAGCACGGCGAGCCGGCGTACCGAGCCCGCGAGCGTCTTGGCGCCCGCCTCCAGCGCTGGCGGGTACTGCGGGTCGAGGTCGCCGGCCTGCCGTTTGACCGTCGCGACGAGGTCTGTCAGGTCTTCGTCCTGCGGCGCCTTCCGCTGCCGGTACGCCTTCTGCCGGCACGCGGCCGAGCAGTACGCCGATGTCCGGCCGCGACGCCCGGTCCGGTCCGGCAGCGGCCGGCCGCACTGACGACACTCGAGGTCCTGCACGGGTTCCCTCCCGCGATCTGCGTAACGCAGTCGTCCGTTACGCAGAACCCTACCGGCGCGCCCACTTCGGCATTGACAAACGAATGCTTTACGTACAAACTTTCTTTTGAGATGAGAGACGTCGTGTACCTAGAGCAGATCGAGCAGGCCGAGGCACTGCTCAAGCCGCAGCGGATCGGGGTGCTGAGGCAGCTGGCCGAGCCCCGCTCCTGTACCGAGGTGGCGAACGTGCTGGGCCAGACGCCGCAGCGGGTCTACTACCACGTGAAGCGGCTGGTGGACGCCGGCCTGGTCACGCAGGTGTCGGAGCGCAGGGTGCGGGGGATCCACGAGGGCATCTACCAGGCGACCGCGCGGTCGTACTGGCTCTCGCCGCGCCTTGTCGGCCGGATCGGCGACCTGCGCAAGGCGCAGGACGAGCTCAGTCTCGGGTACCTGCTGGACCTGATGGAGGAGGTCCAGCACGACATCGCCGGCCTCGACCGGACCCGGCCCGAGCTGCCGTCGATCGGGATCTCGGGGGAGATCCAGGTCCCGGCCGAGCGCCGCCAGGAGTTCCTCGATGACCTGCGCTCCGCGTTGCAGGACATCTTCACCCGTTACGGCGGCGCCGAGGGGGATGCGTTCAAGCTCGCCGTCGCCTGTTACCCCAAGGGAGAGACATCATGACCGAACCGATGATCGCGCACGCCCGGGTGGCGGCGCCGCTCGCCGACGTGCACCGCGCGCTGACCGATGCCGAGGCGATGAGGGCCTGGCTGGCCGAGCACGCCGAGGTCTCGCTGCCCGACCGGTACGAGTTCTGGGGCCGGTACACGCCCGAGGGCGACGCCCCGCACCAGCGGCTGCGGCACGTGGACGACCGCTCGCTGCGGTTCAGCTGGCTGCTCGACGGCGAGGACACCGAGGTCGAGATCACGCTGGAGCCGGAGACCCCGGAGAGCACCGTGATCACCGTGTCGCAGACAGGCTGGAGCTACGAGTTGGTGCTCACCGGCAGCATCCGCGGCGTGCTGCAGACCTTCTGGGCGTTGGCGATCGCGAACCTTGCCGATCACCTGGACGGCCGCGAGCTCACCCCGAAGCTCGACTTCACCTCGTCGGAGCTGCGCGCCGAGGTGCTGATCGATGGCCCGCGGGACGAGGTGTACGACGCGATGACTGACTCGGCGAAGATCAGCCAGTGGTTCGGCATCCCGATCGAGGTCGAGCACGAGGTCGGTGGCACGTTCAGCATGGGCGGCCAGCCGGTCGCGAAGGTGATCGACCTGACGCCCACCGGCGTGTCGACCGACTGGGGCTTCGGCATCAGCACCTGGGAGCTGGCCGACTCCGGCGGCAAGACGCGGCTCACCTTCGTGCAGAGCGGCTTCGACGAGGACCGCCCGCCGTACGCCGCGTGGCTGGGCTGGCTCAGCGGCATCGCCGAGCTGCGCCGGTTCGTCGAGCTGGACGGCTGGCAGCCGATCTGGATCCCGGACGAGTCCGCCGTCTCCTGACCAGCTGGGGCGTCGTCAGGCGAGGCTGGCGACGCCCTTCGGCAGGAAGCGCGCGCCGGTGACCTTCTCGGCGATGCCGGACCGATCCAGGTACGGCGTGATGCCGCCGAGGTGGAACGGCCAGCCAGCGCCGAGGATCATGCACAGGTCGATGTCCTGCGCCTCGGCGACGACGCCCTCGTCGAGCATGATCCGGATCTCGTCAGCGAGTGCGGACAGTGCCCGCTCGCGCAGCTCGTCGGCGGTCGAGGCCTTCGAGCCGATCTCCATCAGGGCAGCGACCTCGGGGTCGACCGACGGCTTGCCGTCCGCGCTCCAGGTGTAGACCGAGGACTTGTTCGCCTCGACCAGCCGGCGCAGGTTGTCCGACACCGAGTACCGGTCCGGGTAGGCGGCGTGCATGGTCTCGGCGACGTGCAGCGCGACGGCCGGGCCGACCAGCTGGAGCAGCACGAACGGCGGCATCGGCAGCCCGAGCGAGACCAGCGCTTTGTCGGCCGCCTCGATCGTCATACCCTCGTCCACCGCCGTGGTGACCTCGCCGAGGAACCTGGTCAGCAGCCGGTTCACTACGAACGCCGGGGCATCCTTCACCAGGACACCTGACTTCTTCAGGCCCTTGCCGACCGCGAACGCAGTCGCGAGCGAGACATCGTCGGTCCGGTCCGCGCGGACGATCTCCAGCAGTGGCAGGATCGCCACCGGGTTGAAGAAGTGGAACCCGACTACCCGCTCCGGATGCTCCAGGTCCGCGGCCATCTCGGTGACCGACAACGACGACGTGTTGGTGGCGAGGACGGTGTCGTCGCGGACGATCTTCTCCAGGTCGGCGAAGATCGACTTCTTCAGCTTGAGCTCCTCGAACACGGCCTCGATCACGAAGTCCGCGTCGGCGAACGACTCCTGCTTGTCAACCGTCCCGCTGACCAGGCCCTTGAGCTGCGACGCCTTGTCCGCGCTGACCCGGCCCTTGCCGAGGAGCTTGTCCACCTCGGCGTGCACGTACGCCACACCCTTGTCGACCCGTTCCTGGTCCAGGTCCGTCAGCACGACCGGCACCTCGAGCCGGCGCACGAACAGCACTGCGAGCTGGCTGGCCATCAGCCCCGCGCCGACGATGCCGACCTTGGTCACCGGCCGGGCCAGCGCCTTGTCCGGTGCGCCGGCCGGGCGCTTCGCCCGCTTGTTGACCAGGTCGAACGCGTACAGCCCGCTGCGCAGCTCCTCGCTCATCACCAGGTCCGCGAGCGCCTCGTCCTCGGCCGCGAAGCCGCGGTCGCGGTCCGCGTCCTTCGCCGCGGCGATCAGCTCCAGCGCTCGGTACGGCGCCGGCGCGGCGCCGTACACCTTGGCGTCGGCGAACGCCTTGCCGCGCGCGACCGCGGCGTCCCAGGCCTCGCCGCGGTCGATCTCACGACGCTGCACCTCGATCTCGCCGGTCAGTACCTTGCTTGCCCACAGCAACGACTGTTCGAGGAAGTCGGCGGGCTCCAGCAGGACGTCGCCTATGCCGAGCTGCACGGCCTGCGGACCGGTGAGCATCTTGTTCTGGTCCAGCGCGTTCTCCACCACGACCTTCACGGCGTGGTCGGCGCCGATCAGGTTCGGCAGCAGGAAGGTGCCGCCCCAGCCGGGGATCAGGCCGAGGAACACCTCGGGCGTCGCCAGCATCCCGGCGGCCGCCGAGACGGTCCGGTACGAGGTGTGCAGCGCGACCTCGAGCCCACCGCCGAGAGCGATCCCGTTGACGAACGCGAAGCTGGGCTTGCCGCCGTCGGTGAGCTTGCGCATCACGCCGTGGCCGATCCGGCCGAGGTTCACCGCCTGCGAGTGGTCGGTGAGGTTCGGCATCCCGCTCAGGTCCGCACCGGCGGCGAGGATGAACGGCTTGCCGGTGACGCCGATCGCGACGACGTCGTCGCGCGCCAGCGCGGCGTCGATCGCGGCGTTCAGGCTCGCCAGACCCTTCGGACCGAACGTGTTCGGCTTGGTGTGGTCGTGGCCGTTGTCCAGCGTGATCAGCGCCATCGTGCCGGCCCTCTTGGACGACACGGAGGGCAGGGCGATGTCGCGCGACAAGGCGAAGGTGGCGACCTCATCGGTCTCGATCGCGACCGCCTCGTCGATGAGTGCCTGCAGGTCGGTCACTGCGTGTCCCCTCCGGTGTAGTGCGGGTTCTCCCAGATCACGGTGCCGCCCATGCCGAGGCCGACGCACATCGTGGTCAGGCCATAGCGGACCTCGGGGCGCTGCTCGAACTGGCGGGCCAGCTGGTTCATCAGCCGGACGCCGGAGCTGGCCAGCGGGTGGCCGTACGCGATCGCGCCGCCGTACGGGTTGACCCTCGGGTCGTCGTCGGCGATGCCGTAGTGCTCCAAGAAGGCGATGACCTGGACGGCGAAGGCCTCGTTCACCTCGAACGCCTCGATGTCGTCGATGGTGAGCCCGGCCAGCCTGAGCGCCTTCTCGGTGGCCGGTACCGGGCCGATGCCCATCACCTCGGGCTCGACGCCTGCGAAGCCGTAGGAGACGAGCTTCATCTTCACCGTGAGGCCGAGCTCGGCGGCGGTCTGTGCGTCGGCGAGCACGCACGCGGTGGCGCCGTCGTTGATGCCGGCGGCGTTGCCCGGCGTGACCCGGCCGTGCGGGCGGAACGGCGTCTTCAGACCGGCCAGGTCCTCGAGCGTCGTACCGGGTCGCATCGGCTCGTCGACCGTCGCCAGACCCCAGCCCTGCTCGGCTGAGCGGGTCGCGATCGGGACCAGGTCGGGCTGGATCAGGTCGTTCGCGTGGGCCTTGGCGGCGCGCTCCTGCGAGGCGACCGCGAACGCATCGGCGCGCTGCTTGGTGATGCCGGGGTACCGGTCGTGCAGGTTCTCCGCGGTCGAGCCCATCACCAGCGCCGAGGTGTCGACCAGCTTCTCGGCGATGATCCGGGGGTTCGGGTCCACGCCCTCGCCCATCGGGTGCCGGCCCATGTGCTCGACACCGCCCGCGACCGCCACGTCGTACGCGCCGAACGCGATCCCGGAGGCGGCGGTGGTCACCGCGGTCATCGCGCCGGCGCACATCCGGTCGATCGCGTACCCGGGCGTGGTGTTCGGCAGTCCCGCGAGCAGCGCCGCGGTCCGGCCGATGGTCAGCCCTTGGTCGCCGATCTGGGTGGTGGCCGCGATCGCCACCTCGTCCACCTTCTCAGGCGGCAGCGACGGGTTGCGCCGCAGCAGCTCCCGGATGCACTTGATCACCAGGTCGTCCGCGCGCGTCTCGGCGTACTGGCCCTTGGCCTTGCCGAACGGGGTGCGCACACCGTCGACGAACACCACATCGCGAATCTGTCGGGGCACCAGGGCCCTCCATCCTCGTCACGAACGGGGGAGTGAGTGGACTGCATGCTACTCGGCGGTAACACGCCAGCCCAAGCGGGCGGGCCTGTGCCGCTGCTCACAGCCCGTGCGGGCCGGACGGCGATGCGAATTATGCGTAGCGGTACGCCGTGGTGAGGCGCAGACTGGAAGTCGGATGCCAAGACCTGCAGGAGCGGTTTGATGAACTACCTCGAGACCGACGTGCCGGTGCTGTCGAGAGGGAAGCACCGGAACCCGCGCAAGGGCGCTTGCTTCATGGAGTACGCGTCCTTCCTCGCGGGTGAGGACTGGTCGGACCACCCGGCCTGTACCCACCCGCTGCTCGCCGCCATCGCCCGGCACGTGAACGACTGCACCACCGATGCCGCCCGGAGCCGGCTCGCCCCGCTGATCCCGTCCGTGATCGGGCTGACCTCCGACGACCGGCGACTGGACGTGCACGTGACGCTGACCTGCGTCCGGCTCGCCCTTCCCGTGGTGTCCGACGAGCGTCAGCACGTGCTCGCGGTCGCTCTGCTGACCTCCGAGCGCGTGCTCGCATCCCTCGAGGGCCGGGAGCCGGGCAGCCTGCAGGAGGCCAGCCGGCGCGCCCTCGAGGCGGTGCCGGAGGCGGCCCGGTGGGCCCGCCGCTTCACCTCGGGCTCGCACCGGCTCCCGCGGGACTTCCGCAAGCGGGTGGCGCCGCGGGCGATCGGCTGCGCGATCGAGGGCGTCGCCCTTGCGTGCATCGACGACGCCGACGACAGGCTGTACGAGATCCTGGTCGCCGCGATCGACGAGACCGCCCGCTGGGTGCGCCCGGCCGCTCCGGTCGCACCAGTGCAGGTCGATACTCCGGTCTAGCTGTCGTGCGGTCGCGTTTCCGCGGAAACGCGACCGCTGGCTGGAGCAGGGTTCCCTGATCTCGTACGTCCAAGACTGTCCGAGGCACCGTCTAGAATCGAACTTAGTTTCGATTCTAGACGGAGGTGTGTGGTGGTCGACGAGCCGGATGAGGCTGCGGACGTGGGGTCGGTGCCGACCGAGCGGCTGGAAGCGTGGGTGAGCGAGCTCGCGGCACATCTGGCGGCCGCGACGTGTCGCATGCTGACCATGGTCGGCGAGCTGGACCGGCGCAGGGCGTGGGCGAGCTGGGGGATGACCTCCTGTGCCGCCTGGCTGTCCTGGCACTGCGGCCTCGGCATGAACGCGGCCCGCGAACAGGTCCGCGTCGCCCGTGCCCTCCTCAGACTGCCGCTGTTGCACGCGGAGTTCGCCGCAGGCCGGCTGAGCTACTCGAAGGTCCGGGCGATCACGCGCATCGCGACGCCGGAGCTCGAGCGCGACCTGGTCGAGCTCGCGCACGCGAGTACGGCGGCCCAGGTCGAACGCTGGGTCCGCGGCTACCGCCGGGCTGACCACCTGGAAGGCACCGAGGACAGCAAGCCTTACGAGGTCAACTGGTACCGCGACGACGACGGCGCCCTCGTCGTGCGCGCCCGGCTCGCTCCCGAGGACGGCACCCTCCTCCTCGCCGCCCTGGACGCTGCCCGAACCGCGCTGGCAGCCAGTCGACGCCCCCGCCTGGTCGACTGCGGCACCGATCCGGCGACCGATCCGAGCACCGCTCCGGATGCTCGTGGGTCGGCCGGCCTCGATCCCGCAGTCGGCGACGGGTCAAGTCGAAGGCCGCGGCTCGTCAGCGTTACCGCGGAAACGTCCGCGGAAGGCTTGACCGGATCAAGCCTCCCGCGGCGAGTCGACAGCGTGGATGCACTGCTGTATCTCGTGCACTCGGCTCTCACCGCAGCGCCTGTCGACGTGAGCGGTTCGGACCGGTACCAAGTCGTCGTACACGTCGATGCCGACTTGCTCGCCTCGGGTGCGGAGGACAACCAGGCTGATCCGGTCGCGGCGGACTCTGCAGCGGGAGGTCGGTGTGCGTTGAACGGCGGTCCCGCGGTGTCCGTGCACACGGCCTGGCGGATGGCGTGCGATGCCCAGGTCCGTGCGATGGTTCACGACACCGTCACCGGACGCCCCGTCGATGTCGGACGTGCCAAGCGCCTGGCGACGGCGACCCAGCGACGGCTGCTGCTCGAACGCGATGGCGGCTGCACTTTCCCCGGCTGTTCGCACACGCGGTTCCTGCATGTCCATCACGTGGTGCACTGGCTACACGGCGGACCAACCGACGTGCGCAACCTCATCCTGCTCTGTACGGCGCACCACCGAGCCGTCCACGAAGGCGGCGTCACCGTGACCGCGTACGGAAGCCGGTTCGTCTTCCATGGCCCAGACGGCCGCGAGATCCGCCCAGTACCTCCGGCTGTCCTCAAGACCATCCCGATCGAGGCGCTCGGCGGACCGCTCCACCTACCTCCCAGGGTCGACCGGTACTCGCTCGGCGGCCGCTGGCAGGGCGATCGCCTCAACGTCGACGACGTCGTCGCGGGCCTTCGCCACCGCCTCAAGCTCATCCGCACAGCGGCCTGACAGCACAGCGGCGTCGCACGCAGGCCACCGCTGTCAGCTGGCGTCTGACTCTGCGGCGGCGGGGCGCTCCAGCAGGGCCTCGGCGAGGGCGGCGGCGGTGAGGTTGATCTGCCATTCGCGGGCGCCGTGCTCGCGCAGGGCCTCGGCGACGATGCCGGCGTCGATCTGCTTCGGCGGGGTCCAGGCCATGCGGCGGACTGTGTCGGGAGAGAGCAGGTTCTCGGTGGGCAGACGGTGCTGCTCGGCGATCTCGCCGACAGCGGCGCGGCTGGCGGCGAGCCGGGCCGCGGCGTCGGGGTCGCGTTCTGCCCAGGCGCGGGCCGGGGGCGGGCCGTCGTACCGGGCGCCCTGTTTGGGGAGCTGGGAGTCCGGGAGGCGGCGCGCGTGCTCGATCGCCTCCCACCAGGTGCGCTGGTGGCGCTGGGCGCCGCGGCTCTTGAACGCGGGCAGCTTGCCGAGGGCATCCCGGTCGGTCGGCATCGCGGACGCGGCCTCGACGATCGCGGCGTCGCCGAGGATGCGGCCGGGGGAGATGTCGGCCTGTTCGGCGATCTGGTCCCGGGCTTCCCAGAGGGCGCGTACGACGGCCAGGCCGCGGCGGTTGCGGACCCGGTGCATGCCGGACGTGCGACGCCACGGCTCCGGGCGCGGCTCGCGCGGTGGGGCGGCCATCACGGCGGCGAACTCCTCCTGGGCCCACTCCCACTTGCCGTCGCGACGCAGCTCGGCCTCGATCTCGTCGCGGAGCTCGATCAGCATCTCCACGTCGAGCGCCGCGTACACCAGCCATGGCGAGGGCAGCGGACGGGTGGACCAGTCCGCGGCCGAGTGCTCCTTGCGCATCCGGTAACCGAGTACCTCGCTGACCAGCGACGCCAGCCCGACCTTGGGGTACCCGAGTAGCCGGCCGGCCAGCTCGGTGTCGAAGATCCGGGTCGGGACCATGCCGACCTCGGCCAGACAGGACAGGTCCTGGTTCGCGGCATGGATGATCCACTCTGCGTCCGCGATCGCGGCGCCGAGCTCCGCCAGGTCGGTGAACGGGATCGGGTCTACGAGCGCTGAGCCGGAACCGGCCCGGCGCAGTTGCACCAGGTACGCCCGGTGCGAGTAGCGGTAGCCGGACGCGCGTTCGGCGTCCACCGCGACCGGGCCCGAGCCGGCGCGGAACGCGGCCACCGTGTCGGCCAGGTCATCCGGGGTGTCAACGATGTCGGGAAGGCCATCGCGCAACTCCAGCAGCGGAAGTGTCGCTGCCGGTTCGGGTTCGGTAGTGGGCTGCTCCGCGATGGTCATCGCCCTCGCTGGCCGCGCCGGGTCGGCATCGCGACCACGCCCGGCGGTACCGGCGGCAGTCCGGCCGCCGTACAGAGCACATCGCCCCAGGCCTCCGCGTGCGGCGCGATGTCGACGCCCGCCATGGCTCCGCCGGTGACGTCGGACGCCGGGCTCCAGGAGGCCCGGATCTCGATCTCCGCGGTGGCGTCGTCGTCCGCCATCCCGCCGAAGCTCTCCGAAACCACCCGGGTGACCGTGCCACTGGGCGCGAGGTAGGCGGCGCCATGGTCGACCAGCGCCTCCATCAGCCAGGTCCAGCCGACCCCGCCGAGCATCGCGTCGGTGACCATCTCGGCCTCGACCGCGGCGCGGACGTACGCCACGCAGCGGAACGTCGACTGCCAGGTGTCATTGCCGGCCGGGTCGTACAGCACGACCAGCCGGCCGGTGGCGACGTCGTCGCCGTCCACGGTCACGTCGGCACTGACCGCGGCCGCGTGCGGCGCGATCCGCTGCGGCGCCGGCATCTCCTCGACGAACACCTCGGGGCGGAACCTGGCTCCGCGCAGCTGGGTCAGCGCCTCGGCGAACGCCGCCGGCGGCGCGTCGACCTGCTTGCGAGCACCCATGCCTCGAAGCCTAAGGCCGACGATGTCAGAGTGGGGACGGCGACGCGCCGTGGTGCGGTTTCGGTGACATGGGATCATCGCAGCGTGTCGCCAGCCCCACGCCCCGCCAGCTCAGCGTTCCTGCGTGCCGCCCGCGGCGAGCAGGTGCCACACACCCCGGTCTGGTTCATGCGGCAGGCGGGCCGGTCGCTGCCGGAGTATCGCGCGGTCCGGGAGGGCACCAGCATGCTCGAGTCGTGCATGCGGCCCGACCTGGTCGTGGAGATCACGCTGCAGCCGGTCCGCAGGTACGGGGTGGACGCGGCGATCTTCTTCTCCGACATCGTGCTGCCGCTGAAGGCGGTCGGGGTGGACCTGGAGATCCAGCCTGGTGTCGGTCCCGTCGTCGCGAACCCGGTGCGGTCCACCGCCGACCTGGGCCCGATCCGCCCGGTGACGCCGGCGGACGTCGGGTTCGTCACGGACTCGGTCGGCCAGCTGGCGTCCGAGCTCGGCGCCACGCCGCTGATCGGGTTCGCCGGCGCCCCGTTCACGGTCGCGTCGTACCTGGTGGAGGGCGGACCGAGCAAGGACCACGCCCGGACCAAGGCGCTCATGCACGCCGACCCGACGCTGTGGCACGCGCTCGCGGACCGGCTCGCGGACGTGGCGATCGCGTTCCTCGCGACCCAGGTGGAGGCCGGAGCGGCGGCGTTCCAGCTGTTCGACTCCTGGGCCGGGGCGCTGTCGCCGCGCGACTATGCCGAGTACGTGCTGCCGCACTCGGCCAAGGTGTTCGCCGCGCTGGCGTCGTACGGGGTGCCGCGACTGCACTTCGGGGTGAACACCGGCGAGCTGCTCGGCCTGATGAGCGCCGCCGGCGCGGATGTGGTCGGCGTCGACTGGCGGGTCCCGCTGGACGAGGCGGTACGGCGGATCGCCGCGGCCGACGACGGTCCGAAGCCGGTGCAGGGCAACCTCGACCCGGCGCTGCTGGCGGCCGGCTGGGACGTACTGGAGCCGGAGATCGACCGGATCCTCACCGAGGGCAAGGCCGCGCCCGGCCACATCTTCAACCTCGGCCACGGCGTCCCCCCGTCCGCCGACCCTGACGTCCTCAAGCGCGTGGTCCACGCGGTGCACAGCAAGTCCAGAGCGCTGTGAGCGAGCCGGTGCGGCCGCATGTCGTGGTGGTCGGCGGCGGGATCAGCGGACTGGCCGCGGCCCATGCGCTCGCCTCCGCCGGCGGTGTGCGGGTCACGGTGCTGGAAGGTTCGGCGCGGCTCGGCGGCAAGCTCGCGGGCGGGACGGTCGCGGGGGTCGGTGTGGACCTGGGCGCCGAGTCCGTTCTGGCCCGGCGGCCCGAAGCCGTCGACCTGATCAAGACTGTGGGTCTGGCCGACGAGCTGACGCATCCGGCGACCACCACGGCCGGACTCTGGGTCGGAGGGCGGATCCGGCCGCTGCCGCCGACCGTGATGGGGGTGCCGGTCGACGTGCCGGCCGCCGCGGACGTGCTCGGGCCGGACGGAACCGCCGCAGCGTACGACGACGGCACGCAGCCACCGCCGGCGCTGCGCGACGACGTGGCGATCGGGCGGTTCGTCGCGGACCGGATGGGCCGGGCGGTCAGCGACCGGCTGGTCGATCCGCTGCTCGGCGGGGTGTATGCCGGGCGTGCCGACGAGATCTCGCTGGCGGCGGCGGTACCGGAGCTGTTCGTCCGGCTGCGGACGGCGCCGTCGCTGCTGGCCGCGGCCGAGGACGTGCGCGCGGCCGGGCAGCGGAGCACGCCGGGCCCGGTGTTCGCCGGGATCCGCGGTGGGGTGCACCGGCTGGTCGAGGCCCTGCGGCGCGAGCTCGAGCGGCTGGGCGTGGAGGTACGGACCCGCTGCACGGTCCGGCGGATCGCGCGGTACCACCAGGCCGAGGTGAGCGGCTTCGCGGTGGAGGCCGGCCCGGTGCCGGTGCCGGAGCTGCTGACCGCCGACGCGGTGGTCGTCGCGGCACCGGCCCGGCCGGCGAGCAGGATGCTCGAGGACCTGGTGCCGGCGGCCGCGGCAGAGCTGGCGGCGATCGAGTACGCCAGCCTGGCGATCGTGACCCTGGCGGTGCGGCGGGACCGGTGGCCCGCGGTGGCCACGGGTTCCGGCTTCCTGGTGCCGTCGGTCGAGGGCCGCACCATCAAGGCGGCGACGTACTCGCATGCCAAGTGGGACTGGACCGCACAGGCCGGCGGTGAGCTGGTGGTTCTCCGGTGCTCGGTCGGCCGGCTCGGCGAGGAACGCATCCTGCAGCGCGAGGACGCCGACCTGGTCGCGGCGGCGGTCGCCGACCTGGGTGACGCGATCGGGCTGGACGCCCAGGTGATCGACAGCACGGTGACCCGGTGGGGCGGCGCGCTGCCGCAGTACGCCGTCGGGCACCTGGACCGGGTGGACCACGTCGAGCGCGCGGTGGCCGCCGTACCGGGGCTTACGGTGTGCGGCGCGGCGTACCGCGGGCTCGGTATCGCGGCCTGCGTGGCGTCCGGGACGAGCGCCGCGACCCGGGTGCGGGAGCACCTGGACCGGTTGGCGACAATGGCACCGTGACCGAAGCCCGCGACACCGAAGTCCGCAATGAGACCGCACCCGCAGCGCAGCGTCCGAAGGCGCGCGAGCTGAACACTGTGATCCGGTACACGATGTGGTCGGTGTTCCGGGTGCATCAGCCGATCGGCGAGGCCGATCGCGACGTGCTGGCCAGCGGCGTGCGGAAGGTCGTTGAGGCGGCGGCCGCGGACGACGTGGTGGTGCGCGGCTGGTACGACGTCGGCGGGTTCCGGGCCGACGCGGACTTCATGGTCTGGTGGCACGCGCCGACCTCGGAGGCGCTGCAGGCGGCGTACCACGGCCTGCGGCGTACGGCGCTCGGCCGGCACCTGGAGCCGGTCTGGTCCCAGGTGGCGCTGCACCGGCCGGCCGAGTTCAACAAGAGCCATATCCCGGCGTTCCTCGCCGACGAGGAGCCGCGGCAGCACCTGTGCGTGTATCCGTTCGTGCGCTCGGTCGAGTGGTACCTGCTGCCGGACGGCGAGCGCCGCCAGATGCTCGCCGAGCACGGCAAGATGGCCCGCGAGTACCCGGACGTGCGGGCGAACACGGTCGCGTCGTTCGCGCTCGGCGACTACGAGTGGATGCTGGCCTTCGAGGCCGACGAGCTGCACCGGATCGTCGACCTGATGCGGCACCTGCGCGGCTCCGAGGCGCGCCGCCACATGCGTGAGGAGCTCCCCTTCTACACCGGCAAGCGCGTAGCGGTGCAGGACCTGATCGCAGCGTTGCCCTGACGCCAGTCGGCGCCCCCGGGCCTGGCGGACCAGCCGGGCCCCGGGCTCACACCACCGACGGCTGGCGGTTGCCGGCGTCGGTGATGCCGCGGCGGACGTCGACGCGGATCAGCAGCAGGAAGCCGATGATGAAGAAGGCGCCGAGGGCGATGATCGCCGGGCGGTAGGAGCCGGTGATCTGGTGCACCAGGCCGAACACCAGGGTGCCGAGCCACGAGGTGCCGCGCTCGCCGGCCTGGTACAGGCTGAAGTACTCGGCTTCGCGGCCGCGCGGGATCAGCTGGCTGAACAGTGACCGGGACAGCGCCTGCGTGCCACCGAGCACCACGCCGATCGAGACGCCCATCGCGAGGAACGGCGCGATCTGCTTCGCCGGCAGCATGAACCCGGCCACCACGATGGCGATCCAGATCAGCAGCCCGGCCAGGATCGTGCGCTGCGAGCCGAACCGTGCCGCCGCCCGGCCGAACAGCAGCGCGCCGAAGAACGCGACCAGCTGGACCAGCAGGATCGTCGCGATCAGCACCTCGGTCTCGAACCCGAGCTGCTTCTCGCCGTACGTCGACGACACCGCGATCACGGTCTGGATGCCGTCGTTGAAGAACAGGTACGCGACCAGGAACAGCAGCGTCATCGGGTAGGCCTTCGCGTGCCGCAGGGTGCGTGCCAGCTGGCCGAAGCTCTGCCGTACCATGTTGCCGCCGGCAAGAGGCTCGGCGGCGACCGGCGGCCGGTTCCGGATCCGGGCGAACGGGATGATCGTGAACAGCCCCCACCACGCCCCCGCGGACAGCAGGCTGAGCCGCACCGCGGTGCCCTCGCTGATCCCGAACGCCTCGTGGCCGAGCACCAGGCCCAGGTTCAGCGACAGCAGGATGAACCCGCCCAGGTACCCGAACGCCCAGCCGCGCGACGACACCGCGTCCCGCTCGTCGGGGGTGGCGATCTCGCACATGATCGCGTCGTACACGACCAGCGACGAGCCCAGGCAGATGTGCCCGATGAACAGCAGCAGCGCGCCGAGTGCCCAGCGGCCGTCGGCGACGAACACCATGCAGCACGCGGCGGTCGCGCCGACCCAGGCGAACCCGGCCATCCAGGCCTTCTTGCGCGGCGACCTGTCAGCTATCGCGCCGACCACCGGCAGCAGCAGCGCCGACATCAGTGTCGCGGCGGTCACCACGTAGAACGCCAGTGAGCCGGGAGAGACCCCGATCCCGAGTACGTCGAGGTTCGTGCGGCACGGGTTCTCCGCGGTGCCGGTCCGGCCGCAGGCTGCGTTCTCGGCGACTGAGGTCAGGTACGGCGCGAACAGTACCGTGCCGACGGTGGTGACGTAGCCGGAGTTGGCCCAGTCGTAGAAGTACCAGCCGCGCCGCTCGCGCTGCCGCTCGGCGCTCAGCTCCACAGGGTGGTCGGTCGGCGC
>Ga0075428_100004175_pt1 | contig 15900 bp, 8 predicted proteins | sample RhiMetdeltSRZDD2_FD_75291 | JGI IMG/M metagenome (GOLD analysis project Ga0075428, IMG submission 75291) | Populus rhizosphere microbial communities from Tennessee, USA - Rhizosphere MetaG P. deltoides SRZDD2 | ecosystem: Host-associated > Plants > Roots > Rhizosphere > Soil | place: USA... | reverse complement strand
CCACGCGGGTGACTTCCCGGCCCGAATCATCTGTCTCCAGACGCTTGACGAGTGCATTGGTCACAAGACTGACGTTGGGGTAAGCAAGAGCTGGATCGACGCACAGTACCTGAGCATCCGACTTCGCATACACCAGACATGGGAAACCGTCGCAGGTCGCGCAGCGAATGCACTTGCTGGCATGACGGTTCTTCTCGTCGAGCTGAACACCCAGCGGGACATGGAACGGCCGGAGACCCAGTCGCTGAAAGTCGTCGTGCAATTGCTGCATCCGAGGCTCATGGCTGACGGGCGGGTGTGGATAAGGGGCGCTAGCTGGAGGCTCGGTCGGATCTTCACCACGCAGACCGTGCACGTGATAGAGCTGTTCTGCTTTCAGGTAGTAAGGCTCAAGAGTGTCGTAGGAAATCGGCCAGGCAGGCGAGACTCCTCCATGGTGTCGGATTTCGCCGAAGTCTTCTTTGCGCAGTCGGAACAGTGCTGCTCCATAGAACTTGGTGTTTCCGCCAACGTAATAGTTGGTATGCGGATGAAGCTCCTTTCCATCCTTGTCGCGCCAGGATTCCTTGGTGTTGTATTTGCCCTCGGTGTTCACGGCGCGGCTGTTCCAGTTGTCCTTCTCGCGTGGCACGTAATCGCCGCGCTCCAGCAGTAGGATGCGCTTGCCCGAGGAGGCGAGGTGATACGCCAACGTTCCACCACCCGCGCCGCTGCCGATAATGATCACGTCATAATGGTTCTGCGATTCCATGGATCCTCCTCGAGACTGGGTGTCAGGCGCCAGGGTTCAGGTGACACCGCTGGGCTCTTCCTAGAACGCGATTGCTGCTTTCGCGGCTGCAGGCTCTGCTTTGATGGCTTTCCTGTGCTGGTATTCGCAAAAAATGCAACGCTTGTTGTTTTGATGGTGAAGCTTGGCGCAATTTATTCCCGCCTTACCCTGTTTCCACAAATAGACCTCAGCGGCGGACAGCATTCCCAGTAGCGGGGCTGTGAAGTAAATCCACGAGCCGGCCCAGAGTTGTCCGGGGAATGCTGATGCGAACGTGCGCGCTGGGTTCATGCTCATCCCAGACAAGGGCGACTCGATGCTGATGTAGGTCGCCACCAGGCCGCCGGCGACTACCCCGGTAAATCGAGCCAGCCTGGAGTGGTTTGACACCTTGAGCACAATCGTCATCTGCAGAAAGGAAATCAGCAGCTCACCCGCGAAGGCTGCTGCCAAACCATATGGGCCCGGAGTTGTTGCCACGTAGTTGACCGAAGGGTGTCGGACAGGGCTGCCAACCAACCAGAGTGAGAGGAGAACACCAGCCAGGCCTCCGGCAAACTGGAACAGAATGTAGAAGAAAGCATCCGCGGCGCGGATCTTTCCAAGACGAAAAAAAGTCAGAGTGAAAGACGGGTTGAAATGTGCTCCCGATTGTTTCCCCCATGGAGAGTAAACAATGCAGATTGCAGTCAAACCCATGGCGATTCCAGTCAGAACACGCCGGAAAACTGGGTTTGGCAGGAATTGGTGAAGTGTCGAACCTGGGTATTCAAGAAGGGCGACGACGCTACAGGCAGAAACCATGAAAATCCCCAGTTCTGCCGCTTCCATCAGGTATTCGGGCCAGTGCTTTCTTAGAGAGTTCATCATCCGAGTTGCACCAAGTGCTTGAGTTGTGATTCCGCCTACCGGCTGCTGGTACCCTCTTAATGACCTCTCCAGATCAGATTTATTCCAGTCCGGTGGCAAGTTTCTGCGATTCCTGGGAAATACCTTCACGATCGTTGAACTATTGCTGATTGAAACGTTGGTGGAATATCTGATGCTTGCGGCGGGATTCTATGAGGTAGGACCAGAAGAATGTTTGAGGGGAGCGTACAGCAATGGTGAAAAGGGAGTCCGGTGTGCACGATGAGTTGGAGCAGCCTCATGTTTTGGCCTGTACCGAAGTCTGGGGTGGCAATCGAAAGGTCATTCGCACTGTCAAGCTACCGAGCCTGGTCGCATGGGTAGCCTCTGCTCCCATCGACGAGGGCGAAGGAGGAGGGGACCTTCACTATATGTCCGTCTGCGACTACGACTTGATCTCTCGCGTTGCTCTGGCCGATGTGATTGGTCACGGGCGTGATGTGAATGCGGTGACCCAGACGCTTCACCGGCTGATGCGCGAGGGCGTCAACGCCTGGGACCAGTCGGATTTCATGCGTGGACTCAATGAAACGTTCGGCCAGAGCAGCAATGGGAAATATGCAACGGCAATTGTCTTGGGTTTCCATCGAGTCAAGGGTCGGTTGGCATTCAGCAACGCCGGGCATCTGCCTCCGCTCTGGTATCACGCTGCCCAGCGCAGTTGGGGCTGGCTTGCGGAGGGCTCTGAACCTCAATCGAAAAAGGTCTCAGGCCTGCCGGTTGGGTTGATTCCCGGCACTGAGTATCGCCAAACGGTTGTGACTTTGAAGCCGGGCGATCTTCTCGTGCTCTACACAGATGGCATCACTGAAGCTGAGAATGAGGGGGGGCAGGATCTGGGACGAGATCGACTTTTGGAATGGGCGAGCCAAGCCCCAGCGGACTCACCGAAGGCAATGGGAGAAGCCTTACTGCAGCGATTACATTCATTTCGGGGCGGAGTGCGCAATGATGATGAAACACTCCTCGTGTTGCAACGCGAGACAGAGTCGTTCCCTCTGATGTTGGGGGAGGTTGCCAGCAGCTATACCTTCGGCCGGCTACGGAGAAATCTTCGAAAAGCCAGCTGACGGAGGCTCGACTGCAGAGTGCCCAGTTTCTAGCCGACAGAGAGCCGCCTGCTCATCCTCCGAGCACCCTGCCTGATACAGAAGGAGACTGTTTGGCCGTGATCGCTGAACAGGCAGATCCGGAGGCGCCGTGACTTCCCTCGAGGCAAGGTCAAATATCAAATAGCTCAAGTAGAGTGCTCCAGGAACCAAAGATTTTCGCCATTTTTCGATTCAAGCGCCCGCCCGGCTGTGTGCCCAACACTAGTTAACACGAGGCGAGAATACTCGCTTTTCCGCTTCTCAAGACAGATGCGATTCGTTACCCCAATATGGACACTTCACGATAGATACCGCGCCTTGCTGAAGGCAAATATGCCGGCACCCGGCAATTCATCAGCGTTCAACTACGATAACTCATCGAACAGCGCCTTCGCTTCACGCAAGTCCATCGTATCGAATCCTTCGGTGAACCAGGAGTAAAGACTCTGCAGCAGGCTCCGAGCATCGTTGGCACGACGCTGCGTGCGCCACAGCCGCGCCAGGCTGGTCGCGGCGCGCAGTTCCAGAGAGCGTGCCTGCTGGGTGCGGGAAATCTCCATGGCACGGGTATAGGCCGTTTCGGCTTCGTCCGCGTCCGCGCCGCTGGCAAGGAGCAGTTCGCCGCGCACACGGTGCAGCTCGGCATCCCACCAGCGCTCGTTGTGCGCGCGTGATGCTGCCATGCCCTCGTCGACTGCCGCCAACCCATCGTCGGTACGCCCGGCCCGACCGCATACCTGCGCCAGCAGCCCGAGGTAGTACGGCAATCGCAGCCGGGCACCGCTGGCTTTGAATGCTGCGATCGACTCACGCAGGCTGGCGATCGTTGCCGTCCCGGGTTGCTCACAGGCCAGAGCGTAGCCGACCAGAATTGCCGACCATGCTTGGTAATAGGGCGCTTTGTACTCGGTCGCGAGTGCCAGTGCCTCCTCGGCCCTCGCTTTGGCGCAAGCTTGGTCCGCAGACAGCTGCTGCAGCATTGCCAGGTAGGTTGCCGCCAGCGCCTGACTGAAGGGTTGGTCCAGATCATGGGCCAGCTGCACTCCCTCGTGAGCGCGAAGGAGCGCCGAGTCTTGGTAACCCAGCAGCCATAGCGCATGCGCATGCCACGCGCGTCCGTGTACCGCGTCCGCGTAATTCCAGCCATGCTCCTCGACGATGTGCTGAAGCTGAGACGGGGTCTTGGCTGCCAGCATGCGTTCAAACTCATCGTTTGCGTCGGTAATCCGACCGAGGTGCAAACGCGAGCCGGTCAGCATTATCTCGGCCTCCAACGGCGGTGCCGTGGCGTGCGTCCGCTGGTAGAGCCGGTGGAGCTCATCCGAGGTCAGTTGCACTTTTTCAAGCCTGGCTTGCACGACATACAGCGACTCCAGGCCATAGAACACTTGGGCGCGCTGCACGTCGTCCCCAACCTTGTCGCATAGCTCCATGGCGCGATCGAGGGCCTGCTCCACCTCAGGCGATGTCCACCCCTTCGTCATCCGATAAAGCGGTGCCAGGGCCACTTGAAGGTTCAACTCTTGCGCGTCGCGTTTCGTCCCAGGCGGCAGCTGCTCAAGCAGCGCGAGCCCGTGGGAAAGGAGGTTAGTGGCGTCTTCGTTCGCGTAGAGATGCTGCGCCACGACCGCTGCCTGCTGAAGATACTTTGTCGCCCGCTGATAGTCCCGGCCTCGTTCAAAGTGCATCGCCAGCTCTGCCGCAATTTCCCTGGCGCGTTCGCCATAGACCTCCTCCGCTCGTTCTCCTATGCGTCGGTGTAGTTGAACGCGCCTGGACGCGGGCACTCGCTCATAAAGCACGTTCTGATACAAAGCGTGTATGAAGCCGTACCGCGTCACGGCTTCTCCGTTCGGTAATTCCTGAACCCCACAATCCTGAATGAACTGACGTTGACGAGCCAGTCCATCACATCGCGCCTCCACAGCCCCTCGATCCTCTCCTAATCCAGCCACCACCGCGAACGCTGAAAACTCCACTCCGGCCACGCTTGCCGCCTCAAGTGTTCGTTGCTGTTCTGCATCGAGATGGTCGACCTGCTTCTCGATCATCTGCTTGATGCTGTCGGGCACGCCGACTTCAACGTTCTTGATCTCTACGACTAATTCCCAAGCGTCATTCAATCCAGCAATCAACCCCTCGGCCACAAGGTAGTCGACCGCATTGACCATGAACAGTGGGTTTCCTTCTGTTCGTTCGTGGATCAACCCCGCAAGCTCTGCTGGAAAGCGATGGGTGGGAAATCTAACGGACAAATACTTGGCAACTGCATCTTCGCTGAGATATTCAAGGGGCAACTCCTCGCATTGCTGCTTGGCCAGCAACTCTTGCTTGACTGCCTTGAGCGGATGCCCGCTGACAATCAACTCCACAGTTCGATAGGTCCCAATCAACATAAGCTGTGCGGCGTGACGTTGCCTTGCCAGGTATGAGATCAGATCCAGTGTCGAGTAATCGCTCCAGTGAAGATCTTCCAATATAAGCACCAGCGGCAGGTCTGTCGTCAGCGCTTCCAAAGCCTCGCCCATCTCTCGCAGCATTCGCTCGCGTGTCGCTCCGGACAGTTCTCGACTCAGCAACTCGCGATCTGAAGCGCCCATCAGAGAAGGCATTTGCAGCAGCCACATCGGCGCGTGAGCGCGCAGCACATCGACAACCTGCGCTTGCTCTCGACCCAAACGCCCGATAGCTTCCAGAACTGGCAGGTAAGCCTCACTCGTCCCGTACTGTTCCAGACACTGCCCTCGACCTATCCGAATGCTCCGATCGGAAGCCACGCCCTGCGCGAACGTGTCGACCAGAGCAGTCTTGCCGATGCCTGCTTCTCCCGTCACAAATACGATCTGACGTTCTCCTGCACGCATCTTCTCGAACCAGGTTCGCATCCGCGACAGCGCTTCGTCGCGTCCAACGACTCCCTGAGGAGGATAGCCGGCGTGCAGCGGTAAAGCCGAAATGGCTCTGTCGTCTCCGATCCGACGATTTTTCGCCAGCGTCTGGCCGCTCTCTGCGATCTGACCGATGAAGCGATAGCCCCGCCGATGGGCAGTTTCAATAAAGCGAGGAGACTTTGGATCGTCGTCGAGAGCCTCGCGGATCTGACGAATGGCGACTTTGAGGACGGCTTCCCCGACAAAGGTTTCTGGCCAGACGGCGTCGAGAAGTTTCTCTTTGGTGATGAGCTGGCCTGCACGCCCGAGGAGGTAGTCGAGTACTGCGAAGGCTTTGGGTCTGAGCTTGATTGCTTGTGAGCCTCGCCACAGGCACGCGTTAGCCACGTCCAGGGAAAAGGGATCGAAGACTATTCGTTTTTCGTTCCCCACAGTAATCGCCGAACGTTACCCAAATTTTACGGGAGGTTTATGACTTGCTTCACGGGCCCGGCCTATTATCCATTCATGATGGAGATATGGCAATACAAGGCGGCTTTCGTCATCCAGTTTCGACCGGAAACCGATATCGAGGCTGGACGATTCGAGGGCAAGGCTGAGCACGTTGCATCCTTCAAGGCAACGCGGTTTCACTCGCTCGACGAGTTGCTTGATTTCATTTCCAGCGTGCTGACTGAAATCCGCAGCACAGAGCGTAGTCATCCAGCTGCAGGATGATGTTTACCAAAACGTTACCGCACATTTACGACACGTTTATGACTTCCCTTAGCTGTCGACACTATCCTCCTTCCCAGATGGAAGGGTGACTTCAGTATCGCAGGTCTCCCCCAGCGTCCAGGCTGTCTCACCTCAGGCAAGCTAAAGCTTGAACTCTAAACTCATTTTCACAGGAGAGTCTTGTCCATGAATGGCGTCAAAACTATTACGTTATCCCTGGTGCTTCTCGCTGGATTCGAGTTGAGCGGCCTCGGCCAATCTTCAACGATCACAACCTACGCAGGCCTTGGGCGTGCCTTGCCTGACAACAGTGCGTCGGCGACCGCTCAAGCCATCGGTTTTCCCAGCTCCGTCATTACGGACACCGTCGGCGGGGACCCAGAGTCCCAAGAAGCCCGCTTCTATTTCGCCAGTTCCGACAGAGTCTACCGTGTGGCTGTAAATGGTACGTTGACTGTGATTGCGGGAACCGGAATTGCGGGCTTCAGTGGAGACGGCGGCCCCGCCACATCTGCCCAGCTCAGCGACCCGCGCCATCTGGCGGTGGATCGGGCCGGCAATCTGTTCATTGCCGACCAGTTCAACCACCGCATCCGCAAGGTCACCCCAGAGGGTGTCATCAGCACGGTAGTGGGTAGGGGAGACCCAGGCTTCAGCGGAGACGGGGGTCCCGCCGCTGCCGCCCGGTTGGGGTATCCGGCGGCTGTCGCGGTAGATCGAACGGGCAATCTGTTCATTGCCGACACCGGAAACCACCGCATCCGCGTTGTGACTCCGGAAGGCGTGATCAACACGCTGGCGGGCACTGGAGACGAAGGCTTCGGTGGAGACGACGGGCCCGCCGCTGCCGCCCAGTTGGGGTCCCCTGCTGGCCTCGCGGTAGATCGAGCGGGCAATCTGCTCATAGCCGACCCCTACTCCAGCCGCATCCGGAAGGTCAACCCAGACGGAATGATCACCACCGTAGCGGGCAACGGTACGTTTGGTTTCAGCGGAGACGGCGGTCCGGCAACTTCCGCCCAGTTGGGTGGCGCGCGGGGTGTGGCAGTAGATGCGGATGGCAATCTATTCATCGCCGACTTCAACAACAACCGCATCCGCAAGGTCACCGCAGCGGGCCTGATCACCACGGTGGCAGGCACTGGAAGTGCGTTCCCTTTCTCAGGAGGCTTCAGCGGAGACGGCGGCCCGGCTGCCGCTGCGCAGCTCAACCTTCCGCAAGGTGTTGCTGTGGATGGGGGCAATCTATTGATTGCCGACTCCTCCAACCAACGCATCCGCAAGATCAACCTCGCGAGAGTCATCACCACGGTAGCGGGCAACGGCGCATTGACTGGTTTTAGCGGAGACTTCGGCCTTGCTACCGCCGCTGAGCTCAACGGTCCGTGGGATGTGGTGGCGGATGCGGAGGGTGATCTGTTCATCGCCGACGAGTTCAACCACCGCATCCGCAAGGTCACTGCAGACGGCATTATCACCACAGTGGCAGGCAACGGCGCGTTCGGTTTCAGCGGCGACGGTGGCCTCGCCACCGCTGCTCGCCTCAGCTCACCGCGTGGTCTGGCGCTGGATGCGAAAGGTAGCCTGTTCTTCGCTGACCAAGGCAATGGTCGCATCCGTAAGATGAATACAGAAGGTGTCATCACTACGGTGGCTGGCACGGCGACGGCAGGCTTCAGCGGCGATGGCGGCCCCGCTAGCGCCGCCCGGCTTAACATTCCAAACGATGTCGCGGTAGATGGGGCCGGCAATCTGTTCATCGCCGACTCCGGCAACAATACCATCCGCAAGGTCACACCAGACGGTGTCATCACCACAGTGGCGGGCGTCGCGGGACCGTTTACAGGAAACGGCTTCTTCGAAGAGGGCGGCTTCAGCGGTGACGACGGGCCCGCAATTTCCGCCCACCTCTACTATCCGCAGGGTGTCGCCGTCGATGTCGAGGGCAATCTGTTCATAGCCGACACAGTCAACAATCGCATCCGCAAAATCAATCCGGCTGGGGTCATCACCACTGTGGCAGGTAACGGTGAGTTTGGTTTCAGCGGAGACGGTGGCCTCGCTACCGCCGCTAGGCTTAACCATCCGTCGGGTGTCACGTTGGATGGTGTCGGGAATCTGTTCATTGCTGACAACTTCAACCATCGCATCCGGAGGGTCAGCCCCAGCGGCATTATCAGCACTGTAGCAGGAGACGGCATCAGAGGCTTCAGCGGCGATGGTGGCCCAGGTACCGCCGCCCAGCTCAACTTTCCGTTGGGTGTCGCTGTGGACGTGGAGGGCAATCTGTTCATCGCCGACTCCGCCAACCAGCGCATCCGCAAATTGACGGCTGCACTGGGTGATCCGGGCGATCCTCCACTGATTTCGGCTGTCTATCCCAGTTCCGGCCCCACTATCGGGAACACTCGCATTCGAGTCCTTGGCCAGAACTTCCAGCCTGGTTCAGTTGTTCACATGGGTGGAGTAGCACTGCCAGCACTCACGTTCAAGAGCAGTGGAGAGCTGACAGCGCTCACGCCGCCTCTGGTTGCAGGGATCTACTCCCTCGAGGTGTTACAACCCGACGGCACGACGACCGTCATTCCAAATGCATTCACTTACGTCGAGGTAACCAAATTTGTCCCACGGCCACCTACGGCGTCTCAATCTCCGATTTGGCGGATTCCTTTCGTTGTGGACTCTCCTGAATTTCGCACCAATCTGGGAATCAACAATGTTGGCGGTGTACTTGCTACAGTGCAAATCTCGCTGGTGGATGACCACGGCCTGCTAATCGCCCAGGCCTCCACAACCGTGCCGCCATTCGGCATGCAGCAGATCAACCACATCACGCGGTATCTGGAGTCTGCCTCAACGGTAACGGGACGGGAAGGTTATCTCATCCTGGAATCCAACCAGGACATTCGGGCCTGGGCCTCACAAATCGACAATGCCAGTGCGGACCCCAGCCTGCAGTTGGCCCGCTACGATGCTGCCGCCCGGGTGCTCCTGCCTTCTTCCGTCTCTAATGAGCAGTTCTCAACCAGGTTGACGGTCATCAACACCAGCGCGACCGACGGTCAAGTCAACCTTCATATTCGCGACAGTGCTGGAGTTCTCCAGGCTTCCCTGCTGAACCAGCCGATTGCGGGCTACGGCTATCTGTTCTTTGAAGATATTCACAGGACCGCCGGGCATACCAATTTCTCTGGCCCTATTGAGATCGAAGGTCTCAACGGCATCCGCGTCATTGCAACGGAACAGATTGTCTCTGCCCAACACACTGGCGCGTATCTTGAAGGAGTCGATACATCCACAGCGGGCCGCAGTCTGGTGCTGTACTCGCTGGAAAACGCGGACTTTCGCACCAACCTCGGCATCAATAATCTCGGGACAACAACGGCTAATGTGACCATCGGGTTGGTGGACAAGAACGGGGTGCAGTTGGGAAACCTCACCACGACGGTGCCGGCGGGCGGCTTGACACAGCTCAACCGAGTCAATCTGGCGTTCGGAGTTGCTTCGCCCGGGGCAAACCTTGAAGGAACCCTGCGGATCGAAGCCGATCAAGATATTGTGGCCTGGACCTCGCAGATCGATAACCTCACCCAAGACTCAAATTTCGTTGTCGGCAAAAATCTTCAGCCAGTAAAGCTGTTGATTCCCTCCGCCACTCGTGTCGGCGGCTTTACATCCAACCTAGTCGTTGCCAACCTGGACGCTTCTCCAGCAACCATCGAACTCAAATTCAGGGATGTGGAAGGCAATCTGAAAGCTTCCAGTGTAGAGGTTATCCCGGGCAACGGTCTTTTGAGTCCAGCCGATATTCTGAGCAAGCTGGGCCTGACCGAAAACTATGGCCCGCTCGAAATCGTGCCGGTGAGCGGCAAGCCCATCCTTGCGCTCTCACGCGTCTACAGCCTGCAGGGCACCGCCGGGACGTTCGAAGGCGTGCCGTAAGAAGGTGTCTAAAAGCCCGTGCCCAGAGGACCGGATTTGGCAGCCTAACAGGCTCTAGCAGCGGGGAAGCGGGTGACGACCGTGCAACCGTGGTCACACAGTTGCCACCTGGTCATTACCGAAACGTTACCGCACATTTACGACACGTTTATGACTTCCCTTAGCTGCTGACGCTATCCTCCTTGCCGATCGGCGATGTTCCACATCCCAACGCCGCGCTCATAGTTTGTTTTGATTCCAGATATTTCTTCAACTTCTATAACCCGAAAGAAAACCATGAGAAGAAAGAATAGCGTTCGACATCCATTCAGCCTGACTATGGCCGTGGCCGGTTTGATGAGCGTCGCCGGCCTGCTGTTGCAGGCAGTTGCGCTGGCACAACAGCCGAAGATTGCTCCGAGTTGGACCATTACTGGCAGCCTTAACACAGCCCGCGAGGGGTACACAGCGACGCTGTTGCCAAACGGCAAGGTCCTGGTGGCAGGGGGAACACTCGCGCGTTTTGGTTTGACTACCTATAGCGACAGCGCGGAGCTGTATGACCCAGCTACAGGGACCTGGAGCTATACCGGGAACCTCAACGTTGGCCGGACTCGTCACACAGCGACGCTGTTGTCCAATGGCAAAGTCCTGGTAGTGGGGGGCGAGGCGGGCGCGGATCAAGTCACCAGTACATCAGAACTCTACGACCCAGCCACCGAGACCTGGAGCAGCACTGGCCAGACTCACTGCGCCGGTACTGGTCACACAGCAACGCTCTTGCCCAACGGCAAGGTCCTGGTCGCGGGCAGCTTCGGAGGCATTGGCTCCTGCAACATTGGGGAGTTGTACGATCCAGCTACAGGCAACTGGAGAACTACCGGAAGCCTCAACACAGGCCGTGCTCTTCACACAGCCACGCTATTGCCCAGCGGCAAGGTGCTGGTCGCAGGGGGCTTGGAATTTGTCGATTCCCTCAACACCGCAGAGCTGTACGACCCGGCTACAGAGACCTGGAGCGCCACCGGCAACTTCAACACCGGCCGCTCCTACCACTCAGCCATCCTATTGCCCAGCGGCAAGGTCTTGGTAGCAGGCGGCGAGGGGCACATTGGTGATGCCTCTAACCCCGTGAGCAGCGCCGAGCTTTATGATCCGGCCAGCGGTACGTGGAGTGTCACTGGCAACCTCAACACAGCCCGTGGTCGCAGGGATACCGCGACGCTGCTGCTCAACGACCAGGTCCTGATCGCAGGCGCCGGCAGAAGAGCCGAGCTGTACGACCCCTCCATTGGGACGTGGAGCAGCACTGCCGACCTGAATTCCACCGACTCTATTCAAACGACAACTCTTCTGCTCAACGGAAAGGTGCTGGCCACAGGGCTTGGCGGCGAGTTTTTCACGGCCACGTCCACCGCAGAGCTATACGATCCGCCTCCCGCAGGGAGCACGTTTTTTGTGCCCGTCATCCTGTCTTCCGTTGGCGCTGGCGGGTCGTTCTTTACGTCTGAAATAGCGCTGGCCAATCGCTCCACTCAGAACGCAACCGTCGAGTTCACCTACACAGCGGCTTTCGGCGGCGGGAGTGGGCTGGTGACTGACACTCTCGAAGCAGGGAAACAGAGGATCGCTCCGGATGCCATTGCCTATCTTCGTCAGCGTGGCATGCCTCTTCTGGAATCCGGCAGCCGCGGCGGGACGCTGCGAATCCGCATCTATGGCCTTTCATCGCCGGATGAAGCGGCCGTGATAGTTCGCACCACCACGGCCGTCCCCGATGGACGGGCTGGACTGGCTTACCCTGGGCTGCCGCCGAACTCCCTGCTCGAGGGTCCTGCCTATCTGTTCGGGCTCCGACAAAATGCTTCCGATCGTACCAACGTGGCGCTTCAGAACGTTGGCGCATCCCAAGGATTCATCACGCTGAGGGTAACGGTGCACTCCGGAGATGCCAACGCTCCGTTCTCCAAGCAGCTTCCAGACGTCGTACTCCCTCCCGGGGGGTTTCAGCAGATCAATAACATCCTTGCCGCCGATGGATTGTCAGTGACGAATGGCGATGTTCGTATCGAACGAGTGAGCGGGACAGCTCCGTACTATGCCTACGCCGTCATCAACGACCAGTTGAACTCGGACGGATCATTCGTCCCTCCCATACTGGAAAACTCGCTGGTGGGGCGAACCAAATTGACGTTGCCTGTTGTGGTCGAGACAGATGCTTTCACGACGGAAGTGGTCGCGAGCAATTGGTCAGCGACGAAGAAGGCATTGCGCTGCCGCTACGTAGCTGACGCCATCGGAGCTCCGGACACCGCCGCAAGCTTTACAATCGAACTCAACCCGCGAGAGCAGTTAATCCTTCCGGACTTTGTGCAACGTTTGAGAGAGAACTCAACCCTTGGCATCGGCCCGAAAGGACCATCATTCGTGGGTGCGATGTTTGCGGAGGTGACCAGCGGAGACCTCAATGGCATTTCCCTGGCGGCGCGCACAGCTGCACCCGGAGCAGGAGGCCGGTATGGCGTTTTCTATGAGGCGGTGCCTAGCGGGATGGCTTCGACGACGAGCTCCTGGATTTTTGGGTTGCAGCAGAGTGCGGAGACCCGATCCAACCTGGCGCTAGTAAATACCGGAGAAACGGATGATGGTGGTGACGTCTTCCGTATTGAACTTTTCGACGGCGACACGGGCGTGAAGGCGAGTACCTTTGAAACCATGGTGAATGCCAAAGCCTGGAAGCAGATTGGAACAGTTCTGGCCCAATATGCTCCAGAAACAACTCAAGGGTACGCGCGCGTGACGCGGATCGCAGGCAACAATCCCTTCATTGCTTACGCGGTGGTTAATGATGGCGGTCAGCCTGGGCAGAGGACAGGAGACGGCGCTTTTGTGGCCAGCGCGCCTTGAAACCTTCTGGGCGGCACACTCGGAGAAGTCTCTCGTTTCCGAGTTGTCCCAAAAGCCGGAGACCTCCTGAAAAACAGAGTATGCGCAACACGATGCTCATTGCTTGCCGGATGGTCACAGAAGATCAGCGATGAAAGGAGGGCCTAAGTATCAGAAGTCTGCAAAGAGTTGAACCGTTTCCTCACGGGCGAGAGTGCAGTGTTGCCAGCTGATCATTACCGAAACGTTACCGCACATTAACGACAAGTTTATGACTTCCCGATGCTGCCGCGATTATCCTCTTCCCCGCTTGATGATTGGATGAGTTGAGTATCGCAAGTCTCATCATCGGAACTGCAGTATCGCAAACCTCTTCACCCAGTTCTATGGAGCGGGCAACGCCGCTCATCAACAGGAGGAAGTTATGAAGACCATCATCTCAGTCGTCACTGCCAGTGTCATCCTGCTTTTAGCTGGAGTGGCTACACCGGTTAACGGACACAAAGTGCACGTCATCACGGAACTCAAAGAAGCGACGTGGGGACCGGCGCCGCCAATGCTACCACCAGGCGCGCAAATCGCCGTACTTGCAGGCGATCCGACCAAAGCGGCAGCATACACAATCCGATTGAAGTTTCCTGCGAACTACGCGATTCCAGCGCATTCGCATCCCACCGACGAGAACGTCGTCGTACTGTCGGGCGCGGTGACTTTCGGCATGGGCGACAAACTGATCAAAACCACGTCAAACAAGACATTGACAGTCGGCGGGTTTGCGCTGATGCCAGCGGACATGAATCACTTCGCCTACACGACGCAGGAATCGACGATCATCCTTTTCGGCCAAGGTCCGGTGGAGTTCAAGTATGTGAATCCAGCTGACGATCCACGATCGGCGAAGGAGTAGCGGACAGTACCGGATAGTAGGAACAAACATGGCTGGTGGAGCCGGCGTGTGCCGCCAGCTCCGCGCGCTAACGTATCGGAACCCGTCGAATTCGCAATGAAAGGAGAAGTTACATGAAACATTATCTATCTAGAATCAGCATCAGTCTGGTCACACTCGGACTGGTGGGACTCACCGCCTTGACGGCCCTGACAGTCACACGTCCGTTCCATCTGGTAGAGCACGGCGCGTTGACAGTAGACAAGGATGGCAATCTCGTCGCCGATGGAACAGGAACTGCGACCCACCTCGGTCGCTTTGCCTTGCACCGCACGGCGACGCTCAAACCGACCGTGGAGGGAGAATTGGAGATCGACGGGCAGGCTACGCTGACAGCGGCGAACCGTGACCAGCTCGAAGCTTCCCTCAAAGGTACCCTCAACCCGCAGACTGGCAAGGCTGTCTTGACTTACGAGTGGAAAGGGGGCACGGGCCGGTTTCAGAACGCAAATGGCGCCACCGTCTGGCTGGTCCAGGTTAATCCCGATCAGACGTACGATGTTGTTGCGGACGGGGTCATTAACTATTGAAAGGCAGGGCGCGCCCGCTGGTGCGAAATAATCTGGTGGTGAACATGACAGGCTCTTTACCAGAGGCTAAACCTACGAACACGATCCTGATCGTTAGAGCTTTTTATTGTGGAATCGAAGTCGAGGTCATTTGTGAGATGACTCATTGTTCACTAGTCTGCTTCAACGAAAGGTCCTTCGTGGTGGATACGACGGACCTTGTTTTAGAGCGGCATTGCAAAGAAACCGCAAAGCGGGCGAAGTGTGCTCGGGCAGCTTGAGGCACGCGAATAGCGTCGGGGCAGCAGTGTTTCGAAAGGGTCCTCGCCAGATGCTCGCAATTGGTAAACGGTAGGCGAAATGAGGAAGACTAATCAGCAATCTCGCACTTGGCCAAGGGTTGAGACGAAATCGACCCGAGCGGTTGAGTAGTGCAACATAGTTGGCTTACATGAACTTCACGTTCCAGGCATCAAGAATACTCTTGACCTCTTCCTCCGAACCAAGACCCTGCCGCAACTAGCGAGGGCGACTGAAGTCCAGATGCTCAGGAGATTGGTCCGTCTAGCGCCCGCCTAGAGTGCAGCAAAGCATTTGAGAAACGATCAGGAATAAGGACCACCCAGGCATCACACATCTCCCACGGAATTGCTGATCAGGATCACGTCGCTCGTCACGAAGAGGCGCGCGATTGCGAGCAACCGGCCGTCGCGCGACCAGTCGAAGGCGCTAATTTTGCCAGCCTTGAAATTGGTCAATCGTACGGGCAAACTTCCATCGAGCGGCTGAGCCCAGATGTTATCCACGCCACCGATGCTATCTATGTAAGCGACGGCCTGCATGTCAGGCGTCCAGCGGACAACCCTCTCCACGACCGTCGGTGAGAGCGCGAAGCTCTTGACGGGCCGTCCGCCATCGAACCACCTGACGCCGATGCGCCAGGCCTTCTCATCTATGTAGTAATAGGCTACACGTTCTCCGTCGGGCGCGACGAACGGCCTGATGGACTTCTCCTCAGTCAATTGCAGTGACTCGCCACCCTCAAGCGGCACCTTCCACAGCGTCGATTTCACCCAGCCGTAGCCCTGCTGATAGATCACCCACCGGCCATCGGGCGAGCAGTGCGGGTGTACCTCGCCGAGTCCGCTGGTCAATTGTTTGAGGTTGCCGCCGTCAAGGTTCGACCTCCAGATATGGAAGGTGCCCGTGCGGTCGGAGGCGAAGACGAGGTAGCGGCCATCAGGCGAGACGGAGACCG
>Ga0075428_100004173_pt1 | contig 15901 bp, 15 predicted proteins | sample RhiMetdeltSRZDD2_FD_75291 | JGI IMG/M metagenome (GOLD analysis project Ga0075428, IMG submission 75291) | Populus rhizosphere microbial communities from Tennessee, USA - Rhizosphere MetaG P. deltoides SRZDD2 | ecosystem: Host-associated > Plants > Roots > Rhizosphere > Soil | place: USA... | reverse complement strand
CGCGAGCACCACGAGCGCGACGAGCACGTCCACGACCACGGCCACGACCACGGCCGAGGACGGCAGCACCGACGACGGCCGCACCGACCAGCCCGAGGACACCCTGCTCCTGGTGGAGGGCTCGACGGGTGGCGCAGGCCTCCGGGGCCTGCAGGGCGAGGAGCCCGAGCCGCTCGCGGCGTCGGTGCTCTACTTCGACCCCGACAGCCACCAGCTCCTGGCCTACGACAGCATCGCGCTCCAGGGCTTCGGCGAGACGGGGGTCACCATCCAGCGCCACATCCTGGTCCACCCCGACGACTCGTCCGCCTGACAGGGCACCCGCCAGACTCAGGGGATGCTGTTCGCCGAGCTGGTCGCGACGTCGGACGAGGTCGCCTCGACCCGGGCGCGGTCCCGCAAGATCCAGGCTCTGGCCGACCTGCTCGGTCGTCTCGACCTCGACGAGCTGCCCGTTGGGGTCGCGTACCTGACCGGCGAGCCGCGGCAAGGCAAGATCGGCGTGGGCTGGCGCATGGTCTCCCGCGTGGAGGTGGCCCCCGCCGACCAACCGGGGCTGGCCATCCTCGACGTGGACCAGGCGCTGACCGAGCTGGCGGGGACCAGCGGACCGGGGTCGCAGGCGGCCCGGACCGCCACGCTCACCGGGCTCTACGGCCGGGCCACGCCGGCCGAGCAGGACTTCCTGAGCCGCCTCCTGGTCGGCGAGCTGCGCCAGGGCGCGCTGGCCGGCATCGTGACCGACGCGGTGGCCAAGGCCGCGGACGTCCCGCTCGCGGCGGTCCGCCGCGCCGCCATGCTGGCCGGCGACCTACCCGCGGTCGCCGTCGTGGCCCGGCGGGACGGCGAGCCCGGCCTGGCCGGCGTCTCGCTGCGGGTCCTCAACCCCATCCAGCCGATGCTGGCCCAGACCGCGGCCGACGTCGGCGAGGCTCTCGACCTGGTGGGCGGGGAGGCGTCGGTGGAGTGGAAGCTCGACGGCGCCCGCATCCAGCTCCACCGGGACGGCCAGCGGGTCCGGATCTTCACCCGCAACCTCAACGACGTGACGGTCCGCCTGCCGGGGATCGCCGACCTGGCCCGCGCCTTCCCCGTGGACCGGATCGTGCTGGACGGCGAGGCCGTCGGCTGGGACGACGCCGAGCGGCCGGAGCGCTTCCAGGACCTGATCAGCCGGTTCAGCCGGGACGACGGTGGTGTGGAGATCCGCGGGCTGGAGGCCCGGTTCTTCGACTGCCTCCACGTGGACGGCGAGGACCTGCTCGACCGGCCGTTGACGGAACGGCTCGATGTGCTGGAGCGGGTGGTGGGCCCGTGGCGGATCCCCGGCGAGATCACCAGTGATCCCACGGCTGCCCAGAAGGTCCTCGACGAGGCCCTGGCCACCGGCCACGAGGGCGTGATGGTCAAGGCCGCCGCCTCGCTCTACGAAGCCGGCCGCCGAGGTGGCGCCTGGCGCAAGGTCAAGCCGGTGAAGACCCTCGACCTGGTGGTGCTGGCGGCGGAGTGGGGTCACGGCCGCCGCCAGGGCTGGCTGTCCAACCTCCACCTCGGCGCCCGCGACCCTGACGGCGGCGAGTTCGTGATGGTGGGCAAGACCTTCAAGGGCCTCACGGACGAGCTGCTCCGCTGGCAGACCGAGCAGTTCCCGAAGCTGGCGACCAACGACCCCGGCGAGTTCGTGGTGTACCTCCGTCCGGAGCTGGTGGTGGAGATCGCGCTGGACGGGGCCCAGGTCTCGCCCCGTTACCCCGGTGGGGTCGCGCTGCGCTTCGCCCGGGTCCGGCGGTACCGGCCCGACAAGTCCCCCGCCGAGGCCGACACCATCGACGCCGTCCGCGCCCTGCTCGCATAGCCACCGGGGTTGCGCCCGCGGTCAGCGCCAGGTCGGGTCGTCGTGGCCGAGGGGGACGGGACCCGAGGCCCACCGCGGCGCCGCGCCGACGATGAGGCCCGGGCAGGCGATGTGGCGGCTGGGGCCGAGCGGGCCGTGGAGATCGACGGCCAGGTCGTCGGGGAGCTCGGGGCCCGGATCGGCGATGTCCAGCGCACCCGTGCGACCGAGACCCTCGACCCACGTCGCGGTGCGGGCCAGCGAGAGCTCCACCAGCCACCCGCCACCCCGGGAAGCAGCGCTGCGACGGGCCAGCCCTGCCAGCACCCCCGCTGCCAGCAGGTAGCCGGAGGCGTGGTCGAGCAGCTGGCACGGCAGGGGGACCGGCATCTCGGCGCCGCTCGCCTTGCGCCCCTCGTCGGCCAACCCCGTCGTCATCTGCACCAGGCTGTCGAAGCCTCGCCGCCCGCCCCACGGCCCCGCGCCGCTGTAGGCGGACAGGGTGCCGACCACCAGCCCGGGCCGCAGCGCGACCAGGCCGGCCGGGTCGTAGCCGAGGTCCTCGAGCGCCCCCGGCCGGTAGGCGCACAGGACGGCATCGGCCTTCCGGACCAGGCTCTCGAAGCGCTTGCGCTCGGCGTCCTGGTGCAGGTCGAGTACCGCGCTGCGCTTGCCGACCGTGGTGTCGGTGACCAGGTCGGGGTGGTCGTCGCTGCCAGGGGGATCGACCCGCAGGACGTCGGCGCCGTACGCGGCGAGGAACCGCCCGGCCACGGGACCCGCGATCACCCGGGTCAGATCCAGGATCCGCAGCCCGACGAGCGGCCGGCCAGGATCCGCGGGTGCCGACCGGTCGCCGTTGCCCCTGCCCAAGGGCGTCAGCCCCACCAGCGGCTGGGCCCGCACGACGACCCCCGGGAGCGAGGCCCGCCACTGCTCGACCGAGCGGAGCGCGCCGGCGCAGCCACCCTCCCGGTGCACGGCGTCCTCCAGCGGGCCGGCCGACCAGCGGGCGACGGCGCTGCGGACGGCCTCACGGTCCACGTCGTCGGCCTCCAGGCCCAGCGCCTGCAGCGCGGCCGCACGGTGCCGCCGGAACTGGGCATGGAGCCGGATCCAGCCGTCCCGGGTGGCGTAGTCGCCGCTCACCCGCCCCCAGGGCGGGCCGGAGGGCCGGCCTGCGACCTCCGTGAACCGCTCGCTGCGGCAGGCCAGCGCGGCATGGCGGGTGTCGACGGCGATCGCACCGCCGGCCTCGCCACCGCGGGCCCGCCACAGCTCGGACACCGCCAACGTGGCCACGGCCACGGCCGCCGTCGCGGCGGCCGTCACGGGGAACACCGACGGCAGGACGTGCGAGGGCCCGGTGACGGTCAGCCGCTCCAGCGCGCGGGGACTGCCGCCGAGCCCGGCCCAGACGCCGGCCACGACAGTCTGCGGATCCGCCATGCCTCCTCCTCCCGGCGAGGTGCGTGCGCTGGCGCTGCCGCAGCGTACCGAGAGGGCGCGCTCCGCTAGATCATGAGGTACTCGAAGAGGCCGTAGCCGACCTGGCCCTCGGCGGACCCCGATCCCGACCCGGACAGCGTGAACCGGGCCGAGGAGTCGACGATGCCCCACATCCCGGCCCGGCCCTCCTCGGTGCGGAGATCCCACTGGCGTTCCTGCACCATCAGGTCGCCGGCGTACTTGCCGTGGCGCCACTCGGGATCGAACCCGTACCCCGTGCCCACACCGAGATGGATGGGGACCCGGGGCTCGACCTGCAGCTCCAGCCGGCCGGCGGACACCGTGGCCTTCTGGACGAAGCGACCCTCCTCGTCCCACTGCAGCTCGTAGTCCGGCCGACCCAGGTGCTCGACGCCCTCGCCGCTCTCGGTGCGCCAGACCCGTACCGCCTCTTCAAGGACCCGGGAGCCGTCGTTGCGGGACTGGCAGATCACGAACACCGACTGGTCCTCGAACCGCACCGGGACGTAGAGCCACCTGAACCCGGCCGACGGGAGGTGGGCGGTGATGCCCGGCGGCTCGGGCTCGCCGGAAGGACGGATGCCCCACGACCGGTCGCGCGAGCCCCACCAGTGGTCGGGCGCGACGTCCCAGATGCGTTCGCCGATGCGGATGGTGCCGGTCCAGCTGCCGGTCTGGGCCAGGCGGCAGGCGTCGAGGAAGATCCGCCCCACGGCGTCCCGGTCGCGGTGGCGGGGCTCCTCGATGGGGTGCTGGGCGCCGTTCCAGGTCAGGTCGAAGGACAGCGAGGTCGGGTCGCCGGTGTCGGTGACCGCGCCGTCCAGGCGGACCTGCAGCTCCTCGAGGCCCCGCACCACGTCGACGGAGAACGGGCCCACGGTGGTGTCCATGCGGTCGAGGCCCAGCGCCCGGGAGGCCCGGACGACCCGGTGGACGCCGTCGTGCACGACCACGGCGAAGGCGTCGGCCACCCCGAGGTTCGGGTACTGGCCCATGCCCGTGATCAGGAAGGGTGCGTCCCCGTCGGCCTCGGCGCCATCGCCGACCGCCATGCAGTTGAAGTAGTAGCGGTCGTAGAAGTTGCGGTCGCTCGTCCCGACCCGGCGGACGGGTTCGGGCACCTGGTGGATCGGGAAGTCGTCGAGCGGCGAGAGCATGGCGGCAATGTAGAACGTGTTTCAGTTCGCGGCCAGCAGCCCCGCCGTCCGCCGACCGACCGAGCGGGCGGCGCCTTAGGCTCGGCCCATCGTGACCAGGACGCACGACCGTGCCGACCCGTCCGAGCCGGCCGAACCAGCCGACCCGGAGGAATCGCTGGCTGCCTGCGAGCGGCAGCTGCGCCGCGCCGGCCTCCCGGTGCTGATCCACAACTACTCGGCCGCCGAGGACGTCTTCACCCGCGCCCTGCCGTTCCTCACCGCGGTGGCGCTGCTCGAGCTGGGCGGGGCCGTCAACTCCGACTGGTCGGTCGCCACCAACGTCGCCGCGTTCGTGGGCGGCGCCGCGCTGCTGGTCGTGTCCTACGGCCTGCTCAACCGGCTGCTGGGCCGCCCCTTCGGTGCGCTCCCCCGCCGGGTCGGGGTTCCCGAGCTGTCGGCCTTCGTGCTCCTCCCGGCCCTGCTGCCCGCGGTGTTCGGTGGGCAGCTGCCGAGCGCCGGCGTGACCATGGCCGGCAACCTCTCCCTGGTCGGCCTGACCTGGCTGGTCATCGGCTTCGGCGTGGTCTCCATCATCCGGTGGGCCGGGGCCAGGCTGTTCGCCCAGATCGCCGCCTCGCTCACCCTGCTGGTCCGGGCCCTGCCGCTGATCCTGTTCTTCGGGCTGGTCACCTTCTTCACCACCGAGACCTGGCAGCTCTTCGCGACCGTCCCCACCGTCCGCTATGTGGCGACGGTGGTCCTGTTCCTGGTGGTCGGGCTGGTGTTCCTGATCGTCCGCCTCCGCCCCAGCGTGCGGGACATCGAGAGCCAGGTCGACCTGGCGGGCGTCCCGCTGCGGACCGTAGAGCGCATCAACCTGGGCCTGGTCATCCTGGTGAGCCAGGCCCTGCAGATCCTGCTGGTCACCGGCCTGGTGTGCCTGTTCTTCACCGTCTTCGGGGCGCTGCTGGTCGACGTCGAGGTCATCCAGGCCTGGACCGGCTCGCCGCCCGACGCGGTGTTCCGCTTCGACCTCTTCGGCGAGCAGGTGATCGTCACCCACGAGCTGCTGCGGGCCGCGTGCGGGTTCGCGGCGTTCTCGGGCCTCTACTACACGGTCGCGATGCTGGTGGACGCCACCTACCGCGACGAGTTCGTGACCGAGCTGACCACCCAGATGCGCTCCACCTTCGCGATCCGCACCGCCTACCTGCGCCTCCTGGCCGCGAACGGGTCGAAGCCGGTTGGATAGAGGGCGAGCAGGGAGGCGTTGATGGTCTCGATGGGAAGCCTGGCCAGGGTCCCGGTCATCGGCGGGCTGAGCCAGCAGCTGCGGGCGCAGATGATGGAGCCGGTCCAGCGCCTGTTCGGCGCCGACCGGTTGCCGTTCGAGCAGTACACCGAGCCGGCTGGTGACCCGGGGCTGTTCGGGCCGGACAGCGTGACCTGGCGGGTCCACGCCGATCCGTCGATGGTGGTCGGCGGGCTGGCCGCCGTGATGCTCCAGACCCTGCACCCGCTGGCGATGGCGGGCGTGGCCGACCACTCGGACTATCGGGACGATCCCTTCGGCCGGCTCAGCCGGACGGCGTCGTTCGTCGCGGCGACCACCTTCGGCTCCACCGCTGTCGCCGACCGGATGATCGAGATGGTCAAGCGGATCCACACCCGGGTGGTCGGCACCGCACCCGACGGGCGGGCCTACTCGGCGAGCGATCCCGAGCTGGTGACCTGGATCCACATGGCCGAGGTGGCCAACTTCCTGCGCGCCCACCAGCGCTTCGTCCCCTTCCCGGTGCGGGGCGAGGCCATCGACCGCTACTACCACGAGATGGCGGTGATCCCGGAGCGGTTCGGCGTTGGGGACGTGCCCCGCAGCCGGGCCGAGGCTCGGGCCTACTTCCGGGACATCCGGCCCCAGCTGGCGCTGAGCGACCAGGCCCAGGAGGCCATCCGGTTCCTGACCACGCCGCCCATCCGCACCATGCATCCGGGGCTGGCCATGGCGCAGCAGGTGACGATCCAGGCCGCGGTGGGCCTCCTACCGGAGTGGGGACGGCAGATGCTGGGTCTCCGCCGCGCGCCGACGCTGGTGGACTTGACCCTGGTCCGCCCGGCCGCCCACGCCCTGCTGAGCACGCTGCGGCTGGCCGGGGGGCCCTCGGCCGAGCTGGCCCAGGCCCGCCGCCGCTGCGCGGCCCTCCCCGCCGCCTAGCCCCTTCCGGCGGTGGGCTGCGATGTCGGCCGGTGGGTCAGGTGCCCGTGAAGTTGGGCTCCCGCTTCTGCAGGAAGGCCCGGGGCCCCTCCCGGGCGTCGTTGGAGGCCATGACCTCCATCCCCAACTCGGTCTCCCGCTCGTAGGCGGCCGCCTCGGGGATGCACTGCGACTCCAGCGCCGAGGCCTTGATGGCCTTCACCGCCAGCGGCCCGTTCCGGGCGATGCGGTCGGCCAGCTCCCGGGCCCGGCCGAGCGCCGTGCCGTCCGGGACCACGTGGCCCACCAGCCCCACCTCGTAGGCCCGACTCCCGGAGATCGGGTCCCCGGTGAGCAGCATCTCCATCGCCACCGTCCACGGGATCTGCCGCGGCAGGCGGATCGTCGACCCGGCCATCGGGAACAGGCTGCGCTGGACCTCGGTCAGGCCGATCTTGGCCCCCTCGGCTGCCACCCGCAGGTCGAGCGCCTGGAGGATCTCCATGCCGCCTGCATAGCAGTAGCCCTCGACGGCCGCGATGAGCGGTGTGGCGACCCGGTGCTCCTTCAGGAACCCCTTGTAGATGAGCGAGAAGTCGGCGCGGATGCGCTCCTCGAACTCGTCCTCGGCCGGCTCACCGGCCATCAGGGCGCCGACCAGCCGATCGAGGTCGGCGCCGGCCGAGAAGTTGCCGCCGGCCCCGGTGAGGATGGCCACCCGGATGTCCGGATCCTCGTCGACCAGGTCCCACGTGTCGGCGAGACGGCACAACATCTCGCAGTTGAAGGCGTTCTTCTTCTCGGGACGATTCAGCGTGATGGTGACGACGTGGCCACTCCGCTCGACCAGCACCGCGGGTTCTGACATACCGTCAGGTTTACACGGTGGCGAGGCCGGCGATCACGTCCGCGACCCGGTCGGGGTCCTCCAGGGGGAGCATGTGACCTGCGCCTTCGATGGTCTCGAGCCGAGCGTCGGGGATGGCGTCGACGATGGCCCGGGCCAGCCGCGGGGGCGTGATCGCGTCCCGGGTCCCCACGAGGACCACGGTCGGGACGTCGACCTTGGCCAGTCCCTCCCGGTGGTCCATCTCCCGGAAGCTGGCGTAGCACCCGGTCCGGACCGCGGCGTCGGTGGCGAGGAACATGTCCCGGGTCGCCGCCAGGTGGGTGAGGACCGGTCGCCGGCCCACCGTGCCGCGCACCATCAGCAGCCCGAGCCGGGGCCGCTGCATGGCCCAGCCCAGGGGGCCGCTGCCGAGCACCCGGCCGGCCAGCGGATCGAGGGCCCCGAGGCCCACGCCGTGGGCCGCGGTGGCCACCAGCACCAGGCCCCGCACCCGGTCCCGCAGCAGATCGGGGTGGTCGCAGGCGAAGGCCATGGTGGCGAAGCCGCCCATGGAGTGCCCGGCGACCACGGCCTTGCGGAGGCCGAGGTCCACGACGATCGCGGCCAGGTCGTCGCCCAGCCGGGAGGCCGTGGGCTTGTCCGAGCCGGTGGTCGACTCGCCGTGGCCCCGGTGGTCGAAGAGGACGACCCGGTGTCCGTCGTCGGCCAGCCGCCGGGCCACGGGGGCCCAGGTGCGGCGGCTGCACGCCCAGCAGTGGGCGAGGAGGATGGTCGGTGCCCGGCGCCGGACGAGGCGAGCAGGACCGCGGGCCCGCGATTCCGGGGTCACGATCCGGACCGCCAGCTCGGCGCCGTCGTCGGTGCGGACGGTGCGGTCCTCCCCGTCGGGGAGCACCAGCCCCTCGATGCCGATCGGGTCCTCCGCCGAGCGCCAGGCCCGCTCGGCCAGCCGAGCGAGAACTGCGCCCGCCGAGGCCGCGGTCCCCAGGACTGCCGTACCCCGCAGCAACCGACCCAGCCGAGCGTCCACCACCACCTCTGCCTCCGGCTATGCCCTTCGCCTTCGGCTCGGGGCCTCCGGCGAGATCCTGCACTGAACACCTCGGCGCGGGCCGCCAACCGACCGCGGACGACTCACGAGAGCAGCCGACCTGGCCTCAGCCCGCACTCCAGCAGAACCTACAGGTTCAGAGCTGGTTCACAGCTGGTCGCTGCCCCGGCGGATGATCGTGGACGAGCGCTCGGCCACGTCCTCGGAGCGCAGGCCACCGCTCTGCAACCAGCGACGGTTGCCGTCCCGCTCGGCCTCCCACCCGGCGCCGGACAGGACCTCCTCGACCCGGTCGTAGGTCTCGAAGATGCGGTGGACCATGGCCCGGTCGGCGGAGCGGATCTCGTCGGCCAGCATCCGGCAGAACGGCAGCAGCTCGATGTGCGGGACGACATGGTTGACCAGGCCCCAGGCGAGCGCCGTCGGCGCGTCGATGAGCTGGCCGGTGGCGGTCATCTCCCGGGCCCGGCGGATCCCGACGGCCTGGGGCAGCAGCACGCTCAACCCCCACCCCGGATGCACACCCACCCGGCCGTGCGTGTCGCCGAACCGGGCCAGGTCCGACGCCACCAGGAAGTCGCAGGCCAAGGCGAGCTCGAGCCCGCCGGTCACGGCCGGACCGTTGACAGCGCCGATCAGCGGCTTGGCGGTGGCGGGCAGCGGACCCCTGCGCCTGCCACCCTCCGCCTCGCCGTTCCCGCTCTCCCCGGTGTCGCCAGCGTCGCCGGCGTCGCCGGCCCGGAAGTTGTCGCCGGTCGAGCCCAACTGCTTCAGGTCCAGGCCGGCGCAGAAGGCCGGGTCGGCGCCGGTGAGGATCAGCACGTCCACCGCGTCGTCCCGATCGGCCTCGGCGACCAGAGCCGGCAGCTGGCGCAAGGTGGCCGCGTCAAGGGCGTTGCGGGCTCGGGGCCGGTTGAGGGTGATGGTGGCGACACCGTCGTCGATGCTCAGCAGGACGGGCTCCGCGCTCATCGCCCGACCCTAGTGGGGTGGGCCGTCCGAGCCACCCGACCGGACGCCGGGTAGGGCAGCGGCGCCGGCTAGAGGCCGGTGGCGGTGCCCTCGGAGGGCAGCGGTTCGGTGGTCCGGACCAGGCGCTCGAAGCCGGCGCCGACCAGACCGCCCCACACCAGGTTGGTCAGGTGGTCGATGAGCTGCTCCTTGGTCATCGACCGGCGGTCGAGCCACCACTCGGCGGCGACGAAGCCCATGCCCACGATCGCGAACCCCCACGGCTCGGCCGGGCTCGGATCGACGCCCGCGGCCTTCATGGCCCGCTCGAGGTGCGACGAGATGCGGCTGGCGATCTGGGTGACCAGCCGGGACGACACCGGGTTGGGCTCGTCCAGCGAGGTACGGACCAGGAAGCGGTAGATGCTGGGCTCCGACTCGATGAACGAGCAGAAGGCCTCGAACGCCTTGGTCACCACCCCGTGGGGGTCGCCCATCTGGGCTGCCTCGTCCAGTGAGTCGCCCAGGGTGTTGATCAGCAGGTCGGCGGTCCGCTCGGCGAGGGCATCGGCCAGCCCCGCCCGGTCGCCGAAGTGCGAGTAAAGGATGGGCTTGGTGATGCCGGCCTCGGCCGCCAGCTCCTCCATCGAGGCCTGGGGCCCGATGCGGCGGATGGCCCGCTCGGCGCCGTCCAGCAGCTCCTCCCGGCGCTCCGCCCGGCTGCGGCGTGGACCCCGGGGTCGACCCCGCCGCAAGGGGACGGCACCGCCTGCACTGCCCGTGCCGCCGGCACTGCTCGTGCCCCCCGGCCCGCCGGTTCTCCCTGCTCCGCCGGCCCGCGTCGGGGTTTCGGACGGACTTCGGCTGAGCTCTCCGCTGACCATTGCTTCTGACGGTAACCCAGGTTCGACCTCGGAACGATGCAGAACCACCATGAGCGGTCGGCCCGCCCCCGAGCGTTCGCGCCCGAGGCGGGGCTGTGCTTCTGCTGACAGACTCATCGGCCTGTGGGCACCCAACCCGTGTACGACCCGGAGGCCGTGACGGCCGACTGGCTGACCGCCGTCCTCCAGGGAGCCGGCGCCGTCGATGGGGGCGAGGTCGCCGGGTTCACCGCCGAGCCCATCGGCACCGGCCAGGTGGGCGCCAACATCCGCTACCGCCTCCGCTACGACCCGTCGACGACCCCGGGTCCCGCGTCGGTGGTGGCCAAGTTCGCGGCGCGGGACGAGGCCAGCCGGGCGACCGGCATCGCCATGCGCACCTATGAGGTGGAGGTGGCCTTCTACCGGGACCTGGCGGCCACGGTCGACATCAGCCGCCCGACCTGCCTCTTCGCCGCGATCGAGCCCGGGACGGCGGATGTCGTCCTGGTCCTGGAGGATCTCGCCCCGGCGCTCCCGGGCGACCAGATCGCCGGGTGCACCGTCGAGCAGGCCGAGCTGGCCATGGACCAGGCCGCCCGGCTGCACGGCCCCCGCTGGGGTGATCAGAGCCTCCTCGACCACGGGTGGCTGGCCGAGGGCGTGACCGCCGGCGCCGGCGGCCTGCTCGCCAACCTCTACCTGGCCATGTGGGACGGGTTCCTCGACCGCTACCGGGCCACGCTGGACGAGGCGGCCATCGCGGTCGGCCTCCGGCTGCGGGAGGGCATCGCCGACTGGCTGACCCATCGGCCGCCGTCGCTCACGCTGACCCACGGCGACTACCGCCTGGACAACATGCTCTTCGGGACCGGCCCGTCCGGCGGCCGTCCGCTCGCCGTCGTCGACTGGCAGACGGTGCGGCTGGGCTGCGGCACGGGCGACATCGCCTACTTCCTCGGCGCGGGGCTCGACCCGGCCGCCCGTGCTGCGCACGAGGCCGAGCTGGTCCGCCGCTACCACCGGGCGCTGGGGGCCTACGGCGTCGACTACCCGTTCGACGCCTGCTGGGAGGACTACCGGCGCTACAGCTTCAGCGGGTACGTGATGGCCGTCCTGGCGTCGATGCTGGTCGGCCGGACCGACCGCGGCGACGCGATGTTCATGGCTATGGCCAACCGTCACGCCGCCCAGGTCGTGGCCCTCGATGCGCTGGAGCTCCTGTGACCGGGCCCCGGCTCACGGCGCTCGACGAGCTGTTCGTCCACCAGATCCCCGAACCGCTGCCGCAGGTGGCGACCCACCACGAGCACTGGCGGGAGTCGTACTTCTTCGTCCTCCACCGCCCGGACCATCGGCTCCACCAGCCGGGGGACGTGCTGATTCTCGCGCTGGCCCACTTCCCCGCCCGGGAGGAGATGGACGCCCTGCAGCTCGGCATGGTCGACGGGCAGCACGTCTTCGCCCGCCACGTCCGGCCCTACGACGGCGACCCCCACACCACCCGGGTCGGGCCGGTCACCGTCGAGGTCGTCGAGCCGTTCCGGACCGTACGCCTGGCGGTCGCGTCGACCCCGGAGGCACCCGTCGGCCTCGACCTCACCTTCCGGGCCCGGACGGCGGCCCACGCGCTGCGGCGGGGCACGATGCGGTACCGGGACGAGATCGTGTGGGACCAGTCGCACATGATCCAGTCCGGCACCTACGACGGCAGCTACACCGCGGGAGGCACCACGCGGACGGTCGACGGCTGGTGGGGCCAGCGGGACCATTCGTGGGGCATCCGCAACCACCAGCGGTGCCCGCTGTGGATGTGGCTGGCCATCCAGCTTCCGGACGGCATGCTCGGCGTCTGGCACTGGGAGTACGCGAACGGCGCCCGGGTGTTCACCGACGGCTGCTTCGCTCCCGCCGACGGCGGCGAGCCGGTGCCGGTGGTCGACTTCTCGCACCAGCTCCGCTGGACCGACGGCGACGGCGAGCCGGTCGACTACGGGTCGGACGGGGCGGCGGTCCGCGGGCTGGCCGGCACCGTCACCGTCACCCTCGAGGGCGGCGGGACGGTGACCGTCGAGGGCCAGGGAACCTGGGCCATGCCCTACGGGCCGCTCGGCGGAGGGCAGCACCAGATGGTGGTGCGCACCGACGACGGCCGGGAGGGCACGGCGATCTACGAGATCACCGGCGCCCACCACCACCGCTACTTCCCGATCCCCCGAGCCGACCGCCTACCGCCCGGCTGACACCCGCGGCGATAGGTCCCGGGTCAGACACGGGTGAGGGCGACGACCTCCAGCTCCTGGCTGGACTTCCGGGCCTCGCTGAGGGGGCGGCCGCAGTCCGGCACCGGCACCACCCGCCGGACGATCACCTCGGCCCGGTAGCCCACCGGCTCGCCCACGGCGATGAGGGTCACCGTCCGGCGGCTCTCGTCCCCCACGACGCTCTCGGCGACGCGGGGAAGGTCGAGCCACCGCCAGCCCTCCGCCGCGAGGGCGGCGCTGTCCGCCGCCTGGACGAACGGGTCGCTGAAGCCGGCGCAGCCCCGGTCATGGCGGGCGGCCTCCCCCGGGTCGAGCGAGCGGGTCACCAGCGCCGCCAGCGTCTCGGCGTCGACCCGGGCCCAGGCCCGGCCGTCGGGGAACGTGACCGCGGTCGGGGCGAAGCGGTGCCCGCCGGTGTGGCTGGTGCGCCACACCCGGACACCGGGCAGGGCCAGGGCAGTGAGACCCCGATGGGTCCGCAGGCCGTCGCCCCCGCAGCACACATCCCGGCTGCCGTGCGTGCAGACCAGGACGTCGACCGGACCATCCTCGGGCCCGTCCTCCATGGCGGCGACCAGCAGTTCCTCGACCGCGGGGGCCAGCTCCTCCGTCGGGACCACGCGCTCCTGGCGGTGGAAGCGGAGAAAGCGATCGGGTGGCCGCCGGTAGAGCACCACCCTGGTCCGGCCGGGGACGACCGCCGCGACGGCCGGATCGGGCACCAGCCCCTGCACCCGGGCCCGGTGGCTCGCGGCGATCGGCGCCACCTCCTGCAGCGCCGGGTGCTCGGTGATCTCGCTCGGCCACGGCAGGGGCAGCTCGATGAGCAGGAAGGCGGCCGCGCTGGCGGCCGAGCCCGCCGGGAGGTAGCCCTCGGCTCGCGCCAGGGCCGCGCACCGCAGTTCGGCCGTCATCGCCGGAAGGTCTCCCCAGCCCGAGAACCGGGCCGACGATCGCGACGACGGCTACGACCGCTCATAGCGCCACCCCGCGGGATCCATGATCAACCGGTGGCGCGGCCCGGGCGTGTCGAGGTCGGTGCGCTCTCCCGGGCCGCTCTGCCCCGAAGGGGTGAGCGAGTAGGCAGCGTCGCCGTCCCACACCGTCACCACCGTCCCGTCCTGGTCGACCCGCACGTCGGTCACGAAGCGGTCGACGGGGCTGGCCGCCGCGTCGGCGAGCGCCTCGGCCACCGAGGCTCGGGGGGCGAGGCGCCGCAAGGTCACCCAGGTCGGTGGCAGCAGCTCGATCTGGCCCTGGCGGTGCTGGTCGAGCGCGTCGGCCGGGCGGACCCACACGTGGTCGCCGATCTCGCCGCCGTCCACCACCACCTCCAGGGCCCCAGGGGGCATGGCCGCGACGAAGAACCAGGTGCGGTAGCGGCGCGGGGCGCTCGGCGGGGGTGTCCAGTGGGCGACGGGAACCAGGTCCTCGGCCACCAGCGGCAGGCCAGTCTCCTCCGCGGCCTCCCGGACCGCGGCCTGGCGGGCTCCCTCCAGGCCGGTGCCGTCCCGCTCCTCGACCCGGCCCCCCGGGAAGACCCACAGCCCGCCGAAGGCCTGGGCCTCGGTCTTGCGGAGCATGAGGCACTCGAAGCCGTCGGGCCGGTCGCGCAGCAGCACCACGGTCGCTGCGTCGAGCAGGGGCGCCTCGTCCCCCGCCGCCCTGCCTGCCAGGCGTCGGAGGTGATCGGTCACGGCGGCAGGATGCCCTCCCCCAGCCCATTCGCACAACCGGGGTGGCCGCGGTGCGACCGTGCGTGTGAGTTCGATGTGGGACAGTGGTGCTCCTCGGGTAGGGAAGGGGGGCCCGAACGAGAAGGAGGCGACGGCGTGCTGATCGACCACATCCTCCAACGCAAAGGGTCCGAGGTTGTGACGATCGCGGCCGACGCCACCGTCAGCCAGGCCGTCGCCAGCCTCCGCGACCACAACATCGGCGCCATCGTGGTGACCACCGAGCCGGAGCAGGGCATCGCGGGGATCATCTCCGAGCGCGACGTGGTCCGGGCCCTGGCCGTCGACGGCTCCCGCACCCTCAACCGGCCGGTGCGCGACCTCATGACCACCGAGGTGACGACGTGCGGCCTCCGGGCCACCGTCGACGAGGTGATGACGTTGATGACCAACCGGCGCATCCGTCACGTCCCCGTCGTCGACGAAGGTTCGCTGGCCGGGATGGTCAGCATCGGCGACGTCGTCAAGAGCCGCATCGGCGAGCTCGAGGACGAGACCCAGACCCTGCACGACTACCTGTCCTCGGGGAGGTAGTGGGGAGTCTCGTCCTTCGGGTCGGTGGTTCGTACTAGGGTGAGCCGGACCACGGGTCCGGGAAGTCGGTGCGAATCCGACGCGGTCCCGCCACTGTGACCGGCGAGTGAACCCCACCATCGCCACTGGGCCATCGACGGCCTGGGAAGGCGGGGCTAGCGCTGACCCGGGAGCCAGGAGACCGACCGTGGGCTGACAACAAGGGCGCCGCCCGGGAGGGCCGCCCCCTTCCACGAGGATGGAGGTCCAGATCCGATGACTGCTCCCGCCGCCACGGCACCGGCCGAGGCCGTCGCTGCTCCCCGCGTTCCCACCTGGCTGCTGATGGCCATGCTGGCCGTCGCCGCTGGTCTCGTCTGGCTGGTGGCGTTCGACAACGGTCAGGCCAGCGCGATGGTCGATCACACCGGCAACTTCCTGCACGAGTTCTTCCACGACTCCCGCCACCTGAGCGGCGCCCCCTGTCACTGAGCCCCGGGCGGACCTCCTGATGCTCAACCGCTTCGATTCCGCGCGCCCGCTCTCGGTCGTGCTGTGGGCGCTGGCGGTCGGCGTGGTCGCGGGCCTCGTCACCGCCGGCTACCACCGGATCGTCTCCGAGCCGGTCATCGACGACGCGATCGCGATCGAGGATGCCCGCCTCGCCGCCGAGGTCGCCGCGGGCGGCCACCACGATGCCGAGCCCGAGCGGGTGAGCCGGTCGGACCAGCGGGGCGCCGGCCTGTTCCTGGGCTACAGCATCCTCGGCGCCGCCTATGCCCTCGTCCTGTCGGTGACCGCCCTCGCGCTGCGGGGCCGCTGGCTGGATCCGTTCCGGCGGGTGCTGGTGGCGGGGTCGATCCTCGCCGGAGGGCTCACTGTGGTGCCGTGGCTCAAGTACCCGCCCAACCCGCCGGCCGTCGGCGACCAGGCCACCGTGGGCGAACGCCAGCGCCTCTACTGGACGCTGGTGGTGCTGGCGGGGCTGGTCTTCGCCGGCGCGGCCTACCTGTCGGGCCGGCTACGGGACCGGGGG
>Ga0075428_100004171_pt1 | contig 15905 bp, 12 predicted proteins | sample RhiMetdeltSRZDD2_FD_75291 | JGI IMG/M metagenome (GOLD analysis project Ga0075428, IMG submission 75291) | Populus rhizosphere microbial communities from Tennessee, USA - Rhizosphere MetaG P. deltoides SRZDD2 | ecosystem: Host-associated > Plants > Roots > Rhizosphere > Soil | place: USA... | reverse complement strand
GGCGCGCGATCGTGACGTCGATTCCCGGCACGACACGCGATGTGATCGCCCACGAAGCCGAATGGCAGGGGGCGAGGTTCGAGCTGGTCGACACGGGCGGCATGTTCGGGGCCAGTGAGGATCCGCTGCGCCAGCTGGTCTTCGAGCGCGGTCGCCGCGCCATCGCGGACGCGGATCTGCTCGTCCTCGTCGTGGACGGGCGCGAGGGCATCGTGGCGGGCGACGAGCAGATTGCCCAGGTGCTGCGCGAGGCGGACACGCCAACGATTCTCGCGATCAACAAGACCGACGACCGGCGGGCGCGCAGCGGCGTGCTCGAGTCGCACAGGCTGGGCTTCGATCCGATCTTCGAGATCTCCGCCGAACACGGGGAGGGCACCGGCGATCTGCTCGATGAGATCCTGCTCAGGCTCGGGTCGTCGGCGGTCCATTCGCCTTCGCCGGGCTCGTCAGGAGCGGCGGGTCCGCAGACCACCGACGGGCATGGCGCCACGACGGACACGTCGGAGGGCGAGAACGGGCGGCCGTCAGCGCGTGAGGCGCAGGAAGTCGCCGTGGCTGTCGTTGGCCGGCCCAACGCGGGTAAGTCGTCGCTCGTCAATCGGTTGCTGCGCGAGGAGCGCATGCTCGTCAGCGAGATGCCGGGCACGACCCGCGACGCGGTGGATTCGGTGCTGCACTGGCACCGGCGGCAGTTCCGCATCGTGGATACCGCTGGCATTCGCCGGCCCGGCCGTGTCGCTCAGAGCGGGCAGGTGGAGTCGATCAGCGTCCTGCTGGCTCGGCGATCGATCGAGTCGGCCGACGTGGTGGTGCTGGTGGTGGATGCCACGGCCGGCGTGACCGATCAGGATGCGGCGATCGCGGGGGAGGCCGACCGCGTGGGTCGCGGGGTGATTATCGTGGTCAACAAGTGGGACCTGATGAAGGACCGTGGGCCGACGTTCCCGAAGACGTTCGACGAGACCCTGCGTCTCGGGCTGAAGTTTCTCGACTATGCCCCCATCCTGCATGTCTCGGCGGCAACCGGCGAGCGGACCCCACGCATCCTCGAAGCCATCGATCGGGTGGCGGCCGCGCGCCGGCACCGCGTCCGCACGACCGAGCTGAACAAATTCGTCGAGCGCGTTGCTGCCGAGCACCCGCCCGCCAGCCCCGGTCGCCGGCACGTGCGCATCCTCTACGCGGCGCAGACGTCGGTGGCGCCTCCGACCTTCGTGTTCTTCACCAACGTCGCCACGAAGTTTCACTTCTCGTACGAGCGGTTCCTCCAGAACCGCCTTCGCGAGGGTTTCGGCTTCGACGGCACGCCGATCCGCATCCAGGTCAGGGCGCGGCGCCGGGACGCGGGCGAACCGTCCTCCGATCGCCGGAAGCCGGGCAGCCGCGCGGCGGGTGGCGCGCGGGGGAAGAGCGCCAGGCCACGATCACGGTGAACCCGTTCATTTACACGGTGTTATACTCATTGGCCATGACCCCGAAGCTGTTCAAGGCTGCTGATGTCTGCGAGATGGTGCAGGTCCAGCCCTACGTGCTGCGGTCCTGGGAGAAGGAGTTTCCCGGCATCGGGGTGCAGAAGGGACAGGACAGCGCCCGGCTCTACCGTCAGTCCGACATCGATCAGGTCCAGCGCATCAAGCAGCTGGTCTTTGTCGAGGGGTTGACGCTCTCCGGAGCTCGCCGCCGCCTCGAGGAGATGGCGCCGTCGTCTGGCCGCGATACCGAGGAAGTGGCCGAGGTGCTGGATGCGCTCGCGTCGAACGCGCGGACGCGGATTGCCAACGTTCGTCAGGGCCTGCAGTCGATCCTCACGCTGCTGTCGGGCGCGCCGGGCACCGTGGTCGTGGTGAGCGACGAGTATCAGCTCGAGCCGCCGCGCCTGAACGAGCGCGCGGCCAAGTCGCGTGCGATGGCGGCCACGCGAGCGTCGGCGGCCACACGAGCGTCGGCGGCAGTGGCGTCAAGAAAGACGAGGAGAGTCAGCGCGTAGATCGTTCGGATCGTTCGGATCGTTCTGTCCAACGTAGTGTCCGGCTTTAGCCGGACCCGATCGCCGCCGGCTTCAGCCGGATCGAATGTCCCCGCCGGCGCAGACGTCGACGCCGCACACATCGGGATGTAGCGCAGCCTGGTAGCGCACTTGACTGGGGGTCAAGGGGTCGTGGGTTCGAATCCCGCCATCCCGACCACACTTCTCAACGACCCGGACATGTCGTTGGCATACTCGGACGGCCGCTCCCCCAGGGCGGCCGTTGTTGTTTGACAGCCAGTCGGCCCAGCCCAGGGCCGTTCGACATGTCCAGAGACAATCACGATCCGCGTGAGCGACGCATCGGGATCTGCTCAGTCGCGTGAGGCTCGTCAGGTTGGCAGACCTCAGGTGATGTTCGAAGCGTGCGGCTTCATCGTTGTGATCGAATGAGGTCGTCGTCACTTGTCGACGAGGACCGGCCGCTCGATGAGCGAACGAAGGGGATCACATGCCTGCGTTCAAAGTGATGACGTGGAACGTCGAGAACCTGTTTCGGCCGGCGCCAGGCGCCGCTCAGGGGGAACAGCAACGCTTCCAGCAGAAGCTGCAGCTTCTATCGGCCGTGATCAATCAGCTCGCGCCGGACGTCGTTGCGTTGCAGGAAGTCGGCGGGCTCGAGCCGTTGACCGACGTTCAGCAAGCGCTCGGCGGGAACTTCCCGCACCTGGCGATTTCGCTGTTTCCCGATCCGCGCGGGATCCGCGTAGCCATCCTCTCGAAGCACGCGCTGCAGGATCTCGGGACCCAGACTCATGTCGTCGATTTCCCGACAGGGCCGGCGCTTGACATTCACGATCTCACTGGCACCGGCGGCTCGACGCCGGTCACCCGACTCAGTCGGGGTGCCTTGCATGTCCGCGTGACGAAGCAGGGGCAGACAGTGGACGTGATCACCGCACATCTGAAGTCCAAGCTGCTGACGTTTCCGCGTCCGGGCGGAAGCAGCTTCGAGCCGCGGGACGAGAATGAGCGCGCTCAGGTCGGCGGGATCGCGCTGCTGAAGCGCACCGCAGAATCGGTGACGCTCCGAATTGTCGCCAACAGCCTGCTGGAGGGCAATCCGCAAACGCCGCTGCTGTTGCTCGGCGACTTCAACGACGTGCCCGAGGCTCAGACGTCGCTCCTCTTGACGGGTCCTCCGGGAAGCGAAATCGGTACGGAAGGCTTCAGCAGAGCGGACCAGGGCGACGATGCCCGGCTGTTCAATCTGGCGCCGCTGATTCCGGAAGATCGGAGGTTCTCTCGAATTCATCGTGGGCGTGGCGAGCTCCTCGATCAGATCTTCGCGTCCGAGGAGCTTCTTCCCCGCGGATCGGACAACAGGCGCCGCGTTCCGGTGGTGGACAGCCACATCGATTTTCAAGGTCAGCTGCCGTCGATTGGAGAGAACCCGCTTGTGCGGGTTGCCGAGATCGCGCCGGACCACGCACCGGTGACGGCAGAGTTCACCCTGTAGACACGTGCCGGAAATGGGACGCCCCGCGAGCGCCGGCTGCCAGGTGGGGCGCTTCCAGGACGAGCATCGCTACTGCCGCGGAGCCCCATTCGGCGGCACGAGCTCATCGAAACTGGCAATCGTCTCGTAGCCGTCTGGTGACGTCGGCCGGTTCCCGGGTCGAATCGACAACCGCACCTGCATGCCAGCCTCGGACGCGGCATCGAGCTCGCGGGTGACGTCGGAAACGAACATCACGGTCTCCGGAGCCAGACCGAGATCGCTCGCAATCCGCCGGTAGCTTTCCGGCGCCACCTTCGGCCCGACCTGCGTATCGAAGTACCAGCTGAGAAACGGCGTTAGATCTCCGGCGCACGAGTGACGGAAGAGCAGCTGCTGCGCGAGCACGCTGCCAGAGGAGAAGATACCAACCGGCACCCGCCGTTCCTGCCAGCGCCGCAGCGCTCTCGGCACATCGTCAAAGACCTGTCCGACGAGGTACCCCCGGCGGTAGCCATCCGCCCAGATGCGTCCCTGGAGCTCCTTGAGCGGCCTGCTCTTGCGGTCGCGGTCCATGAGCCACTCGGCGAAGGCGACCGCGGAAGCCACGCGCGCGCGCTGAAGGCCGTCGGTCCACAGGGGCACCGGCTCGCCGGCCTGCGCGGAGACGTCACGCTCGTCGCGCAAACGGGACAGGAGCGCCTCGTATTCAGGCGAAGCGGCGTGGTGATCGAGATGAGAGCCGAGATGGGTCCGCGCGTACGGGAAGAGCACCGTTTCGACGAACGTGATCGGCGTGGTCGTGCCCTCGATATCGAGCAGGATCGCGCCGACGGTGCCCGCCCCGCGATCTCGGGTCACGCGTGCGCGGTCGTCGTGCGCTGGAAGTCCCGCCCGAAGCACAGCGGCTGGAATTCCTGGTCGACGCCGCTGTCCGTGTAGTGCGGCGTCCAGCCGGACGGGTTCTGGAACAGCCGAATTGCGCGGATGCGTCGATCCGCGCACAGGTCGAACCAGTGGTGTGTGCCACGCGGAACACGAATCAGATCGCCGGCTTCGACTTCGATGGCAAAGACCGGGCCCGTCCGCGGGTGAATGTGGAAGAGGCCGCGCCCCTCGACGATGAACCGTACCTCGTCCTCATCGTGCCAGTGCTCGCGATTGAACCTGGCGAGCATCGTTTCGAGGTTCGGCGTGTCGGGATTGACGTCGATGACGTCGGCCGTCACATACGCGCCGCGCGCCTTCAAGGCCTCGACTTCCCGCGCGTACGCCGTCAGCACCTCGGCTGCCGTCGCGCCGGCGGCGACGGGATGCTCGGGAGTCCACTGCTCGTAGTCGATGCCGTTCTGCGCGAGGAACGCCCGAATCTCGTCGGGCTGACTGAGGGCCAACCCCTCTGAGTCCACTCTGACGATTGCCATCGAGCCTCCTCCTTACCCGGTCCGCCCCACGGTCTCGAGTAGAAACTCGACGATTTCCACGTGCCGCGCTGCCTGCGGCAGCGAGTCGCCCCAAGTGTACAGCCCGTGCCGCCGCAGGAGGAACGCGTGACACGAGAGGTGAGCCGCGAGCAGCTGCCTGACCTGGCCGGCCAGACGCGCCATGTCCTGATCGTTCTCGAGAATCGGAATCCACTCCCGATGCTCGTGAGTGGTGACACCCTCGAGCCCCTTCAGCATCTCGTACCCTTCGATGGACAGGCCGCCAGCCGCCGCGTGTCTGTCCGAGAGCACCGTGCTCCAGATCGAATGCGTATGCAGCACGGCATTGGCGCCGCGCGCGCGCACGATCTCGATGTGAAGGAGCGCTTCCGCAGACGGCCGCGCGGATCCAGGCGCCAGGGCATTGCCGCCGTCGTCGACCTCGACGATCTCGCGGGCGCTCAGGTTGCCCTTCGATGCGCCGCTGCAGGTCATCGCGAGCCGCAGCGGCTCGCGGCTGATGACGGCGCTGAAGTTGCCGCTGGTGCCGAGCACCCAGTTGCGTGCGTCGAAACGCCGGCCGATGTCGGCGAGCCGATCGGCCGCGCGATCGAAGTCGAGCATCATCGGCCTGATCTTGTGCTCATTCACGCGGGTTCGGCAACGAGCGTTGCCCGGCCCTGGAGCCTGGAGTCGGGAGCCTGGAACCGCCCGGGAACGCTACATCGTGTCGAGGAACTCGATCTTCGGGTTCTTCTCGATCGTGTAGCGCAGCACCCAGTCGGCCTCGAAGATCAGCGCTTCGCGGTTCTGCCGATCGACCGTCTGCAGCACGCCGGACGTTGGCAGCGACAGCACGGCGCCGTCGCGTGGTACCGGCCACCGCGCCGCCACGTGTGGCAGCCGATCGACGCTACAGGCGATGCCGTACTCCGATGACATGCGCGCCTGGATCACGTCGAGCTGCAGGGCGCCAATCACGCCGACGATCGGGTGCCGCACGCCGTGCACCGGCATGAACACCTGCAACAGGCCTTCTTCCGCGAGCTGAAACACCGCCTCGTCGAACCGCTTGTGCCGGATCTCGCCGGGCCGCAGAATCGCGAACTGCTCGGACGGAAACTGCGGGATGTGCGGGAACTCGACGCGCCGCCCCGCGTACAGCGTGTCGCCGATCGCCATGCGGCCGGGGTTGACGATGCCGACGACGTCGCCGGGAAACGCTTCGGGAACGGTCTCGCGATCGCGCCCGAAGAAGCGGTACACGCGCGACAGGCGAAGCTCGGTGTCGAGCCGTGCGTTCTTCACCAGCATGTCCTTCGCCAACCGGCCCGAGCAGACGCGGACGAACGCCACACGATCGCGGTGGCGCGGGTTCATGTTCGCCTGGATCTTGAACACGAAGCCCGAGAACTCGGCGTCGGCTGGATCTACGAGGCCGGCGCTCGACGGACGCGCCGCCGGGGCGGGCGCCAGCGTCAGCAGCGCGTGCAGGAACGGCTCGACGCCGAAATCGTTCAGCGCGCTGCCGAAGAACACCGGCGTCTGACGGGCGGCGCGGTAGGCCTCGACGTCGAAGCGCGTGCCCGCGCCGGTGATCATCTCGACCGCCTCGATCAATGCACGCTGGCGTTCCGGTCCGATGAGCTCCACGACGTCGGGGTGGTCCGGCGACGTGACCACGACCGGCGCGGTACGCCGCCCTCGCGCCTGGCGCTCGTAGAACAGGACCGCGTTGGCCTCGAGGTCGTAGACGCCGCGGAAGCTGGAACCGTCGCCGAGCGGCCAGTTCATCGGCGCCGCCGACAACCCGAGGACGCGCTCGATCTGATCCAGCAGATCGAACGGATCGAGCGCTGGCTGATCGAGCTTGTTGATGAACGTCAGCACCGGCAGGCGGTGCGCGCGGCAGACTTCGAACAGCTTGAGCGTCTGCGGCTCCACGCCCTTCGCGGCGTCGAGCACCATCACGACGCTGTCGACCGCCAGGAGCGTGCGATACGTATCTTCGCTGAAGTCCTGGTGGCCCGGCGTATCGAGCAGCGTGACGTGCCGGCCGTCGAGCTCGAACTCGAGCGCCGCGGCGCTGATCGAGATGCCGCGCTGCTGCTCCATCTCCATCCAGTCCGACACCGCGTGCCGCTGCGTCTTGCTTCCGCGCACGGCGCCGGCGAGCTCGATTGCGCCGGCGTAGAGCAACAGCTTCTCGGTCAGCGTGGTCTTGCCGGCATCCGGGTGGGAGATGATGGCGAAGGTGCGACGGCGGGCGATTTCGCGCGCCAGCGCCTCTGGCGCGATGGAATCTTCGGTTGGTGAGGCCATGAAGAAGGGGACTCTCCCATTCTACCCGCCTCCGCCGCGCCGCGGCTACGGCGCGGCAGGCCTCGCACCCTCACACCCTCGCACCTGCGCACCTAATCTCTCCCCACCAACCCATTGCGAATCGCAAAGAGCGCGAGCTCGAGGCGGCTCGAGACGCCGGTCTTGTCGAAGATGCTCGTGAGGTGATGCTTCACCGTCTGCAGGCTTATGCCGAAGCGCTCGGCGATGTCGCGGTTGCCGTCGCCGGCGACGACAGCCGAGACGATCTCCGTTTCCCGCGTCGTGAGGTTGTAGCGGCGGGTCGGCTGCGCGCCGAGCTGACGCACGGCCTGTGCGAGATCGTCGGCCACGCCGGTGCCGATGATGTACTTGTCGTCCATCACGCGGTGGATCCCGTCGATGAGCTGCCGCGTCGCCGATTCCTTCATCACCACGCCGCGGGCGCCGAGCTGGATGGCGCGCAGCAGATCGGCCGGGTCGATGGCCGCGGTGAGCAGGATCACGCGCGTGGTGTCGAGTGGAATCGCGGCCAGCGCCTCGACGCCGCCCATGCGCGGCATCGCGACGTCGAGCAGGAGCACGTCCGGTGACATCGTGCGGACGATGCGCGCCGCCTCGATCCCGTCGACCGCTTCGGCCACCACCTCGAATCCCGACTCGCTCTCGAGGAGACGGCGCAGGCCGTCACGGAAGATCTGGTGATCGTCGGCGATCGCGATGCGAACGCGCTGGTGATCAGGCACGACCGGCACTCACGATGAGCTCGATACGCGCGCCGGCACCAGGGGTGGAATCGATCGAGAGGTGGGCTCCGGCCGCCCGCGCCCGCTCCTTGATGATCGCCGGCCCGAGCCTCCGCCGGTCGAGCTCTTCGCCCGACACATGCCCTTCGAAATCGAAGCCCACGCCATCGTCCTCGATCGCCAGGATGCAGCCGTTCTCGCCGCCGGTCAGCCGGACGATGACGCTCTGGGCGCGGCTGTGCTTGCGCACGTTGACCAGCGCTTCCTGCGCGATGCGCACCACTTCGAGCGCCGTGGCCGGCGGCAGCCTCGTGGGGCCGCCGGTGAACATGAAGCGAGCCGGCACCCCCGTGTCGCGGCGGAATCGTTCGACGATGCTGGCCAGCACGTCGGGCAGCTGTTCGCTGGCATCGAGCGCCAGCGGCCGCAGCGCCTGCATCAGCTCGCGCAGCTCGAGCACCTGTTTGCGCAGCTGCTCCTGGACGTCTTCCAGGTCGAGGGCAATCGCTTCGGGCACGTGGTCGCCCTGACGGCGGATCGCTTCGACCTTCATCTCGATGCCGAGGAGCGCCTGAATCGCGCCGTCGTGCAGCTCACGGGCGACACGCGCGCGCTCGGCGGCCGTGACCCTGGCGCGCAGACGGGCCAGCAGGAAGACGTTGGTCAGGGCCGGCGTGACGTGCTCCATGAGCGCGTCGATGAAGTGGAGCGACTGCTCGGCGCCGCCACGCTCTTCGGGGTCGAACAGATAGACTCGGCCGCGCCATTCCTCGGACAGTCCGAAGTTCGCCACCACCAGCGTCGTGAAGGCGCTCGACGCAGCGACCGGGCCCGGAATGGTCGCCTGATCGCGCAGCAGCGGCCACACGCCGGGGCGGACGGCGCGCACCTGCACGTCGTTGTCGCCGGGAGCGCGGGCACCGCGCCATGCCTGACCCGGGTCGGGGAAGAGCCAGAGCGCCTGCTGGTCGCCATCGAGGGGGACGCGGGGCGGATTGCGCGTGTCAGCGGCCATCCCCTTGTCGAGGCGCCAGAGCGAGGCTTCGCGCGTCTCGAAGTCCTGGAGGACGAAGCAGACCGATTCCGCGTTGAACATGCGGAGCAATGCCCGCGAGACGGCTGCGACGGATCCGCCGACGCCACGGTTCACCTGAGGCTCGCGAGTCAGGCTGGCGATGGCGGCCAGCTCGGAGCGTGACCGTTTGTCCTGTTCCGCCAGGTAGCCGAGCAGGAACCCGGTCAGGAGCAGGTAGCCCACCTGGAGAATCGCGCGATTGAGCTCGAAGCCTTGCGAGGAAAACCAGGTGTCGTGCCTCGAGACGGTCGCGGCGAGGTCGGTCTGCGTGAGGTAGAGGGCCACGTCGACCAGATACACGGTGATCGTGACGCAGGCGGTCGCGAGCGTTCCGAAGAGTCCCCACCGGTAGCCGGCCGCCACCACGATGAAGACGAAGAAGAGAAAGAACGGCCGGACAGGCCCCTCGCTGACGAATGTGAGGACCATGGTCCACAGGATGTCCATGGCGTGCAGCACGTGCCCCTGACGCGATCCGAGCCGTGTGGCCCGATGGACGTACGCGAGGATGGCGAGGCTGTAGACGGTGTAGCCGATGAGGACCGCGTAGGTCTGCTCGACGAACCGCGCCGGCTGGTTCGGATCGAGATAGATCGCGACGAGCGTGGTGATCGTCAGGAACGCCCGGCCAACGGCGAGCACGCGCTCGAGCCGAGCGGGAGCCCTGACTTCGGCGGATGGTGGAGAGGACAGCCACGACGCCAGCCTCAGGGCGGGCGGCTTCCGCAGAGGCTCGCGCTGGGGCGACGAACGGGGGATGATGGCATCGAGGTCAGCCATCACGAGCCGCGCGCGGCGCGAGCGGAGGTCACCTGCGGCCGTTGCGCGGGTGGTGCGCCGGCAGCGCCGCCGACGGTGACGATCAGGCCAGGGTCAGACCCAGGCGTGCGCTGATAGAGGGCGTGCGATCCCAGCGACCGCACAAGCATCAGCGCGGGGTGATCGAGGCCAGGGTCAGCCACGAAGTAGTCTCCCGGCTGGCTCTTGAGCAGGAAGTCGTCCACGTCCACCGCCACGGACCCGCTGGCGTGAACGATCGCCTCCAATACAAACACGTCCGAGTTGCTCCATTGATCCTTGAAGACGTGCGCCTGCACGACGCGCCCACGCTCGGAAATCAACAGCCCCTGCACCGACCGGTCGACGTCGCGGGCCTGAAAGGAGTACCACACCAGTTTGCCTTCCGCCACGCATAGCGCTCCGACAATGACGGCGGTCGCCAGCCCTCTCCGGAGCGGCGCCGAGCCGCCATATTGTGACAGACCTCTGGCGAGGATCCATCCCGTTCCCAGAGCGAAGGGCGGGTACAAGGGGTTCAGGTACCACGGCAGCTTCGTCTGCATCGCGGTGGGGATGAGGAAGCAGACCACCGCCCAGACGCCAAGGACCAGCGTGGTGTCGTCGACGCCCCGGCTCGCCAGCGCACGGACGCGCGACCAGGGCACCGGATACAGGGCATACACCACCGCTGCCGCCACCAGCCAGTCGTACTGGTTCTTCTGCAGGATGTTCAGGTAGAAGAGCACCGTGCCGGCGTGACCCTCGAGTACCTCGGTGCTGATCCGGAGCAGGTCGTTCCGCCACATGGTGTAGAAGAAGGTGAACCCGTCCACCGACCATCGCGCCATGGCCCATGCGGCGCACGGGAGCACGCCGAGCAGCACGGCGACAAGGGAAGGAAGCGGGGCACCGCGCGCGGCGCGCGGCCGCAGTACCAGCACGCCGCCGACGATCGCCAGCGGCATCAGAACCGCCATCCCCTTGAGCATGAACAAGCTGGCCGCGATCGGTCCGAGCCAGACGCGCCGCCATGGACGTTCCCGTTCAGCGCACAGCGTGATCACGAGCAGCAGCACCAGGAGGGTAAACAGCGCGTCGGCGTTGCCGCTCCGGCCCGAGTGGACGTAGATGAAGCCGAACGACGAGCTCAGGACCAGTCCTGCGGCGAGCGAGGGCAGCGCTCCGAAACGGCGCCGGGACCACACGAGGAGCATCAGGACGGTGATCCACGCCGACACGGCCGACACGACCCGGAGCGAGAGCAGGCTTGGTCCGAGTGTCTTGAAGGCGAGCCCGATCAGCCAGATGTTCAGGGGCGGCTTCGAGTTGTAGTAGTCGAGCTCGCCAAGGAAGGTGGTTCCGATCCAGTCACCCGACTGCAGCGACTCCCACGCGGTAATGGCATACAGCGCCTCGTCCCAATCGGTGACGATCTCCTGGTTCAGCCGAACGCCAAGGTTCAGGGCGGCGAGCAAGAGGATGACGGCGGCAAATCGTGGGAAGTGCCGCTCGCACAGGAGCCCGAAGCTGCCGGGCGTGTTGGTCAGAGGCGCCGTTCGCGGGGGGCGAACCACGTCCTGGTGCATCTCGCTTCTCCGTCGAGGGCGCGAGTGATCGAAGATCAGTGACGCATCCGCCGTCCTGGGCGGTGCGGCGGGCCAACAATAGCTATCGCCGGCTTGTCGAGATATGGCACGTGAGGACGAGCTGGATGGCACCAAAGTGCCATCCCTGGTCCGAGGGCCGGGGAGGCGGTCAGCGGTTCCCGATCAGCCGGAACAGTTCCAGCGGCAGCGGGAACACGATCGTCGAGTTCTGCTCCGACGCGATTTCGTTGAGCGTTTGCAGGTAGCGGAGGGTGATGGCGGACGGCTGTCGATCGAGGATCGCCGCCGCCTGCGACAGCTTCTCCGACGCCGTCAGCTCGCCCTCGGCGTGGATGATCTTCGCTCGCTTCTCGCGCTCGGCTTCCGCCTGCCGGGCCATCGCGCGCTGCATGTCCTGGGGCAGGTCGACGTGCTTTACTTCCACGGCCGACACCTTGATGCCCCAGGGATCGGTCCGCGCGTCCAGGATCGACTGCAGTTGCTGATTGAGCCGATCGCGCTCGGCGAGCAGGTCATCGAGCTCCGCCTGCCCGAGCACGCTCCGCAGCGTCGTCTGGGCGAGCTGCGACGTCGCGTAGTGGTAGTTCTCCACTTCGACAACGGCCCGGGCTGCATCGACGACCCGGAAGTAGACCACGGCGTTGACCTTCACCGAGACGTTGTCGCGCGAAATGATGTCCTGCGGCGGGACGTCGAGCACCACGGTGCGCAGGCTCAGGCGCACGATGCGATCGATCGGCCGGAAGACGAAGACCACGCCAGGGCCTTTGGTCTGAGGCAGCAGTTTCCCCAGGCGGAAGATGACGCCGCGCTCGTACTCGTTGAGTATCTGAATCGAGCTGATCAAGTACACGACGATGACGAGGGCCAGTAACAGCGTAGGGGAAAGCGTCAGGCCTTCCATGCATCTTCTCCTTTGCGTGAGGGGTCGTCTGCGGGCTCGACGAGCAGGGTCAGTCCTTCATTGCTGCGTACGCGAACCGGATGGCCCGCGGCGATCGGCGTGCGGCTCACGGCGCGCCAGATCTCGCCGCGCAGGTCGATCTGGCCCGGGCGATCCGGGTTCACGTCCGTGCGGGTGCGTCCGACAGCCCCGACCAGTCCCTCCTTGCCGGTCACCGGAGGCTGGCGCTGCGCCTTGAGCGCTAGGCGGCCCAGGAACAGGACGATCCCCGCGGTGGCGATGACCACCGGCAGGATGACGCGCAAGCTGCTGGCGACTCCTGGAACGCTGCGGGTCATCATGATCGAGCCGATGAGCAGGCTGAGCGTGCCGCCGAAACCGAGTACGCCGAAGCTCGGCACCTTGATTTCGAGGATCAGCAGCGCCATGCCGAAAATGACCAGCAAGAGGCCGGCGGTGTTGACCGGGACGATCTGAAAAGCGAAGAACGCCAGCAGGAGGCAGAGTCCGCCGGCCACGCCCGGAAATATCGATCCGGGATTCCAGAGCTCCACCGTGAGGCCGAGCATACCGAGCGTGAGCAGCAGGTAGGCAATCTGCGGGTGGGCGAGCCCTCCAAGAAAACGCTGCCGCCAGGTCATCTCGATGTGGCGCACTTCGGCGTCCGCCAGCGACAACGTCACCGCGCGCCCGTCGAAGCGAGCCACCGTCCGATGATCGAGCTGCGCAAGCAGTGCCTCCAGATTCGGCGCGACGAGGTCAATGAGCGGCGGTGAGGCTTGCCGTGCTTCCACGTCGGTGAAGGCGCGGCTCTTGAGCACGGCCTCCTCAGCGAGCATGACGTTCCGCTTGCGGGCTTCGGCCAGCGCCCTGACGTAGGCGGCGGCGTCGGACGCGGCCTTCTCCGACACCGTCGGATCCGTGGTTTCTCCGGTGCCCGACACCGGGTGAGCGGCGCCCATGTGGGTGCCCGGCGCCATGGCGACCACGTCGGCGCCCATCGCGATCACGAACCCGGCCGAGGCGGCGCGCGCTCCCGAAGGAGCGACGAACACGACGACCGGCGCCCGCGACGTGATCATCCGCGACACGATCGTCTGTGTAGACTCGAGGAGGCCGCCCGGAGTGCGCAGGATGAATACGACGAGCGCTGCACCGGACGTGTCCCCCCGATCGACGACGTCCGTGAGGTATTCGGCTGAAATCGGGTGGATGATGCCGTCGAGCTCGGCGACGAGAACGACGGGGCGCGACGCTTGCGCCTGCGCGAGCCCGGTTGCGAGTACCAGGAAAGCCCACACCGCCGCCCACGAGATGAGCCGCGCCATACCGGCATTCTATGCCCGATACCTCGGCGACCCATGCCGACCCGCCCTTCGGTCTGGCTCGGTCGTCGAATCGACTACGATACCCCCGGCGACTGTTCTGGTTTCAGCGTCTGACTCAAGAGAAGCGGGGAAGCGACCGAGACGATATACGGGCGCATCCGGGTGCGCAGGACCTGACAAAAGACGTGATCGCCTTTCTCTTCCGTGTTGTCACGGCGTGGGCGTCGGCATTGCTGCTGGCCTGGAGCCTCGGCTCCGGCGCCGCGCAGGCGCCGCGGGCTGCCGTGCCGGTCATCACTGTTTCGCAGCAAACGGGTGCGGTCTACCCGGGGGACGTCGTGCTGCTGACCGCGTCGGCGCGTCAGCCGGTGACAGAGATTCGGGGATCCGCATTCGGCCGGCCTCTCATCTTCTGGCCCGGAGCCGCCGGCGAGTGGCACACGCTCGTGGCCGTCGGGCTCGAGACGAAGCCGGGGAGCCACAGCGTGACCCTCGAAGGGATTCGCCCCTCGGGCGCTTCCGCCACGCGCTCCGTCCAGCTCAAGGTGCAGCCGAAGCAGTTCGAAACCAGGCGCCTGAGCGTGTCGGCTCAGTTCGTCGACCCGCCGGCCTCCGAGGCCGCCCGCATCGAGCACGATGCGAAGCTGATGGCGTCGCTCTTTGCGCAGCCCTCTCAGGAGCGGCTCTGGCGCGGCACGTTCGTCACACCGGTGCCTGGTCGCGCATCGAGCAGCTTCGGCCGCCTGTCCGTGTTCAACGGGCAGCCCCGCGGGCGTCATCAGGGCGCGGACTTCTCCGCGGCCACAGGTACACCCGTGCGTGCGCCGAACAACGGCCGCGTCGTGCTGGCCGAAGACCTCTACTTCTCGGGCAATACAGTGATCCTCGATCACGGCGCCGGACTCTTCTCGCTGCTTGCGCATCTCTCGCGCATTGCCGTGGCGCCCGGATCGGTCGCTGAGAAGGGCGAGGTGCTCGGTGAGTCGGGCGCGACCGGTCGCGTGACCGGACCGCACCTTCACTGGGCCGTCCGTCTCGGGGCGGTGAGCGTCGATCCGCTGTCGCTGATGAGCGCCGCCGCACAGGTCGCCGAGACTCCCGAACGCTCGGCGGCGCCGTAGCGCGTCTACTCGGGTCTCGTTGCGGGAAGCGTGACCGTGAAGGTGGCGCCGCGGCCCTCTCCCTCGCTCGTTGCGTTTACCGTCCCTCCGTGCAGCTCCACGACGTGTTTGACGATGGCGAGTCCGAGGCCGAGGCCGTCGTGCCGCCGCGTCGACGTCATGTCGAGCTGTCGGAAGCGTTCGAAGACGTAGGGCAGGAAGTGCGGCGGGATCCCTTCGCCGGTGTCGCGGACCTGGATGGTGACCGAGTCGCCCAGCCTGGTGATCGAGAAGTCGATGCGGCCGTTCTCCGGCGTGAACTTGACGGCGTTGCCCAGCAGGTTCCACATCACCTGCTGGATGCGCCCGGCATCGCAGCTGACCTCCACAGGCTCCAGGTTCGCCTTGACGGTCAGCCGCTTCGCAGACGCGCTCGGCGTCAGCGAATCGATGACCCCCTGGCCCAGCTGCCTCAGGTCGCAGGGTGCGATCTCGGTCTGCAGCCGGCCCGAGACGATTCGCTGAACGTCGAGCAGATCCTCGACGATGCGGAGCTGCGTCGTGGCGTTCCGTTCGATCACGCGAATCGTCCGGTTGACGCGATCGAGATCCTGCCGTGTCGGCTCGACCGAGCGGGTCGCGAGCGTCCGGCTGTACCCGAGAATCACGTTGAGCGGCGTTCGCAGCTCGTGTGACAGGTTGGCGAGGAACTGATCCTTGAGGCGGTTGGCCTGTGCCTCCCGCTCGGCACTCTCCCGCAGCGCCGCCTCGAGCCGCGTGCGCTCCGTCATATCGATGGTGACCCCGATGAACCGCGTCGGCCGGCCATCGGTGTCGCACAGGATGCGGCCGCGCGTCGACAGCCAGCGCTCGACGCCGTCCTCGATGCCGATGGTGCGGTACTCGGTGGCGTAGTAGCCGTCGTGTCCCGAGTGGAATGCCGACTCGAGAAACGCGTGCACCCGCTCGCGGTCGTCGGGGTGGATCGCGCTCCAGAGCTGATCGCCGGACACGATGGCGTCGGGCGACAGGCCGAAGTGTCGTTTGCCGAAGTGCGACCAGATCAGCTGCCCGGTCTGCGGATTGAAGTCGAAGGTGCCGAGCTGTGTGGCGTCGATGGCCAGTGCCAGGCGCTCCTCGCTCTCGCGCAGCGCC
>Ga0075428_100004170_pt1 | contig 15905 bp, 14 predicted proteins | sample RhiMetdeltSRZDD2_FD_75291 | JGI IMG/M metagenome (GOLD analysis project Ga0075428, IMG submission 75291) | Populus rhizosphere microbial communities from Tennessee, USA - Rhizosphere MetaG P. deltoides SRZDD2 | ecosystem: Host-associated > Plants > Roots > Rhizosphere > Soil | place: USA... | reverse complement strand
CTTCGAAACGGTCAGCCGGGAGCAGGGGGCATCATCTGATCCTGGTGCGTATCTCGCCGGCGCCTGCCTGCTGCTCTGCGCTGCGCTCGCGGCGATGTCGTCACCGGCGTGGCGCGCGGCGACGGCTGATCCTTCGAAGGCGCTGCGGGAGGACTGACAAGGCGGCTTGCTACTTCGTGTTGCCGGGCGCCCGCGTCGGGAACCCGCAGTTCGGAACGGTGCAGACCGTCAGGCTGTGCACGAACCGGAGCTTGCCGTTTTCCACCCGGAAGAGATGTGAATCGGGAACGCCCGTCGGCCAGCGAATGAATCCGACCACCGCTCCGGTTTCCGGATCGGCGATGAACCGCCGTTCGGTGAGCTTCATTCCCGAGGGGACGCCCACGTTGCAGCTGTCGTCGGCCTGTCCGCGCCCGGTTCGGATGCCGCCTTCCAATCGATTGCACGGCGTGCCCCACGGCACCTTCACGCTGTTGTCGTTGAAAACCTCGAAGTAGGCGTTGGCCGCCGCGATCAGGGTCTCACGGCTGTCTCGCGAGGCGGCCGCGACGACGCCCCAGTTCTCGGCAGACGAGTACTTCAGGTAGGTGTCGGCGTTGAACAGCCAGTCGTCGGCGTCCGTCACCAGCGTCTCGAGCTCCGCAATCTTCCGGCTCGCGACCTTCAGCCTGACGCCGAGCACATACGGATGGCTCTTGTCGGTGACGATCACTTCCGTGAATGTCTCGCAGATTGTCGTGTCCAGCAGGCTGCGGCTGAAGTCGATCTTCAGGGGACTCTTCACGATGCCCTTGTCGATCGGCGACGCCTGCGTGTTCTCGATGTACTTCGCTGCCGGCGCCAGAGGAAGCGTCGCGGGATTGCCGCTGCGCTGTGCGGCGAGATAGCCGTCCACCGCCGACTGCAGTTCGGTCCGCGTGCACGCCGGCTGAGCGAGCGCTGGCGTTGACGAAACGAGCGCAGCGCAGAAGACGTTCAGGCAGACGGCCCTGGCTCTGGTCGTGAACATGATTGGGATGATACGTCAGGGAGCAGACCACGAAACCGTTACGGGCCTGCACGAAGGACACGAAGACCAGACCTGGGGCAACGAGAAATTCAGCGCGTCATTTCTCCACTGGATCCTGGAACTTCAGTCTGACGTCCACAGCGAACTTGTGATGGTCCGTGTACTCGTGGACCTCCTGGACGTGCATGCCTTTCACCAGCAGGACCTTTGCCTTGGCTGTGAAATCGTCTCTCACCGGCAGCCAGACCTCGTCGTTGAACTTGCGACGCTCGAACGTCCCTCTGGATCCCGGCTGGATCCGGGCGAGAAAGCCCATGCCGAAGGAGATGACTTCGTCGAGCTGCGCTTCCAGCCTCACCGGCTCGTAGTCCGTTTCCGAGACCCAGACCCGGCCAGACGCGCGCTGCAGCATCTTCCCGATGTCACTGCGCGGTTTGTAACCGGGATTGGGCTTGAAGGTCAGAAGAATCACGGGATGCCCGTCGATCGATTCACGCCCCACCAGTTGGAAGTCCGCGGCCATCAGCAGGTCGCTGTCCTCGATGCGCCAGGTACGTGGTGGCGGAGGGGGAGTCGGATGCACCTTTTGTTTGGCACTCTGCTCCGCGGCGTACTTCTGTACCTCGCGCTCGAGCTTCCGCGTTTCCTCTTCCTGTTTGCGATCCTGTCGTTCGAGCTCTTTCTGCGTGAGCGGTACTCCGTTTTTCACGATCTGCCGCCGGTAGGGGAAACCCGGCACTCGTGTGGGAATGATCTCGAAGACGCTCGTCTTGCTGCCCTTGGGACTGCCTTTGGAATCCAGTGTCGTCTCGATCACTTTCTCCGTATACGTGTACTGCGCCGCCAGACCCCAAGTCGACGACCCGTCGAGCACGGTGATGAGGCCGGGACGCTTGACCTGGAACTCGATCAGAAAGTTCGTTCGATCGGGAAGAGGCTGCTCCTGCGAGGGCCCCAGCAGGAGAAGGACGAGAAGGAGCCTGGTCATTCGTGCCTCAGGACGAGCATCGGATCCGACGCGACGGCGCGCCGTGCCGGGACGAAGCCTGCAAGGAATACGATCGCCAGCACCACGAGCGACGCGCACGCGTAAGTGGCGGGATCGAAGTAGCTCACGCCATAGAATCCCGGCTCCGCCGGAATCGAGCGCGCGAACAATAGTCCGCACGCACACCCGGCGGCGAGGCCGATTGCCGCCATGAGCAGGGGATGGCTGATCAGGCCGCCGATCACACGGCCGGGCCGCGCGCCGAGCGCCGTGCGGATGCCGATCTCACCCATCCGGCTGGACACCGCGTAGGAGGCGACGCCGTAGATGCCGAGCGCGGCCATGACGAGCGTGACCAGCCCCAGTGGGGCCATGGACCAGAACCCGATGTATTGGTAGAAGACGGCGTCGCGCACCCCGTCGGCGACGGAAAGCGTTTCCAGAATGGGCACGTTCGGGTTCAGCAGCTTCAGGGCCTGTCTCGTCGAGGAGATGACCGCGCCGGGATTCGTGCTCCTGAACACGAGGTACACGTCCGACGAGTACTGCTGCTCCAGCGGCCGATAGAAGACCGGCTCGGTGCGCACGAGCGCCGCGCTGTCCGCGACGACGCCGACGATTTCGGCCGCGCACTTCGCCTCTGCGCAGCTGTAGATCGTGCGGCCGACCGCAGTGTCGGCGAAGCCGAGCTGCCGCGCGAGCCCCTGGCTCACGAGTGCCACCTGCCGCGTGCCCTCTCGATCGGCGTCGCTGAAATCCCGGCCGCGCACGACCTCGATACCCATCGTCTCGAGAAAACCTGGAGCGACGATGTTGAGCGGCGCGTACATGGCCGGCTTGCCGGCAACCAGCGCCTGGCCCGGCTTCCACAGACCGGTTCGCCTGTACAGCGTGCCGGTGCCCGGGATGCCCAGCGCGAGACTCGCGGACTCCACGTCGGGCAAGGCGTTCATCAGCGGGACGAGTTGGCGCGTCAGCAGCCGGCCCTCTTCCGACTTCAGGCCGCTGATGCCGAAGTCCAGCATCGCGGCATGAAGCCCGGTGGCATCGAAGCCCTGGTTGCTCGCGAGGTGGTGCAGGGTTCGATAGTACAGGCCGCCGACGGCGAGCAGCGCCACCGACGCTGCAACCTGGACTGGGATCAGCGCGTGGTGCAGCCGCTGTCGCTTCCGGCCGCTGCCCGAAGAGGACTCATTGAGGCCGCCGGTCAGCTTCGTGGAGATCGCCTGCAGCGCCGGGGTCAGGCCGGCGACGATCGCGGCGACGAACACGACGGCCAGCGTGAAGACCAGGACGCGCCAGTCGGGCCTCAGGTCCAGGTCGATATACGGATTCTCGGTGACGAACCAGGTGGCGAGGACGGCGCCAATGGGAACAGCAGGCAGGAAGAACACGAGGGTCTCGGCGAGCAGCTGCCCGACGATGGCGCGACGCGGTGCGCCGAGCGCCAGCCGCACAACGATTTCCCGACTGCGCGTCAGGGCGCGCGAGAGCCCGATGCTCGCCACGTTCACGCAGGCCATCAGCAGTCCCACGACGGATAGGGCGGTGAGGCCGGCGATGGTGCTCTCTTCGGTCCCCTGGTACCAGCGATTCAGGATCCGGACGTTCCCAGTTGGCTCCGAACCCCGCTCGAGGTTCTGCGTGACGACATCGACGGACGCCTGAGCCGTTTCCACGGACACGCCAGGCTTGAGGCGGCCGACCAGGCCCAGCCAGTCGCTTGCCGCGACGCGGTACACCTCGGCCTTCTCGTCCCTGGCGAGCGGTATCCAGATGTCGTCCCTCCACACGCTGGTGCCGAGAAAATCCTTCGGCGCGACACCGATGACGGTAAAGGGACGGCCGTTCACCATGATCGAGCTGCCGATGGCCGACGGGGCGCCCGCGAACCGCTCCTGCCAGATCCGATACGCGATCACCGCAGTCGGCTCGGCCGTTTTGCGATCGTCGTCGAGGGTAAAGAACCGGCCGGCGGCCGGTGTCACTTCCAGTACAGCGAAATAGTTGCCGCTGACCGACGCCGTTCGCGCCGCATCGACGGCGCCGTCAGACGTCCGTAGAGTGGTGCGGTCGAACGTGGAGTACGCCGCCAGGCCGGCGAGCGTCGTCAGGCGCTCGCGGTAGTCAAGGTACGCGCGCTGCGAGAACTCGCCCGCTTCGGACATCCGGTCCGGGACGGCGTGGACGAAGTCCACCAGGCGTTCCGTGTGGCGGGCGCCGGGTCGATTGCGGAGGATGGCCGCGTTGGTGGAGCTGAACATGGTGATGTTCCCGCCCAGAATCAGCGCCAGCGTCAGCACCATGACGACGCAGGACACCGGCTCGCGGCGGAACGTGGCTAGGTTGTAGCGGACGGCGTGCCGCGCGCCGTCGACGATGCGCTCGAGGCGGCTCCAGCCCCACATCGAGCGCGTCACTTCCTGAACGAGGGCGACGTTGCCGAACTCCCGCCGCGCGTTCGCGCTGGCCTCGGCGCGCGATTCTCCCCGCTCGACACGCTCCTCGATCGCGATGGCGAGGTGCGCCTGGATCTCCGCCTCGAGATCCGCGTCCGTCCGTTGACGGCGGAAGAAGGTCATCGCGCGAGCCTCAGACGGGCTTCATCACCCTGGCGATCGCGCGAACCATGAGTCTCCACCGCGATTGCTCCTGGGTGAGCTGCCGTTTTCCAGCGGGGGTGAGACGGTAGTACTTCGCCTTCTGGTTCTTCTCCGAGGTCTTCCACGCCGCGCTGATCCAGCCTTTGCCTTCGAGGCGATGCAGCGCTGGATAGAGCGAGCCGGTTTCGATCTGGAGCAGCTCGGCCGACTTCGCCCGGATCGCCTGGCCGATGCCGTGGCCGTGCTGCGGACCCCACTGCAGGGTCTGCAGGATCAGCATGTCGAGCGTCCCCTGCAGCAGCTCGATGCGGTTCTTGTAGGCGTCTCGTGCCGGCATGAGACACGAGGAGTAGCATGAAAGGCCGTAGATTGTCTACAACCCTCTGTGCGGAGGTGGCCGTAGGCCGTCTACGGCATTGCCGGGGGCGGAAGCAGCGGAAGTGAACGGACGAATGAACGGGGTGTTCGATGAATGGCGGGGCGGCCGGCCTGATCGCGCCGGCTGCCCTCTCGACGGACGTGCGTGCTAGGGCACCCGGGTCAGGCTGAACGTGCCGGTGGCAAACGCGCTCGTGTAGAAGCCGATGAACTGCTTGTCGTTTGCTCGTCCGACCCAGTCGAAGACACCGCCGTCCTTCGCGCCGAGATCGACGGTGCCCTTGAACATCACGACCGGACCCACGGCGCGCCCTTCCATCGTGATGTTGTACTTGTAGGGCCTGCCGCAGTCGCCCTCGAAGACAGCCTTCCAGACCTCGCCCTCTTTGGTGATCTCGGCGTTGAGCGACTTGCACTGCTCCTTGGGCGGCGTTGCCGCTTCGGCAGGATTGAAGGCGCTCCAGGTGCCGGTCCACTTGCCGACCGGATTGGCCGGCGGACCGCCGAAGCCGCGGCCGCCCTGCGCCCCAATCCCGATGGTCGACGCGAGAAGCACGAGAAGGGCGAATGAGAATGATTTCATCGATACCTCACGCGATGACGCAAACCGTCAACCGAGCTGAAGCTCGGTTCTGCGACGGAGCTTATTTCTTTTCAGCCGCCCGTGCCGCGCTGAGGATGTTCCGCATCGCGTAGTTCCCCTCGTGGCACGCGTACTCGAATACGTCCGGGATCCGCGGATCGTTTCGCAGGTGGAGCGCCGCCGTCCACGGTTTCGAAAACGTCGTGGGATCGATGACGGTGACCTCGTAGCGCACGGTCTGCGGATCCACGCGGCGGAAGCGCTCGGTCAGCCGCAGGTCTCCACCGGCGCCGCGGTAGTTGATGATGGTGGTGGGGAAATTGGTGACGTCCACCACCAGCGTGTCGCCTTCCCAATGTCCGCGCGAGTCGCCGAAATACTGGCGAATGGCCGGCGTGACGTGCGGGCCGCCGTCGATCGGGATCACGCGCGCGTCGTGAATCATCTCGTAGCGAATCGCGACGTAGCCCGGTCCCTGCACGATCGCCGACGTGTTGTTGTAGATGGTGGGGAAGAGCACGTGCGGCAGGCCGCGTGTGATGCAGCGATCGTACAGGTCGAGCGCGCTTGGGCCGTCGAACGGCTTGTTGCCGCTGGTGCGTGCGTTCACGGCGTTCGCGGCACGCTGGCGCGCCGCGTCGCTGGCGTACGGAATCCGGCCGTCGGGCGGATCGATGACGATCGACGTGCGGCGTGACGGCTTGCCGCGATCGAGCCAGTGCGCCGGCGGTCCGGTGCCGTCGCCGCCGCGGCCGCCTGCGCGCGGCGCCACGAACTCCTCGGCATCCGTCGCTGCCTGTCGCGCGGCCTGCGCCTGGCGATCGGCAAACTCGGCGTCAGTGAGTTCGGTCCGAGTGCCGAACTGTGCCTGTCGCTCGAACGGCACGCCCAGCTCGTCGTCGGTAGTGAAGGTCCCCTGGATGTCCGGATCGCCCCAGGGTGTGAGCGGCGCGGTCCACGCCTTTGCCGCGGAGCGCGGCGGGGCTTGATCGGCGCCGAGCTGCACGGTCGCGGTGAAAAGCACGAGCGACGAGACGATGATGGCCCCGGCAGTGGTGATCGGTCGGACGCTCATCGGCAACTCCCTGCTTGAAGGGCGGCGCGGCGGGGCCGGCCCTGACGCGTCGCTGCACGCGAATCCTACTGCGCCGTCGCGTGCTTCGTCTACGGCGCCAGAGCCGCGGGGCGCGCCTTGATCGTCTTCACCATCTGACTGAATGGTTCGATGACGCCGTGCACCGGCACGTCGCGGTCGACCTTCAATTTTCGCCGCTCGAGGTTCGACAGCACATTCTCGCCCCATGGGTGCTGCTGCCAGCCGGCGTCGTACAAATCCGCCTGCACCAGAAGCCGCTCGCGCGGCACGTAGGCGATCAGGTTGGTGCCCTCTCGTGGATTGTCGAGCAGATGGAAGAGCTGCACCTCCATCGACCGGTCTTTCAGCGTCATCTGGTCGTCCACGAACTCGAAGGTCGCCGGCCTGGGCGTTTTCTCGAGCGCATCGGGGACGATGGTGTGCCGGCGCGCCAGAAGGTCCTTGAAGAAGGCTTCGTTGGCCCGGTGAGTCACGATGGTCAGTCCCTCGGCGACGGCCACTCGCAGCCCACCCGAATGATCGAAGTGGTGGTGCGAGACGATCGCCATCGTCAGCGGCTTGGAGCTGAGCGTCCGCGCCTTGTCGATGGTCGCCTTGGAGCGCGCCTCGTTGAGCGGCACCTCGTACAGCACCAGGTGGTCGTCGAACTCGAACACCACGCTGCGATGGTTGCCCGAGCCGGCCAGCCACCAGATGCCTTTCGCGACCGGTTCGGCGGTGACGACGACCGCTGCCGGCGCAGGCGGTACCGCCGTTCGGACGCTGGCCGGTACCGCGAGGTCGGCAATCTCGCCGTTCAGGGTGTTCTTCGAGACCTGCAGATCGAACTGCAGATACCTGTCCATCTTCGTCGTCAGGCGGCGAGGCAGCGTCACGCCGTCCACGTCGGCGTAGTCGGCGAACGTGGTGACGATTGCCACGTCGCCCATGTTCGCGTTGTCCTGCATCGACACGACGCGCGAGGGCAGGTGCGTCGACACGTCGAGTGCGAGGGTGACCGTGTCGCCAGCCGGCGTCGTGATGTCGAGGAGCTGCTGGTTGGCATCGGTGCGAAGGTTGCGGATCGTGGCTTTGGCGTCCAGCGCTGCCCGTACGACCGTGATCGGATGATGCAGCAGCTCGATCCGGCGGTCGCGCGCGGCGGCCTCACCGGCGCGGGTGATCGCGCCGTCCTGCGTCACGTTGTACGCGATGTCACCGTCGAGTCCCTGCGTCTGCTGCTGTGTCGTGGCGCCGGCAAACAGGAATTGCGCTTCACGTACCTGGTGGACACGGGTGCGGCCATTCACGAGATCGACGGTGCGTCTGTATTCACGGACCTTCCACACCGGCAGCTCGTCATCCGGCATCCGGTTCTGGCCGGCATTCGGCGCGCTGCCGCTGCCCTCGATGGTCATCGCCTTCAGCGAGAGCAGGCGGTCCGCTCCTCCGAGTGCGGTCGCAGCGTCGCGGATGGCCGCGTGTTCTGGCGATGCCGGCGCGCAGCCCGCGGCGAGAACGGCAGCGATGACGAGCGACGACAGTCTGTTCATAGAAAACTCCGTGTCGCAGGGATGACGTGTCGGACAGGCCCACCGAGCTGAAGCTCCTCGGTGCTGCGAAATCAAATCGTCCCGACATTGTCACATCTGTGTCCCAACCTCGCCCGTACGCTGGATCGCATGAAACAGAGCCCAGGAAAACCAACGATTGTGCGGGCCCTGAGCCGGCGCGAAGCCATGAGCCTGTTGGGCGTCAGCGGCGCGGCGCTGTCGTTCGGCTGCGGCGCCGCGGCCGAATCAGCGGTGAGCCCGAGCTCGATCCTGACGGGAACAGCCGGCGCATGCGCCGTCACGCCAACCGAGACCGTCGGTCCCTTCCCGTCGCTTGCCGACTTCCTGCGCAGCGACATCCGGGAGGGCAGGCCCGGCGTTCCGCTCGCGCTGGCCATTTCCGTCGTGAACGTGAACAACGGCTGCGCGCCGGTCGCGAGCGCCGCCGTCGACGTTTGGCAGTGCGATGCCGAGGGTCACTATTCGCAATACTCACAGTCCGGATACAACGGCACCGGAGCGACCTTTCTCCGCGGCATCCAGCTGACCGACGGTAACGGGATCGCGACCTTCACCACCATTTACCCGGGATGGTACCAGGGGCGCGCGACGCACATCCACGTCGAGATCCTGCAGAACGGCGTCTCGCGGAAGGTGACGCAGATCGCCTTCCCCGAGAGCGTCACTGCCGCGGTGTACGCGTCGGGCGTCTATGCCACGAGAGGATCGAACCCGACCACGAACGCGAGCGACGGCATCTTTGCCGACAGCCTGTCGTCGGAGATGGCGATGATCAGCGGGGATCCGGCAAGCGGCTACACGGCCAGCTTTACCGTCGGCATCAGCGCGTGAGCCGCCCGCGACGCTGTGCCGCGTGGCTGCGGTATGCTCCGCGCTGATGCTGCACATCACCGTGACCCGTGGCGACATTACCCGTTTCGCGGTCGATGCCATCGTCAACGCCGCCAACGAGCGCATGCTCGGCGGCGGCGGCGTCGACGGCGCGATTCACCGCGCGGCGGGACCTGGTCTGCTCGACGCGTGTCGCGACATCGAGGAGGTCAGGCCGGGTGTTCGATGTCCGACCGGCGAGAGCCGCCTGACTCCCGGCTTCGGGCTACGAGCGCGCTTCGTCATCCATACTGTGGGACCGGTGTGGCGAGGGGGCCGCCACGGCGAGCCGGAGCTGCTCGCCAGCTGCTACCGCTCGTCGTTGGCTCTCGCCTCGGCGCATGCGCTGCGCTCAATCGCGTTTCCAGCCATCAGCTGCGGCGTCTACGGATATCCGCTCGAGGCTGCGGCCGCCGTTGCGATCGGCGAGATCCGCGCGTTCTCGCGGGCGGCCGGCACGGTGGAAGAGGTGACCCTCGTGGCCTTCGACGAGCCGGTGTGTGCCGCGCTGCAGTTTGCGCACGACGAGGTGGGCCACGCACCGTTCACCCCACGCGAGCGTTGAACCCATGAGCAGCCGCTACGACTTCCTCGTCGAGAGCTATCGAACCGAACGCATCAAGACTCTCGGCGTGTGGGCGCAGATTCCCGAGGAGCGGATGACCTATCGTCCCGAACCGCGCGCCCGCAGCCCGCACGAGCACATGGTGCACCAGTGCGTCAGCGAGGACACGTGGATGAAGACCATGCTCGGCATCGAGCTGGCGCGTCCGGCGCTGCCCAAAGAGGAGACGAAGGTGGCCTTTCTTCAACACTACGCTGCGGCGTCGGCCGAGCGGCTCGATCGGTTGTCGGAAAAGGCGGACGGGTGGTTCGAAGAGACGACCCGTTTCTTCGACACCAGCCGCACGCGCGCGTGGGTGCTGACACGTCGGCTGACGCATTCCGCCCACCATCGCGGGCAGCTCACGACCTACCTGCGGCTCTGGGGACAGGCGCTGTATTCGACCTATGGGCCCACGGCCGACACCGGGGGCCTCTTTCAGAATGGTGCGGCGGTCATTTATCGGTATCGCTCGATTGACGATCTGCTGGCGGGCGAGTCGGCGGGCGCGAGCGCTCCACGGCTTCCGGGGCCAGGAGCAAAGAGCCCGACGGAGCGACCGGGGGAGTGAGCCCTTAGCGGGCTCCGGGCTCCGGGCCTTAGTGTTGGGCTCCAGGGCTGTGGCCGTTCGATCTATTTCGTCATCTGCGCGTATTCCAGCATCTGCGCCGTCAGATCCATCGGGTAGGAGATCTTGACGTCGGTGATCGCGCCATCGGGTCCGGTGACCGGCGTGAGCTTGGGCATCACGAAGCCGATGTACGAGGGCAGATTCAGCTTTTCCACGCGTGCCATGATCTGGTCGCGCAGCTTGCCGTCGAAGTGGATGCCGTAGGTCTCGAAGAGCGTACGCGCCCCGGCAGCGTCGGCTTCCGACTTGATGCGCTGCACTTCGGCCAGCAGCCGCCCGACGCCCTCGCGGAACGCCTTGGGGTCCACCATCACGTAGTAGGTCTTGTTCTCGCGCTGGCGCACCTCGATGGCCTTGGTGTTGGCCATCAGCCAGCCGACGACCATCTGGCGGTTGCGCATATGGTCTTCCTCGATCTGTGTGCCTTCACGCACGCGCCGCAGCTGTACGAGGGCGTTCCGCGTGTACGACTCGTATTGCGCCCGCACGATCGCGTCCTGCTCCGCAGCGGGCAGGATGCCGAGCTCTGCCAGCTTCGGATCGGCGATGAAGTACAGACCGACGAGATCGGCGCGACCCTCCTCGAGCGCCGAGAAGTGCTCCTTGATCGTCTCTTGCGGGTTGCGCGGCGCGCCCGGCGCCTGCTGCCCTGAGGCGTGGCCGATCACCTCGTGCATGTCGGTGAGCAGCTCGCCGGCCAGGGAGCCGTACCGTTTTCCGCGTTCCGCTTCCTCCGGCGTCCATGAGAACTCGCCGCGCATCGAGCCCGGGATGGCGTTGTCGGACGCGTCGCGGACGTTGGTCAGCGAGACCGACTTGCTGCCGTGCTCTTCCCGGATGCGCTGGTCGTTCGGCAGATTGATGCCGACCGGTGTCACCGGACCGGAGTCGCCGGTCTCGACCACCACCTCGATGGCGTTCGCCACGATGCCCTTGACGTTCGGCTTCCGGTACTTCGCGTCGTACGGCATCCGGCTCTCGAACCATTGAGCGTTGTCGGCGAATTTCCGGATGCGGTCGGTCTTCTCCTTGTTCACGTAGAAGACCAGCCCTTCGAACGATCCCTTCACTCCGCGCGGGTCGAGGTAGACCTCGATGAAGCCGTTGATGGTATCGACCGGCGAGTCCTTGTCTTCGACCCAGGCGATGTCGTACTTCGCGCGGTCGGCGTCCTCGCCGGTGCGATACCACTGAATCAGCGCGCGCAGCGCCCTGGCGGTCGGCTCGGGCGCAAACGGGATCGCGGCCTCGAGGTGACGGACGATCTGCGCGATCTCCTTGCCATAGCGGCCGTCGAGGCGGTAGACCTCCTCGACAAGCCGGCCATCCTTCTTCACCAGCCTCGAGGTGAGGCCGTAGCGTTCCTTGAACGGCGGTCCGAGGTCCTTCTGGCTGACGCCGAAGTACAGGTTGTTGGCGCTCGCCGTCAGGATGTCCTTGCCCGGCCCCGGCGTCTTGCTGGTGACGATCGGGTCGACCGCAGGGTCGAAGAACATCGGCCGCAGCCGCTCGAGCAGCGCCTCGAGCGACTCGCCGGGCTTTGTCGGAAACGAGGCGCCGGCCTGCGCCGCCTTCCGCGCCGCATCGGTAAACTTCTCCGGCGGCAGCGCGAGGACGAACTTGCGGGCGGTGAGGTTGTTGTAGGGGCCGTTGTTGATCCAGAACAGCTTCGTGTAGTGCCGGATCGCCGACATTGTCTCCGCTTCAATGCCCTGTGAATGCGTCACGATGGCCTCGAGCACGTGACGCATGGCGAGGGCGTCGCGGTGCTTCTGGTCGTAGTAGATGTCGCGCCCGGCAATGGCCGCCTGGTACAGGTGCCACACCAACGTCTTTTCACGCAGCGAGAGCGCCGCGAACGCGTCGGCATAGAGCTGCACCACCGCGGCATCGTCGACGGTCTCCAGCAGGTACTTGCGTTCGGCTGTCGCCGCCGGCGCCGGCGTCCCGGGTGCAAGAGCGACGGGGGTGGTCTCCGTCCGTCCGCAGGCGGCGAGCAGGGAGACGATGAACAGCAGAGACACGGTTCGGAGAGCGCGCATGTCGATAGCTTACTGCGAGGGGATAGGAGGGAGGAGGTAGGGGATAATGACTGGCTGTCGTTTCCAGTCATCGCATCATCAGAGGAGAGCTCGTTCCCATGTCAAGTGTCGACTCACCGCCACAGGCCCCGCCGGATGCCGCCGCGGCGCAACTGCTGTTTCAGGCCGCGACCGGATACATCGTGTCCGCTGCGCTGCACGTCGCTGCCAGGCTCGAGATCGTCGAGCAGCTCAGTGACGGTCCGAAGACGATTCGTGACCTCGCCGCCAGCGCCGGCGTGCCCGAGGATGGGCTCTACCGTGTGCTGAGGGCGCTGACGAGCGCCGGGATCTTCGCCGAGGTTGCGCCGAAAACCTTTGCGCTCACACCCGCGGCGTCGCTGATGCGGAAAGGTCCGGGTACGCTCGGTGACGGCATCGAGTTCATCTGCGACCCGCTTCACTTCCGCGCCTACGGCGAGATGCTCCATTCGGTGCGCACGGGCCAGTCCGCGGGCGCCAAGGTCGTGGGCATGCCGATCTTCGAGTACCTGGAGAGCGACCCCGAATACTCGGCGAGCTTCAACAAGGCGATGACCTCCTTCAGCGCCAACGTGATGCCGGCGGTTCTGAAGGTCTACGACTTCAGCGGGATCGGTGTGCTGGTGGACGTTGCGGGCGGGCACGGCCACGTCCTGACCTCGGTGCTGCGCGAGTACCCGTCGATGCGCGGTGTGCTCTTCGACATCGATCACGTGGTTGCGGGCGCCGGGCCGCTCATCGAGTCGGCGGGTGTCACGGACAGAGTCCGCATCGAGTCTGGCGACTTCTTTCGCGAGGTCCCGGCCGGTGGCGACGCGTACATCATGAAGCACATCATTCACGACTGGGACGACGATCGGTCGCTGACGATCCTGCGCAACATCGGCAAGCGCCTCGAGGGCCGTCCCGGCGGACGATTGATCCTGCTCGACGCGGTCGTACCGGGCGACAATACGCCGCATCTCTCGAAGCTGATCGACCTCGAGATGATGGTGATGCCGGCTGGACGCGAGCGCACCGAGCAGGAGTTCGCGGCGCTCTTCGATGCCGCCGGCTTCCGGCTGACGCGAGTGGTCCCCAACGAGTCGATGGTGTCGGTGATCGAAGGCAGGCTGAAATAGATCGTTCGGATCGCTTGCCCGCCGGAGCCTTGGCGAAGGCGGGTTCGGATCGTTCATCGGAGGACGCTGATGAGAAGACTGTTGACGATAGTGGCGTTGTCGGCGGCGTTCGCGGGTGGCTTCGTGGTGCGTGGCATCGTGCCGGTCGAACCGATCGCGCATGCGCAGGCGGCGGGACGCGTTTTCGAGCTGCGAACCTATACGACGAACCCCGGCAAGCTCGACGCGCTGCACGCGCGGTTCCGCACTCACACCCTGCGGATCTTCGAGAAGCACGGCATGCAGAACGTCGGCTACTTCCGTCCGATGGACGCGCCGCTCGCCGACAACACGCTCGTGTACATCATCGCGCACAAGAGTCGCGAGGCGGCCAAGGAGAGCTGGTCGGCCTTCGGCAAGGACCCCGAGTGGCAGAAGGTCTCTGCGGAATCTGAGGCCAATGGCCGTCTGCTGGCCAAGGCGCCGGAGTCGATGTTCCTCACTGCCGCCGACTACTCACCGATGAAGTAGCCGCAGAAGACGAGGCGCGACCCGGATGGCGGAGTGTCACATCTGGCTGCGCGGGCTGTGGTGTAATCTCGCGGTTTGTCTCAGGGATCTCCTTCCGAAGCCTCGAGCGCGGGTCGGGCCGCCGGCCCCGCCGCCGGCGTCCACAGGCAGCGCGTCATCTTCATCGACCTCGCGCGCTCGCTGGCCGTCGTCTTCATGCTGTACGGACACGCGGTGGATGCGCTGCTGGCCCCCGCGTACCGTGCCGGGACGTGGTACGACATCTGGCAATTTCAGCGCGGGCTGACCTCGAGTCTGTTCCTGCTGCTCTCCGGCTTTGCCTTCAGCATCGCCACGGCGCGCCGCTGGTCGTCGCACGTTCGCGTCTCACGTGCCTTTCTCGATCGAACGCGCCGGTTCCTGCTGTTCGTCCTCCTCGGGTACGGGCTGCACTTCCCGGTGCCGACGTTCGCGGAGCTGATCTCGTCGACGACCGACGTGCAGTGGCGAACGTTTCTCGCGGTCGACGTCCTGCAGCTGATCGGCGTGACGCTCGTCTTCATCCAGTTGCTCTTGCTGGTCACGCGCACGCGCCTGGCGTGCACGATCGCCGCTCTCGTGCTCGGCGCGTCGATCATCTTCGCGACGCCGGTGGTCTGGACAATCGACTGGAACGCGCGGCTGCCGCTCTCGATCTCGTCGTATCTCTCACCGTCGTCCGGTTCCTTCTTCCCTCTGTTCCCGTGGTCTGCCTACCTCCTGCTCGGCCTTGCCATGGGACAGATCTACGGGCGCTGGGGCGCGGCGAACCTGGCACTCTATGCGAATGCCGCTCTGCTGCTGCCCGGCGCCCTGATGGTGCTGGCCGGTCTCGGGCTTCGCGAGGTCGTCGAGCGGATCTATGGTCAGATCTCCTCGAACTTCGTCCCGCCCGAAGTGCTCGTCCGGGCGGGAACGTGCCTGCTGATCGTCGGCGTCATCGCGCACGGCAGCCGCCGCCTGTCGCACCTGCCGCACATCTTCGCCGCGGTTGCGCAGGAGACGCTGCTGATCTATTTCGTCCACCTCTGCATCGTGTACGGCTCCATCTGGAGTCCCGGCCTCGTCCAGCTGTACGGGGCGACGCTGTCGCCGATCCGCGTGCTGGTGATCGTGGTTTTGTTGCTTGCCGCCATGACCGCGCTCGCCTGGCAGTGGAACTGGCTGAAGCATGCCTCGCCGCGCGCGGCTCGATGGATATCCGTGGGTGTCTTGTCAGCGTTGGTTCTGTGGTTGGTGTAGCGGGCTGACGCGTGGAGCTAACGGAGATCGCGGAGGCAACGGCTCAACACGGAGCGAACGGAGCAACGGAGACGAACGGAGGTTCTCTTTGGCAGCGTGATCGCCGAGGGTGACCGAGGAAACACCGTCCCAATCAGTCTCGCCCATGCTGCGAACTGAAACGGCATCAACTTATTCGAGAAGGAGTGCAGTGCGCTGAGGCATGTGACTCTCCCAAAGAAGTGGGCCCACTTCTGCACCTGGTCGGGTCGTGAAAGCTCCGTTCGTCTCCGTTGCTCCGTTGCCTCCGTGTTGAGCCGTTCCCTCCGACACCTCCGTTTCCTCCATTCGTGAAAAAACCATGGCAAGCCCTCTCTCCTGCTGAAACCTGTTGTAGGCTGCCGTCCGGGAGGAGCGCTGCGATCTTGCGGGCCCATGTGACCGGACAGATCGTGCTGGCGCTGGCCATCGGCCAGGCGGTGGCCGTCGTCGGGCAGGCGCCGCGCGATCCTGGAGCGCCGCGGGTGGCGCCGACGCTGCGCGACAGTCCGACACAGCGCGAGAGCGTCGCCATCCCACCGTTCATCGCACGCGGCCGCGTTGTCACCGCTGACGCCACGCCGCTGCGTCGTGTGCGTGTCTCTGTGCAAGGCGGCG
>Ga0075428_100004169_pt1 | contig 15907 bp, 12 predicted proteins | sample RhiMetdeltSRZDD2_FD_75291 | JGI IMG/M metagenome (GOLD analysis project Ga0075428, IMG submission 75291) | Populus rhizosphere microbial communities from Tennessee, USA - Rhizosphere MetaG P. deltoides SRZDD2 | ecosystem: Host-associated > Plants > Roots > Rhizosphere > Soil | place: USA... | reverse complement strand
CGAGCAGCACGGGCGACGAGGTGATCGAGAAGCACGCCTGTGTCGTCGAGCGCAGCGCGATGCTCGCTGGCCGTCCCGCGCGCGAGCAGTGCTTTGTGATCAACGACGTGAACTTTCTCAACAACGCTGACGTCGACGGTCCGGACCTGCCGCCGCGCGGCGCGCCGAACGTGATGATGGCCGCCGGAGGCACGCAGCTCAGGAAAGTGTTCGAGGACAGCACGATTCTCACGTGGAAGATCTTCACGAATTGGGATGATGCGTCCAAGTCGCGGCTCGAGGGCCCGCAGCGCATCTCGGTCGCGCCGTATCACTACCTGTGCGACGGGCAATTGACGAACTGCGTGCCGCAGCCGGGCGTCGAGCGACGGCTCGATGCGCAGGGCGACAAGATCATGGCGCGGCTCGTCTATCGCCGCATCGGCGATCAGCAATCGATCGTCGGCGTGCATTCCGTCAACACGGCGTCGGGCGGTGGCGGCGTGCGCTGGTATGAGTTCCGCATTGATGGATCGAACACCGTCAAGCTGCATCAACAAGGCACGTACGCATTGCCTGGATATAGATGGATGGCCAGCCCCGCCATCGACAAGCGCGGCAACATCGGCATCGGCTACTCGTATGGCGATGCGTCTAACTTCGCGGGGCAGCGCTTCGCCGCTCGACGCGCCGGCGATCCGCTCGGGCAACTGACGCTCGGCGAATCGATCCTCGTCCAGGGTGAGGCGGCGCAAACAACAACGCTGCGATGGGAGGACTATTCGCAGACGGCGATCGACCCATCCGACGACTGCACCATCTGGTATGTTGGCGATTACGTGAAGAAGGACGCGAGCAGCTACTCGACTCGCATTGGCGCTGTTCAACTTCCTGGATGCACACCATGAGACGCCACTCGTTTTTAATTTTTAACTTTTCACTTTTAATTGTTTTCTTCGCCTGCACACCCAAAACTGCCGAGCAGCAGTTTGTGGACGATGCGTTGAGAGCGGTGGGCGGGCGCGATCGCATCGAGAAGGTGAAGACGATTGCGATTGAAGGGACCGGCGTCAACTACAACCTCGGCCAGGACATGAAGCCGGACGCATCGACCCAGCAGTTCGCGATCAGCGGCTACCTGCGAAAGATCGAGGTCGCGCAGGGCAAGCAGCGCGTCGAGCAGACGCGCACGCCGAAGTTCCTGTACTTCCAGGGACCACAGGCGCAGACGCAGATCCTGGGCCTCGATGGCGACGTCGCCTTCAACGTCAACCCGCAAGGCGCCGCCGCGCGCCTCCAGCCGCAGCCCGAGAACGATCGGCGCCTGGAGTTCATCCATCACCCGATCACCGCCCTGCGCGCCGCGACCGCGCCGGGCACGACGATCGCCAGCGTGCGCAACGTCGGCAGCGTGCGCCAGGCGGATTTCGCATTTCGCGATCGCAAATGGACGATGACCATTGACGCCACTGGCGTGCCGCTGTCGATCTCGAGCAAGATCGATCAGCCCAATCTTGGCGACGTGACCATGACGACAACGTTCGGGTCGTACGACGATGTCAACGGGCTGAAGCTGCCGACGAAGATCACCGGCAAGATCGACGACTTCACGACCTATGAGATCACCGCGACCAAGCAGTTCGTCGATCCCGACATCGGCGCGATCGCGGCGCCACAGATCGTCGTCAACCCGGTCGCGCCGGTGGCGCCCAATGTCACCGTCGAGCCGGTCGGCAAGGGCGTGTGGTTCCTTGCCGGCCAGTCGCATCACAGCGTGCTCGTCGAGTTCTCGGATCACCTGATGCTGATCGAAGCGCCGCAAAGCGAGGCGCGGACGCTCGCGGTGATCGCGAAGGCGAAAGAGACGGTCAAGAACAAGCCGCTCACGCAGCTGGTGACGTCGCACCACCATTTCGATCACACCGCCGGCATGCGCGCGGCGATCGCGGAAGGGATGATGGTGATCACGCAAAGCGGCAACAAGGAGTGGGTCGAGGCGATGGCGAAGCGGCCGCACACGATTCAGCCCGACCGCCTGCAGAAGAATGTATCGCGGCTTTACGTCGAAACGGTTGATGAAGAGAAAGAGATCAAGGACAACGCGATGACCGTGCAGCTGTTTCACGTGGCCGGCAATCCGCACAGCGACACGATGCTGATGGCCTACATCCCGAGCCTGCGCGTGATCGTTGAAGCCGACGCGTTCAGCCCGGGCGGCCCCTATCAGCCGTACGCGACGAACCTGCTCGAGAACATTCAGAAACGCAACCTGCGCGTCGACCGGATCGTGCCGCTGCACGGCACGATCGCGAAGTTCGCGGATCTCGTCAAGGCCGGCACGGCGACGACCGAGGAGAAGAAGTAGTGATGCGCGCGTTTGTCATTTGTTTTTTGTTGTTCGTCATTTCAGCGCCTGCGCAGGCGCGGCAACAGCAGGCGAAACCGTTCGAGCCCGTCTCCGGCCAGGCCGGCAAGGATGTGGTGTGGGTGCCCTCGCCGCCCGACATGGTCAACCTGATGATGCGGATGGCGAAGATCGGTCCGAATGACTTCGTCATCGATCTCGGCTCTGGCGATGGCCGCAACATCATCGCCGCCGCGAAGCTCGGTGCGCGCGCGCTCGGCGTTGAATTCAACCCGGATATGGTCGCGCTCTCGCGCCGCCTCGCGGAGGAGGCCGGCGTCGCCGACAAGGCGCAATTCGTCGAGAGCGACATGTATCAGTACGACATCTCGAAGGCGACGGCACTCGCGCTGTTCCTGCTGCCGGTGAACATGAACAAGCTGGCGCCGAAGTTCTTCAACCTCACGCCCGGCTCGCGCATCGTCGGCAACACGTTCGGCATCGAAGGCTGGCAGCCCGACTTTCGCGAAACGCTGCCGTCGACGTCGGAGTGCGAGAGCTGGTGCGAGGCGCTGTTGTGGATCGTGCCCGCGAAAGTCGAAGGCACGTGGTCGATGGGCAACGGCGTGATGACGCTGAAGCAGGACTACCAGGTGTTGCAAGGCATGGTGACGACGGCCGGTCAGACGCACACGATCGCGACGGGCAAGCTGCTCGGCAACGAGATCACCTTCACGGCTAACAACATGATCCACAAGGGCACTGTGAGCGCCGACGGCCGCACGATCGAGGGCACGATCACGACCCCCTCCGGCCCCGTCCCCTGGCGAGCCAGAAAACAGTAGACCGGTTGAATTCCCCGCCTGACGAAGCATTCAACATTCGACGGTTGAATGCGCCGCCTGACGAAGCATTCAACAGTCGAACGGTTGAATGCGCCGCCTGGCGACGAATTCAACCGGATCGCAGATGCTGCGATTACTGGGAGAGTTTTTCCATCGCTACCGTGTAGGCGCGGCGGCCGGCTTGCGGATCGTAGACGATGACGGGCATGAGGTGGCCGCGGATGCGATCCGGGTTCGAGCGCGCGTAGGCCATCAACGTCGCCGCCAGCAGCTGCTGCGATCCTTCTTCGAGCCCGGCCCGCGGCACGCCGGTCAGCAGATCGTTCAGCGACACATCCCACGCTTCTCCCCACAGCAACGCGTCGACGACCGTTCCCTTCACGACGTTGTGAGAGAAGTTGAAGAAGAACGACAACGGCGAATACGACTGATCGTTCGGGCGATAGCGCTGGAACGATGCCAACAGCGCGCCCTTGTGCGCCATGAAGCCGTCGACGAAGCGGACGCGCTCGGCTTCCGAAGCCGACAAGGACGGCGGCGGCACGCCGACAAACGCGCGCGCGTCGGCGGTCAGGCCATTGAGCATGGCCTCTTCGATCACAGACCGATCGCGATTCTCGATCTGCGCGTCGGCGAGACGCGCATACTCGCCCATCACCGCCGCCAGCGCGAAACACAGCCACGGATAGTCGGCGATGTTGTCGTCGCGCAACGCGAGCGTGTCGCGGCCGCATTGCGCCTCGAAGCCGAAACGCAAATGACAGCCCATGCTCGATGCGTGGCCGAGCCCGATCCGAAACTGGTGCTGCTCATCGAGCGTCCGCACCTTCGCCAGCAAACGTCCGTAGCCCCACTCTTCCGGCTCGTAATGCGACGTGCCGATCAACATCAACGTCTCGGCATCCGCCGCGAATTGCTGGCCGCTGCCATTCGGCCCCTGCAGCTCGGCGAGCATCGCATTCAGGCGATCGAAGTTCTCATTCGGATCACCGTCGTCCCACACCCGCATGGTGAGCAACGCGATGATGTGCATGAAGTAATAGTCGAGCAGGATCGCAGGCTCGATCTGCGTGGGCGGCTCGGCGCCCCGCTGCTCGACCAGGAAGTGCAGCACGTCGATCGGAATGATGTCGGGATTGGTCTGCTGCGCAACACCATCCCAGTCGTGCAGGATGTGAAACCCTTCCCCGCGCGTGCGGCCGTCGAAGGTCGTGATCACCTTGTCGAGGAAGATCTGCTGCCCGACGGCGCGAAAGCGGTTGGCGCGCATCGCATCGCGCAGCGGCAGCAGCGAGGCGCCCAGCGTTTTTCCGGCGAGCCCGGCAACAATCTCCTTGCGCACGTCGCCGCGCAGGGCACTCTCGACGAGACTGCAAGCCTGTTGAAATGAGATGTGCACGGTTTTTTCTGGCTACCGGCTACTGGATACTGGCTACTAGAATATCGCGCATGAAACGAGCCATTCTGGTTTTCACGCTGGCCGCCTCCGCGATCTCGCTCGGCGCCCAGGGGCAAGGCAAGTTCTCCGTCGTCGAAGCGACGATTCCGCAGATGCAGGCGGCGATGGCCAAAGGCCAGGTCACCTCGCGGCAACTCGTCGAGCAATACCTGCAGCGCATCGGCATGTACGAGGATCGGATCAACGCGACACTCGCGGTGAACCCGAAGGCGCTCGAAGAAGCCGATCAACTCGATCGCGAGCGCGCGCAAGGCCGGCTGCGCGGCCCGCTGCACGGCATTCCGGTCGCGTTGAAGGACAACATCCACACGACCAACATGCCGACCACCGGCGGCGCGCTCGTGTTTGCCGGATACACGCCGCCGTACGAAGCGACGCTGACCAAAAACTTGAGAGATGCCGGCGCGATCATTTTTGCGAAGACCGGACTCACCGAGCTCGCCAACTGGGTCGCGGGCAATCCGAACGCGATGCCGGGCAATTACAACGCGGTCGGCGGATTCGCGTTCAATCCGTACGATCCGCGTCCCGATCCGCGTCCGGAGCCCGGCGACGGCAGGCCGGTGCTGCAGACCGGCGGATCGAGCTCCGGCGTCGGCACGGCCGCCAATTTCTGGGCGGGCAACGTCGGCTCCGACACCGGCGGATCGGTCATCAGCCCGTCGAACGCGAACATGCTCGTCGGCATTCGCCCGACGATCGGCCGGATCAGCCGCTACGGCGTGATTCCGATCACCGCCGATCACGACACGGCGGGGCCGATGACGAAGAGCGTCGCCGATGCCGCGATCATGCTCGGCGCCATGGAAGGCGCATCGCCCGATCCGAACGATCCCGCCACGCGCACCTGCACACCGCCACCCAATCGCGACTACACGAGATTCCTGAACGCCTCGGGATTGAAAGGCGCTCGCATCGGCGTGCCGCGCGCGTTCTACCTCGATCGCGTCACGCTGCCGGGAGAGAAGAACCCGCGCGGCGGCGTCGGCGCCGAACAGGCCAAGCTGATCGCGGAAGCGATCGCCGTCCTGAAGGCACAGGGCGCGACCGTCGTCGATCCCGCCGACGTGCCGAGCTTCATCGCGAAGGAGGCCAACGACAACTTCCCGCTCTGGGATTTCTGCTCGGGCGCGGAACACGCCAAGGGCAAGGATCAGAACTGCTCGATCAACTTCAAGTACGGCATGAAGCGCGATTACAACGCGTGGCTCGCGTCACTCGGCCCGTCGGCGCCGGTCAAGACGCTGAAGGACCATCGCGAATGGAACCTCGCGCACGCCAAGGCGGGCGCGATCAAGTACGGCCAGTCGCGCTTCGACATTTCCGATGAGATCGATCTCGTTGCCGACAAGGCGCGCGTCGATGCGGACGATGCCAAGGATCGCAGGCTGAGCCGCGATCAGGGCATCGACGGCGTGTTGAAGCAGTACAAGCTCGATGCGTTCATTACACCGGGCGGATCGGGCGCGGGCATCGCGTCGCGCGCCGGCTATCCGATCATCGCGGTGCCGTTCGGCATGGTGCCGAACGCGCCGCAGAACCAGAACAACGCGTTCCCGCCGGGCTTCAACGCGAAGCCGGCGCCGTTCGGCGTGGGCTTCGTCGGCGCGCAATGCAGCGAGCCCAAGCTGATCGAGATTGCGTACGCGTTCGAGCAGGCATCGAAGAAGCGAATATCGCCGCCGCTGTTTCCGTAAGGTCTTGAGGTCTTGAGGTCTTAAGGTCTTGAGGTGAGCTTCAAGAGCTCGTCGACTGCCGCTTGCAGATCCTTTGTGAGCTGGCTGAAGTATCGCCGCACCAGTACGTGCGCGACGGTTTCGTAGTACCACAACGTGCCGTCGCGCGCGCCCTGAAAGCGATTCCAGATCTCTTCGCCGTGCTCGCGATAATCGCGCATGATCGAGCGTACGTTGTGCAGCTTGTCGGCCGCCGATACCAGGCACACCGACTGGCTCGCGTTCTCGAGGTGCGCCAGGTAATTCTCCTTGCGCTCCAGCCATGGCAGCTTGTCTTCCGGATCCTCGACCAGGCTGTCGCTGCAGCCGAGCACGATGTCGCCAACCGTATCGCCAAACTGCGCGCGAATCTCGGCGAGCGTGGCTTCGCCGCCGCCGTCTTCGGCCGCGTCGTGCAGCAGCGCCGCGATCGCCTCGTCTTCCGTCGCCCCGTACTCGATCGCGATCGCGGTGACGCCGAGCACATGCGCGATGTAAGGGATGCCGGTGCCCTTGCGCCGCTGATCCTTGTGGACCTGATGTGCGTAGGTCATCGCCGACGCGAACCGTGCGGTCGTCGTCAACGCCATGCCCGATGGTAGCGTGAATCAGGCCTGAGCGGGGCTCAACCGGGTCGCTTCAGTTCCGCAATGTGAAATGGTTCAAGCGTGTCGATCGCTTCGGGCCTCTGTGTATTCACGTCCCACTTGAAAAAACGCAGCACGATCGCGTCGCTCGTGAAATCCGCGATCGTGAAGCCGTGCTGCTCGACTGGTTTCACCTGCTCGTCGAGCGTCAGGTGCTGCGACGACGTTGGCGGGACTTTGCGAACGCTCGACGGCCATCCTCGCGGGCTCGTGCCGATGGGACCGGTCAGCGCGGTCACCACCGGATTCGACGACAGGTCCAGCGTGCCGCTGCGCAGGATTTTCGCGATCGCCACGGCATGCAGATCGCCGCTCATCGATAGCGGAATGCGTCCGCGCATCCCCGACATCGCGGCCATCAAGCGATCGTGCTGCTTCAGCCATCCGCTCTGCCAGTACGGCTTCGCGATCTTCGTCGTCAGCTTGTTGTCCGCGTCGAGCACATCGGGGTACCACTCGCCCCATTTGCCGGCGGTCCATCCAGGGGGATTCGACGGCGCATTCACCACGTGCGCGACGCCCGGGTCCGTCATTCGCTTCGTGAGCCAGCGTTCCACTTCGCCGTCGAGAAAGACCGCGCTCGGTCCCGCCATCGTCATCGTTCGCCGAACCGTGTAGAGCAGGACTTCAGCCAGCCGGCCGTAGCGCAGCGTGCCGAAGCTTTCCGAAATCGGCGACGCGCGTCCGCCCGACGATGAGCCGGGCAGCCCGCCCGGCCGCGTGGCATCGGGCAGGAATTCCGGGTAGTACATCGACTGCGTGGCCCGCGCCATTTCGGTCATGAAGGCATCGGGCGGGAAGGTCACGATCTCGTCGTAGGCGTCGTCGTTGTCGAAGTAATCGTGATCGTCCTGGATAAAGAACGTCGGTGTCGAACGGAAATCGGTGCCGTAGATCGACACCAGTTGCGGAGCGACCACACGCTTGAGGATCGTTTCGTTGTCGGATCCCAATACGACATTGGAGCGATTGAACGCGCCGCCGCCGAGTTCCACTCCGCGCGGCGAGCCGCCGCTGGTCTGAACCGTCAGCGGCGAGCGCAAATCCCAATAGACGTGATCGCCGTTGGCGATCGCGGCATCCGGCTGAAATGACAGCGCGCGACGAAACAGCCGGTTGCGCAGCGCCGGCGCCAGAAAGCCGAACGCTTCATGCCCGCCCGCGCAGGTGAAAAAAAGCACGCGCAGTTTTTCCGGCCGCGAGTCGGCCGACGGAAACGTCGAGAGATCCCACGGCTGGCAGAGCGATCGCCCGCCCGACGACTGCAGGCTCAGCGAATAACGGCGCGCCGCCGAGAGCCCGTTGGCATGAAACGACCACATCTCGCCGCGCGTGTCGGTCATGCGTCCCGGCACGGCCATCTTGTCGACGCGCAAGACCGGCGCCTGCGACAGTGGCGGATCGAACGAGGCCTTCAACAGGAGCTGGGTGTCGCTGACCGTCGGCAGCAAATGGCGAACCGAACCTGGATTCCACGTTCCACTGCCGGGTCGAGTGCTGGTTTGCTCGAGTAACTCCATCGGCAGCGTGGCCAGAAACGGCGCGCTTGCAGCGGTGCGGAGAAAGTCGCGGCGCTTCATGCGCCGATGGTAGCGTGAATTAAGAATTCGAGGGGCTGAAGTCGCGAAGCGATTTCACGTCCGGCTGGTCGAGCAGGTATTCGGCGAGCAGATCGGCGGCATGCCGGTGCAGATGGGTGTGCGCGCCGCAGATCGCGCCAAGCACTTTCGACGTGCGCGGATCGCCGAAGTGCCCTGACGCATAGCCGCAGAACAGCGTGTAGTACTCACGCCGCCCGAGGCCGTTCCACAATTCCTCGAGCTGCTGTGCGGCCTTGTACTGACCTTGATCGGCGAGGATGTCGACCATCTCGCCGTAGATGCAGACGCGCTTCCCGTCAGAGAGGCGGTGCACCAGGTTGCCGACGACTTCGTCGAACGCCGCCGGATTCGGCACGCCCTGGCGCATGAACTTGTCCAGCGTATCAGCCGCATCGAGCATGCAGATGCGATTGGCGATCGATTGTTTGCGGATATCGAGTCCCTTGGACTCGAGTCGCTCGGTCAGGAGATGCCGATGATAGGGCCGCGCCACGATCAACAGCGGCTCGCCGCGCTCGAAGCCGGCAAACAGGAAGTCAGACACCGTCTCGGCCAGCGTTTTGGACGAATCAAACAGCTGGAGATGATGTTCCGACACACGTGTCATGGGCTCGTAACGCATTTGCTGGCGAACTCAGGATAGGACCTGAGGACACACGACACAAGCTGAGCAACAGAAATAGTGTGTGAATACAGTGAGTACTGTATTCAGGCGGCCTTGCGTACGCGCAGGCTGCGGCGCAGCAGCGACACCAGACGGGCTTCGCTTTCCTGCAGTCCTCGCGGCGTCGTGGCGACCGGCACCTTGCTCAACGTGACACCATCCTTGAACGAATCGATCACCGCGGGATGGATGTACGACGAGCGGCACACCGCGCGCGTGTTGCCCAGCGTCGCCGCGACATGATCAATCGCCTTGACGATCGTGCGATTGATCGCCGTCTTCGTCTCCGGGACTTCGAGTGCATCGAGCGCCTCCGCGGCGGCAAGCGTGCCCGCCCACGTCCGGAAGTCTTTCGCGGTGAACGACGCGCCGGTCACCTCGCCGAGATACTTGTTGATGTCGGTCGATGACAGGCTCTTGATCTTCCGCTGATCGTCTCGATACTGAAACAACATCTGCCCCGGCAGATCCTGGCATTCGCGCACCGCTTTCGCGAGACGCGGCTCTTCGATCTCGATCGATTGGAAGACGCCGCTCTTGCCGCGAAACGTGAAGTGCAACCGGCGTCCGCGCACCTTCACGTGCCGATCCTGCAGCGTCGTCAGTCCGTGCGACTTGTGCTTGCGCCGGTACTCTTCGTTGCCGATGCGGATGTAGGTGCGCGACAGCAACTCGACGACGGTGGCGAGCACGCGCGAGCGGCAATAGGCCGGCCCCATCATGTCGCGTCGCGTGCGCTTGCGGATCGCCGGCAACACGGCCGCGAAATCCAGCATCGAATGGTATTTGGTCGAGTCGCGCTCGATGCGCCAGCCGGCGTGATAGCGATACTGCTTTCTTCCCGCGGCGTCGCGTCCCGTTGCCTGCAGGTGCGCGCGCGGATCGGTCGCGATCCACACGTCGACCCACGCCGGCGGCAGCACGAGCGATCGGATCCGCTTCAGCGTCTTCGCATCTCTCACGATCCGGCCTTTCGGATCGCGATAGACGAAGCCGCTGCCGCGTTTTTCGCGCGTAATGCCCGGCTTGTCGCCGTTCGCGTAACGCAAACCGGCCGCTTTGGCGCTCGATACACCGCTGGCAACCTTGTCCATCAGGTTCCCCAGCTTATCGGACGGTCGGGTCACTGTCTTGAATTGCTGCAATCCGGATGCCTTCGAGGCACGGAGAAAGAACGGGGGCACGGAGTTCGCAGGGGTTGGCGGGTGGAGGATCTATGCGCGATCCGTCAAAGCCCGACACGCAGCCCGACGAATACATGCCGGACCTGCCGAATGCACACAAAGGCAAGACTCCGAATCCAGATCCTGAAGGGGTGAATCCGCGCGACACCTCATCGATGCCGCGCGCTGAGGATGATGAAAAGACCAGGGCCAACAGCCCGGAATTTCACGATCGGCCCGGCGGCTCCAGTCAATTTCCTGCATAGGAGTCCATGTATCATCGGCGGGCGCGCTGATGACAACACCATCGACGAGTCGACTCGCCGTAATGATGTTTCTCGAGTACGTGATTTGGGGCTCCTGGCTGCCGCTGCTGGCGTTGTATCTGTCCGGCGAGCTCGGCTTTTCGGGCGGCGAGATCGGGTGGATTTTCGCGACACCCGCGATCGCCTGCCTGGTCGCCTTGTTTGCCGGCGGCCAGGCCGCTGATCGACTGATCTCTACTGAGAAACTGCTGGCGGCGTGTCATGCCATCGGCGGCACGGCGATGCTGGCCCTGGCGTTTCAGCGATCGTTCTGGCCGTTCTTTGCGCTGATGCTGCTCTATCAGCTCGTCTACGTGCCCACGCTGTCACTGACCAACGCGATTGCGTTTCATCACGTCACCGATGCCCGCAACGAGTTCGGCAAGATCCGGATGTGGGGCACGATTGGCTGGATTGCCGCCAGCTGGCCGTTTGTATTTCTTCTCGCCGGCAAGACCGGCGCGGATTTGCACGCAGCCCTTCGCAGCATCTTCGTGGTCGCCGCGGTGGCGTCGTACGCGCTGGCCGCGTTCTCGTTGGCGCTGCTGCCGCCCACGCCGCCCTCGAAAGCCAGCGCTGCCGGAAATGCACCGCTCGAGGCCATTCGCCTGCTGGCGGTGCCGGCCATCCTCGTCCTCTTTATTGTGACGTTCGTGGATGCGCTCATCCACCAGTGTTACTTCCAATGGACCAGCCCGTTCCTCGAGCGCGCCGGCCTGCCCGCCAACTGGATCATGCCGGCGATGAGCATCGGCCAAATCGCGGAGATCGCGACGATGGCCGTGCTCGGCATGGTGCTGAAGCGGCTGGGATGGCGCACGACGATGGCGATCGGCATTGCGGCCCATGCCGCACGTTTCTTCATCTACGCGATCGGCGATCCGCTGTGGTTGATGGTCGCGATCAATCTCGTGCACGGCATGTGTTACGCGTTCTTCTTCGCCGCCGTCTACATCTTCGTTGACGAGCAGTTCCCGAAGGACTCGCGGGCGAGCGCGCAGGGATTGTTCAACGTGCTGATTCTCGGCCTCGGGCCATTCGTGGGCAGCATCCTGTGGGGCACGCTTGCCGATCGGTTTACGACTGCCGGCACGATCGACTTCTCACGCGTCTTCACCGTGGCCGGCTGGCTCGGCGTGGCGGCGACGCTCTTGCTGTTAATCGCGTTCCACCCGAAGACGCAACTGGAGCCTTCGTCGACGCAGCCATGAGAAGCCGGCGCTTTGCTCGAGCCGGCTGGGACATCTCGGAAGTCGGCTACGGGATGTGGGGCATGGGTGGCTGGACCGGATCGGACGATACCGAGTCGGCGCGAGCGCTGGATCTGGCCGTGTCGCTTGGATGCAACTTTTTCGACACGGCGCTCGCGTACGGAGAAGGCAAAAGCGAACGCCTCCTCGGTGATCTCCTCCGGCGGCACCCATCAAAGCGGCTCTACATCGCCACCAAGGTGCCGCCGCTCAATCGACAGTGGCCAGGTCGCGCGAGCACGCCGGTCGATCACGTGTTTCCGTACGACCACGTCATGCGATCAGCACGCACCAGTCTCGAGAACATCGGCGCCGCCGCCATCGACCTCCTGCAATTGCATGTATGGGACGACACCTGGACGCCCGACAGCGGATGGCGGCGGGCCGCCGCGGAATTGAAGCAACAGGGCGTGATTCGCGCATTCGGAATCAGCGTCAACCGATGGGAACCTGACAATGTCTTGCGCGCACTCGACACCGGAGTCGTGGACGCGGTGCAAGTGGTCTACAACATCTTCGACCAGTCACCGGCGGATACGCTCTTTCCAGCGTGCCAGCAGCGCGGCGTCGGCGTCATCGCCCGCGTCCCCTTCGATGAAGGCAGCCTGACCGGCACGCTGACGCGCGAGACCTGCTGGCCGGACGGTGATTTCCGCAACACGTACTTTGCGCCGCCGCATCTCGAACACACGCTCGATCGCGTGGCGCCGCTCGAGCGTGCCGTCGAGGGTTGGGGCCTCGCGCTGCCGGATGTCGCGCTCAGATTCATCCTGGCGCACCCGGCGGTGACGACCGTCATTCCGGGGATGCGCCGGCCCTCGCATGTCGCATCGAACCTCGCTGCCGGCGACGCGGAGCCCCTTGACGCGACTCGGCTGGAGCGGTTGCGATCGTTTCGTTGGGACCGGCAACCCGACAACCGAGCATGATCGGGTACCGCGTCGCGACATCGCTGGTGGCGGCCGTCGTTGCGGTGTTCGCGACGGCCGGTTGTCGCGGCGGCGAGTCGTCTGCCCGGAAGCCCGGTGTATCGACTCCGGCGCCACCAACGACGGGGGCGCCTGCGAAGCGACTGATTTCGTTTGATGAGGCGCAGCCGATCATCGAAGCCTTCCCCGACAATGTCCCGTCGGCCCTCCGCAACATCGCGATCGGCGACCGCGATCAAGCGTGGCGCACGGCGGCAGCCACGCGCGATGCCGAGATCCGCGCGCGGCTCCTGGCCGGCGACGAAGACTCGATTGTGAATCTGTGGATGTTCGGCACGTCGTTCACGAAACATCCCCGAGTCTCGACGGCGGTGTTGGAGAGGATGCGGAACCGCGACGACATTGAGAACCTGCTGCTCGACCGCCTGGACGATCTGGTGGCCGGGATCGCCGCGCCTGGCGCCAACGAGCGGCTCCGGTTCGCGAGGGAAGTGGTCGAACGACAGCACATCGACCCGTCGACACCCGACGGCCAGCAGCCAACGCGTCTCTATCTGGTACAGCTGCGGGCGCGCGCGCTCGCCGAAACCAAAGCGTTTCGGGACGCGTCGCAATCAGGACGCAAGGCCGACAGTGATACCGCCCTTCACCAGTACGCGTCACTCTACCAACGGCGCGGCCTGTCGTCGGACACATCGGTCGCTGCCAACTATTCGCTCGATCGCGCGATCGCCGCGCTCGCGGCGGGCCGGCATCTGGCCGCCGACAGCGTCCACCGCGTCGCCATCGTTGGACCCGGTCTCGATTTCGTCGACAAAATCGAGGGCTTTGATTTTTATCCCGTCCAAACGATCCAGCCGTTTGCGCTGATCGATTCGCTGGCGCGGCATGGGCTGAGCGATCCACGTTCGATGCAGGTGACGACGTTCGATCTCAGTCCTCGCGTCAACCAGCATCTCGACGCGGCGCGCGCGCGTGCCGCACGCGGTGACGCGTACGTGTTGCAGCTTCCGCTGACGTCTGATGTGAGCTGGCTGCCCGACGTCGAACAGTACTGGCGTTCTCTGGGCGATCGCCTCGGCGCCGATGCGCCTTCACAAGCGGTTCCACCGGGTGTCGATAGCGTGCGCGTGCGAGCCACCGCCATCCGCGCGGACGTCGTCCGCGCGATTGTTCCACGCGACCTGAACATCATCCTCGAGCGGGTCGAAGGCACGGCGGCCGGCTTCGACGTGATCGTCGCCACCAACGTGCTCGTCTACTACGATCCGTTCGAGCAGGCCCTGGCGCTCGCCAACATTGCCGCCATGCTGCGTCCCGGCGGATTCTTTGTGACCAACTACCTCGTGTCTCCGCGCGCGCCGCTGGAGGCGACGGCGCGTCTGATCACACCGGTGTTCTGGGATCGCCAGCGCAACGGCGACACGATGTTCGCGTACCGGAAATCCAACTGACGACACGCCCGAATTTCGAAGTTTCTCAGCGCGCCGTGGTCGGACCAGCGGCCGACACATTCACCGCGAACACAAAACGCTGCCCATCGCGACTCATGTTGCCGATGTTGCCGCCAAGTGGTCCTGGCAGCTTGAAGAGTACCTTTGGTGTACCGACGGTGAATTTGGGCGACGTCGTGACGTCAACCGACACGACCCAGAATTCGTTTGATTCGAGATTGAGCCCGCGCCAGATCACTTCTTTGCCGTCCGCGCGCCAGTGCAGCATCGCGTTGACGCCATCTTTCGACAGCCGCCATTTGCCCTCGCCCGTCTCGGCGGTAGCCGCCTTGAAGGGCCGCACATAAATCTCGCCGCGCTCAGGCTGCGCTTCGTCCGATCGATACGCGATGAAGTTGCCGTCAGGGGAAATGCGTCCGAGCGAGTTGAAGAACTCGTCGCGCAGCGTCTCGACTTCCTTGCGGGATTTGGCGTCGCCTGCCAACGGCACGGTGATGACGTAGCCGCCGGCGTCGAGGATCAGCCACTTGCTGTCCGGAGTTATGTCGGTGACCAACAGTGTTGCGCCGGGCGTGTATTGAAAGACGAACTCTTCGGTGCCGGTGCCATCCGCGCGCCGGCGGAAGATCGGAAAGTCGCCGTTGCGGAACGACGAATAGTAAATGTAGGCGCCGTCAGGCGACCACACCGCGGCCACTTTCCCGAACGTATCGCTGGTCAGCCGCGTCGCCTTACCGCTGGCGAGCTCGATCGTCCAGTAGTCCGCCTGCGCGGTCTGGACGTCGTTTTTTGTGACAAGTATCCGCGTACCGTCGGGAGAGAACGCGGGCTGGCTGTACATGCCGGGCTCGCCGATCTTCTGCAGCTCCTTTCCCGTGCGATCGAAGATCGTCAGCTGCTGCAGCTGCGGTCCGCGCGGCGGAGGAACAACGAGGAAGCGCTCGCCATCGGCGCTGACGGTCCTGACGATCTCGGGGACCGCGCCCTGTGGCTTGAACAGCACGCGCGCCTTGGTGAACGTGAATGACGGCGCGGTGCTGACGTCGGCCACCATCAAGGAACGGTCGCGCGCAAGGTAGTAGAGCTCCTTGCCGTCGCGCCGCCATGATGGCGTGCCGATGGCGCCTTCGGACACTTGCCACGGGCCGCCGGTCGCGGCAGGATCCGCCGGCCGCACGAACACTTCACCCTGGTTCGCTTTGTTGACCATGGTGTAGGCGAGAAACTTTCCGTCGGGCGAGAAGTGCGATCCGAACAACTGCATTTCCGACTTGAAGATCTCGGTTGCTTTCCGATCGGGTCCGCCTTCGAGCGGCAAGGTGTACAGCGTGCCGCCCTTCATGTCGGAAAACGTGAACGTCAGCGTCTTGCCATCCGACGACCAGTCGGAGAGATTGATGAACGCGCCGGGATTTTTCCAGACCACTTCTTCGGGGCCCTGGCCGCCGGCCGCGCGCATGTAGATGCCTTCGTTGCCTTTGCGCATCGCCACGTAGGCGATCTTGCTGCCGTCGGGCGACCAGATCGCACCCTGCACGAATTCCGTTCGCGC
>Ga0075428_100004168_pt1 | contig 15910 bp, 15 predicted proteins | sample RhiMetdeltSRZDD2_FD_75291 | JGI IMG/M metagenome (GOLD analysis project Ga0075428, IMG submission 75291) | Populus rhizosphere microbial communities from Tennessee, USA - Rhizosphere MetaG P. deltoides SRZDD2 | ecosystem: Host-associated > Plants > Roots > Rhizosphere > Soil | place: USA... | reverse complement strand
CGCCTGTTCTCAAAACGCATTCGCGGGGGCTGTTTGCCCATTTTGCCGGCATGAAGCTGTGGCGCGAGATGCTCCTGGAGCGTGGCGCGCAGCTCGACGACCATCCCTTCAACTGCGACCGGGCGGCACTGCATCAGGTCTTCGACGGGGCGTGGATGTGGCAGCTCCGCTTCGACAGCGACGTGGTCAGTGCCGGCTTTGCCATCGACCCGCGGCGTCATCCGCTGGATGAATCCGTTACTCCACAGCAGGAGTGGGACCAGTGGCTGGTGCGCTATCCCGCACTCCGTGAGCAGTTTGCCGGCGCGGAGATCGTCGCCCCGGCCGGCGGCCTCCGACGGACCGGACGGATGCAGCGCCTGTGGTCGGTCCGCGCGGGGAGCAACTGGGTAATGCTCCCGCATACAGCGGGCTTTATCGACCCGCTCCAGAGCACGGGTATCGCGCACTCGCTATTTGGGATCGAGAAGCTGGGGCGGATCTTTGAGCGGCACTGGAAGGAAGACCGCGCGGAACTAGCGCGGGCCTTGTCAAATTATGCCGAGCAGATCGGCCGCGAAATCAGGCTGATCGACACCTATGTTTCGGGCTGCTATGACGCGACCCCGCGGTTCGACCTGTTTGCCACGATGTGCCTTCTCTATTTCGCAGGCACCGTCACGTGCGAGCGGCGCCGACAAGCGGGCGGCAACGGAGACGAGCTGCTTTACCTGGGCGCTGAAGACTCCCGCCTATTGGAGATTGCCCAGCGTGTCGTGGCGTCGCTGCCGGAGGCGAAGATGCAGCCCACCGGCAGTGCCGCATTCCACCAGTGGCTGGCGTGGGTTCGCGAGCTGGTTTTGCCGTACGACAAAGTTGGCCTGTTCAACCCGACCGCGAGGAACATGTTCCATCACACGGCGGCCGCAAAATGATGCCCTCAGCCGGAGGACAACGTCCTGCGGAATCCGGTGTGGGTCCCGACGGACGTTATTCTCCGGCTAATAGCAACGATTACGCAGCTCCCAGCGTCGCGGCCTCCATGATCTTCTGCTCCGTCGCTTCCGAGCGCAGGAAACTGGCGGTTAGCCGTCCTTCGCTCAAGACGAGGATGCGATCGCAGACGGTCAGCAATTCCGGCAATTCGCTGGACGTCATGATGATGCCGATTCCGCCGCGGACAAGCTGATCCATCAGCCGGTACAGCTCCGCCTTGGCGCCGACGTCCACGCCGCGTGTCGGGTCATCCAGCAAGAGCACTCGCGGCTCGGTCAGCAGCCAGCGGCCGATAATGCACTTCTGTTGATTGCCCCCGGACAGACTGGTGATCGCGGCCGCCAGGCTCGACGTCTTGACCGCCAGCTTCTGCGAGACGTCCCCGGCCATGGCCCATTCTTTGCTGCAGTTGATCCATCCGAATGTCCCTGTCCGGTCCAGCGTGCAAATCGAGACGTTCTCGCCAACGTTCATGGCGGCAAAGAGCCCCAGCCGCTTGCGGTCCTCGGTGACCAGGCCGATGCCGGCCCGGCATGCTTCCCGCGGATGGCGAAAACGGACCTCGCGGCCGCCCAGGATGATTTTGCCGCTGGGGATTTCGGCGGCCGCCCCGAACAGGCACTCCAATAGCTCGGTCCGACCTGCTCCCATCAGTCCGGCAATGCCCAGGATCTCGCCGCGCCGCAGTTCCAGCGACACGTCCTTGAGCCGATAGCCGCGGGCATGTCCCGGCCAGGGGAGCGACAGGTTCTCGACTCGCAGCAGCACCTCGCCCGCCGTGCGCTGTCCGCCGAAATCGACCGCCTCGATCTCCCGGCCGACCATCAGATGGGTGACTTCCTTGGCGGATGTTTCCGAGCGGCGCAGCGTCCGCACCAGCCGCCCGTCCCGGAGCACGGTAATGCGGTCCGACAAGTGAAACACCTCGTCCATCTTGTGCGAGATGTAAAGAATCGTCACTCCGCGTTTGCGGAGGCTTTCGATGACGCGATAGAGGCGGGCTACTTCTGATTCGGTCAGAGCACTGGTCGGCTCATCCATGATCAGAATGTCGCTCTGTAGCGACAGGGCTTTGGCGATTTCGATGAGCTGCTGATCACCGACGCGAAGACTGCCGGCCAGCTCGCGCGGATCGATCTCGCATTCCAGCTCCCGCAGCAGACGCCCGGCCGCTTCTTCCATCGCCCGATCATCGCGCAGGCCCAGCCAGCCGCGGAGCTCCCGCCCCAGAAAGATGTTGGCCGCGGCCGAAAGCTGCTCCACCAGGTTCAGTTCCTGATGAATGATGCTGATCCCGGCGGCCTCGGCATCGCGGGTGCCGCCGAACTTGACAGGTTTGCCGGCCAGCAAGAACTCCCCCTCGAAGTCGGTGATGACACCCGAGAGGATTTTCATCAGCGTGCTTTTGCCGGCGCCGTTTTCCCCCACGATCGAGTGCAGTTCGCCGGCCGTAATGTCCAGCGAGACCTCGGCCAGCGCGGTAACGCCGGGGAATTTCTTGGTGACGCTGCGGATCGAGATGATGGGGGACGAAGCGTCCATATCGTCACCGGCTACGGCTTACTGCTCACCTGCGTCAGCTTGACGCTGGCCAGCGTCAATAGCACGACCAGGGCGACGCCTAGTCCGATCCAGACGTCGAGCCCCTTGAGATAGGTGACGTTGGCAGTCGTCATGGCGGTGATGATACCGATGGAAAGCGCGAGAGTCGGAATGGCAATCACCCCGAGCATGCCGGGAAACAATTGTCGTCCGCTGGCGCGAATCTGCCTGATCTGCCCGAACGTCACCGCCAGCACAACAACGATGCCGACGATCATCCCCTCGTAAATATCCGAGCCCGATTTGATGAGCTTGGCGACGGAATCGATCACCACGCGGAGAAACACGACACCGAAAATGATTCCCGGCACGGTCCCGATGCCTCCCTGCAGGCTGCATCCGCCGACGACCGCGGCCGCGATCGCATTCAATTCGTAACCGACCCCCTGATTCACCGGCGAAGCGACGCTCTGGTCCGCCACGTAGAAGACGCCGGCGATCGAAGCCGTGACAGCGCTGAAGCAATAGGCGAACCATTTCACCCGGTCCGTGCGAATGCCCGACAACCGGGCGGCTTCTTCATTCCCACCCAGCGCATAGATGTGCCGGCCGAGCACCGTCGAGCCAAGCAGTAAATAGGTGAATGCCGCCAATGCGACGAACACCGGCACATAGACGTACCAGATATGATCGCGGATGAAGCTGAAATAAGGATCGTAGACGTTGATCTCGGTGTTGCCGCTGCCGCCGAGGGTTTTCGCGGTGACGTAGCCGCACAGTGCCCGGGCGAAGCTCCGCAGGCCGACGAGCGTGGCCAGCGTAGCCACGAAAGGGGGCAAGCGCACGGCCGTAATCAGCCAGGCGTGCAGCGTCCCGACGAGAAATCCCGACAGGATCGCCGCGGCAATGCCGCAAAAGGCAACGAGCGGCCCAACCGGCCGCATGTTGATCATCGTCTCGGGCGCCAGAAGCATCATCGTGCTGGCGCAGACCGTGCCGCTGAAGGCGATCATCGAACCGGCCGAGAGGTCGATCCCACCGGCGATGATGACGACGCCGGCTCCGAGGGCGAAGATGCCCAGCAGGGCGACATTACGGGCGATGTCGCGGAAGCTCGTGTACGGCTGGCGGAGGTAGCTGTGGTTGCTGTCGACGGCGGCTGTGATGATCACGACCACCACAATCGCGGCCAGCAAGGCCAGCTCATTGAAACGCAGTGGCAATCGGGACTGGGGCGACGTGGACGGAGGGCTCATGAACTGGTCAGCTTGTACTTGGCGAGCCACTCTCGGAACTCGGAAAGCTTCATGAACTCCACAGTCTTCGTATCGAACAGCTCGGGTTTGAGAGGCGTCTCGCCATCGGGCGCCACGACTCGCAGCCCCGTGGTGTAGATATCTCCATTTGGCTGGCCGGCACTTGGGAACATTTCCTTGATTGTCGCCTGGTCATCCGTGAGCATCGCCTTGAGCAGCCGCACCGTCTGCACCCCCATGTCGAACGGGTTTTGAACGACCATCGCATCGATGTTTCCTTTGGCCATTTCTTCGATGGCGACGGCCTGCGCGTCAAACGTCACCACCGTGTATTTGTCGCGCGAATTAGTCTCCGTGACCACCTGGGCGATGGCAGGCGCGTTGTAGGCCCAGATGCCGACGAGGGCCACCAGATCGGTGTGGTTGGCAATCGCATTACGCACGTTGTCCCGAGCCTTCGATTTGTCCATGCCGTCGGGCATGCGGTCTTTCTCCGTGAAAGCTTCGCCGACCGCCTCCTTGAAGCCGTTCATTCGATTGCGAGCGTTATCGTTGTCGGTGAAGCCGGCAAATTGCACGTAGCCACCCTCCGTCTTGCCTCGCGATTCGAGGATCGCTTTTCCGGCCGTTCCCAGCACGCGGCCGCCGACGATGTTGTCGGTCCCGATGTAGTAGGGCCGAGCATCCGGAAACTTCTCGCGGTTAACGTCCCCATCGACCGTGATGATCTTGATCCCCTTGGCCTGCAGGTTCTTCATCTCCTCGATGATGGCCGCATTGTCCGCCTGAATGACGGAGATGGCGACGGCCGCCACGTCCCCCTGGCTGGCAAACTGCCGCAGCTTGTCGATCTGCCCCTGCGGCTTGCCGTTATTGACTTCCATGCTGACCGTATAGCCGGCCTTCTCCAGTTCGTATTTTTTGGCTCCTTCCTCGAGCCCGCTGCGGCAGGCGTCCCAGAAGGGGTCGCTGCCGTTGGTCAGAAAAACGATTCGCGTGCGTTTTTCCGAACAGCCGGCCGCGATGGCAGTCAGCGCCAGCGCGACCATCAGTAGACGAAGGAAGTTTCGAGCGGGAGACATGACTTGCCTCAACAGGAAGGAAATCAGCGAACGGGCCAGCGAGGATCCGAAGGACGGCCCAGGTGCAAAGGATTACTTCGTCTCCGTCACCAGCGACGATTTCTTCGCGTCCGGCCCGCTACAGCCGCAGATTGTGGCGGCGGAGAAAAGGGCTACTGCCAGCACGATCAGCCACGTACGAACCATGAAACGGTCCTCCCGCAAGTGGTTACCAGGTCAAAACTTCGGATTTTAGTTCTGGCTTTGCGGGGCCGCAAGCGGCCCCGCAAGGTCGCCGTCAGCCTAAAGGTCGATCCTTGCCAGTAGAGCGGCGCTGGAAAGGGGCTCTCGCGACACCGACCCTGCTGATTGCGGTGGCGCCGGCCCGCCGATGATGGAGATAGCCTCCTGTCTACCCTGCGCACCGGTTGGGGTGTGCGGCATTTCTGCCCTTCGCGCCATGCGGCTCGCGTCCGACACCCTGCGATTGCGCGCCTCGGCACTCGCCGACAGTCCGTCGCGGCCGATCGCTCCGCGCCATTCGCAGCAGTCGGCCGCGCCGCCAGCACGCGTCCTGGACCGCTGGCAACTGCTGCGGCAACAATTCGCATCGGAGCACGCCGCGCTTTACGAGGCCCGGCCAATGACCCAGCCGTCCGATGCGCCGACGGACTACCTGGTCAAAGTCGCGCGTCAAGCGGACTCCGCCGGGATCGCCGTCGCGCTGCTGCGGCGCGAAAGGGCCGTTGCCGATAGCGTTTTTCATCCTCATCTGGTTGCCATTCTGGATGGCAGCTTGCAGGCGGCCACGCCGTACCTGGTGCTGGCCAACGTGGGCGTTCCGCTGAGCCGCTGCGCCGGCGCCCCTTACAGCCTGCGGCTGGCGCTCTGGCGGACGCGGCAGGCCGCCGCTGCCCTGGCCGCGCTCCACGCGGCAGGCTGGATCCACGCCCGCCTCACTCCATCGGCACTCCTCGTCTCGGCGCGCGGACACGTGACGGTCCACGAACTCGGCTGGTCGCGCCGGATCGGCAGTGAGGAATGCCGCGGCGAACATTTGCTGGCTGCCGACCTCCAGTACATCGCGCCCGAGATGCTGTGCGACGCGACGGCGCTCACTGCGGAATGCGATGTCTACTGCCTGGGCCTGCTGCTGATCGAACTGCTCATTGGCCGGCCGGCGGTCGACCGGGATTTTGGTTGGCAGGCGGCGCTCGCGCATCTGCGGGGCGAGATGGCCGACGTGCGGGAGCTGCGGCCGGAAGTGCCGGCGTCGCTGGCCGGGCTTATTTATCGGATGACGTCTCGCGAGCCGCTGCGGCGGCCGAGCATGGAGCTGGTTCATCTCCAGCTTCTGCGGCTGGAGATTTCCCAGTTGGCACGCGGCCAGGCTTCGGTCGGCGTTGGCGGCGGAAAACCCATTCGATCGCCATCGTAATGACCACTGCGGCGACGGAGATCAGTGCCGCGGCGAGTGCGTGGTTGGAAAAGAGAACTGCCCGGAGCGCCGGATCGTTCCAGTTCTCAATAAACCACGCGGCCATGATCAGACTAATCGAAATACCCACGCCACCCCAGAATACGGCCTGGGCAATCATGCGGCGGCGGCCCAGCGGGTGGCACTCGCGCAAGTGCGGGCCAAAAAAATACCACAATACACTCACTTCCACGACCGCGACAAAGGCCGACAAAAACAGACCGATCGCGGTGCCGGAGTTCAGTTGATCCTTGAGCAGCGCAGCACCCAGTGCGAGCGCCCCCAGGCCGGCGAGCGGCGCAATGAGGATCAGGCCAACCACCAGCATCTGCGTCTCATCGGGAAGCACCGGGTATTGGCGGAGCTTGTCGGCCCTTGTAATAAGCATTGGCCGCAGCATCTCGCGATGGGCGTCCACCAGTGCCTCGGCCGCCTTCAGCTCGGCGTAAGGCACTTCGACCGTCCTTCGTCTGCCGCGTCCAATAACACGTGGGTGAAATCCCCGCCCGATGAGAAAATCCTCGCATTTCTCGACGTCGATCCGCGCATCGGAAGAAGTCACCGCCAGATAGGTGTCGGGGTCGAGGCCGCCTGCGAGTGGGCCGACTGGCGGCGGACGATCCTGGGCGTTGTGAACCGACTTGAGCACCGACTGAATCGCGCCGGCGGACTTGGGCGGCTTGCCTGCCCACGACGACGACTCGCACCCAGCCGCCATGCTTGCTGACGGCGATCGGTCCGTGTCCGCGTCGCCCGTGCGCCACTGCCCGCGCCCATAGCACGTCAGCAGGAAGCGATACAGCCGCACGCGGGCTAGATGGATCCAGCGGAACCGAGCCGTAGATTGAGCCAGTTCCTGGGCAGCCGCCAGGCGCTCCTGCCACTGAGTGACAAGCTCGTACCGATGGATCATGAGGCAGACCTCGACCTGCCTAGATTCTAGCAGGGCAACAACGTCGCGGCTGCGCGGAATTGACCGCACTTCGCATTCAGGTCACGCTGCCCGACGCTGCTGACGCATCAGCTTCTTCAGCCGCCGCCGTTCCGCTTTGGACAGCCGCTCGCCGCCTTCGCTGCCACCGTCCCCGTCGTCGGCATCGTCGTCCTCGTCATCCTGAGAGATCGACGCAGCGACGCGGCTGGCCAGCGGTCCAGGACGAACGCCGGCCGCGCCGGACGATGTCGCCGCACGCGACGTGGAACTGCCCGCTGCCGGCGATGTGCCAGTCCCCCTCGCCGCCACGTGGCTTTCCTCAGCCGACTCCTTTTCGTCGCGGCCAACGACACCTAGTTTGCGAGGCTTGCGTTTTGGTTTGTGACCCTGTGTCCGCAGCCGCAGCGGCAATTTCCCCTCGGCGTCGAGATGGACGTGGCGGGCGTACAGCATGAGACCCGCCAGAAGAGCGACATGCGCCAACATGACAAGTGTCGTCTCAAGCACCGTCGCCAGCAAAAATCCCGGCAGCGGAATCCAGCCAACGGAGGTCATGCCGGCCACCAGATACAGCACGGCCGACAGCGAGAACGTGGCGAATGAGCCGACGGCGTGCCACGTCTCGATGCCCAGACGAACCGCCAGCGCGCCAAACAGGAGCAGATACAGAGTCAACCAACCAAGGTCTGCCAGTGGGGCGGAGCCAGCAGCCAGGCCGATGAGCGCTCCGATCGCCTGGTGTATTCCCGTCGCCGCGTCAAGGCTGCCCCACATGAGCGCCGCCACGGTCCACAGCCAGACGCGATAGCGTCCCCGGTAATCGTCCACCCGATGACAACGAATGGAGAAGATGACGAGTCCGCCGCACGCGCCGGCGGCCAAGAGCAACGAGCTATACCACGACGCCAGATTGCCCCTGCCCGCCAGGTCAATGGCCGCCAGTTGGGCACGGCCGAGTGCGGCGCCGCTGGCGGCGCGAGCGGGCGCTGGAGTCGTTTGCCAATGGATGTAGAGGGTCTCAATGGCCGCCACTCCTGTGAGAAGCGCCAGGAGCAGCGCGACGATGACGAACGGGCGAGTGGGGACAAGGTCGCAAGTGCGGAGCTGGCGATCGGTCAGCGCCCCGTCGGGGTAGGCGCGCGAGGGGGTGCGCCGGACAGCAGACTCCGCCGCTGGTTCCCCTTCTGCGGGGACGGCGACTTCTTCCATCAGGACGCGTCGCCGCCGGTCGTCGAGCTGGCTGCGTCGAAAATCCATGGCGGAATGCGTCCGGTGCCCGGGAGAGGGATGCTAGCACCGGGACTGCGCGCGCTGGGACAGACGACAGGCCTTGCGATCTGTCTCTGCATTTCGCTCCGGCAGCGCGGTCCCTGCGCAACCAATGGAGACTTCGGCAGGCGCGACAGCAAAATCAACTTTGCCGCCGGGCAGGTTTGCAGCCTGCCTAGACGAAATAGCCGGTACGGACAACAAGCAATGACCAAATCCGACTGACCACTGGAGACATGCCCCTGTTGGTCATGGTGGTCTGGTTATCGTCCCTGAATGGGCTCCCGGGCCGGCCCTAACCTGACGGCTTATAACTGGCTCTTGAGCGCCTTGAGCGCCGCGTCGTAATTTGGCTCGCTGGCCACTTCCCGAACCGTCTCGGCATGTACGACCTTGCCGCTAGCGTCCAGCACAAATGTGCCGCGGGCCAAGAGCTTCAGCTCCTCGATCAGCATTCCCCAGTTCTTGCCGAAATTGCGGTCCTGGTAATCGCTGCCGACCCGCATGCACTTGATGCTCTCGGCGCCGCAAAAGCGGTTCATGGAAAACGGCAGGTCGAGGCTGATCGTTACGGCATTGATTTTGTCGCCCAGTGCGGCGACCTGTTCGTTGAACTTCTTGGTCTGGATCTGGCAGACGGGCGTGTCGAGCGAGGGGACGACGCTAATCAACGTTGGTTTCCCCTTGAGGTCGGCCAGCTTGATGGTCTTCAGCCCGCCGTCAAAATAATGGACCGTGAAATCGGGGGCCTGCTGCCCAACCTTGACCGCCTCGCCAGCGAGGGTCAGGGGAGCACCTTTGAACGTGACGGCATTGGGGCGCGACATGGAAACCTCCTGCATCGCGAGCGGAAATTGGACGGGATCGACCCGCCAATATCGCGCGGCTTGAGGCTCCGGGCAATAGGCCGCCCCGCGGGAACGGCGGCGCGAGAAATTCTGCCGCTAGAACGCGTTAACGCGCGTTGCAATCGCGTTATTTGGAGGTATGATGGCCCGGCGGAAGTCGTCTCTAGCCGAATTCTCGGCGCAAAACGATGGAGCGACATCATGGTGCTGGACGTAGTGCCGGGTTGGATGATGGATTTGGACCGGGGGCCGGACTGGCTTTTCGTGCGGCTGCTGCCGCCGCGTCACGGCGACACGCAGGAAGTCGGTCTGGCGGAGACCATCTGGCGGATGATGGAGCAGTCGTTCAATCGTCGGCTAGTGCTGGAAATGGAAGAGGTGTGGCTGCTAAGAAGCTGGATGGTGGGCGAATTGGTCAAGCTGCACAAACGGGTCGCTGCCACTGGCGGCACTCTGCGGCTGTGCGGTATGAACGACGGCAACCAGGAAGTGCTGCGGATCTCCCGCCTGGAAGATCGCTTTCCACAGTACCGCACCCGCGGCGACGCGGTCATGGGTTATCGGCCGGTCCAGCCGCGATAGGGCGGCGGATAGTTCGCTCGTGACACGACGCGCGGCCTGACGTCCCCGGTCATCACCGGCTGCATGCGGTGCAGCGGCTATTTCCTGCCGGATGTGGCGGCGTCCGCTTCGTCCTTTCCAACCCATTCCTTGTGGACCAGCAGTCCGTCCGAAATCGTCAGGATCATGCAGTCGTTGAGATGCAGAATCTCGTTGTCGCGGACATCGGGTCGCATATGACCGTATTTTCCGCCGCGTACCGGGTAGATCACATCACGAACTTCGGCGGCACTCATGCCGATCTCCAGCCGGTCAAACCGCGCCTTGTCGGTTTCGCCCCAGAGTGCATACGCGACCAGTGCCAGAATGGGAACGCCGAGCAGCAACCAAACCGGCTTGTCGAAATTCATGGGCCATCCTCCGGAGAACGTGTGCACTTCGCGCCAGTAGAATTACACAGGCAAATCTAGCTCTTTGCCGCCCAATGTTTTCCATTCACGTGGGGCGACGGACCGCCGTTTCGCGGGCTGAATGCGACCGACTAATCGACCCGTTCGGCTTCATCGCTACAGTCAGCAGCCTGTAAATGCAGACTTGCGGAGCGAGGGATGTGGTCGAGAGGGATTCGGACAAGGTGCTGAGACTGAGACTGGTCCGTCATGTCGTCCACGGCACCATTCCGGTGGCGGCATAGTCTTTGCACCGTCGCCCTGGTGGCGGAACTCCACCTCAAGAACTGAAAGGAGAACAGCTCATGGCGAAGTACGGTTCCACGGCGAAAAAGGAAGTGCAGAAGGCGATGCACAAGACCAAACGCGGCCAGCAGCACAGCGGCAAGGGGAAGAAAAAGGTCACCAGCCGCAAGCAGGCAATTGCGATCGGCCTGTCCAAGGCGCGGAAAATGGGAGGTAAAGTCCCCGCCAGGAAAAAATAGCCTCGCCCTGCTCCGTTTGTCGCCGGCAATTGCAAAATGATTTGCGCCGCATTTTAATGCTGCGGTGAGGTTGTATGGCGCAAACGGAACAGACTGATTCGCCGGTGTCCAATCCCCTGCGGCTTCACCTGCGCCGGCGGTTGCTGCTGGTGCTGCTTATCGGCGGACTCGTGGCGGGCGTGGGCATTTGGACGGCGGCGGCTGGCTACCGGTCCTGGATCGAAGGTCAGTTCGACCCTCGTCCGCCGAAGCGTACGCCCTTAAATGCCCCCTATATCCCGTCGCCGCAGGATGTGGTGGATAAAATGCTCGAGGCCGCCGACCTCGACGAGCACGATGTTGTCTTCGACCTGGGATGCGGCGATGGGCGGATCGTGATTACCGCTGCCAAGCGCTACGGCTGCCGGGGCGTCGGCTTCGAATACGATCCCAAGATTGCCGAACTGGCGCGAGCCAATGTCGAAAAAGCCGGCGTGGCCGACCTGGTGTCGATCGAGCAACGGGACATCTTCACGATCGAACCGGCGGAACTGAACCAGGCCAGCGCCATCACGCTTTACCTGCTGCCGTGGATGAACGAAAAACTGATGCCGCAACTGGAGCGTCTCGAGCCCGGAAAAGTCATCCTGTCACACGACTGGGACCTGCCGGGGATCGAACCCGACCGCATCGAGCGGCTCGATTCGCAGTTCGACAACTCTCGCGTGGAACACCGAATCTTTGCCTGGAAGACGCCGCTGAAGAGCAAATAAGGGACCTAGGTCCTCTTAAATCGCTTGTCCAGTTCCTCTCGTGAAAAGACCAGCGAAGTCGGCCGGCCGTGCGGGCAATGGTGCGTGTCGGCAAACAAGTGCCGCTGCTCTAAGAGCGCGGTAATCTCTTCCGCCGAGAGTCGGTCGCCGGCCTTGATCGCCGCCTTGCAGGCGATCATGTGCAGCAATTCATCGAGCAGATCGCGGCGCTCCAGTGCCTTGCTTCCCGAGAGCATCTCATCAACCAGCGACTTAAGCAGCTCTCCCGGGCTGATGTTGGCCAGCATGGCCGGGTAGCTGGAGACCAGAATCGTATCGCCGCCGAAGGACTCGATCTCGATCCCAAGTTCGGCAAGGGTCTCCTTGGCCTCCACGGCCGCAGCCACTTCCGCCGGCGGCAGCGAAACCGGCTCGGGAATTAGCAGCCGCTGCGTCTCCATCGTACCGCTGTCCATCCGGCCGCGAAGCTGCTCATACAACACTCGCTCGTGCAGCGCGTGCTGATCGATCACCACCATGCCCACTTCGTTCTCCGTGACCAGGTAGCGATTGTGCACCTGAAAGCCGACGTGCGAAATCGACGGCGGCGTCTGAATGGCCGCTGTCGGCGGCGGAACACCAGGCGGAGGCGCGTGCTGCACGCCGGCGGAAAGTGCGGCCGCGCCGGCCGCCGGTGGCCGCGGGCGGCTCGCGGCCGCCGCCTCACGGTCGATCCGATTCAGCCGCAGCATCTGGTCCGGCGGCGGATCGAACCGCAGCTCGAGCGCACCTTGTTCGTCTTCGACGGCGACGGTCGAGACTGGCTCGTCCGGCTTTGCCGCTGCGCCGCCAATGGCCCCTTTGGCCCACTCGACGAGCGCCTGGCGATGCTCCGCCGCCGCCTCCGGGTCGTGCGCCGCGCCAGGCTCATCGTCCGCTAGCGTTTTGACCCTTGCGGTCAGGTCCGTGCTGAGAAACTTCTTCCGCAGTGTTCCCAGCAGCAGCGAGTAGATCCGCCCACTGTCCTGAAACCGCACCTCCAGCTTCGTCGGATGAACGTTGACGTCCACCATGTCCGGCGGCAATTCGATTCGCAAAAAGGCGACAGGAAATCGCCCCGTCAGCAATAGTCCGCGGTAGGCCTCTCCCAAGGCATGCTGCAGCGACCGGTCGCGGATGTGCCGACTGTTGAGGAACAGGTACTGCATCCGGTTGTTGCCGCGACTGACCTGCGGATCGGCCGCAAATCCCCAGATACGGACCTCGCCATCGCGATTGTCGATTGGAATTAGCGACTGCGCCAGATCGCGGCCGAAGAACTCGCAAATCCGCTGCTGCCAGGATTCGACCGGCGGCAAATCAAACACGAGCCGCTCGTTGTGCCGCAGCGTGAAGTGGACCCCCGGATGCACCAGTGCAATCCGCGTGAAGGCTTCGCTGGCGTGGCCGACCTCCGTCTGCACGGCGCGCATGAACTTTCGCCGTACGGGCGTGTTGAAAAACAGATTGCGAATTTCCAGGATCGTGCCCACGGGAGTGCCGCAGGGACGTGCTTCGCTGCGGCGGCCACCGTCGACCTCGATCTCTGCGCCTTCGTCCCGGTCTGCCGTGCGGCTTCTGATTTTTAGCTGGCTGACCTCGGCAATCGACGCCAGCGCCTCGCCGCGAAAACCAAAGGTGCCTACGCGGAACAGATCGTCGGCATCAGCAATCTTGCTGGTGGCATGACTGGAAACGGCCAACATCAACTCGTCCGGGGCAATGCCGCAGCCGTCGTCCGCTACGCGAATCAAATCCATTCCGCCGGCGGTCAGCGCCACATCGATCCGTCGGGCGTCGGCATCGACGGCGTTTTCCAAAAGCTCCTTGACGACGCTGGCCGGCCGCTCGATCACCTCGCCAGCGGCAATCTTGTTCACAACACTTGGCGGCAACTGGCGAATCTGCGGCATGGTGCATCCTGCGGCAATTGGCGAGCGGGGGGGGCGTCAGCCCCCCGGTTAGCGAGCGGACCACCGGTGGGCTTACGCCCCCCGCTCGCCCGGCTGGCGCTCATCTTGTTGGTATTTTTCTAGCTTCCGATACAGAGTCCTGGCGCCGATATCGAGAATCCTCGCGGCCTCCTCGCGATTGCCGCTGGTCATTTTGAGCGTCTCCTCGATCGCCCAGCGCTCGATCTCGTCCATTGTGCGGCCCACGAGCTGAACCGGTGCGGAACCATCGGCAGCGGCAACCGGAGCGTCCTCAATGTCGGCCAGTTCCGGCGGCAGATCGTCCACGTCCAGTATGCCGTCGTTGTCGAGGACAACCATCGTCTCGATTGCGTTTTTGAGCTGCCGGACATTGCCGGGCCATTCGTAGCTGAAAAGTTTTCGCGTGACCGCTGGCGAAATGCCGCGAATCGTCTTGTGGTGCCGCCGAGTGAAGGTCTTGCGGAAGTGGTCGGTCAGCGGCACGATGTCATCGCGGCGCTCGCGCAGCGCCGGCAGATGGATGGTGACGACCTTTAAGCGGTAATACAGGTCGTTGCGGAATTTCCCCGCGGCAATGTGCTCCTCCAGGTTGCGATTGGTGGCCGAAACCACGCGGATGTTGACTTTGATCGGCTTGTTGTCGCCGACGCGGATCACCTGGTGATCTTCCAGCACGCGGAGCAGCTTGGCCTGGGTCGGCAGCGGCATATCGCCGATCTCGTCCAGAAACAACGTGCCGCCATTGGCGTACTCAAAGGCCCCCATGCGGTCCTGGAGGGCGTCGGTATAGGCGCCCTTCACATGCCCGAACAACTCGCTCTCGACCAGGTTCTCGGCCACCGCGGCACAATTCAGCGGCACCAAGCGCTTTCCTTTGCGGGGACTGTTCTGATGGATCGCCTGGGCGACCAGCTCCTTACCTGTGCCGTTCTCGCCAGTGATCAGCACCCCGGCGTCGGTGGGAGCGATGCGTTTGAGCCGCTCGATGACCGCCTTCATCTTGTCGCTGGCAAAGACAATCCCCTCGAAACCGAACTTTTCATCTAGCCGTTGGTTGAGCTCGAGGTTCCGCTGGCGGAGTTTGACGGCGTCCGCCGCTTTTTCGACGACAGCCCGCAGGCGGTTGGGGGAGATCGGTTTTTCCAGGAAATTGAAGGCCCCTTGCTGCATCGCCTCGACGGCCTTGGGGACCGACGCGTGACCGGTGACCAGGATCACCTCGCTGTCGGGGAGCGCCTGCCGGGCGCGATTGAGAATCTCCATGCCGTCCACGTCGTTCATCACCAGGTCGCTGACGACGATCTCGAACGTATCCTGCTCGATGCGCCGGGCTCCCTCCGGGCCGCTGGTGGACACGACGCAATGGTAACCCACCTTGGCGAGGGTTTCTTCCATCGCCCGAGCCAGGGCTTCGTCGTTGTCGATGATCAGCACGCGAAACGGCGGCGCGGCCGCCTGCGTAGTGTCGTCGCTTGGTTCTTCCGGCATCCCGGCGATATTAGCGAAATGTGGACATCGGAGCGAGGGGTTGGAGAGCGGTATAGGGAGTGCGAGTGTGGGGGTATATGAGTTCGCGTGCGACCTCACACCCTCACACTCCCGCACCCACACACCAGCTTGTTGTCTAAAATGTCTCCGTTCTTCACACCGCTCTGGAAGCCACCCAAATGGCCCACCTCCGTCACCTCGCCCTCCGTTGCCGCGACATGGAACTCTCGCGGAAATTCTACGAAACGGCCATTGGCTGGAAGTTCGTCGATTACCGGCCCGGCCGCCAGGGATTGGACCTGACCGACGGCGTCAACAATATCACGCTGCTACAGCACCCGGCCGACATGACGCGCCCGGCCCTGGAAGAAGGGAACGAGTACATCCACTTCGGCGTGATCGTGGACGACCTGGAAGCCTGTTGGCGAAGATGCCTGGCTTGGGGTGCAGAAATCTCCAAGGGGGACGTAAAGGATCGTACCACGGCCGATCCGAATCAGCCGCCGCGGCGATCGTTCAAAGTCCTCGATCCCGATGGCAACGTGATCGATGTGACTGCAAACCAGCAAGAATGGCGCGGCGTGACAGTGTAAGTTCAGCGGCTCTCCATCTCATTCACTGGTCTCGGGCTGCCTATTCCCGATTTTCCTGTTTTTTCAGAATATCTGAACATCTTATCACATAAGGGCTTGCGCCGCTCGCGCGCCCGCCGGACGCCGTCGCAGTGACCAAACGTGTCATTGCGCCCGCGTCTTAGTCTCGGGGAATTGCCGGTCGAGTCCCCAGTTCCTCGCCCTGCCCGCAATTTGCAATGACCATTTTGCAATTGGCAATTTGCAATCGGGACCATTGCTGGGCCGT
>Ga0075428_100004166_pt1 | contig 15919 bp, 15 predicted proteins | sample RhiMetdeltSRZDD2_FD_75291 | JGI IMG/M metagenome (GOLD analysis project Ga0075428, IMG submission 75291) | Populus rhizosphere microbial communities from Tennessee, USA - Rhizosphere MetaG P. deltoides SRZDD2 | ecosystem: Host-associated > Plants > Roots > Rhizosphere > Soil | place: USA... | reverse complement strand
ACGTCTTTCCACGCGTCGTTGTCGAAATCCATGAAGCACGCGCCCCACCCCAGGAATGGCATCGTGACCTCACCATGACCAGCCTGGAAAGTTACATCGGTGAAATTATCGTCGCCGTCGTTGTGATAGAGAGTATTTGTATCGTCTGAGAAATTGGTGATGTAAAAGTCAACGCGCCCGTCATTATCGTAGTCGCCCACTGCCAACCCCATCCCCGCTTGCTCGCGGCCGCTCTCGTTCAACGCCACTCCCGATGTATAGCCGACCTCTTCAAACGTACCGTCACCCTTGTTGAGATAAAGCTGTTTTGGCGTCGAGTCATTTACGACGATTAAATCAATCAAACGATCATCGTTGGCGTGTACAAAGGCTGAGCTGAACCCATAGTACTTCTCGGGATCACTGACTCCTGCCTTTACGCTGACGTCTTCAAAAGTACCGTCCGGGCGTTGATGAAAAAGGGTGTCGCTTTCGCCGGTCAGACCTCTGGGTCCGCACATAACCGGGACGCCGCGAAACTCACAAAAGTTCCGACCCACGCCGCCAGGAGTGCCGGCCTCTGCCGGATTGGGCGGACGATTATTGATGTCGAAAAACATGTAGCCGGGGACGAAAATATCAAGCCGTCCATCGCCATCGTAATCACCGAAGCTTGCTCCCGTGCTCCAGCCTTTCCGCGCACAGCCAAGTTTCGGCGCGACATCGATGAACGTACCGTCGCCTTTGTTGCGATAGAGCCGGGATATGCCGAAGTTGCTCACGTAGATGTCGGAGCGCCCGTCGTTGTCATAGTCGCCAACGGTAACTCCCATGCCCCACCGCTCGTTTGCTACGCCCGCTTTTTCAGTAACGTCTTCGAACTGCCAATTGCCCAGGTTGCGATAAAGCGCTGCGCGAGGCGGCTTCTCCCTGCCTTTCAGCGCGGCAATTGTCGAGCCGTTGAGAAGATAGACATCCGGGCGGCCATCACCGTCATAGTCAAAGATCGCAACTCCAGCCGACGCAGTCTCGACTATGTAATTCTTTTCGGCGCTTCCGGAGCGATTCCTGAACCTTGCGAGTGCGGTCCGCGCGGTCAGGTCTTCGAAGATCACAGGTGCATTTGGTTCCGTGACTCCGGCTGTTCGCGTCGAAGCGTAGCTACGGGCCTCTCCGGTTGAAACGCCGCCCATACCGGTCTTCGGCTCTTGTTTTTTTTGCGCGAACGTATGAGTAAGGAAACCTGCCGGCGCAATCAAAACAGGGATAAGCAGTAGCATCGAAAGAAACCGATGTAACCGTATGTGCGTGTGTTTGGGTTGGACCATCAATAGAATCTCTGCGGAAAGAATCGCGGCGGCCAGACTTGATCAATCAGATTAAGCGAGCCCGCAGGGCGCGTCAACGTTTTGTGCTTCGCTTTGAACCGCATCATTACAAATTCGCGGTGCACGCAAGCATTCATCGATTTCTACACACCTGGGAGCAGGAGTTGTCCAGTCTGGTAGTGGCCTAATCTTGTGTTGATGACTTGTAATGAATCACCTTGACCTGCTCTAGTGTCACAAGTCCGTCTATGATCATTGCGTCCAGTTCCAGCAGGAAATGTTCAACCCTTTCCAAACTGTCAACAATCTCAATAAGCATTGGTAGGTCTTCGGAGAGTCGAAGAATCTTTGAAGTATGCAGGATGCTGTTTTTTCCAAAACCCATTACGCCTCGCGATACCGTAGCTCCAGCCAGACCAGATTCGCGGGCCTTCAAAACGATTGCTTCATATAGTGGCCGATGTCCGTGTTTGTCGCTTTCACCAACCAAGATTCTAAGCAGGTAGCCGTCCTCTCGTATGTTCATACCTTAACCTCCGATGATTCGCGCCAGACTATAGCCTCCCCAGATTAAGAATAGTCCGAGAATATTTGAAGCGGCGATGTTCAAGAGCGCGAGAAACACCTCACCGTCCCGTAGCAGGGTAAAGGTTTGTAATGCGTAAGAGGAAAAGGTAGTAAATCCACCTAGCAGCCCGATAAACACAACTGTTCTGGACGTAGGACTTGTCAGCAAGCGGTCATACAGGAAGTAGAATATGAATCCGGCCAGGAAACAGCCGAGAGCGTTTACGATTAAAGTTCCGAGCGGAAACGTTTCACCATAGCGTCTAGCAATCAGCCCTGAAAGCCAGTACCGTAGCAAAGTTCCGACGAATCCACCCAGACCGACGAGGAGTATCCGTATCATCGCCGCGGCGAATTCTAGCACGCTGTTATCAGTTCCTCGAAGTTCCAGCGGTGATCTGTAATTCCCCTTCCATTGCTGGTGTGGCTCTTATCGGGATCGCCGCATATTGGAGTCTTACTACCTTCGGCCTTCCAGCAGTGACAGCGGCACACCTCTCCGCTATCATAGCCAGGTTCCAATGCACATTTCGAAGTTGCGAAGACTCGAACCTATACGAGTGACGGATCTACTATGACATTAATTGAACGAGTCAATGGTCGGGAGATTCTGGATTCTCGGGGCAACCCTACGATCGAGGCTGAGGTGACTCTTGCAAGCGGGATTATCGGACGCGCCGCTGTTCCGTCGGGCGCTTCAACCGGTGAAAACGAAGCGCTCGAGTTGCGAGACGGGGATAAGAAGCGTTATCTGGGGAAGGGCGTCCTCAAGGCGGTAGCGAATGTGAACGGTCCGATATCTAAAGCGGTCATCGGGCGTGATGCGCTGGTTCAAGCTGATATCGATCTGGCAATGCTCGCGGCCGACGCCACGCCAAACAAACGCAAGCTCGGAGCCAATGCGATACTTGCCGTTTCGCTGGCCACTGCGCGCGCGGCGGCGGACGCCCTCGGTCTTCCGCTGTATGCGTATCTGGGAGGTGTTGGCGCGCGCACGCTGCCTGTTCCGATGATGAACGTATTGAACGGAGGAGCGCACGCGGACAACAACGTCGACTTTCAGGAGTTTATGATCGTGCCCGGAGGCTTTTCTTCGTTTGCCGAAGCGTTGCGAGCGGGTGCCGAGGTCTTCCACTCGTTGAAAGCGGTCCTCAAGAAGCAAGGACATTCAACCTCAGTGGGTGACGAGGGCGGGTTCGCCCCGAATCTGAAATCGAATGACCACGCAATCGAGGCGATACTTGAAGCGATCCATCAAGCAGGTTATAAGTCGGGCGAGCAAATAGCCCTGGCGTTAGATCCGGCGTCGAGCGAGTTCTATGAAAAGGGCGCCTATGTATTCAAAAAGTCGACCGGAGCCCGAATGAGCTCAGATGATATGGTGAATCTGTACACCAGCTGGGTGCGCCAGTATCCGATCATTTCTATTGAAGACGGGTTGGCTGAGAGTGACTGGGCGGGCTGGGCTGCGCTCACGCAACAACTGGGTGGGCGTGTTCAGTTGGTAGGTGACGACTTGTTCGTTACCAACACACAGTATCTCGCCCGGGGAATACATGAAAAGGTTGCAAATTCGATTCTAATAAAGGTTAATCAGATCGGCTCGCTTACTGAAACGCTGGATACGATCGAGATGGCCAAGAGTCACGGATACACGTGTGTGATCTCGCACCGGTCAGGCGAAACCGAAGACACGTTTATCGCCGACCTTGCTGTTGCCACGAACTCGGGTCAGATAAAGACGGGGTCCGCGAGCCGCACCGACCGCGTCGCAAAATACAACCAGTTGCTTCGCATCGAAGAAGAGCTGGGCAACGCCGCGCGATATCTTGGTTTTGACGCGTTCGCCGGCTCGCGCATCGGAGAGGCTGCCGCGAAGCAAGCGTCCAAGACGGCCTCGAAGAAGTGAACGTCGCATGTACGACTTGACGGCACTCGGTTGGAGCGAGTTCTTTGAGCAGGCGTTTCAGCCTTATCGTGAGCGAGGTCACTCTGCCGGACGAGTCGTGCTTGAAGAGAGAGGCGCCTATCGGTTGTATGCGGAACTTGGCGAACTGAATGCGCGAGTTCGCGGCAAGCTGAGATTTGATAGCGAGAGTTCAGCCGACTTCCCCGCGGTGGGAGATTGGGTATCGTTTGCCATCCGCGAGCGTGACGGTCTGGCTCAGATTCACGCAGTCTTGCCGCGTCGCAGCAAGTTCTCACGCAAGACCGCGGGCGCGAACAGCGAAGAACAAGTTGTCGCCTCAAACGTCGATACCGTTTTTCTGGTTCAAGGTCTGGACCACGACTTCAATCTTCGGCGGCTGGAGCGATATCTTGTTGCAGCCTTTGAAAGTAATGCGGCCCCGGTTGTCATACTCAGCAAAGCTGATCTGACCGAAGATGTTGCGGAGAAAGTGTCGGCTGCCGAGTCGGTCGCGCCCGGCACTCCGGTTCACGCAATCAGCTCGGTTTCCGGTGCGGGGCTCGAGGCGCTGGATCAGTACATTCAGCCGGGCGTCACCGTTGCTTTTTTGGGCTCATCGGGCGCCGGGAAATCGACGTTGATTAATAGAATCGTCGGCGAAGAATTGCAGAAGACGGCGGAAGTACGCGAGCACGATAGCCGCGGACGCCACACAACCACTCACCGGGAGCTGCTAGTATTAAAGACGGGTGGTTTGTTGATCGATACCCCCGGAATGCGGGAGCTTCAGTTGTGGGATGCCGGCGGCTCGTTAGGCGAAGCGTTCTCGGACGTGGAATCAATTGCGGCATCGTGCCATTTCACCAACTGCGGGCATCAGAACGAACCGGGATGTGCGGTAAAAGAGGCGTTGGCCGATGGGTCGCTCGACGCCGGCCGCTATGAGAGTTATGTGAAGCTCGAGCGCGAGCTCGAGTATTTGGATTCGCGGATGGACGAGCGTTTGAACCTAAAACGCAAGAATCGCGAAAAGAAAGTTCATAGGGCCTATCGGATGATCAAGAACCGCCGAACGTAGAGAGCCAGGCGGCTATCGGCCTAAGCGGCTTTTGTGGGACTGTAACAGTGCAAACTCAAACACAAACTCGTCAAGACCTTGCCGCTCAAACGGCCAAGCCGCGAGTGCTCGACATCGGCTGCGGTATCAACAAAGTCGCCGGGGCTATCGGGATGGATGTTAACCCTCGAACGGCGGCGGATGTAATCCACGATCTTGACGATCTCCCGTATCCGTTCGCTGATGACGAATTCGACGAAGTTATCGGCCGTCACGTAATCGAGCATGTGGCCGACCCAATGGGGGTGATGTGTGAGCTTCATCGCATCACGAGGGGCGGGGGTGTGATTAGAATCGTGGTGCCCCACTGGACCAATCCCGACTTCGCTACCGACCTGACTCACCGAAATCATCTGAACAGCTATTCGTTTCGAAACCTGACCGATGAGCGCGCAGTCTTTCCATTCTATAGCGATGTTCGTTTCCGCCAACGCCGGGCGCGAGTAACATTGCTGAATCTCTGGAGACTGACCGGCCTTGAGTTCCTGATCAACCTCGATCATCGCTTCAACTCGATGCGATTCATACGCAAGTTCTGGGAGACCTACTTGAATGCAATCGCTCGCGGGAAGGAAATCCACTTCGAGCTTGAAGTCGTCAAGGCGCGCTGATCGATTGAGAATCTGATCACCCAAGCTTCCACGGCGACCGGTACTCCCGCATCACGTATTGCTGCGCTTCGGTGTCTCCGATCACTCTTTCCTTATCAACGTCCCACTTGATCTGCCGGCCAAGCCTGAACGCGATGTTCCCAAGGTGGCAGGCGATCATCGAGTTGTGGCCAATCTCGACATCCGAGTTGGGCCGCTTGCGGGACTGAACGCAATCGATAAAGTTCTTCACGTGCTGAAAGTGATAGTCCTGATTGCCGGCGCCCTGTCGCGGAACGCCCGCCGTCTTGTAGGCGCGCTTTCGGTCCTTGCGCTCGGTTTCGGGATAGACCTCCCAGCCGCCGCGATCTACCACCAGCACACCATCGTTTCCGTGAAAGGCCACTCCGTGATCCCGCGCTTCGGGACCGCGTCCAATTGCGGTGGCGTGTTCCCATATCATGCTGAAGTTCGGAAAGCTCCATAGCACTTGTTGAGTGTCGGGTGTTTCTTCGGCGTCGTCGGGATAGCCGTACTTGCCTCCGACGGACATAGCAGAAGTAGGAGCTTTGATGTCCATACCCCAGTTGGCTATGTCTATCATGTGAGCGCCCCAATCGGTCATCAATCCACCGGAATAATCCCAATACCAGCGAAAGTTGAAGTGAAACCTGTTCTTATTGAACGGTCGTTTGCGGGCGGGCCCGAGCCATAAGTCGTAATCAACATTCGCCGGCGGATCGCTGTCGGGCACCACCGGAATGTTCCCCATCCATTCCTGATAGGCCCAGCAACGCACCAATCGAATCTTTCCAAGCTTGCCGCTTTTGACGTAGTTGACCGCGTCTGCATAGTGTGTCGCGCTGCGCTGTTGAGTTCCCATCTGAACCACGCGGTCGTGCTTGCGCGCGGCGTCAACCATGACGCGGCCTTCGCCGATGCTGATCGATAGGGGCTTTTCAACATAGACGTCTTTACCCGCCTGACAGGCCAGCACCGTATTCAGCGCGTGCCAGTGGTCGGGCGTGCCGATGATGACTGCGTCGACGTCCTTCTGATCGAGGATCTTTCTGAAGTCGCGGGTGACCACCGCTGGAGTCTGGCTGTACTGCTCATTCACGCCCTTTGCCGTCTTCGCGGTTTGCTCGTCATCGACGTCACAGAGACCAACACACTCGACGTTCTTTATTCTGAGCATCGCCCGCAGGTCGCCCGATCCCTGCCCTCCGCAGCCGATGAGAGCGACCCGAATTCGGTCGTTGGCTCCGAGGATCCTGGCGTTTGGCGCCGCGATACTAGATGTGGGATTCAATACTGAGAGGCCGGCGGCGGCGCTTCCTGCGGCGATTGATTCCTTGAGAAACTTGCGGCGGCTCTTCGATTTCATAGTGCCTCCTCAAAGCGTACACATCGAGATAAACTGGCATTCAAACTTGCTGATTGATGGGCAGGTACTCTAGCGCCGCCAAGTCATAGTTACAAGGGGCCAGTGGGTTGCGGAACTCACGGAAGTCGCTTTCGACTATCCAGGCAGGGTAGTCGACCTAACGGAATTCTATTGCAAGGGGAAAACAAAAGCGGCGACGTCATTTTTTGCGTTTGAGATAGAAAGTTGGGTCAGCACTCGATCCCGCCACTGCGACCAACTCCCAGCCCTTTGCACCAAGCTTGTCCAGGTTTCTTTCCAGCGGAAAGGATTCGCGGCCGAATGCGCCTGGTTCCTTCCGCATAGTGCCGCTGTCGGAGGGCGTGAGGTTAACGTTGCCACCGGACACGACCAGATACTCCCATCCGTCCCCCGTTCCGGTCTGCGGTTCTTCCGCGCCCGAACGATTCTGAAGCGACCGCGCCGCGGCGCCGGTTATGGCAACGGCGATTACCACTGATATTGCGGAGATCCAGATGCTTCGATTCATATATCTCTCCTTCCATAAGAGCCTCCAACACGAGCACTTGGATTCGTGAGCAGGCACTCAGCCATCATTGCAGTCCAAAAACAAAGAGAGCGTGACCCGCGGCAATCGCGACATGCTGCTTGCCGTCGATCAAGAAGCTGATCGGGTTTGCAACGATTTGGCCGCCGGTCTGAAAGTCCCACAATGCTTTGCCACTCAACGCATCCAGTGCGTAGAAGTTCCCTTCATCCGAGCCGCCAAACACCACTCCTCCGGCAGTCGATAGTACTCCCGCCCACGGCGGCGATTTGAGCGTGAACTCCCACTTCATCTTTCCAGTACCGGCTTCCAGTGCTCGGATCGCTCCGCTCGCTTTATCACCCTGCAGTGCTCGCTCGCCGCCACCCGCAAAGAAGGTCCCAGGCTTGTACTCGGCTTCACCCTTGTAGTAGTAAGCACCCATATCGCGAACCGGGACATAGAACAGTTTGGTCGCGGGGCTGTAAGAAGGGCTGAACCAGTTAGTCGCGCCTTGCAGGCTTGGCCAAACCAGATTGCCTTCGACGGTCGGCTCGGTGTTGGGAAGAACGATCGGTCGTCCGCGCGAATCGAGACCCTTCGCCCACGTCTGTTTTGCGTAGGGTGTTCCAAGGATAAATTCTCCCGTAGCGCGGTCCAGCAGATAGTAAAACGCGTTGCGGTTGGCCATCGCCACCAGCTTGCGAGATCGCCCTCCGATGTTGGCGTCCAGCAGTACCGGGATCTCTGTGGCATCCCAGTCGTGCACATCGTGCGGGGTGAATTGAAAATACCATTTGAGTTTTCCGGTAGCTGCATCCACCGCAAGAAGCGAACACGAATAGAGGTTGTCTCCCGGACGAACGTCCCCATTCCAATCCGGACCCGGATTTCCTGTGCCCCAGTAAATCAGGTTTAACTCGGGATCGTATGAACCGGTTACCCAGGTCGGGGCGCCTCCGGTCCTCCAACTGTTTCCCGACCAGCTTTCGTGACCATGCTCGCCGGGACCAGGGATCGTCCACAATCGCCACGCAAGCTTGCCGGTCTTCGCATCGTAGGCGTCAAGAAACCCGCGAATGCCGGCTTCGCCGCCGCTGATGCCGACGATAATCTTTCCTCCAATCGCCAGCGGAGCAGCGGTAATTGAATGACCGGTATTATTGTCGGCCACGTTGGTTTCCCAACGAAGCGCTCCCGTTTTCGCATCGAGCGCGACGAGATAGCAATCGAGCGTCCCGACGTATAGAGTGCCGTCAAGCACTGCTACGCCACGATTTGTCGGACCGAACCCGATCGTCTTGAGGGTGCGAGGCATCGTCCGCTGCCACGACCACAACCGCCGGCCGGTACGCAGATCGAGCGCGGCGACCTTTGTAGGCGGTTCGGTTACGTACATTACTCCGTCGACAACGATTGGCGAGGTTTCGAAACGAGTGCGCGCGTCGATTTGATAGACCCACGCGGGCTTTAATCGCGACACATTCTGCGGTGTGATTTCCGTGAGCGGAGAAAAGCGATGGGCCTGATAGTTACCGGAGTACGTCAGCCAGCTTCCGGGCTCCGCTGCGGCATTGACGATCCTCTCATATGGAACCTGCGCAGCTATTATGGTTGGAATCGAGAGACAGCAGGCTGCTGTTAACAAGCGGATCCAATTCATTTTTCACCTCGCAAGCTGGCAAGATAAGCGACCAGATCGTCGATTTCCGCTGCGATAAGAGTGTCTCGGTAACCCGGCATAACGGATCTGCCGGATTCTCGTTTAAGCTCCGTCAGATCGTGTTTGCGGAACGAGTGATAAACGTTGTTGGAATCGCGAATCTGGATGGTGAATGAATCTTCATTCGAGCGGACGCCTCGCACTTGCCGGCCATCCCGGGTTGCGATGCTCACGATCAGGAATCCTTCGGGCACGGCTGCGCCGGGATCGGTTAAGGCTTCGCGGAGGTAAGCGGCGCTTCGCCGGGCGCCGATGTCAGTAAGATCGGGACCGGTGATTCCGCCTCGCCCGCCAACGATGTGACAGGCGCTGCACCCGCCCTTCGCTTCATACAACTCCTTGCCTTTGATCGAGTCGCCGGGAAGCTTGACGACTTCCGTGCTTCCGAGCGATCTGACGTAGTCGGCGACGAGCCCGATCTCGCGATCGGTCATCTGCCAGGCGCCGGGCATCTCGGTCCCGTCAATCCCGTTCTGGATGATTCCAAACAGCGCCCGATGATCGGCGGCGCGTCGAAGCTTTGGAGTATTCAGCGCCGGTCCTCTGCCGCCAGTCGCTCCGATTCCGTGACACAGCGCGCAGTGTGCCACGAACAACTTTTCGCCGGGAGCGAGTTCGTTGGTGATCCCGGTCGACGCCGGGCGCTGAAATCCGTAACCCAGGAATACTGCAGCGAGGAGTATGGTTAGAGTCTTAAAGGTCGATGGCACGGCGTCCCCCTTAAGTCACCGAAACAAACTGCCCTTGATGCTGCTTAGCGGACGCACTTTATCATCATCGAGACGCCGCGTATATCTGCCGCGCGGACAAGATTGATTTTGAGGCTGACCCTCGAATCTCCCAGCTACTCGTATTTCGCTTCTTGTCGCCGTCTCAACGTGGGAAGCCATCGCGGCACCGCATCGCAGTACCTGACATATGCTGGACCAAATTTTCGCGTGAGCGCAGGCTCTTCGTAGAAAAACACAAATGCATTGAACAACAGAAAACCAATCCCGGCGTAGATGAACAATCTAGCCGCCTCGAACCAGAACGCCTGACCCAACACCAGGCTCAGAACGCCGACATACATCGGGTTCCGGATGTGTTTGTAAAGACCCCTGACGACGAGTTCCTTCGGCGGATCGATAGGAGCCGGCGTGCCCTTCCCGGCAAACGCAAAGTCCCATGCGCACCAAAGATAGATCAACGCGCCTGCCGCAAAGAACACCAGGCCAAAATATCGCAAGCCGCCGAGCGGTATTGTGCCCCTCGCCGCAGACGAGGCTGCGAGACGATAGGGGATCACAACGGCGAGCGTGCCAGGAACAAGAATAGTGAAGATCAGCGTCTTTAGAGCGTTCATACCGCGTACTCCATTTTCCTGCTACTAACAGTTTGCCTGGTGAAGGTTTCGAAGGAGACGTGATTCGCTAGATTAACTAGCCTAACGAATCACGTCTCGACTTACTTAATTTCAATTTCATCCTTTGTTCCTGTGAGCACTTGTTGTCTGAAAGCCGCGGCCCCGAGCAAACCGCCCATTCCCATCGATTCGACTGCCGAGCTCGGCACAAGCATCAACGCGCCTTTCTCTTTCAAACCCTCGTAAAGCATGTTCATTGCGCGCAGATGAAGCGCAGTCGGGTTCTCCATATAGGACTCAGCGGCCTTTGCGAACAGATGGGCGATCTCGACTTCAGCCTGTCCCAGAATGATGCGCGCCTGTTTCTCACGAGAGGCCTGCGCTTCGCGGGACATCGCGTCCTGCAGCGCATCGGGGATCACAACGTCGCGCATTTCGACCGATTGAACACTGACGCCCCAGGGATTCGACCGCTCGTCAATCAACTTCTGGAGCTCTTCTTCGATCCGCTCGCGACCTCGAAGCAGTTCGGTCAGGGCTGTTCGCCCGATGATGTCACGGAGCGCGGTCTGAGCCGCCCAACTCACGGCTTGCTGGTAGTCCTGCACTTCGAGCGCGGCTTTTTCCGGATCATAAACCATCCAGAACAGCACCGCATCGACGTTTACCGGAACCGTGTCTGAAGTTAACGTCTGCTCCGCCACGAAGTTGGTGGTGATGATGCGTTGATCGATCCACGAAGATACCGTGTCGATCAAAGGCATTATCCAGAACAGCCCTGGCCCTCTTATTCCGATGTAGCGCCCGAGCCTGAGCACAACGGCTTTCTCCCATTGCTTGGCGACCTTTGGCGCTTGCGCCAGGAGTAGACCCAGGAGCAGGCCGGCGATCACTCCTGCTGGATGCAGGAACATCACCGTTGGGATGATCCCAATGACTAGCGGGATCAAAAACAACGCCGCCGCTACGATGTTCAGTCGCGGCGCGTTTTGCGCCTGCAGTGCTGATTTGGTTTGAGTCAGTTGAGTTTCCTTCGTGGTGAGTCCCATAATTCATTTCTCCTTTGGAGCCTGCGTCATTTTGTGTTTTTGAGCCGTTCCCTCAGATGATCGGCGGCTTTTCTGGCCGAGAAGCCCAAGTGCGCCGCTTTTTCAAGAAAATGGTCTTCAAGTTCGCGCATCTCGCGCTCTCGATCCGTGTCGCGGGTCGCTTCAAACTGCCGGGCCTTTACAAATGTGCCCACGCCTCGCCGGGTTTCCACAATTCCGGCTCGTTCGAGCTCCAGATAGACCTTGCCGACCGTGTTGGCGTTGATCCTCAGATCGACGGCAAGCTGCCGGACTGTAGGCAACTGATCGCCCACGGCAATCTTGCCGGTGGCGATAGCAAACCGAATCGCGCGCTCGAGCTGATGATAGAGCGGCGTCGGGTGCGACGCGTCGATGTTAAGCGCCAGACTCATTGTCCTATTGTACTACGTCAATAGTACAATTCAAGTTTCAGAAGTCAAGACCATGAAAGTCCACCGCTTGGGAGAATCGCAAATCGCAGGCCTGGCACACCACGGAAGTCTGGAGAGAATCGCAAATCGCAGGCCTGGCACCAACAGAGCGCGGGGCGTAGAAGTCAACGGCGCCGTTAGCGGGGCTCCGTGACGATTTCGCCGGCCGGCTGGTAGAATTCGTATGTACCGAATAAATAACAGGATGCGATGAGACCAAACGGAATCAGGAGGAAACATTTATGCAAATCAAGAATGGGCTGCTTGCCGGAATCGCCACGGTGTCCCTCGTTGTCGGCGGGGCTTTCGCTCAACCCACGCAGCACGAACACGGTCATGATGCAGCCAAACCTGGCGCGAAGGCGGATACCGCCAAGCAGCAGATGACCGCAAAGGAACTCAAGGCGCGGCTCGACAACGGTGAAAAAGTGATAATAATCGATGCGCGGCACGATTTAGCTGGCCAGATAATCAAAGGCGCGATTCACGTGCCGATCGAGAAACTCGACGACTGGACCAAGGATGCGGATAAGAACGTGGTAATCGTCACTTATTGTACGTGTCCGCACGATGAGGCGGCCGACGCCGAGGTGCTCAAGCTGTTGCAGATGGGCTTCAAGAAAGCTTACGCTCTCGCAGGCGGTCTAGATGCCGCACGCGCTGCGGGAATCGAAGTGGTGAGCCCGAGCGACAAATAGATTAGAAGCTGCAATCCAATTCAGGAGGAAAGCATGAAAACCAAGGTTGTATCAGCGTTGGTGGTAACGGTCATAGTGGCGGCGGTTCTTGCGATCGCCCTTTCGAGCCGCGCGAGCGGCAATCCCGATAGCGGCGAAAAAATGAGCTCGATCTACGATTTCACCCTCAAAGATATTGACCGCAAGGAAGTCAACCTTGGCCAATATCGCGGAAAGGTTGTCTTGGTGGTCAACGTCGCCAGCAGATGCGGCTACACACCTCAGTACGAAGGACTACAGAAGGTTTATATGAAGTACAAGGATCGAGGGTTTGTGATTCTCGGATTCCCGGCAAACAACTTCATGGGCCAGGAACCGGGCACCGACGAAGAGATCAAGACCTTCTGTTCCACAAAGTACAACGTCACCTTCCCGATCTTCTCCAAGATATCTGTGAAGGGTGACGACATCCACCCGCTGTACAAGTTTCTGACGAGCAAGGAAACCAACCCGGATTTTGGCGGCGACATCAAGTGGAACTTCAGCAAGTTCCTGTTGGATAAGAGCGGCAAGATTGTCGCGCGGTTCGAGCCAAAGGTAACGCCTGAAAGCGATCCGATGATTCAGGCCATCGAGAACGCGCTGCAATAAGCAGAGAGAATCAGAGAGATACAGAAGGGGGCCTCGTGCCCCCTTTTTGTTAGAGATGGGTATGCGGTAAAACCTGACGCGCACTCACGGAACTTGTACGCTTTAAGCGCGCGCCTGTAATCTGTAGCTTCTTTTTGATGGAGTCGATTCTCACTTGGTGAACCTCAAGAACACGCCTGTTGTCCTGATCGTGCTGGATGGGTTTGGCCATTCGGATCAGCGCGAAGGCAATGCGATCGCCCTTGCTCGAACGCCTCACTTCGATGAGTGGTACCGGACGTGTCCGAACACCCTGATTGAAGCTTCCGGTCAGTACGTCGGTCTGCGGGCCGGTCAGATGGGCAACAGCGAGGTCGGTCATCTAAACATTGGCGCGGGACGCATTGTGCGTATGGACACCTCGCGCATCGATTACGCTATCGAGACCGGCGAGTTTTTCAAGAACGAAGCTCTCCTTAAGGCTATGGATCACGCCCGAAACCGTGACTCTTCGCTTCACCTCATCGGATTGGTCTCGCACGGCGGTGTTCACTCATCGCAAGAGCATTTGTACGCGCTGCTTCGAATGGCCCGAGAGCAAAACGTTCATCGAGTCTTTGTTCACGCGTTCCTGGATGGCCGGGACACAGCGCCGGATTCGGGAGCGGATTACGTCGGTGAGTTGATCGACAAAATGCGTGAATACGGAGTCGGGAGAATCGCGACGATTGTCGGGCGCTACTATGCGATGGATCGAGACAAACGATGGGAGCGGACCGAGAAAGCATACCGGCTTCTGCGCTACGGCGAAGGCACCCCTGGACGCGATCCGGTTGCGGCGATACGTGAATCATACGGCTACGGGGTCACCGACGAATTCGTAAAACCGATAGTGATTGTCGATAACAATGACACGCCCATCGCCACGATCAATGATGGCGACAGTGTAATCTTTTTCAACTTTCGATCGGATCGGGCAAGACAGATCACTCGAGCCTTCACCGAAGCCGATTTCACTTTCTTTGATCGGAGCCCGAAACCGGACATCCGGTTTACCTGCATGACCTATTACGATCGTCAATTTCCTTTGCCGGTCGCGTTCGGCCCGGAACCGCTCGATCAGATAATGGCAGATGTGTTCGCCGAGGCCGGACTCAAGAACCTTCGAATCGCCGAGACCGAAAAGTATGCCCACGTCACTTTTTTCTTCAACGGGGGAGTCGAGCCGCCGTTTTCAGGTGAGGAGCGAATTCTGATCCCGTCTCCGCAGGTTGCCACTTATGATTTGAAACCGGAGATGAGTGCTTACGGCATCACAGACGAGGTGGTTAGTCAGATTGACGGCGGGCGCTTCGACGCGGTGATAATGAACTACGCGAACGCAGACATGGTCGGGCACACTGGCAACCTCGAAGCGACGATCAAGGCGATCGAAGTGATCGACCAGTGCCTTGGGCGAGTGGTTGAGGCAACGCGTTCCAAAGGCGGAACTGTGATCATTACTGCTGATCATGGCAACGCTGAGCAGATGATCGATCCGGTAAGCGGTCAGATATTTACTGCTCACACGACGAACCCGGTGCCGGTGATTGTGATCACCAGGGAGTCGTTTAAGCTTCGAGAGGGAGGCTCTCTAAGAGATGTCGCTCCAACGGTTCTAGGCTTGTTAGGACTGCCGAAGCCGGCGCAAATGACGGGAGAGGATCTCCGCTTGGAAAGTTCGGCTTGGGATGGAAGCTGAACGCTTAGAAGAGCTATTTTCTATTTGCTATTTGTGTTTGAGAGTTAGCAATGATTTCGAGTAAACAAAATAGGAAATAGAAAATAGAAATAGACCGATGAAGGATAAACAATGAAGGTTGGACTGGTAGGATTTGCGGGGTCGGGTAAGACCACGATATTCAACACGCTCACCGGGCTCACCGCTGAGGTTGGTGGGTATGGCGCGCGCGAGAAGGCTAACGTCGGAGTGATAAAGGTCCCCGATCCGCGAGTCGATAAGCTGGCGCAGATTTACAACCCGAAGAAGAAAACCTATGCGGAAATCAGTTTCGTAGACGTAGCGGGTCCGCAAGCGGAGGACGCCGAGCAGGCCCAATCGGGTCTCGACCCAAAACTCGTTCAACACATGCGCGAAGCGGACGCGCTGGTTCACGTGTTGCGTGCGTTTGAGAATCCGATGGTGTCGCAATCCGCCGATCCGCCGCGCGACATACGCTCGTTTGACGATGAGCTGATGCTCACCGATCTTGTGCAGATTGAGACCCGAATAGCCCGGTTGAAGAAAGAAAAAGACTCCGCTCGCGAGAACGAGCTGATGGAGCGGCTCAAGGCAGCGCTTGAAGGAGAACGCCCCTTGCGCGATCTCGATCTGACACACGAAGACTTGGCGCTTGTGGCCGGGTTTCGATTCCTGAGCCTGAAGCCGTTGCTTTTGCTTGTTAACCAATCTGAAGAGGACCTTGGCGGCGGCGTTTCAGGTGACGTCCAGACGCTGGCCGAGTCCAAGAAGCTTAGCGCTATCGCGATGGCAGGCAAGGTGGAGATGGAGATTGCGCAGCTCGCGCCCGAGGAGCAGCGCGAGTTTCTTCAGGATCTGGGAATCACCGAACCCGCTCGCGATCGATTTATTCGCGCAGC
>Ga0075428_100004163_pt1 | contig 15924 bp, 11 predicted proteins | sample RhiMetdeltSRZDD2_FD_75291 | JGI IMG/M metagenome (GOLD analysis project Ga0075428, IMG submission 75291) | Populus rhizosphere microbial communities from Tennessee, USA - Rhizosphere MetaG P. deltoides SRZDD2 | ecosystem: Host-associated > Plants > Roots > Rhizosphere > Soil | place: USA... | reverse complement strand
GCGGGGCTGGTCTTCGCCGGCGCGACCTACCTGTCGGGGCGGCTACGGGACCGGGGGTGGCCCGAGGCACGCCGGATCGCGGCCGTGACGGGGGCCGTCGTCGCCATCCTCGGCGTGGCGCTCGCCCTCCTGCCGCCGATCACCGACCCGATCCCGGCCGAGGTTCCGGCCACGCTGATCTGGCACTTCCGGATCGCGTCGCTGGGCGGCAACCTCCTGCTCTGGGGACTGATCACGGTCGGCTTCGGGTGGCTTTGGGCCGAGGCCGCGGCGCGACGCGTCGCGGTCGAGGACCCCGCAGCGGCCGAAGCCGCAGCGGTTCAGAACTCGATGCCCTTCAGGGCCGAGATGCCCTCGTCGTAGGCGTGCTTGACCTTCCGCATCTCCGTGACCGTGTCGGCCACGGCGACCAGCTCGTCGGGGGCGTTGCGCCCGGTCACCACCACGCTGGTGCGCGGCGCCCGCGAGCGGATCGCTTCCACCACCTCGTCCACCGGCACCCAGCCGTACTTCAGGACGTAGGTCAGCTCGTCCAGGATCAGCAGGTCGTAGTCACCGGACGCCAGCTTGGCGGCGGCGACGGCCCAGGCGTCCCGGCCGAGCTGGGCGGTGCGCTCGAGGTCGGTGGACTCCCAGGTGAACCCGTCGCCCAGGGTGTGCCACTCGATGTCGAGTTGGTCCGCCAGCTTCCGCTCGCCGGTCTTCCACTTCCCGCCCTTGACGAACTGGACCACCCCGACGCGCCAGCCCCGTGCCCAGCCCCGCACCATCACCCCGAAGGCCGCCGAGGACTTCCCCTTCCCGTGTCCCGTGTTGACGAGGACGATCGACTGCGCACGAGCCATGGCCCCCGAGACTAAGCCCTCGGTCGGGCTGCGCCGTGGGTTGCGGGGCGGACTGCTGGTGTGCGGGACGACCAGCGATGCCGGCAAGTCGCTGGTGGTGGCCGGCCTGTGCCGGTTGCTGGCCCGGCGCGGGGTCCGGGTGGCGCCGTTCAAGGCCCAGAACATGGCCAACAACGCCTCGGTCACGGTCGACGGTGCCGAGATCGGCCACGCGCAGTGGATCCAGGCCGTGGCGGCCGGTGTGCCGCCGACGGCGGCCATGAATCCGGTCCTGCTCAAGCCGACCGGCGAGCGCTCCAGCCAGGTGGTGGTACGGGGGCGGCCGGTGGGCGAGATGACCGCCCAGGCCTACCAGGACGCGAAGGCGGAGCTCCGGCCGGTGGTCCTCGACGCGCTGGCCGAGCTCCGGGCCGACCACGACGTCGTGATCTGCGAGGGCGCCGGCAGCCCCGCCGAGATCAACCTGCTCCAGCGGGACCTGGTCAACCTGGGCTTGGCCGAGGCCGCCGACCTCCCGGCGATCGTGGTGGGCGACATCGACCGGGGCGGGGTCTTCGCCGCCCTGTACGGCACCGCGGCGCTGCTGCCCGACGACCTCCGGGCCCGGGTCCGGGGGTTCGTGATCAACCGGCTGCGCGGTGATCCCGCCCTGCTCGGAACGGCGTGCGACGAGCTGGAGCGGCGCAGCGGCATCCCCACCCTCGGTGTCCTGCCGCACCTGCCCGGCATGGACATCGACGCCGAGGATTCGCTGGCCCTCGACCGGCCCTTCCCCGAGCCCGACCCCGACGCCGGGGCGCCCGGCGCCGAGACCCTCGACGTGGTCGCCGTGCGCTGGCCCTTCGTCGCCAACGCCGGCGACCTCGATCCCCTGCGCCTCGAACCGCGGGTCCGCGTGCGGTGGGTGCGATCGGTGGCCGAGCTGGGCCGGCCCGACCTGGTGGTGCTGCCGGGCTCCAAGGCCACCCGCGCCGACCTGGCCTGGTTCCGGGACCGGGGCCTCGCCGCGGCCATCGAGCGGCTCCAGCTGCCGGTGGTGGCGGTGTGTGCGGGGCTGCAGATGTCCGGCCGGTGGATCGAGGATCCCGCCGGGGTCGAGGGCCCACCGGGCAGGACCGACGGCCTCGGCTGGCTGCCGGTGGCCACCAGCTTCGCGGCCGGCAAGGTGCTGGACCGGCCCGTGGGGATCCGGGCCGTCGCCGGCCCGGGGACCGGGCAGCAGACGGCTGGCTACCGCATCCACCACGGGCGGGTCCGGCTGCTCGCCGAGGGTGCGGCGGACACCTGGCTGGTCGAGCGGGACGGGATGACCCTGGGATGGTGGGCCGGCCGGATGTGCGGGACCACGCTCCACGCGCTGTTCGAGGACGACGGGTTCCGGTCGGCCGTGCTGGAGTGGGCTGCGGCCCAGGCCGGCAAGCGCTGGTCGGCGAGCGGTGTGAGCTTCGCCGCGGCCCGGATGGGCCGCCTCGACCGCATCGCCGATGCCATCGAGGCCCATCTCGACCTCGACCGCCTCGCGACCCTCATCGCGTCGGCTGCCCTGGAGCCGGCCCGATGATCCTGGTCCTGAGCAACGCGGACACCGAGCTGCTGGCGCTGCGCACCATCCTCCACCGGCTGCCCGCCGGGTTCCCGCCCGTCCGTGCCGCCAACCCGGCCTCGCTGGCCGAGCCGCCCTCGGCCGAGGGAGCGACGCTGGTGGTGGTCCGGCTGCTCGGGGGGCGCTCGGCCTGGGAGGAGCCCTTCGACCAGCTGCGCCAGCGCTGCAGCGACGGCGGCGTGCCGCTGGTGGCCCTGGGCGGCGAGGCGGACCCAGACCCGGAGATGACCGCGCACTCGACGGTCCCGACGGGGATCGTCGCCGAAGCCCACCGCTACTTCGCCGCGGGCGGGCCCGAGAACCTGGCCCAGGCCCTGCGCTTCCTGGCCGACACCGTGCTGCTCGGGGGCTTCGGTTTCGAGCCGCCCCAGCCGATCCCCATGGTCGGCCTCTACCGGTCCCCGGCTGACGTACCTACCCCGGTTCCGGCCGACGGGAGGACGGGACAGGGAGCGGTACGGGTGGGCGTGGTGTTCTACCGGGCCCACCTGATCGCCGGGAACACCCAGTTCGTCGACGACCTCTGTCGTGCCCTGGCGGACGGCGGCGCCGAGCCCGTGCCCATCTACTGCTACTCCCTGCGCCGGGACGCCGAGGGTCGCGTCCCGGCCGTGGAGCTGTGCCGTGAGCACGGCGTCGACGCCCTGATCACCTGCGTGCTGGCGGCCGGGGCAGCCGGCGACCACGACGGCACGTGGGAGGTTCCGGAGCTCGCCGGCCTCGGCGTCCCCCTGATCCAGGCCCCGGCCTGCAACCGCCCCCGGGACGTGTGGACCGACGACGACGCGGGCCTCTCGCCGCTGGACGTCGCCACCGGGATCGCCATCCCCGAGTTCGACGGCCGCATCATCGGTCCGGCCTTCGCCTTCAAGGAGCCGGTCGACGACGGCGGCGAGCTGGGGAGCCCGGTGATCGCGTCCCGGACCGACCCCGAGCGCACCCGCCGGCTGGCCGGCCTGGCGATCCGCCTGGCCCAGCTGCGCCACACGCCGCCGGCCGAGCGCCGGATCGCCGTGGTGCTGTCCGCCTACCCCACCAAGCGCAGCCGGCTCGGGAACGCGGTCGGCCTCGATACGCCGGCCTCCACCATCCGGCTGCTCGAAGCCCTGCGGGACGCCGGTTACCAGGTGGAGGGGGAGGGCATCCCCGCCGACGGTGACACCCTGATGGCGGCGTTAGCCGAGCGCCTCACCTACGACACGCCCCACCTCACGGAGGACCAGGCCGGCCGAGCCGTGGGGCGCCTACCGGTGGACCGCTACCGGTCGTGGTTCGACCGCCTGCCCGACGACGCCCGCGGGTCGGTCGAGGCGGTGTGGGGCCCGGCTCCCGGCGACGTCTACCTCGACCGCTCCGACCTGGCCTTCCCCGGCCTGGACCTCGGGAACCTGCTGGTGACCATCCAGCCGCCGCGGGGCTTCGGTGGCGACGCCATCGGGGCCTACCACGCCCCGGACGTGCCCCCGCCCCACCACTACCTCGCCTTCTACCGCTGGCTGGACGAGGTGTGGGGAGCGGACGCCGTCGTCCACGTCGGCAAGCACGGCACGCTCGAGTGGCTGCCGGGGAAGGCGAACGCCCTGTCGGGCTCGTGCTTCCCGGACGCCGCGCTGGGCGACCTCCCCTTCGTCTACCCGTTCGTCGTCAACGACCCCGGCGAGGGGACCCAGGCCAAGCGCCGGACCCACGCGGTGATCGTCGACCACCTCGTGCCCCCGATGACCCGGGCCGAGAGCTACGACGACCTGAGCCGGCTCGAACGGCTGCTCGACGCCTACGCCCAGGCCCAGGCCATGGACCCGGGCAAGTTGCCCGCGCTGCGGCGCCAGGTCTGGGACCTGCTGGTGGAGGCCGAGATCCACCGTGACCTCGGGCTGGCGGCGACGCTGGACGAGGTCGAGGCGGGGAAGGCCGACGGCGACGGCAACGGCTTCGACGACGTGGTCCTGCACGTCGACGGCTACCTGTGCGCGCTGAAGGACGCGCAGATCCGCGGTGGGCTCCACGTCCTCGGCCTGGCGCCCGCCGGCGACGCGCTGGTCGACCTGGTGCTGGCGGTGACCCGGCTGCGCCAGGGACCGATCCCCTCGCTGCGCGAGGCGGTCGCGGCGCCCCTCGGCGTGGAGCTGACCGGACCGGCGGGGCCTCGACGGTCCGACGTCGACCGGGTGGAGGCCGAGTGCCGGCGACTGGTCGAGGACGTCGCGGCCGACGGCTGGCGCGCGCCGGCCAGCAGCGAGGGACCGATCGGGCAGGTCCTGGGGTGGGTCGCCGACACCCTGGTCCCAGCGCTGCGGCGAACCCCGGACGAGATCGCCAACCTCCTCGCCGCCCTCGACGGCCGCTACGTGCCCGCCGGGCCGAGCGGAGCGCCGACCCGGGGAGCGGCCCACGTCTTGCCCACCGGGCGCAACTTCTACTCCGTCGACCCCAAGGCCCTCCCGTCGCCGCTGTCCTGGGAGGTCGGCCGCCAACTGGCCGACCAGGTCGTCGAGCGGCACGTCGCCGAGACCGGTGCCCCGCCCCGCACCATCGGCCTGGTCCTCTGGGGCACGGCGGCCATGCGCACCGGCGGCGACGACGCGGCCCAGGCGCTGGCGCTGCTGGGGGTGCGGCCCCGCTGGGACGCCGAGTCCGGGCGGGTCACCGGCCTCGACGTGATCCCGCTGGCGGAGCTGGGCCGGCCCCGGGTCGACGTCACCCTGCGCATATCCGGCTTCTTCCGCGATGCCTTCCCCCACCTGGTGACGCTGCTCGACGACGCGGTGGCGCTGGTGGCCGGCCGGGACGAGCCGCCGGAACAGAACCCGATCCGGGCCGCCGGTGGGGGCGATCCCCGGATCTGGGGGCCGCCGCCGGGCGGCTACGGGTCCGGGATCCTGCCGGTGCTGGAGCGCGGCTCGTGGCGCACCGAGGCCGATCTGGCCGACGTCTACCTGGCCTGGTCGGGCTTCGCCTACGGCCGCGAGCGGTTCGGCGAGCCGGCCCCCGACGCCATGCGCCGCCGCTTCGCAGCCATCGAGGTCGCGGTCAAGAACCAGGACAACCGGGAGCACGACATCTTCGACAGCGACGACTACCTGCAGGACCACGGCGGCATGGTGGCGGCCGTACGGTCGCTGACCGGGCAGGCGCCGCGCGCCTGGTTCGGCGACACCGCCGACCCCGCCGCGCCCCAGGTCCGCAGCCTCGCGGAGGAGGCGGCCCGGGTCGTGCGCAGCCGGGTCCTCAACCCTCGGTGGATCGCTGCCATGCGGCGCCACGGCTACAAGGGCGCCTTCGAGCTGGCCGCGACCGTCGACTACCTGTTCGGCTACGACGCCACGGCGCGGGTGGTGGAGGACTGGATGTACGAGCGGGTGACGGCGTCCTACGTCGGCGACCCGGAGGTCCGGGCGTTCTTCGAGCAGTCCAACCCCTGGGCGCTGCGATCGATCGCCGAGAAGCTGCTGGAGGCCGACCGCCGGGGGCTGTGGGAGGCCAGCGACGCCGCGCGCAAGACGCTGGTCGACGCGGTCCTCGAGGCCGAGGGCTGGGAGGAGTCGTCGGTGGAGCCGTCACCGCTGCGCCACCGGCCTGGGGCCAGCCCGAGCCCGAACCCGAACCCGAGCCCGAGGATCGGCCCGTGAAGGACGACTTCCCGTTCAGCGCTGTCGTAGGCCAGGAGGAGGCCCAGCAGGCCCTGCTGCTGGCGGCCACCGATCCCGCCATCGGTGGCGTGCTCCTGCGGGGTGAGAAGGGCTCGGCCAAGTCGACCCTGGCCCGGGGCTTGGCGGGCCTGCTCGCCGCCGATGCTCCGTTCGTGGAGCTGCCCATCGGGGCGACCGAGGACCGGGTGCTGGGGAGCCTCGACCTCCGGGCCGCACTGGCTGACGGCGCCGATCGGTTCCGCCCCGGTCTGCTGGCTGCTGCTCACGAGGGCGTCCTCTACGTCGACGAGGTGAACCTGCTGCCTGACCACCTGGTCGACACGTTGCTGGACGCGGCGGCCTCCGGCGTCAACCGGGTGGAGCGGGACGGGGTCTCGCACGAGCACCCGGCCCGATTCCTGCTGCTGGGCTCGATGAACCCGGAGGAGGGCGAGCTGCGCCCACAGCTGCTGGACCGGTTCGGACTGGCGGTGGAGGTCCGGAGCCCCCGCGATCCGCTGGTGCGGGCCGAAGCGGTCCGGCGCCGTCTGGCTCATGACGCCGGACGTACCAGCGGCGTGAGCGACCCGGGCGGGGACGACCAGCTGCGCCGCCGGCTCGCGGCGGCCGTGCCCGCCGCCCTCCCCGACGAGGTGGTGGCCTTCGCGGCCCGGCTGGCGGTCGAGGTCGGCGCCGAGAGCCTGCGGGCGGACCTGGTGCTCTGCCGGACCGCCGCGGCGCTGGCCGGCTGGGAGGGGCGAAGCGAGGCGACCCCCGACGACGTGGCCCAGGTGGCGCCGCTGGCCCTGGCCCACCGCCGCCGGCGGCGGCCCTTCGACCCGCCGACCCTCCCACCCGACGACCTCCAGGCAGCGCTGGACCAGGTCCGCCGGCCGACCCCGGATCCGCCCTCCGCCCCGGCCGACAGCGCCGCCCCCATCCCGGACCACCCTCCGGCGGGGGACTCCCCGCCGCCCGCCGGCGGACCGCCTGCCTCCGGCGCCGACCAGCTCGCAGCGGACGCCGGCGCCGGCAGCGATCCCGGCCGTAGCGGCGGCGACCGCGGCCCCCGTAGCGGCAGCGACTCCGGCGATAGCGGCGGCGACCGCGGCCCCCGTACCGGCAGCGAACCCGGCCAGGGCGGTGGACCCGACGATCGATCGCCTCGGCTGGACGCACCGGGCGCCGGCGGGGTCGGCGGATCGGCCGACGGCGGGCCCACCGGGCGGTGGGACGACCTGGCGGGTGCGACGCCGCCCGAGACCACCGCGCTGGTGGTCGAGCGCCGGCCCCGCGCCCTGGTCCCGACCACCGACGGCTCGGGGCGGACCGTCGCCGACCGTCCCGTCGGCGCCGCCGAAGCTCGCGGCCTCGCCGTGCTGCCGACCGTCCGCGCCGCGCTGCAGCGCCGGGCCGCGGATCCCGACGGGCCGGTCCTCGCCGCCGGGGACCTCCGTCAGCCGGTGCGGGCCCGCAAGCAGGGGCGGACCGTGGTCCTCGCCGTCGACACCAGCGGCTCGATGGGTACCCAGTCCCGGGTCGCGGCGGCCACCGGAGCGGTGCTCGGGCTGCTGGCCGACGCCTACCTGCGCCGGGACCAGGTCGCCCTGGTGGCGTTCCGGGGCGACGAGGCGACCGAGGCCCTGGCCGCCACCCAGAGCGTGGAGCTGGCGCGTGCCCGGCTGGCCGACCTCCCGACCGGTGGTGCGACGCCGCTGGGCCACGGCATAGCGATGGCGTTCGACGTCGCGCGGCGGGCCGTCGACAAGGGCTCCACGCCGCTGGTGGTCCTGCTGACCGACGGCCGGGCCACCGGCGACCCCGGCGCTCTCGACCACGCCCGGGAGGCCGCTCGATCGCTGGCGGGCAGCGGGATCGAGGTCGTGGTCCTCGACGCCGAGGACGGCCCCACCCGCCTCGGCCTGGCCGCCGAGCTCGCGCTGCTGATGGAGGCCCGTCACGTCCGGCTGGCCGAGCTCACCGCGGCCTCGGTGGAGGCCGCCATCCGGGCCACCGCCGGCCCGCCGGTCTGAGCGGTCGTCTTTGAAGGCCAATGGCCCCATAGGGGCCGTTCGGCTTCAAGGAAGTCGGAAGCCGCGCCTCCCACCTACCAGGTGACCTGGTCGCAGCCCCGGTGATCGTCGGGCTCGACCTGCAGCGTGGCGTGCTCGATGGCGTAGCCGTGCCGCAGGAGCTCCCGCGCCTGGTCGAGCACGCCATGGGCGTCGGTGCCGACCCGCACCATCAGGTGGGCCGAGGCCACGTCCATCTCGGAGGTCAGGGTCCACACGTGCAGGTCGTGCACGTCGACCACGCCCTCGATGGTGGCCAGCTGGTCGCGCATGGCGGCGAGGTCCGTGCCGGGCGGGGCCGCCTGGACGAGGATCCGCACCGCCTGCCCGCCCAGCCGCCACGCCCGGGGCAGGATCACCAGCCCGATCGCGATGCCGATGACCGGGTCGATCCACGCCCAGTCCGTCACCTCGAGGACCACCGCCGCCACGATGACCCCGATCGAGCCCAGGGCGTCGGCGGCCACCTCCAGGTAGGCGCCCTCGACGTTGAGGCTCTCCCGGGATCCGGCCCGCAGGAGGGCGAACGCCACGATGTTCACCACCAGGCCGAGCACCGCCACCACCAGCATCGGCCCGGTCAGGACCTCGGCGGGCGAGGCCAGCCGCCGGATGGCCTCCACGAGCACGTAGGCCCCCACCCCCACCAGGAGCACGGCGTTGGCCAGCGCGGCGAGGATCTCCAGCCGGTACAGCCCGAAGGTCCGGCGGGGATGGTCGCCGGCCGCCCGGTCGGCGAGGTGGATGGCCGCCAGCGCCATCGCCAGCCCGACGACGTCGGTCAGCATGTGGCCGGCGTCGGACAGCAGGGCCAGCGAGTGGGTGGCAAAGGCTGTCACCACCTCGACGACCAGGAACGTCGCGAGCAGCACAAGGGCCGCCACCAGCCGGCCCTTGTGGCGCGAGCTGGCCCGTGCTGCGCCTCCCCCGTGGGAATGTCCGGCGCCCATCGGGCTCTCCTCGTCCTGCTCGACGACTCTCTCAGTGGTGGTGACCGTGCCGGTGCTCCACCGCCAAGTGAGAATGCCCGACGCCACGGGCTTGGCCAACCCGCTCTTCGAGGCCGGGGAACGGTGCCCGGTAGGCGCAGGTGTCGCAGGAGTAGACCGGCGCGGCCCCGTCCAGCGCCTCGCGGTAGCGCTCGGCGACCAGCGCGGCCACCCGGGGATCGGGACCGAGGTAGCCCGCGTCCACGACCTCGGTGCCGGTGCGGGCGACGAAGGCGGCGACATCGGCCCGGGCCCGCTCGACGAGGCGGCCGTTGCAGAGGAACCAGAAGGCCAACCCCAGCCGGGACAGCCCGAGCTGGCGGACGACGTCCAGGGTCTCGGGGACCAGCGGCCAGGTCACGCCGGTGAAGGCCACGTGGACCGAGGGCGCTCCGGTCCACTCGGCGACGAGGCGAGCGGCGCGGTGGGCCTCGGCGTTGGCATCGGGATCGGATGTTCCCCGGGCCACCACGAGCAGGGGCAGCCCGTGGGCGCCCGCCTCGTCGACCCGATCGCCGAGCAGCCCCACCAGCTCGCGGACCACACCCAGGGGGCCACCGAAGACCAGGTCGACGCGGGGATGGCGCTGCCGCCCCTCCAGGACGACGGCCGGCACGTCGCTCTTCCCGTGACCCGCCGCGAGCAGCATCAGCGGGAGCACGACCACCCGGCGGCAACCGTGGGCGACCAGGCGATCGAGCACGGGACCAGCGGGCGGGTCGGACATCTCCAGGAAGCCGATGTCGACCGCGACGTCGGGCAGCGCCGCGGCCACGAGGTCGCCGAGGGACTGCATCTCGGCTTCGCTGACCGGCGAGCGCGAGCCGTGCCCCACCAGCAGGAGACCCTCGGTCATGCCGGCGGGCAGCGGCCGGCGGCCGGCCCGGGAGGCACCCGAGACACCGGGCACGCTGACGGTGGACACCCGTCGGACCGTAGCAGTCTCCCCGTCGACGGGTGGTATGACGTAGGGCATGGAGCACGGAAGCGGAAGCGGGCCACCGCTCGGTCCCCGGGTGGTCGTGGCCGGCACCCATTCCGGCGTCGGCAAGACGACGGTGGCGACCGGGCTCCTCGCCGCGCTGCGGCGGGCGGGACACCGGCCGGCCGGAGCCAAGGTCGGCCCGGACTTCATCGACCCCGGCTACCACTCGCTGGCCTGCGGTCGCCCGCCGCGCAACCTCGATGCCTGGATGTGCGGGACCGACGCCGTCCCTGCCCTGGCCGGCCGGGCGGCCGCCGCCGCCGACGTCCTGGTGATCGAGGGGGTCATGGGGCTGTTCGACGGCGCCGGTGACGGCGAGCCGGCCTCCACCGCGGACGTCGCCAAGCTGCTCGACGCTCCGGTCTTGCTGGTGGTGGACGCCTCCGCCCTGTCGGGCTCGGTGGCGGCTCTGGTGGCCGGCTACGCGCACTTCGACCCCGACGTCCGCGTGGGCGGCGTGGTGTTGAACCGGGTGGGGTCCGACGGGCACGAGATCCTGCTCCGGGAGGCCCTCGCGCCGCTGGGGATCCCGGTCGTCGGGGCACTCCGCCGCGACGACCAGCTGACCTGGCGGGATCGGCACCTGGGGCTGGTGCCGGTCGTCGAGCGGGCCGACGAGGTGGGCCGGGCGTTGGACCGGCTCGCGACCGCCATCGGCGAGCGGATCGACCTCGAGGCGGTGCTCGGTCTGGCTCGGGAGGCGACGCCGCTCGCCGTGGGCTCGGTAGCGCTACCGGGGCGGGTCGGGCCCGAGGGGACGACGGTGCCGGTGGCCGTCGCCGCGGGCGCGGCCTTCAGCTTCACCTACGCCGACACCCTCGACGCCCTGGTGGCGGCGGGGATCGAACCGATGGCCTTCGACCCCCGCCACGACCCAGCCTTGCCGGACGGGGCCTGCGGCCTGCTGGCCGGGGGCGGGTTCCCGGAGGTCCACGGCGACGACCTGAGCGCCAACCACCGCCTCCTCGACCAGCTCCGCCAGCTCGCGGGGGCCGGGCTCCCGATCTGGGCGGAGTGCGGCGGGCTGCTGTGGCTGTGCCGCTCGCTGGACGGTGTCCCGATGGCCGGGCTGCTGCCCGCCGAGGCCCGGATGACCGATCGGCTCACCCTCGGCTACCGGACCGCGCGCGCTGCGACGACATCACCGGTGGCGCAGGCCGGGGCCGGCCTGCGGGGCCACGAGTTCCACTACTCGGCGGTCGAGCCGGCGGGATCGGCGCTGGAGCTCTCGGCCCGCTGGGGCACCCGCACCGACGGCTTCGCGACGCCGACGCTGCTGGCCACCTACCTGCACGTCCATCCGGGCGGGGACCCGGCGCCGGTGGAGCGGTTCGCGCGGGCCTGCGTCGCCTTCCGGGGGGCCGCGACGTCCTGACCGCCGGGGTACGACCGAGCCTTGCCCTATGTCGTACCCTACGTGGGTGCGCAAGACGTCGGTCTACCTCCCGGACCACCTGAAGCGGGCGCTCACCGCGCACGCGGCCCGGACCCGGCGGTCCGAGGCCGAGGTCCTGCGAGCCGCCGTGGAGGCCGAGGTGGCGACCGGCCCGGGCGCGGCATCGCTCCCGCCCACCCAGCGACCCCAGCCCGGGCGGCTGGTGGGTGTCGGCGTCGGACCGGGTGATCCCGACCTGGTGACGGTGCGGGCCCTGACCGCACTCCGCCGGGCTGACCGGGTGCTCGCGCCGGCGACCGCGCCCGACGCCGTCGGGCGGGCGGAGGCGATCGTCCGCGAGGCGGCGCCCGACGTGCGGGTGGAGCGGGCGCCGTTCGTCATGCATCCCGATCCTGTGGCCCGCGCCGCGGCGATGGACGACATCGCGGCCAGCGTGGCCGGTCACCTGGACCGGGGCGAGGAGGTGGCGTTCATCACCCTCGGCGACCCGCTCACCTACTCCACCTTCTCGGCCCTGGCCGACGGGGTCCGGAGGCGGAGGCCCGGCACGGTCGTCGACGTCGTGCCGGGGATCATGGCCTTCCAGTCCCTGGCGGCCCGCACGGAGACGACCCTGGTCGACGAGCGCCAGCGGCTCACCATCCGCACCGCGCTCGACGGCGACGACCTGTCCGGCGACCTGGCCCGGGACCTGTCCGATCCGACCCGCACGGTCGTGCTCTACAAGGGTGGGCGGCAGCTCCCGGCGCTGGCCGAGGCGGCCGCAGCCGCCGGCCGGCTCGACGGGGCGGTGGCCGGCGAGCTCCTGGGGATGACCGGCGAGCGGATCGGCCCTCTCGCCGACCTGGCCACCGGTCCCGCCGGCTACCTGGCCACCGTCATCCTCCCGGCGACCGCCGGCACCGCCCCACACCCCCACCAACTCCCGCGCAGCCAGCCCGCCCGGCCCGAGGCCGCCCAGCCCCCGCGCAGCCAGCCCGCCCAACCGGAGGCCGCGCAGCCCGAGGCCGCGCAGCCCGAGGGCGCATGATCAGCTTCGTCGGCGCCGGCCCGGGAGCGGCGGACCTGATCACCCTGCGGGGGGCGGAGCGCTTGGCGGCGGCCCGGGTGGTGGTCTGGGCCAGCTCGCTGGTCCCCGAGGCGCTGCTGACCCACTGCCGGCCCGACGCCGCCGTCCACGACTCGGCCACCATGACCCTGGAGGACGTGCTGGCCGTGTACGCGGCCCAGGACGATGCGGTGCCCATCGTGCGCCTGCACTCCGGCGATCCGGCCCTGTACGGCGCCGTGCAGGAGCAGCTCGACTGGTGCCAGGCCAACGGCCGGTCGTGGGAGGTCGTGCCCGGGGTCTCGTCGGTCGCCGCTGCCGCGGCCCTCGTGGGACGGGAGCTGACCATCCCCGGCGTGAGCCAGAGCATCGTGACCACCCGCCTCGCTGGTCGCACCGCCGCGTCGATGCCCGTCGGCGAGGGGGTCGCCGCCTTCGCCAGCCACGGTGCAACCATGGCGGTGCTGCTGTCGGCCGCCCGGCCCGACGAGCTCCAGGCCGAGCTGCTCGGTCCCGGCTCGGCCTACGGGCCGGACACGCCCGCGGTCATCGTGATCCGGGCCAGCTGGCCGGACGAACAGGTGGTCCGGACGACCGTCGGTCGGCTGGCCGACGACCTCCGGTCCACCGGCGCCACGATGACCGCTCTGGTCCTGGTCGGCGACGCCCTGGCCGAACAACCCGCCGACCGGCGCAGCCACCTGTACTCGCCTGGCTACACCACCGCCTACCGGCTCCGGTCGACCCCGGGGTCGACCACCGGACGGCCCTCGGCCCGGCGCCCCGCGGGTCAGCGATGAGGCGAGGGTGGGACAGGCCGTCATGACCCGCAGCACCCGGGAGCCGCCGCTGGCGCCGGAGGTCGCGGGAGCCCGAGGGCTGCGGACCGGCTGGACCACGGGGACCTGCGCCTCGGCCGCGGCCAAGGCGGCGACGCAGTGGCTGGTGGAGGGCTCGCCTCCGGACTCGGTCGAGGTCGCGCTGCCGTCCGGGCGGCGGGTCGCCTTCCCGGTCGACGACGTGGATCCCGCCGTCCCCCATCGCTGCGCCGTGGTCAAGGACGCGGGGGACGATCCCGACGTCACCGACGGGGCGCACCTCACCGCGGCGGTCGCATGGGCCTCCCCATCCCCGGCCCAGGCCCAGGCCCAGGCGACGGAGGTCCGGGAGGGTGTCGAGCTGCGGGCGGGTGACGGCGTCGGGACCATCACCCTGCCGGGGCTGGGCCTCCCCGTCGGGGCCCCGGCGATCAATCCGGTCCCGCGGCGGATGATCACCCAGGCCGTCCGGGAGGTGACCGCCGCTCCCCTGGTGGTCACGATCTCGGTCCCCGGCGGCGAGGCCATGGCCGCCAAGACCTCCAACGACCGGCTCGGCATCGTGGGCGGCATCTCGATCCTGGGGACCACGGGCATCGTCCGGCCCTTCTCCACCGCGAGCTACCGGGCCAGCGTCGTTCAGCAGGTGGACGTCGCCGGGGCGCAGGGCCAGCGCCACCTGGTGTTGGCCACCGGGAGCCGCAGCGACCAGGCGGCCCAGCGGCTGCTCCCCGAGCTGGCGCCGGTGTGCTTCGTCGAGGTGGGGGACTTCACCGGCATCGCCCTCCGGCGGGCGGCCGGCGCGGGGATCGAGCGGATCACATGGGTCGGCATGGCCGGCAAGATCGCCAAGCTGGCCGCGGGGGTGCTGATGACCCACTACCGCCGGTCCAAGGTGGACGGCGAGCTGCTGGCGGAGGTGGCCGCCGTGACACACGCGCCCCCCGCCGTGGTCGAGGCCGCGACGGCCACCGCCACCGCCCGCCACTTCGCCGAGGTCTGCCTGGTCCACGACTGCCGGGCGCCCCTGGCGGAGCTGTGCCGGCGTGCGGCCCGAGCCTGTGTGGCCCACGTCAACGGCGGGCTGGCCGTCGAGGTGGTGATGGTGGACTTCGCGGGAGAGGACGTGATCGCCCGTGGCTGAACCGACCCCGGTGCCGGCCCCGCCGCTACCACCGGTCGACGTGGTGGGGTTGCACGGCGGCCAGTGGTTCGGACGAGACGCCGAGGCGGCGCTGCGGACCGCGGACCTGCTGATCGGCCACGCCCGCCAGCTCGCCGTCCTGCCACCGGACCTCCCCGGCGAGCCCGTCGAGCTGTGGGGGGACCTCGACCAGGTGCTCGGGCTCGCGGCCAAGCGCCGGGCGGCCGGCGAGCGGGCGTGCATCCTGGCTGCCGGCGACCCGGGGTTCTTCGGGCTGGTCCGGCTGGCGGCGACCCACCTCGGCGAAGGGGTGCTGCGGGTGCATCCGGCGCCGTCGTCGGTGGCGCTGGCCTTCGCCCGGATCGGCTGCAACTGGGACGATGCCGTCGTCGCCTCGGCCCACGGGCGGCCGCTGGAGCACGCCGTGGGCACGATCCTGGCCCACCCCAAGGTGGCCGTGCTGGTGTCCCGGGACCAGCCGCCCGAGGCCCTCGGCCGCGCCCTGGTCGACGCGGGCTGCGGCACGCGGGTGGTCGACGTGTGCTCCCGGCTCGGCGAGGCCGACGAGAACGTGGTCCACACCGACCTGGCCGGGCTGGCGGCAGGGACCTTCGATCACCTGTCGGTGGTGGTGCTGCGGGCGCCGACGGCGATCGGGGCCGACCACGGGATGGGCCTCGCCTGGGGCCTCCCCGACCCGGCCTTCGCCCACCGCGACGGCATGATCACCAAGGCCGAGGTGCGGGCCGTGGCCCTCGGGAAGCTGGCCCTCCCGCCGGCCGGGGTGCTGTGGGACATCGGCGCCGGCAGTGGATCGGTGGCCATCGAGTGCGCCCGCCTGGCGCCCGGACTGCGGGTCTTCGCCGTGGAGCGGGCGGCCGAGGCCGCGGCCCGGGTGCGCGCCAACGCCCGGGGCACGGCGGTGGCCGTGGTCGAGGGCGAAGCACCAGCGGCGCTGGCCGATCTCCCGGATCCCGACCGGGCCTTCGTCGGCGGCGGGGGGCTGCCGGTGCTCGACGCCGTGCTGGCCCGGCTCAGGCCGGGCGGCGTGGTCGTCGCCACCTACGCCACGTTGGCCACGGCAGCGGCAGCAGCCGGGCCCGACCGGCTCGGGAACCTCGTGCAGCTCCAGGTCAGCCGGGGTGTGCCCATCGGCGAGGCCGGATCACTGCGCCTGGCGGCCGAGAACCCGGTCTTCGTCTGCTGGGGCCCACCCCCGTGACCGCCCCGACCGCCGGGAACCCGGACGTCCCGGAGCAAGGGTTCGGGACGGCGCCGGGACCGACGATCGTGGCGCTGAGCATCACCGACGCCGGCGGCGCCCTGGCCGACCGCCTGCCGTACCTCCATCAGCGGGGTCCGATCGGCAACCGGGTCCGGGAGCTGTGGGACGAC
>Ga0075428_100004158_pt1 | contig 15933 bp, 10 predicted proteins | sample RhiMetdeltSRZDD2_FD_75291 | JGI IMG/M metagenome (GOLD analysis project Ga0075428, IMG submission 75291) | Populus rhizosphere microbial communities from Tennessee, USA - Rhizosphere MetaG P. deltoides SRZDD2 | ecosystem: Host-associated > Plants > Roots > Rhizosphere > Soil | place: USA... | reverse complement strand
TCGAGCGGTAGAACTCATTGGCTTCCCGCCGACGCGCATCCATGATCGAATCGAAATCTTCGAACGGTTCTTTCCCGGTCATGACGGGCTTGTCACAAAGCCGCAGGCGAAGGACCACCTTCTGCCCGGCGCCGACACTCATCTGGTAATGCGCGGACGCCTTGGTTCCCGTCTGCGCTTTGTTCACGGCTTCCTTCCGGCCATGGACGATGTAGTCGTTGATCCCGTCCTTCACGTAGGAACCCGCGTTCGTGCCGTTGAAAAGACGCGCATTGTTGGTGTCGTTTTCGGTGAAGAGAAGCGACGCGTTCCCTTCGCAATAAAAGAAGCGATTGCCGAGTTGTGGGTGCGTGGTCGTGATGACTCGCGCGGTTTTGCTGCGTCCGATTTCCTGCAGAAAGGGCTTTTGTTGTTCCGGCCACCACGTCCAGGTGTTGCGAAACCAGAGCGTCGGCAACACGTGCAGGCTCGCCGCCTCGGGTCCGCGATTATAGACTGAGATTTCGATGAGGATATCTTCCGGCGTGGCCTTCGCGTACTCGATGAACACATCGAAATAACGATCTTCATTGAAGATCCCCGTGTCCATCAGTTCGTATTCGAAGTCATTTCGCGTGCGCCTGCGGTTCTCCTCCAGGAGCAGGGAATACGGATACGGCTGCTGCGGATATTTGTAGAGATACTTCATGTAGGAATGCGTCGGCGTGCTGTCGAGGTAGTAGTAATATTCCTTCACGTCTTCGCCGTGGTTGCCTTCGCCGTTGCTCAACCCGAATAGCCGCTCCTTGAGAATCGCGTCTTGGCCGTTCCAGAGCGCGAGCGCAAAACAGAGCCGCTGTTTTTCATCCGAAAATCCCCCCAGCCCGTCTTCCCCCCAATGATACGCGCGCGACCTGGACTGGTCGTGCGTAAAATAATTCCACGCATCCCCGTTGTCGCTGTAATCCTCCCGCACCGTTCCCCACTGCCGTTCGCTCAAATACGGACCCCACTTGCGCCATGGCGTCTTGTCGAGGCGCGCTTCATTCAGTCGAATCTGTTCCTTGGTTTCTTCCTTCATATTGTTTCCTTCGTTCAATGCGATCGTTCGCAGTTCAGAAATGTGGTTGATTCCACTGTAAACTGTTTGGCCAGGCCGTTGATTGAGTATCCGTTCTGTATTCTTCCATGGTGGGAACTATGGCCCTCTTATCGCGTCGGAGGCGGCGGGTGATCCGGCTCTTCTCAATCTCACGGGCCTGTTTGTCCTTCACGATGGTCTCTCGATGCGATCGCGCACAAATCGAAGATCACGTTTCGCCGCGAATGACCTTTCATGCCGTCGACCGATTTCTGGACAATTTGCTTTTGCGGGCCACTACGCGCTATTGGACCTTGGTCTTATCCTTCACTGCGAAGCGTGCGTTGCCCTCTTGTCACAACGCTTCTCCCAGGGAGAGCCGCATTGCGAATTTCCGGCAAAATGGACTTACATAGTGCTGTGACGGAAACCCGACCATGAAGATGTTGCGAGTCAAGGCGCTCAGCCAATGGCGTGACTGGCTCCTCGAGCACCATGCGTCGCAATCCGAGGTGTGGCTCATTTTCCACAAACGGCATACGGGAGTCGCTTCTATCGATTATAACGATGCTCTCGACGAGGCCCTGTGCTTTGGCTGGGTCGACAGTCTCGTCAAGCGCCTGGACGACCGACGCTACGCGCGTAAATTTACGCCGCGGAGAGCGGACAGCCGATGGTCGGCCGAGAATCGGAAACGTTACGCGAAGCTTAAAGCCAGCGGGCAGTTGATGCCGGCTGGGCACAATCGAGCCCCGACGGACCACACCTATGGTCCGCTACCGCCACGGTTCGAATTGCCTTCGAAGCTTCCGGACTACATCCAGACAGCTTTAAGGAAACGTCCGGCGGCGTTGCGGTTCTTCGAAGCGCTTGCGCCCTCACATCGCCGGCGGTACGTCGGCTGGATTGAATCCGCCAGGCGCCAGGAAACGAAAGACACACGCTTGAAAGAGGCGGTTCGCCTGCTGGCGGCTGGCAAGGTGCTGGGACTGAAATGAGGCAGGGCTTGTCGGTCTCAACGCGCTGCAACGGTCTGCGGCGCCTCCGTTGGTTTCGGCAGCAGCAGCGAGCCGAGCCGGTGCGGTCGGGCGTGCGGCTCGATACGCGCGATCATCAAGGCGTAATTGATCAGGCCGAAGCCGGCCCAGAACAGTTGCGCCAGGCGCGTGACGATGCCGAAAGTCATTCCCGGCAGCGCACCGAAACCAAATGCCTGGAATGCGGCGAAGCGGCCCCCTTCCAACACCCCGAGGCTTAGCGGCACCGCAAAAGTCACCAGGTCAAACCACAGGACCAAACACCAGATCTGCGCGGCGACCATCCACGCGCGGCTGTCGGTCAAAAGAAAAAGGACGTACCAGGTGGCAAAGATCCCGATCAGGTATCCGAGCACATGCCAGCCCACGGAGCGGGCCAGGTCCCATGGCCGTTCGCGATGAAAGGTTTTGAGCGTTTCATCGAGCTGTTCCATCGGAATTACAAAGCGTTGCAGCCTTTTGGCGAAAATATTTCGTGCCACCATCCATTTCAGCAGGACGCTCAGCTTGCCGCGTTTCTGGAGCAGCAGGAAAGCGATGGTACCTGCCGCCAGCGTCGCGCTGACTAACAACAGCGCGGTTCGCAGAACCGGCGGCAGGCGGAGCACCGGGAGAAGGACGATTGATCCGGCCGCAACGAAGAAAAGATGGGCCAGCGCGAACGAGAGTTTGCCGATGACGACGGCCGAGATGGCGTCGGGCCGGTGGCGATCTTCCGCCAGCAAGGCCGCTTTGGCTACTTCACCAGCGACCGAGGCGGTCGGTGTGAGATAGCTGATAGCGTAACCCGCGAAGTGAATCCGCGCGAGGCGCAGCAACGAGATGCGCCGATGCGGTCCGCTCAGGCAGTAGCGCCAGCTTATTGCGTGAAACAGTTCCGCGACGCCCTCGGCGATGACGATCGGAACGAGTCCCCAACCTAGCAACGCGAGTTGTTGCCAAAGCTGAGGAAGGCCGGCCCTCCAAATGAGGAACACCAGGAAAGCGAATCCGAATGCCAGCAAGAATGTGTGCAGCTTCTTCATGCGCCTCGTCGATCAAGCCGCACGGAAGCAAGGCGCGCGCAACAACTCGCAAACCGCGTTTTCATTCCGGAATCAATGCCGAGTTCGGCCAGTCCAGGTCGGGCCTGCTGGCTGCCCCGGTAGCGTGACCGGGTTTCTGCCAGGGCCTGCAGGCGTTCGAGAGTCGTGCGCGTGAGCGGCAGGTCCAATTCCCAGTAGAGCCTGCGCACCGTGGCGAGTGGATCGGAGACGAGTTCGTCGTAGTCCACGTCCACGAATCGCTCCGCCAGTTCAGGGTGGCGCTCGCGAAAGCGAGTGATTCGATCCATGCCGTCCGCGAGCACGCGCGCCTCGCGCAGGCCGATCTGGCGACGGTCCTGCGGTCGCGCAAACGTCCGCTGCACCACTTCCGTGAGCCGGCTGGAGGACTCCAGTACCTCGAGCGGATTGCGGTGTGTCTGGACCAAAGAGGCGTCAGGGAAAACTCGCAGCAACGCCTCCAGGTTGAACATGTGATCTGGCGCCTTGAGGACCCACCGCCTTTTCGGCTGTTGCCACTGGAGATATTGCAGAAACCGTTTCTCCCACGCGTACGCGGGGTCGGCATCGATCGCGCTCAGGTATGCTTCGTAGGTAGGGACCCGGAATGTCGTCTCGAATTCGCGAGACAGCATCGTATAACTGTGAATCGCGACACACTCGTGCGGCTTCGTGGCGCGAATCGGATGGACTGAGTCCGCTTGCGGCGCGATTCGCCTGAAGCACCAAAGGCACGCCGCAGTATGCCAAATGCGTCGCCTCGCACTTGTCGGAAGCGGCGACATGACTTCCCAAACCAGAGGCGCCCGGTTGTCGGCGTCCTGCGCCAACAGTTCATGCAGGAACGTCGAGCCGCTTCGCGGCATCCCTGTGATAAAAATCGGACGTTCGATCTGCTCCGTCTCGAAGCCCGGGCACTTTTTCCAGGCATCTTCGAGAAGCAGCCGTGTTGTCAGCAGATCGCGAAGGTGAGTCCACGCCAGCAACCGCCCCAGCGGATGCAGTTCGCCCTCGCCTTCGATGCTGTTTGTCAGGACGGAGAGGCGCGCCTCGATACCCGGATCGCCGAAGTCCTCCAACCCGGTGCGGCGTCGCGCTTCGGCGCACAATGTTTCGCTGTCAAGAGAGGAAAATCTGTGGCTGGCCGCCTCGCCACACCGGGACCAAAAGGTAGTCTTAGCGGCGAGTTGTTGATGGATCGTTGATATCGTGGTTTGGTTTGCTGTTTCTGCTTTCATAAGAGGTTCCCTGAGCGGAAACGCCTGCCACCAATCAGGCTTCCGCGCCGAACTTAATCCGGTGTGAGTTTCATGTGCGTGCAAACGCACCTCGGCTACTGGACTTTGGTCTTACTGGTGTGCTCACGCTCTCGCCTGTAGCGTTCACGCACCCATAACGGTCACAGTCGCTTCGGCTTCGCGGAGTCGGACTGAAGCGACTTCAGGCAACAGCACAGCATCGGACCACTATCGGTTCGGTCTCAACTCCGAGATCGTGCCGAGAGGGCCGGCCCTAGGGCTTTTCGACACTGACTGCGACCGCTTCGGTGGTTCGAAAGACTATCTCCCGGCCCACGTCCGAGGAGGAAAGTTTCACGTCCGGCCGCACGGCAACGGTCCTGGTGGTGCCGTCGGGAAATTCCAGGGTTGCTTTGCGATGGTTGAGATCGACTGACTTGACCCGGGCGGTTACCTCGGTTGTGTCAGCCATTACCACACCGGGCTTGCCTCCCCGGGGAGCGAGCGCGACAAGGCCGGTTTCGCCATCGTCGCGGGTTTCGCCTTGTCCGCGCGCGCGAACGACCAGTTGATCGGTCACGGTGGCCTTCACCCGATCACCCTCTCGGACCTGATCGAAATTGGTCACCTCTGGCCCTGCTTTGTACTGAGTCTTTCTGCCGTCGGGAGTCACCAGCGTGTACGTACGCTTTGCGTGGTCCACTTCAGCGACCCTCGCGGTAATCTGATACGTGTCGATGACCACTCCGCCGGGCACACCTGGCTGGGTGCTGGTTTCCCGGGTAGCAGCGGCGGCGGTGCCGCCTTCTGCGGAGGAATCGTTCGATGAACAGGAAGTGCAGACCAGCACGGCGGCCGGCACGAGGGACAGGACAATCAACCTGGATGTGTTTTTCATAGTTTTGATATGTGTGTGGTTTGAGTTGTATATTTCTGTTTAGAATTTATTCCGCCGGTATGAACTTGAATTTTTGGCCGCCGATAGATGCCTGCACCATGAGGCCTTTATGCGGGAGGGTGAAGACGGCGACGCCGTTTTTGTACTTCGCGGCCTTCGACGCGCCCTCGGCCGCCGCGACTGCGCTGACCTCGGCGCTCATCTCGAATTTGCCGCCCTTAAAATCCTTGAGCGCCTCAGGCGTCTCGAAAAAAATCACTTCGGCGAATGTTTGTCCGCCGGCCTGGGCTCCGATGCTTGCCTGGGTCATGACCGCTTCCCCGACAACATTGCTTTTTTGGTAGACGACGCCCTTGCCCCGTGCGGCGCCAACAATCAACCCTCCTTTACCCACACTTGGAAACATCGCGTAGCCCGCCGATTCATCAAAAAACTTTTGCAAGCCGGCGTCGGCCTTCAGGAAATTGGCCTTGGCCTGTTCAGCTTCCTTTCGCAAGTCGTCCTCGGCCTGAGCGGCGAAAGGAGATAGTGAGACTGCTGTGAGGCAGAGTGCAACCAGAGCGACGTGATGGATTTTCCGTTTCATAATTTTCTTTCCAGTTCGTTGTTCTATTCATTCGTGGCAAAAGTTTTCCCCGTCCGCCACTGGGGATGAGTGGCTCAGTCCGCACACAGGACAGAGCCGCAAGGCCATACCGCAGATTGGCCCTGGCTTCGTGTCTCTTTCATACTTCGGTTCTGCCGGCCTCGTTGGGAACCTTGAGAGAATATTCCCGGATTCGTGCTTCGTGCGCTATTGGACTTTGGGCCAACAACATTCCCTGGTTCTCCGGTCGCCTAACACCACGAGCTTGATCAGTCCGGTCAATCAAATGCGACCAGCTACATACACCTGCCAGTGGGTTTGGTCCTGATCTCTCATCCCGAAATTGTGACTGAATGGTCACGAGATCGTTCCTACGGGCAGATGACGCCTCGTGCTATAAGCGAGCCGATGAAAACACGTGCCGCCGTCATTCTGGTGATCATTTCGGTCGGGTTAAGTTCTGGACTGCCCGCCGTGAGCGCGGTCGAACCTTTTAGGGTGCTTCCTGTTCTCGAAACGCCCCAAACGCTCGAAACCGGTGGCCCTGTGCCGACCGGCGTGTTGCAGGGAGATTCGGATGACCCGGCCATTTGGGCTCACCCAGCCAGGCCGGCAGAAAGCCTCGTCATTTGCAAAGCGTTTCACGGGGGCTGATTGCCAAATCGCAATAGCACCTTGGTCCAATTGCAAAAATTGGCGGCTTGGTATCGGATTTGAGGGTGACCGTCCGAAAGCAGGGAAATCCGCAGCCAATGCTGTGTCCATCACTCCTGCCGGCGGGCCGTTCTCGAAACAAATGGAAAGGCAGGAGGCGCTTTTGAGGGACATTAAGCGTCTGTGTTTGAAAGCAGGGCTTGTCTGCGTCCTGTGTTACCTGGGAAACAAGTTCGGCACATTGGTCAGGTTTCCTAACATCGGTAGTGCGGTCCTTTTTCCACCCTATGCGTTTTTAACCGCGGCTCTGCTGATGTCCTCTCGCGGCCATTGGTGGGCGTATTTGCTTGCGTCGTTCGTTGCGTACTTTGCGGCGTGCTGGCCAACGTGGCCGCTCACGTGGGTGGTCCTGACCGAAGGGGCAAATCTCTCAAGGGCGCTCATCGCGGCGATCGGTATCCGCTATTTCTTCCGTTCCCCGCGATTAGACACGTTGCGCGGCGTCGTGATCTTTGTGCTGATGGCGGCTCTGCTGGCGCCGGCGGTGGCGGCTTTGATCGGCGCGACGACAGTGGTGCTGCACAAAAGCGACGTCAGCTTTTGGATGTCCTGGACTGCGTGGTTCCTCTCCAACGCCGTGACCGGCATGGCACTTTTACCCGCGCTATTGGTCGGAATGCAGGCGATTGAGGCGGCAAAGAGACTCTCCCGGTCACGATTGATTGAGGCATCCCTGATGTTTACCGGGCTGATTCTGTCGAGCGTCGTCGTCTTTTCAGTCGGCGCGGGCCATGAGAAGGATGGGACGTTGCCGGCACGATTGTATGCGCCCTTGCCGTTTTTGATTTGGGCGGGGGTGCGTTTTGGGCCCGGTGGAACAAGCCTCGCTGTCCTTGGCATCGCCGCGACAGTGATCTGGAGCGCGAGCAAGGGGTTGGGTCCATTCGGCGACAGCGCGCAGGACGATAACGATATTGTCTCACTATATTTGTTCCTTCTGGCTGTCTCGTTGCCGGTGATGATACTATCGGCATTATTTCGCGAACGCGGTCGTAGCGAAGAATCCCTTCAGGAACACAAAAGTCAGGTGGACCTCTTCTTCGAGCACGCGCCCGCGGCCATCGCCATGCTCGACCGCGACATGAAATACGTTCTCACAAGCCGGCGCTGGCTGAAGGACTACCGGCTGGGCGAACAAAACATTATCGGACGCAGTCACTATGAGGTCTTTCCCGAATGTCCCCAACGATGGAAGGACATCCACCGGCGATGCCTCGCAGGCGCGGTCGAAACCTGTGAAGAGGACTGCTTTACTCGGCTTGATGGCAGCGTGGATTGGATTCGCTGGGAAGTCCGCCCATGGCATCACGCCGCCGGCATTATCGGGGGCATCATTATGTTTACGGAGGTGGTGACAGAGCGCAAGCGCACTGAGAAGGAGGCGCAGCAGCAGCGGCAGGAACTGGCGCACCTGACTCGCGTCGGCATCGTCGGCGAACTCTCCGGCGCGATTGCGCACGAGTTGAGCCAGCCCCTGACGGCCATCCTGGCCAACGCACAGGCCGGCCAGCGCTTTCTCGCGGCCAACGACGACGGTCGCCAGGACCTGGCCGAGATTCTTTCGGATATCGTGCGGGGCGCTAAACACGCCGGCTCGGTCATCCGACGCCTGCGCGCTCTGTTGAAACGGGACGAGACGCACTTTGGCGTCATCAATCTGAACAGAGTCATCAGTGAAGTTCTCGATCTCGCGCGACACGAATTTGTTTCCCGCAGCGTTCGCGTTGAGACTCACCTTGCTCCCGGCTTGCCACCGGTTCGCGCCGACCGTGTCGGGCTTCAGCAAGTGCTGCTCAATTTGCTGATGAATGCCTGCGATGCGATGAACGGGATCCAGTCCGGCAATCGGCTGGTTACCATTTCAAGCTCTGTTGACCCTCAAGGCTCGATTCGTGTCTCCATCTCGGATTGCGGCCAGGGAATCTGGGCGGGTCACGAGGAGCGCATTTTTGACTCGTTCTTCACGACCAAGGAGCATGGCCTCGGTTTGGGATTGTCCGTTTGCCGCTCGATCGTCAAGGCGCATGCCGGCCGTCTCTGGGCGGAAAACAATCCTACCGGTGGGGCCACGTTTCACTTTGCTCTTCCGGTTCCAAAGCAGGCGCAGAGCCACGTTCTTGCTTCAACGGCTCGAACGTGAACTTGGGTCCAATCCTCGCGCGGAGGACCGTTGGACGAAGGTCTAATAGAAAGAGTCTGATGTCCGCGGCATTATCGGGACGTGCGAAGTCGCAGATTGCGCGAAGAACGAATGGTGAATTTGGGAGGGGCGAGCCATCCTGCGAAGACAAGCCTGTAACGGGCTGTCGGCTTGTTCCTCCCCATTTTAAACATCTCCGCTGTCGAGTCGACAGTCCCTCCACCGTCGACCGACAGTTCGTGCATTTTCTACTACTTTAAGGTTCCCTTGCCGTCAGGAGCAGTACCGTTATCGACCGGTTTCTCACGGTAGTCGGTCTTTTGTTCGGCGGGCCTCTTGTCGCTGCCCTGGTCCTGACCTTTGCTGGTCCCGGTGGCTTGCTGAGAGGCCGTGCCAGTACCGCCGATAGCATCGCTGGATCGCACCGTGACGTTTTCGGAAATGGTCACGTTTTGCGGATTGCCGATCTTCTCGACGTCGATGTTTTCTTTCCGAACCTCGCGCTGCACCGTGACTTGTTCGGCGTTGGTCGAGGTCTTGGCCACGATTCTTCCCGTCGAAACAACTCGTTTTTCGATCACCGGCTCTTCCGTGTGGAGTTTGATTACGATTTCATTCTGTTCGAAGGGCGTGAATGTCCCGGAGCCGTCCTTGGCTGCCTCACCGACGCGTGCCCCTGCTTCACGTTCAACGACCAGGGTTTCACGCCGGATCTGCACAGGTTGATTCACGGTCTCAGTCGTGACCTGCTTGCGCAGGCGAACCGAGCCGGATTCCACCGTTCGCGTTCCCACGGCTAACTGCTCCTCATAGAGCGGGATGCTGATCTCGCCCTGGGACATCGGTGTCTGTGTCGAGGTCGAGGCCTGCGTTGAAGCGCTCGCGCCCCCGGTACCGCCCGAGGCGTACCATTTTCCCTGCGATGGTGTTGCAGTGGCCGAGTACGATGGCGATGAATAGAGTGACGGTTCAGATGACTTGCTGCTGCTGCTGCTGCTACAGCCAGTCACAACGGCAACGGACCCGAGCGCGATCGCGAAACCAACCAGGCGTTTGCTTTTTTGAATGCATCTCATACTTTGACTTCCTGTTATTGTTTAGGGCACGGATTCGCGAACTGATCTCTCCAACAGAGGTCACGGTTTTCGAACCTGCTCCACAATTGAACCATTCAACTGCCCGGCAACATCGCCATTGGCCCCGTGCTCACGCCATTGGACAAAGGTCTAACAGCGTCAGGCTGGATGGAATCAAAGGGACGCGGGATCAAGCGACGTGATTGCACTCAATGCAATGTGGAGCCTGAGTCCATTGGACCAAGGTCCAATGGCGGGCGGGCTAAACACGGAAGAGTGTGAGCTCTCGACTTTGGCGATAGCTATGGATCAGCAGTCCGCAGATCGGCCCCATCTGCGCAACAAACGAAACATCTCCGCTCTCCAGCGAGAATCGTTTCCGTCGGCATGTTTTCCAATTCTCCGACGATAGAACCGATCGTCCCGGCGCAAACTCGAGCCGAGTCCGCTCGCAAATCCTGTTTCGTTGGAACACCGCTCACGAAAGAGCGAGCCTCAGATGAACTGAATCGCCGCTGATTTAGTTCTTTACCTCGAAGCGCCGCACGCTCGACCAGGGCGATTCAAGCAAAGACACTGCGCCGCCCACAATTTGCGTCGCCCAAGTACGTTCCATTTCGTCAGCTATTCGCACGCTGGAGCGCGAACGCAGACGTCCATAAAATAAGCCGCCGTGTCCTCGGCGCTTACTCATCGCGTTCGCTGGACTTGAACGCGATGATGCTCATGGGCGGCAGGGTGAAGGCGGCGGAGTAAGGTTGGTTGTGTACCTGGTAACTCTCGGCGTTCACGCCGCCGAGATTTCCGAGATTACTACCGCCGTAAATGCCCGCATCGCTGTTCAGCACTTCCTTCCAGTGGCCTCCATGCGGCAAGCCGACCCGATAGCCGTATCGCTGCACGGGCGTGAGATTCATGATCACGAGCAGGCGGCTGCTGCGGTCGCGGTTTTGGCGCATGAAGGAGAGCACGCTGTTTTCGTGGTCGGAGCAATCGACCCAGAAAAAGCCGTCCATGTCATAGTCGGTTTCCCACAGGCCCGCCTCCGCCCGGTAAAGCTTGTTGAGATCCTCGATGAATCGTTGAAGCCCAGCGTGAAACGGGCCCATTTCGAGCAAGTGCCAATGCAAACTTGTGTTCGCGTTCCATTCGGCGCGCTGGCCAAATTCCCCGCCCATGAAAAGCAGCTTCTTGCCTGGAAACAGCCATTGGTAGCCGAGCAGCGTGCGCAGGTTCGCAAACGCCTGCCAATCGTCGCCTGGCATGCGCGTCAGTAGCGAACCTTTTCCGTGCACCACTTCGTCATGCGAGAGCGGCAGGATGAAATTTTCGTGATGATGATACAGCATCGCGAACGTGAGATCGTTCTGGTGGTATTTACGATACACCGGGTCACGCCTGAAGTAGTTGAGCGTGTCGTGCATCCAGCCCATGTTCCACTTCAAGGTGAACCCGAGCCCGCCGAGGTAGGGCGGTCGCGTCACCTGCGGCCACGCGGTGGATTCTTCAGCGATCGTCACCACGCCGGGATGCTCCGTGTGCACGATGTGATTAAAGTGCCGCATGAACTCGACGGCTTCCAGATTTTCGCGGCCTCCGAACTGATTGGGAATCCACTCGTCATGCTTGCGTGAGTAATCAAGGTACAACATCGACGCGACCGCATCGACGCGCAGGCCGTCGATGTGGAAGCGCTCGCACCAAAAGAGCGCGTTGGCGGCCAGGAAATTGCGCACTTCGTGCCGGCCAAAATTGAAGATAAGCGTGCCCCAATCCTGGTGCGCGCCTTTGCGGGGGTCTTCATGTTCGTAGAGTGCAGTGCCGTCGAAGCGCGCCAAGGCCCATTCGTCCCGTGGAAAATGCGCCGGAACCCAATCGATAATCACGCCGATGCCGGCTTCGTGGAGCGCGTCGACGAGGTACTGAAAATCGTCGGGCGTGCCGTAGCGGGCTGTGGTCGAGTAAAAGCCGGTGACCTGGTAACCCCATGAGGGATAAAACGCATGCTCCGAAACCGGCAGGAACTCGACGTGCGTGAAATTCATCTTCCGCAGGTAATCCACGAGCGGGCCCGCCATTTCGCGGTAGCTGAGCGATTCCAATTCATTTTTCTTTCGCCATGAACCGGGGTGCACCTCGTAGATGCTCATCGGCGAGCGAAACGGATTGTGCTCAGCACGGTGTTGCAGCCACTTGTCGTCCGTCCACTTGAACTTGCGATTGTTCCAAACGATCGAGGCGTTCTTGGGCGCGGGCTCGAAAAAGAATCCGTACGGATCAGTCTTGAGGACGACGTGCCCATGGGCGTCGCGAATCTCGTACTTGTAAAGCGCGCCCTCGAAAACTCCGGGCACAAAAACTTCCCACACGCCCGAAGCGCCAAGACTGCGCATGGCGTGCACGCGACCATCCCAGTTGTTGAACGCGCCGACGACGCTGACGCGTTGCGCGTTCGGCGCCCACACGGCAAAGCTGGTGCCTGAAACGCCGTCGATGATTTTAAGCTGCGCGCCCAGCTTGTCGTAAATGCGCCTCTCGTTGCCCTCGCCGAAAAGATAAAGGTCCATTTCGCCAAGCGTCGGGAGAAAGGAATACGCGTCGCGCGACTGCTGGGTCTTGCCACGGTGATCGGTGACGACGAGGTCGTACGCATAAACGCGACCGGTACCTTTTGCGACGCCTTCAAAGAGGCCCACGTCGTGAATGCGGTTGAGAGTGATCGTGGGTTTGTCTTTTTCGTGCGTGGGTACGAGCTCGACCCTGGCGGCATTGGGCAGAAGCGCGCGCGCGACCACCCCCGAACCGTCGCCGAGCGGGTGCATGCCCAGAAGCTGATGCGGGCAACGATGTGTGGCGTGAATAAGACTCCCCAGTTCAGACTCCGTCAGCAACATGCGTGGGGAATGTGCCATTCCCCGTACCGAACGCCACGATTTTTTACAATGGGCCGAAAATGGTTGAATTTGCCGGGTTGTTCCGTGATATTCATGGCGCTCGCGCCCGACCTTCGGTTGAGCGGCGGGCCGTCGGGGCGTAGCGTAGCTTGGTAGCGCGTCTGAATGGGGTTCAGAAGGTCGTGAGTTCAAATCTCACCGCCCCGACCATTTCCAAACCCTGAAGTTAAGTTTGAACTGCTTGTCCTGGAGGCACGAGCGCCAGTCGATGAAGAGAACCCCTCCGATCGTCACAAGACCGAAGATAATGAACAGTATTCCTTTCAACGAAAATGTGCCATGCATCATGCCTTTGAGGTTTGTGGCGGCGTATTCTCCGGCGAAGACCATCATGCCATTACTGATGAGTTTGCCGCAGAAAAATGGCGGGAGTGTCCGCACCGGCTCAATTTTCGCCATGGCAGCAGCCGTGAACAGGGCGGTCGTGGACATCGGCGTCAACGCGTAGAGGAAAACGAAGATCCACGCCGGCCATAGATTCTGCCCCAATTTGCTTCCCAAAAACTCCAACTCTTCGCGCTTTCGCCGTTTGATGAATTTGTCCGACAGCTTCGTGACGTACAGACTGAAGATGTGCCGCCCGATCGTAGAGCCAGCGACGCCGACGACAGTGACGATCCATGGATTTAGATCGAACTTGACCATGAGGAAAAGCATTGCCGTCCATGCCGGTGGCGCGACGATGGGAATGAGATCGACGGCCAGCGCCGACAGAAAGACTGCCAGATACATCATGCGAGTTTAACCCCGCTGTCGGAAGGCTCGCCCGAACCACACATCAAGCGAGCGTTTCTTTGAAATGACTCTTTGGCAAGGTGATAGCAAAGTCTAACGGTGCGATAAAGCGATGACGCCGATCGGCGAGTCAATCATCGAGGCGGCGGGCAACTCCTTCTTCGAAGCAAGGTTGGGCATATTTTCGGCCGTGGTCAATTGGCGTGCATTCCTGCGATCCATCGCAGCAGCAGAAATGTTGTGGCGTCGAAAAATCCGTGGGCAATGACAGCGGGCCAGATCGACCGATGCAGCACCATAATCGTTCCGAGACCAAAACCGAGAAGACCGGCCATGAAGGCGCCCAACGGGCCCATGGCCAGGTGGCCGATGCCAAACACGACGGCGGCAACGGCCGCGGCCGCGATCTGGCCCTTCAGCGAATTGAAATACCTTGGGCCGAGCGCGCGGAGTCCGGCCAGAAAGGCTGTTCGCCAGAGTTCCTCGCGCAAACCGGCAACGACAAAGCTGATCACGGTTAACAGCAGCAGAAAATAGACGGGATCGCTGCGAACGGCAGAGAAATCGACGATGGCGTCCGTCCTGGGTTGATTGATGCGGAAAAATTCCTGGAGCGATTCGAGGCTCATGCTGCCGGTGGCAACCAACCCGGCACTAATAATGGCGATCGCCAGGGCCAGAGCCAAACGCAACGCGAGCGAGTAGCCGAGGCCAAGCGGTACAATCCAGAAGCCACCGCGCCATCGCAACAGCAGATCCTCCCGTGACGGGCGGGAAGCCAGCCATGCCAGGCCGAAGACGATTGCGAATAGAGTCAACTCAACGGCGGCGGTAATCAAAAGTCCTTGGGACGTGCGCGAAAGCATTGGCGCCTGGCGTCCTGTGTGGTTCAGCCCGATCAATCCCACGATCAGCACGTAATTCGCGAGCAGCAGAAGATGGATCCACCAACGCCAGGGCCGGGTCGGGCGGACCGCCGACGGTTCGCATAATGATGGCGGATCGGTGGACGAGGAACCGTTCATAATCCACGTTTGCGAGTTGAAAGGGGTGAGCGAAGGCGCCTTCGGTGCAGGCGATCCCGATCAGGTGCCGGCGAAGGGACGAGGCGGAAGTCGACTTGTTTTTTGAAGTTGTCGACTTTGGCGACCTGAACTTCGACGCGGTCGCCCAGCCGGATGACGCGACGGGTGCGTCGACCTACAAGGTGATTGCGAGTGGGTTCGAAAACGAAGAAATCATCTGCGAGGGACGACACCGGAACGAGACCGCTCATAGCCAGGCCGGGCACATCGACGAAGAAGCCGAAGTTGCGCACGTCGATGACGAGCGCGGGATACCGCTGCGGCTGACCGGAGGCGAGTTGCGCATTGAGGAACGCAAAGAGTTTCACATCTTTGCTGTCGCGTTCGGCATCGGCGGAATTGCGTTCGGTGTCGGAAATATGATCGGCCGTCTCGCGCAATTCCTGGCGCAAAGCCTTGTCATGGCCGAACAGAACCCGGTGGACGACGAGATCGGCATATCGGCGGATGGGGGAAGTGAAGTGAGTATATTTGGCCTTGGCCAGGCCGTAATGGCCGAGCGGTTCGACGGCGTAGCGGGCGCGCATGAGGGACTTAAGGAACCCGATCTTGAGGGCAGGGCCGACCGGCAGCGTGTCGAGTTTTTCGAGGAGCTTCTGCACTTCCGCGCGCCGGCTGAGATTGCCGCACGGCAGGTTGTGGCTGAGCACTTCCTCGCGAAATTCCTGCAAACGCCGTTCATCGGGCGGTTCGTGGACACGGAAGATCGCAGGACGATTCAAGGCGAGCAGACGAGTCGCGACGGCCTCGTTGGCGAGGAGCATGAATTCTTCGATCAATTGGTGTGAGATGTCGTTCTCAACTTTTTCGATGCGCGCGACCCGGCCGCGCTCCTCGAGGCGAATTTTCATTTCGGGAAAATCGAGGTTGAGAGAACCAGCCTTGAAACGCAGGCGGCGAATGCGTTGGGCGAGATCGTTGGCGTGGTGGAGCATCTGCTCGATGGGGCCGGAAGGTTCGCGCTGGAGAATCGCAAGCACTTCCGGGTAAGCGAAACGGCGTTGCGAATGAATGACAGCGGAATAAAAGCGGCGAGCCAGCACGCGGCCATCGTTGGAAAGGAGGAACTCGACACATTTGGTGAGGCGATCCGCGTGCGGCTTGAGCGAGCAGAGCTCGTTGCTGAGAGCCTCGGGAAGCATCGGGATGACGCGGTCCACGAGGTAAGTGGAGTTGCCGCGCTTGCGGGCTTCGAGGTCGAGTGGGCTGCCAGGCTTGACGTAGTGCGAGACATCTGCGATGTGGACCCAGAGTTTCCATTGGTCGCGAGAGACGCGCTGGAGGCAGATAGCGTCGTCAAAATCTTTCGCGTCGTCGGGATCGATGGTGATAACGCGATGGTTGCGACAATCCTCACGCCCTGCCAA
>Ga0075428_100004157_pt1 | contig 15935 bp, 11 predicted proteins | sample RhiMetdeltSRZDD2_FD_75291 | JGI IMG/M metagenome (GOLD analysis project Ga0075428, IMG submission 75291) | Populus rhizosphere microbial communities from Tennessee, USA - Rhizosphere MetaG P. deltoides SRZDD2 | ecosystem: Host-associated > Plants > Roots > Rhizosphere > Soil | place: USA... | reverse complement strand
CCGGCCAGTGAGCAACGGCTGCACGTCGACGGACACCGGATACGGCATGCGCAGACTATACCGGATACGAGTCGACCGATCGGCGTTCAGGCATGCCGCGCCTGCTCGAACGGCACGCGCGTGTGCTCGTTGGCGCGATGGTGGATGGCGGGAAGGGTGACGGTGAACGTCGATCCCTTGCCGGGCTCGCTGGCCAGCGCGATCGCCCCGTCGTGTCGATCGACGATCCAGGCAACCAGCGTGAGGCCGAGACCGGATCCGCTGCCGGTCGACGACCGCGCCGGATCGGCACGGAAGAATCGTTCGAACACGTGCGCCGCCACCTCCGGGGTCATACCGATTCCGGTATCCCGCACCACGAGGCCGGCGCGGCGATCTCGCTTCTCCACGCGGACGCACACCTGCCCGCCTGGCTCCGTGAACTTGATCGCGTTGTCGATCAGGTTGAGCAGCAGACGCTCCAGCCACCCGGCGTCGGCGACGACGGCCACCGCGCCATCCCGCTCGCAGCGAAGCACGATGCCCTTGGCTTCGGCCACCGGCGTCAACTGATCGACCAGCGACGCCGCCAGCTCGCCAAGATCGACGGGCCCGAACACCAGCGGGATCTGCCCGGCTTCGGCGCGCGCCAGCGTGAGGATGCTGTCGATCAGTCTCCTGAGCGCGTCGATCTCTTCGATCTGGCTGGCCACGGCCCGCGCCTCCGGATCGCCGGGCCGCATCCGGCCGAGCGCGAGCTCCATCTCGCCGCGCATGGCGGTGAGCGGCGTGCGCAGCTCGTGCGCCAACGCGGCGCTGAACTGCCGCATCTCGCCTACCGATTGCTCGAGACGCGCCAGGATGTCGTTGAACGCGCGCGCCACGTCCTCGAGCTCGTCCTTGACGCCGCGTACGGGCACGCGTCGCTCGAGGCTGCTCACGTCGATGGCGCGTGCAGCCTCGGCGACATGCCCGAGTGGACGCAACGCGAAACCGGAGAGCCACCACGCGACGAGCACGGACGCGACGAGCGTCAGCGGCAGGAGCCACAGCAGCAGGTGACGGTACTGGGCGAGAGCTGCGTCCATCTGGCCGAGCAAGATGCCGACCTGCAGCAGGTATGAGCGGCCGTTGCTTCCCGGAATGACGCTGTTGGAGATGCGAATCCGGCCCCTGTCCGTGGTCATCTCGAGCGTGCGCTGGTCGTCGCCGTAGGCCTGAACCTCCGAGGGTGTCAGCCGCAGCCCGAGCGCGACGATCCCGTCAGAATGGTTCAGCAGCTGCCCCGTCTGACGGTCGTAGATCTGGTAGTAGCGCGCCGCCTCGTACACGAACGCGCGCTGATCGTTGTCGCCCTCGTCGTAGTCGAGCGCGAGCCCTTCGCCGTCCTCGCGCAGATACCCGTGCAGGCCGTCGGTGAGCTCGGTCAAACGTACGCTCATGTCCGCGTCGAGCGATCGCTCGAGCTGATCGTAGGAGATCACGCTCAGGACGACGATGAGCAGTCCGAAGACGACCGTCCAGATCACCGCCAGCCGGGCACGAAGGGTCAGCGTCACGCGGGATTGTCGGAGAGCACGTAGCCCACGCCCCTGATCGTGTGGATCAGCGGACGGCCGAAGCCACGATCGATCTTGTTCCTGAGAGAGTTGATGTGCACCTCGACGACGTTGCTGACGCTGTCGAAGTGGATGTCCCAGACGTGCTCGATGATGAGCGACCGGGTGAGCGGGCGCTCGCTGTTGCGCATCAGGAACTCGAGCAGCGCGTATTCCTTGGGCGTGAGGTCGATGGCGGTGCCGGCCCGGCGCACCGTCCGGCGGATGATGTCCATCTCGAGATCGGCGAGGCGCAGCACGTTCTCGCGCGGCGCGCCGCGGCGCAGCAGCGCACGCAGTCGCGCCGAGAGCTCGGCGAGCGCGAACGGCTTCGACATGTAGTCGTCGGCGCCGGAGTCGAGGCCGGCGATGCGCTCTTCGAGCGAATCGCGGGCGGTCAGGATCAGAATCGGCAGCGCCGACTTGCGCGCCCTGATGTCGCGCAGCACCTGTATCCCGGATCGCCCCGGCAGCATGAGATCGAGCACGACGACGTCGTAATCGACGGCCACCGCCTGCTCGCCGGCGCCCGTGCCCTCGTAGAGCACGTCGACGGCATGCCCTTCCTGCTGGAGACCCGTCTGTACGAACGAGGCCACCTTCCGGTCGTCCTCGATCACCAGCACGCGCATGATCGCTCCCTCTGATCGCGCTCTCGACGTGTGACCCGTGCTTCGCCGCGCTTCACCTTCGCCGATGTTGACTGCGTACATGTCGCACCCTCCAGCACCACTATGAACTGACGAGAGGCGGGGGCGCCAGAGTTCCCCTCACATTAACAAGACTTAATGAGGCGTTCATGTCGAATTCAGGTTGATCCCGTTGAATGGGAACAGCTCACGATGGTCTCGTCCACTTTTCAAGGAGATTCGAACATGCGCCACACCATCCTCGCTGTCCTGCTCCTCGGGGCCCTCTCGGCCTCATCGGCATGGGCAGCGACTCCGCAGACCGCGTCGACAGCCAAGTCGTCCACCAAGGAGGCCAAGCCGGCGTCGACCGCCAGCCACTCGGTCAGCGGTGTCATCAAGTCGATCGACGCGACGTCGATGACGCTGAGCCGCAAGAAGGGCGGCGACCTGACGCTCGCGCTCAATTCCTCCACCGACCGCCAGGGCCAGCTCGCCGTGGGGTCGCAGGTCTCGGTCCACTATCGCGAGGACGGCGGCTCGCACGTGGCGACCGCGGTGGTGGCTCAGGCGGCGAAGAATACCGCGAGCTCGACGACCAAGGCGAAGAAGTGAACAGGCGTTCAGGCGCGGCGGCGAGACGGACCACCCCGTCGTCGCCGCGCCCGGGCAGCGCGGGCCGGCGGGTGGTGGTGGCGGCTGTCATGAGTTCATTGCTGGTCTTCCGGGTGCCGTCGAGCGAGGCGAGCACCGCCACCACCGAGACCCTCGTGCTTCGCGGGCGGCCGCAGACGGTGCACGTCTACGGCGCAAGGGGACACGGCGAGCCGGTCATCGTCTCGAGCGGTGACGGCGGCTGGATGCACCTGGGCCCGCACATCGCCGACCTGCTGGCCGGAGCAGGCTATTTCGTCGTGGGGTTCGATGTCCGCGCCTATCTGGAAAGCTTCACCTCAGGCGCATCGAGCCTGCAGCCCGAGGACGTCGGTCGCGACTACCAGACGCTTGCGGCTTTTGCGTCACGCGGGGCAACAGCCAAACCGGTGCTGATTGGGGTGTCGGAAGGCGCCGGCCTGTCAGTCCTGGCGGCTGCAGACGCACGGGTCAAGTCGAGCGTCGCGGGCGTGATCGCCCTCGGGTTGCCGGATATCAACGAGCTTGGATGGCGGTGGAAGGACGCGGTCATCTACGTGACGCACGGGGTGCCGGATGAACCGACGTTCAACGTCTCCAGCGTGATCAAGCGCATCGCGCCGCTGCCGCTCGCCGCCATCCATTCCACGAGCGACGAGTTCGCGCCGCTCGCACAGGCCGAGCAGCTCTTTTCCCTGTCCAGTGAGCCGCACAAGCTCTGGGTCGTCAAGGCGGCGAACCATCGCTTCAGCGGGAATATGGCCGAGTTCGATCGCCGTCTGCTCGATGCCCTCGTGTGGGTACGTCACAATCAACCGTGACACTCCGCATGCTCAGCCGCGCTCGATCGGCGCTGCCTGCGCTCGCCGGTTTCGCGGTGTTCGTGCTCGCGCTGGTCGTGCTCAGACGAGAGCTGAGCGCAGTCACCTGGCGTGAGCTCTTCTCCACCGTTCTCGGAACGGCACCCGGCCGTCTGACGGCGGCGCTGCTTCTCACGGCGCTCAGCTATGCATCGATGGCGTGCTACGACCTGCTCGCCTTCGCCTACGTCGGCAAGAGGCTGTCGCGCTGGCGGATCGCGCTCACGTCGCTCGTCGCCTATGCGGTGGCCAACAACGTCGGGTTCGCGATCTTCTCCGGAGTGTCGGTGCGATACCGCTTCTACCGCCGCTGGGGCGTGACGGCCGAAGAGTTCTCGAAGATCGTCTTCTCGTACTCGGTGACGTTCTGGCTGGGGCTGTTCGCGCTCGGCGGCCTCAGCCTGGTGCTCGCCCCGCGGCAGACCGACGCCGGCCGCCTGCTGTCGAGCGGCGCGGTTGCGACCGGAGCCGCGCTGCTGCTGGTCAGCGCGGGCTACGTGGCCCTATCAGCATTTCGCCGCAGCCCATTCCGCCTGGGACGATTCGAGCTCCGGATGCCGTCGCCGCGAGTTGCCCTCGCGCAGCTGCTCGTATCGTCCGCCGATTGGGCGCTGGCGGCATCGGTGCTCCTCGTGCTGCTGCCGCCGAGCGGCGCGCCCCCGGCGGCGCTGCTCGGCGCCTTCCTGATGGCGCAGATCCTGGCGCTCGCGAGCCACGTGCCCGGCGGCGTCGGCGTATTCGAGGGGACGCTGCTGTTGCTGCTCCAGCCGTACCTCACGCCGTCTCAGATCCTGCCGGCGCTCGTCGTCTATCGCGCGGTGTATTACCTGCTCCCCTTCTCGATCGCCCTCGCCGCGCTCGTCGTCGACGGAACGGGCGGCCTGCGGCGCCGGGCGGCCACCGTCATTGCCGGGATCGGCCACGCCACCGAGCGCGTGGCCCCGCGGCTGCTCGCGGTCTTTACGTTCGGCGCCGGCGTCGTGCTGCTGCTCTCGGGCGCCACACCGCCTGCCGCCGATCGCATCGAGCAGCTCGGACGCTATCTGCCGCTCGGCATCATCGAGACGTCGCATGTCCTCGGCAGCGTGGCCGGTGCGGCGCTGCTGCTGCTGTCGCAGGCGCTCGCCCGCCGCCTCGACGCCGCCTACTACCTGACGCTGGCGATGACCCTCACCGGCGCCGGCGCGTCGCTCCTCAAGGGCGGCGACTACGAAGAGGCGATCGTCCTGACGATGCTGATCGTGGCGCTTCGGCGGGCGAGGCCGGCATTCACGCGGCGCGCCGCGTTGTTCGCGACGCGCTTTTCGGGACGCTGGATCGCCGCCGTCGCCGCGGCGCTCGTCGCCTCGGTATGGCTGGGACTCTTCGCCTTCCGCCATGTCGACTATTCGCACGATCTCTGGTGGCGCTTCGAGCTGAACGCAGCGGCGCCGCGGTTCCTGCGCGGCACCGTGGGCGCGGCCTCGGTCGTGCTGCTCTTCGCCCTGGCGCGCCTGATCAGGCACGCGCCACATGAGGCCGCTCCTCCGACGGAGCAGGACCTCCGCGACGCGGGCGCCGCCATTGCCGCGCAGCGATCGACCATGCCGCACCTCGTGTACCTGCGCGACAAATCGCTGCTCTTCGACGACCGGCGCGAGGGCTTCGTCATGTACGCCGTCAAGGGGCGGACCTGGGCCGCGCTCGGCGACCCGGTGGGTCCGGAGGACCGGCTGCACCACCTGGTGCGGCTCTTCCTGGAAAAATGCGACGATTACGGCGGCACACCCGTCTTCTACGAGGTCAGCCCGCGTCATCTGCACCTCTACGCCGACTTCGGGCTGACGCTGGTGAAGCTCGGTGAAGAAGCCCGCGTCGACCTTCGACGCTTCACGCTGGAGGGCCCCGGGGGCGCGCGCTATCGTCAGTGCACGCGACGTCTCGATCGGGATGGCGGCACTTTCAGGCTCCTCGAGCCCGGCGAAGCAGGACGGGTGATGGATCAACTGCAGACCGTGTCCGACGACTGGCTGCAGCAGAAGGCGGTGGGCGAGAAGGGCTTCTCGCTCGGGTTCTTCGACCCGGACTACATCTCCCGGTTCCCCGTGGCGGTGGTGGAGCGCGCCGGCCGCATCCAGGCGTTCGCCAACCTGTGGCCCGGGCCGAACCGCGAGGAACTGTCGATCGATCTCATGCGCTACCACCGCGACGCGCCGAAAGGCGTCATGGAGCCGCTGTTCGTGCGGCTGATGCAGTGGGGAAAGACTGAAGGGTACCGCTGGTTCTCGCTGGGCATGGCGCCGATGTCGGGGTTCGAACCGTCGCCCGTGGCGCCACTGTGGAGTCGTGCCGGCCGCTTCCTCTTCGAGCACGGCGGCCCCATCTACAATTTTCAGGGACTGCGGTCGTACAAGGAAAAGTTCCAGCCGGTCTGGGACTCGCGCTATCTCGCCTACCCGGGCGGCCTCACGCTGCCGCGCATACTCGCCGACATCTCAGCGCTCGTCGCGGGTGGGTACTCGCGGATTTTCGTGAATTGAACGCCGAAGTGAAGGCGTACCTCACTTCTCCGGCTGGCGCGTGTAGCGCCAATCACCGGACACGTGCCGTTCCACCATGAACGCCGCCGGATTCCCCTGCGGGTCGAAATCGAAGGAGTACCCGTCGGTTCCCACGAATGAGGTGTCGGAGTGTGGGATGAGCCGCACTCTCTCTTCGAGGAGGCCGTTCGCGTACAGCGTCCCGTCTTCGAGCTGAATCCGCACGGTCCGCAGTCGCTGTCCCCACAGCCCGCTATACACCCCCACGTACTTCGCCAATGTTTGTGGGGGAACGGTGACTGCGCCGCGCTCTGCCTCGGACAAACGCCCGATCCAATGGGTCTTGTCTTCGCACACGCCTTCGACCATCTCGGAGTCCGGCTGGAACTGCAGGTCGTACGTCACTGTCCACGACTTGGCGAAGGCGCCGGGATCAGTGACGGTGAGCTCGACCTGTAACTGTCCGAACGTGCGCCGCCGGTAGCGTTCGGTCGTCCGGAGTGCGTCCGTGTGCGGGAGCCCGCGGGCGTCCAACCACGTGCGATCGTTGAATCCAAAGCTGTCAACGACCAGCGTGTCGCCTTCCCATCGTCCGACGGAATACCCCATCCACGTGCGTTCCGGATCGGCTTCGAGCTTGCGGCCATCCATGAAAATGAGACGGTACGTGAGGGTCTCATAGGCGATTGCAATGAGTGAGGGCGTCTGGATGATTCGCCTCCAGCCGGCAACTGCCTCGGGCCCGGTGGGTTGACACTGAAAAGACGGTCGATCCTTGAGGTAGTTCTCTTCCCGCTCTCGGATCAGAGCCTTCGACCCCGCGGTGAGCGCTTCGGCGGGTACACCGATGACGATCCCTCGCCCCGTCCATGGGCCGGACAAGTCAGGATGGCCGTCCGTGCCGCGTGGAGGCGGCGCCGAGAGGTTCGGTTTGCCGTCGGGCGTGCGCGGAATACCCGGGGCCGGATGATTGAGCCACTGCGCATCCGCCGGAAGGCCGTGCAGCACCAGCACTGACGCCGAAAGCACGAGGACGACGGCTGGAAAAACAGGACGGTACGACGCGCGCATACAGCCTCCTTCATTGCCGATCGAGCCCTACGCTGTATCAGTCGGCCACAAGACGATGAGACGGATGAAGGGCCTGTCGTTTGACGCAAGCCCCCTTATACGACACTTCCCGCAGGCACGGTTCAGCTTCCGCCGAGCTGAAGCTCGGCGCTGCGAAGGGGTTTCCCGAGCTGAAACTCGGCGCTGCGAAGGATCCGGCTATCTGAAAATCTGGCCGATGCCGATGTAGAAGCGTGACGGGCCGTGGAACCCAGAGCTCACGGCCACGAAGAGCGGCCCGATCAGGGTGTCGGCGATGAGGCCGCCGGTGACGTTCGTCTCGAACGCGCGCGACTCCCATTCGTCGAACGCCGACCCGTTTTCAATCCAGCCGCCAGCAAGGATCGGCCCGCCCAGGAAGTCGGGTAGTCGAGCGATCTGACGCAAGTAGCCGCCGCTCGCCAGCACGAAGTTGTCGCCTCGCTGCTCCCCGATGTCGAGCGCGCTCAATCTCAATGGCCCGCCGAGGACGAACTGGTCGGTGGGCAGCGGGTGATCGCCAAACGACGTCCCGGCGCCGCCCGCCACGAACAGACGATTTCGCGCGGCACGGTCGAGCGACCAGAACCACGACAGGCCGGTCTGCGCCTGGGCGACACCGCTCGTCGAGCGGTCGGTAGGAACATCGGCACTGGGCGCGTCGAAGAAGTATCGAGCCTCGCTAGAGGCGTTGAGACCGCGCGTGGGAACGACCGGGTGATCCTGCGAGTCGTGCGTCCAAGACAGCTGGACGATGCCCTCGTTCCCGTGGATCTCCGGGAAACCGGGATCGCCGACTTCAATGCTGGTGGAGATGTGCCCCCAGCGCGCGCCGGCCCGCGCCTCGTCGGTGGCGCCGAGGTTCACGCCGACATCCGCTCCCAGGCCGGCGGCGATCTCGCCGTACGACGCGACGACCTGGTGATCCTCGATCACCGACAGCTTGCGCGAGCCGACGCCGGCCGAAGGCTCGACGAAGAACGGCGTGCTGCCCAGCGGCCGGTAGAGCGCGATGGCGGCCGACGGATTCGATCCAACCGCGGCGTCCACACGCAGCTCCGAACCGGACCCGACGACGTCGTAGGCGAGGTAGCGTGCGCCCAGCCCGAATTGAAAACTGTTCGACGTCGTGTTCTCGAGGCTCACCGCCAGGAACAGAAACGGCGGCGCATACAGCTTGGGCAGCGCACGCACGACCAGGCCCGTCGCCCCGTCGCGCTCGGCAAGATCCCAGGTCAGCGCCTCGTACCGGCCCAACCCTGCGAGCCCGGTCAGCGTGCTCTCGAGCGCCGCGACGTCGAGCGGCTTCCCGACGTGAGCGGCCAGCGCCCGCTGCATTACGGCTGTGTCTGAACTACCGGCACCCTCGACGGTGAGAAATGCGGGTGCTGGAAGCGATCGGCGCCGAACCGCCGCGCGCGCCGCGCGCCACGACTCCCAGGCCGTCGCGTCGACGGCCAGCGGCATCAGCTCAGCCTTCATCGCTTCGGTGGCGTCGTAGCCCTCCCGAATGAGGTCGCGAAAGCGGCGCCAGTCGAGCGATCCGTACTCGGTCAGAGGCACGTTGATCACGACGTCCGCTGACGCCATTCCCTTCAGGGTGTTCGCGCGCATCATCGCGTCCAGCGTGCTGCCGACGACGCCAAGCAGGGAGGTCGAAATCGGCCGCTGATCGCGCAGGTCGCCAACGTTGACCGCAATCACACGTTCGGCGCCCATGTCGCGCACGACGTCGGCAGGGACGTTGTCGATCGCGCCGCCGTCCACCAGCAGCCTGTCGCCGGCGGCCACCGGCGGAAAGACGCTCGGCAACGACATCGTCGCGCGCAGCGCCTGCGCCAGCGAGCCGCTGCCGAGCACGACGCGCTGCGAGGTCGGAAGGTCGAAGGCGACGCACCGGAACGGCGTCGGCAGCTCGTCGAACGTGGAGATGTTGTAGTACGGCGCGGTGACGCGCCGGAACAGCAGCTCCACCTGCTGGCCGCTGTTCAGCGACGACTGCGCCGAGAGTCCGTTCTTCAAGCCGAATTCGAGGTGAGACGGATAGGCGCGCGAGTCGCGCTTGCGACGAACCGTCTGGAACCGGAAGTCGGAGTCCTCGAACATCGCGTTCCAGTCGATGCCGGCGAGCATCGCCTCGATCTCGTCGGGCGTCATGCCGGTGGCGTACGACGCGCCGATCAGGCCGCCCATGCTGGTGCCGGCGACCCGATCGATCGGGATGCGGTGTTCCTCGAGCCAGCGCAGGACGCCGACGTGGGCGAGCCCACGGGCGCTGCCGCCACCGAGCGCCACGCCAATCCGGGGGCGATTTGCGGCCGCAGCCTGCCCGCTCGCATCGACGGCCTGGAAGGTGGCTGCGAACGCCACCAGCAGGATTGTCGCTTTTCCCATCACGCACCATCCGACGCACTTCCTCAAAGGGCGAATCATCACCTCCGTCCGCCTTGCAGTCTGCAGGCCAGCACCGGCGCGCCCGGCAAACGGCTCGGATCGCGCCGGCGCGATACGGGAGCACCGTTGCGGCTTCGATCGCGAGACGCGGTTCGATTCGTCATGCGACCGCGGACTCTCGCCGTGCGGCCACGACTGGTCGCGAGTCGGCACGCTGGGTCTCCGGCTCCCTGACGTGCAGCGGCCGGCGCCAGCCACGATTTGGAGGCGCTGTGGCGTGCGCCCGCGAATGGCCGTAAACTCCCCCTGACGTTCGACATCGCTCGGGGCGTATGGGTATGAGACGGTGGACAATTCTGGCCTGGACCGCGTTCGCTCTGGGCATGATCGCTCTTCCAGCCGCAAGCGCGGCACAGGAGCCGTTCAACCCGCCAACGAAGGCGGCCCACAACAGCACACCGCAGCACCTCGCACTCATCAGGGAAGGGATCGCCTTTCACAACAAGGGCGACTTCGACGCGGCCCTCGTCAGGTACTACAGCGTCCTCAACGAAGACCCCGACGATCTCCTCGCCATGTACGAGAGCGCGCTCGCCCTGACAGGCAAGAAGGACTACGCAAAGGCACTCGAGTTCGCGGTTCGCGGCGCCGAATACAAGTCCGATCGGATCGGCGAGTTCTACACCGCAATCGGGAACGTGTACGTACTCCTGAAGCAGCCCGAGGTTGCGATCAAGGCCTTCCAATACGGTCTCGAGCTCGCCCCTGCGGACGCCCTGCTGCACTACAACCTTTCGGTCAGCTACGCGGAACAGAAGCGCTTTCCCGAGGCGCTCAAGAGCGTCAAGACCGCGGCCGTGCTGCGACCGGACCACCCCGGCAGCCATCAGAACCTCGCCGTGCTGTTCGCCCAGCAGGGATATCCAGTGCCGGCGCTGTTTGCCGCGGCCCGGGTGCTGACGCTCGATCAGCAGACGCAGCGGTCCCAGATTGCGCTGGCGGTGCTGAACTCCATCCTGCGCGAACGGCCGGCACAGGCCGGCAGCGCCGGCGCCGTACCCATCCCGAGCACGAAGAAAGACGAGGGCGACTTCGCGGCTCAGGAGTCGCTCATCGCCGCCGGACGGCCGCGGCGGTCGCTCGAAGAGGCGCAGGCCAAGCCGGAGATTCGCCTGCTCGCCGAGCAGATGTCCGGACTCTTCGCGGCCACCGCAGACCAGATGAAGAGCGCGCCGCCGTCGTCGTTCACCTATCAGTACTACGCGCCGTACTTCGTCGAGATGAAGCAGCGCGACCTCGTCGAACCGTTCGTGTACTACATCTTTCAGCGCACCGGGATGCCCGGGGTGGCGGAATGGCTCAAGGACAACGGCGAGCGCGTCAAGGCGTTTCAGGCCTGGTCGACGCAGTTTCAGTGGGCGAAGCAGGTGGATGGAGTGGAGGTAGGAGCTAGGAAGTAGGAAGCAGCAGCCAAGAGCCACAAACCCGATCCGGTGCACTCGGCCCTTCATGAGGAGCTCGCTATGAGGAATCGTCGCGCGTTCGTCGCCGCCCTGCTGATTGTGGTATCGCTCGTGTGGGTGTCAGCTGCCGACGTCACCGGCAGGTGGGCGGCGAAGTTCAGCACCCAGGCAGGTGACCAGGAGTACACCTACGACTTCGTCGTCAAAGGGACGCAGCTGACCGGCACCGCCAAGGGAAACCTGTTGGGCGAGTCGCCCATCGCCGACGGCAAAGTGGAAGGCGACAAGATCACGTTCGTCGAGAACGGCAAGTACATGGACATGCCGCTCCGCATCGTCTACACGGGGACGGTCGTCTCGAACGACGAGATCAAGTTCGTCCGCAACGTCGCAGACTTCGCCATGGAGGAGTTCGTCGCAAAGCGCGTGAAATGACGCGGTGTCCCGCCGGGCTGAAGCCCGGCGCTGCGAAGGTGTCCGGCCGGGCTGAAGCCCGGCGCTGCGAACGAGCCTGCCACTACTCGCAGGGCGACGGCATCCACTTCGAGGCATCGGCCTCCTTCTTGAAGTGGGTGCTGGTGATGAACGGCTGGTCGAGATACTGCGGGTCGTCCAGGACCGTGAGCACCGTCATCCACTCGGTGCCGAACGCCGAGAGGCGATCGACGTACTCGGTCATGGCGACGTTCTCGCTGTAGGGGACGCCGTTCTTTCGCAGATATCCGGCGCGGACGTTCGACGTCACCACCTTCAGCGGGCCCACTCGCGGTGCCGCTCGCTGCAGGCTGACGCCCTGGCCGCCGGGGCTGATGATGCGGTCCCACTCGGCGGCGGAGTAGCCCTGCCAGCTGCGCGGCGCTTTGGCCAGCTTCTCGTCCTTCTCGAAGCGAAGCAGCCGCGTCTGCTGTCCGGCGTCGGTCTCGATCTTGAGCGTCGTGTCGTTGTCCCACGCAATCCGCAACCGTCCCGGCACGCGCATGATCGCGGGGGCGCCGAACGGCTTGCACCCATCGCTCGCCATCTTCGCCGGGTCCCAGGCGTCGGCCACCTTCCTTCCTTCCGCCGTGAGCGGCACGCCCGAGTAGTCGCCCTTCTTCGGCACGACCATCCGCCAGCGCCAGTCTTCGGTGACGACCGATACCCACACGCCCGTGAGGTCGAAGGGCGCCGCAGCCCGCGGCGTCGGCGGCGGACCGCCGCGGCCCGCGCCTCCTGCCCGCTGCGCCGACACGGCAACCGAGAGCAACGCCGCCAGCGCCACGAAGAGAAGAGCGTTGCGCCTCATGTCACTTCCTGCCGCTCAGATCGCGATACACCGCTTCCACGAACATGTCCGTGGTCCACGTGCCGGTGGTGGCGCCGTACCGTCCGTCGTATTCGAAGGTAGGCCGCGCGGCCTTGACCTGCTCCAGCGTCATGCCCCTGGCCATGAGGTCCTGGATGCGATCGCGGACGATCGTCACCATGTCGCGGTACTCCACGATGTCCGATTCGTCGGCTATGCGCCCGCGGCTCGGAACGATCAGGGTGCCGCCGTCCTGCCAGTCTTCCGGCACCGCCAGGTCGATGATGCGGTTGAGCGCGTCGAGGAGGCCGCTGAAGGTACCGCCGTTCTTCCCGTCGATCACCGGATAGCTGGTCAGGTCGACGATGTCGCCGGTGACGATGATGTCGGACCGGCGGAAGAAGACGAGGCTGTCGCCTCCCCTGTGCGCGGCCGGCTGGTGCAAAAGCTGGATCGCCTCGCCGTTGAAGAACACATCCTGCAGATCGCCGGTGTAGGCCGACGTCGGCAGGCCTCCGACCGCACCGGACGCAGGCTTCCCACCGGGCGCGCTGAGCGCGAAGAGCACACCCTCGTGCGCCAGGATCGTCGCCCCGGTCGTTGCCGGCCCAGCCACGACGAGACCACCGCCTACCCGGCTGCCGGCTTTGGAGATCGCTTCGTTGCCAGCCGTGTGATCGGGATCCGCACCGGTGTTCAGGATGTAGCGGATCGGCTGATCCGACAACTGACGCACGGCGGCCAGCACATTGTCGGTCAATTTGCCGGAGCCGGTGTCGACGATCAGCACACCCTGCTTCCCTACCTGCGCGACGATGTTGGCGCCGCCGCCGGCCAGCAGAGAGACGTTGTTCTGCACCGGCTGCACGCGGATCTCGCCGGTGACGGCCGGCACCGCCTGCGGCACGCGTCCGATGCGCGGTGTCAGCGCGGGCGCTGGAATGGTGTCTGGCTTCTGCAGCTTCAACGCGAACTCGGGGTACGTCGTTTCGGCTCCGCCGCGAGCGCCTGCAGCGGGCACGCCGGAGCTCTTGAGGAAGTCGTCGATGTGCGCCGTCTGCCCGGGCAGGTAGTGCGGCACGAACCCGGTGCGCCGATCGGGGAGCTCGTCCACCACCTGGGCCGGGCTGCAGGTGCCCCACGCGTTCGCATTGCCACTGAGGCTCAACGAGAAGTTGGTCGTGCGGATGAACGGCTCCGCCAGGTACACGGGGTCGTTGAGGATGCTGACCACCAGCAGGTTGTCGCCGTAGCGCGTGAAGAACTCCATCATCGTCGTCAGGTCGCTGGTAGGCGAGCCGTTGCGCTGCAGCCAGCCGGCCTTCACGTGCGTCGTGCTGACGACGAGAGTGTTTCGCTCCCACTTGCCGGTCGAGAAGCCCACCCACGTGTGCGGCGCCAGGTCCGAGGGCGGTTGACGGCCGTCCATCCAGATCATGCGCGGGCGACCGTACGTTCCCTGCAGGCTGTAGGCGATGAGCCTACCGGTGTCGGGATCGACCACCTTCGAGAGGCGAATATTCGCCGGCCCGCGCATCGCGTAGGTGACGACGTGCGGGACGCACTGCCGCTCGCGCATCGAACGCGCGTCCTCGTCCCACGACTGTGCCTTGCGGATGCCGGCTTCGTTCAGCGGCAGTCCGGTGTAGTCGCCGAGCCGCATGCCGCCGCGGTGCGCCAGGTCTTCGTGAAACGTCGCCGCCCATTCACCCGACACATCGACCTGGGCTGAGACAGGACGTGGGCCCATCACCGCGACAACGGCGCACACGCCGATCAGAGTGCGAAGCGGGATCGATCGGTGGGCGTGGTGCATGGCGCGAGGATGGTAGCAGAACAGGGCGCCTCGCGGCGGCGTCGTAGCAGCCCTCGACAGCGAGTGCGCGCGACGGCGGATGGGGCACGTCGCAGATGCTCCCGAGGGAGAGCGCCGACGTGAGGCCCGGCGTCTCGCGGAGAGCGGCGGTCGCGGTCGCGAGGTGATGTCGTCGCAACGCAGGCTCGAGCGCGTCGCCCTGGGCGGCGAGCCGCGCCGCCGACTCGGAGCCGAGATGCCGGGCCTCGCGGCGGCGAAGTGATGGTGAGACCGCCCGTTGCGCGCGAGGCGTCGGTGCAGATTGACTGGGGTTGATGAGGCACGAAGGAGGTCGAAGTAGCATGGTCCACCATGAGCACGCGAGACGATGTTGAACGGTTACGGCAACCGATACGCGGGGAGCAGTCGTGTGGGCGCAACCTCGACGGCACCACGCTTCAGGCGGCCATCGAGACGACGCGTCGGCACACACCGACCGACTGGGTACGCCTTCGCGAGCAGGCGTTCGATGCGCTGGCCGATAGCAAGGATCTACGAATGCTCGCGCACCTGGCCGCTGCGCTTCTGCACACGGACGGCCTCGGGGAGTTTCTCCAGACGATCAGCATCGCGGCCAGCTGGCTCGACTCCTCTTGGGCGGACGTCTACCCGCGGATCGAGAAGCGCGATGCCTCGCTGCGCCGCCGCGCCCTCGAAGGCTTCAACGTTGTAGAGGCGGACCTTCCGGTCGGCCTGAACGTTGACATGGACCTTCAGGGCCGCCTGGCAGATGCGCTGCGCGCGCTCGAGCTCATTGCCGCCATCTGGCGCAGGCAGGCTGGCCCGGATGTGCCGAACCTCGAGGCGCTGAAGCAGCAGCTCGAGCGGCTCGATGGCCGCATGCCGTCTGCCGAGGCAACACCGTCCGGCGCAGCAGGCAAGACCGGCGCACGCCCCGGGGACGTACCTGCCCCAAAAAGAACCAGAGGAATCCGCCGCGCCACACCGCCAGAGCCTCCGCCTGCTGTCGCTGCACCGCTCCCACGTGGCGGGCCCATGCCCCCACCGGCGCCGCCACCACGAACGCGCTCAGCCCCGCCGCCATCGGCTCCGCCCGCCGCCGAAGTCTCAGCGCCGACGGCGGCAGCCGCCCCTCCGGCGGTGGAGTGTCACATTCAGGCCGACATGGATCCCGAGGTCGTGGTCGATCGCACGGCGACGATCGAGGTCACCGTGTCGCGCGAAATGCTGGCGCCGCTCGCCGGCCGCGCCACGGCGACGAGCGCTGTGTCGGTCGATGCCTCGAGCCGCCTGCTCGTGCAGGTGATGCCGCGGCTCAACTTCGTCCTCGCCGACCCGGCGCAGGATCGAGTCGAAGTCTCGGTTCCTGCCGCGGGGGCGCCGGCGCTGCTCTACTTCGACGTCAAAGGGGCTCATGCCGGACCCGGAGAGATCTGGATCGTCATCCGCCAGCATCAGATGGGCATCGCGCGGCTCGAGCTCAAGCCGACGGTCGTCGACAAGCTTTCTGCTGCGGCCGCACCACGCGCCGTCGCGACCGCCGATGCGATCGGCGCTCCGCCGCTGGCCAAACCGCTCGATCAGCTGAGCATCTTCGAACAGACGGTCGGCGATACGGTCAAGTACGTCTTCGAGCTGGAGCTGCCGTCGATCAACGTCCTGGGGCTCTA
>Ga0075428_100004155_pt1 | contig 15937 bp, 16 predicted proteins | sample RhiMetdeltSRZDD2_FD_75291 | JGI IMG/M metagenome (GOLD analysis project Ga0075428, IMG submission 75291) | Populus rhizosphere microbial communities from Tennessee, USA - Rhizosphere MetaG P. deltoides SRZDD2 | ecosystem: Host-associated > Plants > Roots > Rhizosphere > Soil | place: USA... | reverse complement strand
CCTACTCAGGTGTCAGCGATGTCCCGAGACATACAACTGTCAGCGATGTCCCGAAACAGGACACGTCGCTGAGCGTGGATAACCGCGCCGAAATCGCTCGCATCCGTGTGAAAAGATTGACCCATCATGAGCACTTCCGCTGCGCGCGTCGTCTTCTCCGGCGTGCAACCCACCTCTGACTCCCTGCACCTCGGCAACGCGTTGGGGGCGGTCAAGCAGTGGGTGGGTCTGCAGGATGAGTACGACGCCTACTTCTGCGTCGTCGACCTGCACGCGATCACGCTCCCGCAGGATCCCGAGCAGCTGCGCCGTCGCACTCTCGTCACGGCCGCGCAATACCTGGCACTGGGCATCGACCCGTCGCGCAGCACGATCTTCGTCCAGAGCCACGTTCCGGCGCACGCCGAATTGGCTTGGGTGTTGGGCTGTTTCACCGGTTTCGGCCAGGCGTCGCGGATGACGCAGTTCAAGGACAAGTCGCAGAAGCAGGGCACCGACTCCACCACTGTCGGCCTGTTCACCTACCCGGTCTTGCAGGCTGCCGACGTGCTGCTCTACGACACCGACCTGGTGCCGGTGGGGGAGGACCAACGTCAGCACCTCGAGCTGGCCCGCGACGTCGCCCAGCGGTTCAACTCGCGGTTCCCTGACACGTTCGTCGTGCCCGACGTGCTGATCCAGAAGGCGACGGCCAAGATCTACGACCTGCAGGACCCGACGTCGAAGATGAGCAAGTCGGCGGCCACCGACGCCGGACTGATAAGCCTGCTCGACGATCCGAAGGCGTCGGCGAAGAAGATCCGCTCGGCGGTCACCGACAGCGAACGCGAGATCAGGTTCGACCAGGACGCCAAAGCCGGGGTGTCGAACCTGCTGACCATCCAGTCCGCGGTCACGGGCGCCGACATCGACAAGCTCGTGGAGGGCTACGCCGGTCGCGGCTATGGCGATCTGAAGGCCGACACCGCGGAGGCCGTTGTCGAGTTCGTCACGCCGATCAAGGCGCGCGTCGACGAACTGCTCGCCGATCCCGCCGAACTCGAAGCCGTGCTCGCGACCGGCGCTGAACGCGCAAGAGACGTGTCTGCGAAGACGCTCAAGCGGGTATATGACCGGTTAGGGTTCTTAGCGCCACGCGCGTAACACTCTCGGGAGGCCGGGATGACGGAGCCGGCCAAACCGGGGATTCTGGATCGATTGCGGGCGCGGTACGGCTGGTTCGACCACGCGATGCGGGCGCAGGAGCGCTACAAGGACAGCAAGGGCGACTTCTACGCGGCCGGTATTACCTACTTCACGGTGTTCGCGTTGTTCCCGTTGCTGATGGTGGGATTCGCGATCGCTGGCTTCGTCCTCGCGAGCCAGCCGGATCTGCTCGCCGAGATCGAGGACAAGATCAAGTCGGCGGTGTCCGGCGACTTCGCCGAACAGCTGGTCAAGTTGATGGAGTCGGCGATCGACTCGCGCACCTCGGTCGGCATCATCGGCCTGGCCACCGCCGCGTGGGCGGGGCTGGGCTGGATGGCGAACCTGCGTGAGGCGCTGACCCAGATGTGGGGTCTCATGCGCCATGAGCCGCCCGGATTTCTTCGCACCAAGCTGTCCGATCTGACTGCCATCGTGGGCTTTTTCGTGGCGATAGTCGTGACCATCGCGCTGACGGCGCTGGGCAGTTCGGGAGTGATGAAACGGATCCTGGAATTGGTTGGGCTACAAGATGTTCCGGGTGTCAGTCTCGCGCTGCGGGTCGCGTCTCTCTTGGTGTCGATTTTGGTCTCGTGGCTGCTGTTCATCTGGGTCATCGCGCGATTGCCTCGGGAGAAGGTGACATTCCGCAGCGCGATGAGGGCCGCACTGCTGGCGGCGGTGGCCTTCGAGATCTTCAAGCAGGTGGGCTCGATCTATCTGCGAGCTGTGGTGACCGGTCCGGCCGGTGCGACGTTCGGTCCGGTGCTGGGCCTGATGGTGTTCGCCTACATCACCGCACGGCTGATCCTGTTCGCGACGGCCTGGGCCGCAACATCGGCCGAAAACCTGGCGGAGGAACCGGTCGAGCCTCCCGCACCTGCCCAGATCACGGTGCGTGTTCGGGAGCACGAAGGGCTCGGTGTGCGCGGGGCATTGACCGCAGCAGTGGTCGGAGCCCTTGGTGCACTGGGATTTTCGCGGCTCCGACGACACTAGCTGCCAGTGCTGGCGAGCCTGATAGGTCGGGCGAAGGTGTTCTTGTGGCTGCCGTCGATGACGCACGCCTTTGCGGCCTCTGACCACTGCCGCCGGACGCCCTCGATCGCTGCCAGCGGCTGCACCGAGGCGATACTCGGCAGTTCCTCAGCGTTCCCAGCCTCGGCGCCACGCCCTTGGCACGCCGGAATTCGGCGCACAACACCGAAACGCAGTCCGCAGATCGCATAGGCTTTCGCGGTGGCCGCCAACGATCTGGGCTGGCTCGATGCGGTTGCCTTGCGCGATCTGGTTGCCGACGCCGAGGTCACGCCCGCCGAGGTGGTAGAGGGCGCGATTGCGCGCATCGAGGCCGCAAACCCCGAGCTGAACGCCGTCGTGGTGCCGCTGCCGGACATCGGGCGCGCCGACGCCGCCGATCCCGCGTTGCCGCGGGGGCCGTTTTATGGAGTGCCGTTTCTACTCAAGGACGCCGGCGCATGCTTGGCCGGCCTGCCGCTGTACATGGGCAACGGGCTGCTTCGGTCGCTGGACTGGCGGGCGCCGTCCGACACCATTCTGGGCGACCGCTTCCGCGCCGCCGGCCTCGTCACTGTCGGCAAGACGGCGCTGCCCGAGTTCGGCTGCCAACCGACCACCCAGCCGATTGCCTTCGGCGCGTGCCGAAACCCGTGGGACATCCAGCGCTCCACCGCGGGATCAAGCGGCGGTGCGGCCGCCGCCGTCGCGGCGGGGCTGGTGCCGGCGGCGCACGCCAGCGACATCGGCGGCTCGATCCGGCTGCCCGCGGCGTGGTGCGGGGTCGTGGGGCTCAAGCCGTCCCGCGGACGCACGTCGAGCCTGCCGATCACTGACCCCAATCTCGTCGAGCACGTGATTACCCGCAGCGTGCGCGACACCGCTGCGTTCCTCGACGCCGTGGGCGGTGCCGATCCGGCCGACACCTACCGGCTGCCGCCGCCGACTGTGCCGTACGCGACGACGATGTCAGATGCACCGAGCCCCCTGCGCATCGGCTACGTCGAGTCGGTCGAGGCGATCGGGGTGACGGTCGCCCGCGACTGTGTCGCCGCGGTCACCGAGGCGGCTGGGCTGCTTGAAGCGCTCGGCCACCATGTCGAACCGCGCCAACCGCAGCGCCTGTTTGACGAGGAGTTCGCAACGCACCACCTGCGATCGGTTGGCTGGGAGTTTCAGCACATGCTCGATGGGCTCGCCGCCGCGATCGGACGGCCGCTGACAGCGGCCGATGTCGAGCCCTATTCGTGGGCGCTCGCGAGCGTGGGCGCCAGCCTGACCGACGCTTCTTACTCTGCCAGCCAAACCTGGCAGCGCGCGTACACGGCCGAGGTGTCGGCTTGGTGGGCAGGCGACTTCGACCTGCTTCTGACGCCCGCTGCCGGCGAGCCGCCCGCCCTTCTCGATGAGCTCCTGCCGCCACCCGCTGACCCGCTGTCGATCCTGCCGCGGTTCGAACGCATCTGGTGCTTCGCGGCGCCGTTCAGCGTCACCGGCCAGCCGGCCATCAGCCTGCCGATTGGGCTGACGGCAAGCGGACTGCCGGTCGGCGTCCAGCTCGTCGCGGCGCTCGGGCGCGAGGATCTGCTGCTGCGCGTGGCGGCACAGCTCGAGGCGGCTGCGCCGTGGAGGCATCGCCGTCCGCCGGTGCTCTGAGACAATTTCACGCGCAGTCGCGCCCGAGAAACAGGCGTGTCCAAGGCGTTCTGTGGTTCCTACCAGCTAGATGCCCGGGTGGATGTTTTGATCAATCGGGTGGATGGAGGCCGAAACTGTGCACCACATCATTTTCGGTGAGTGTTCCATCGAAGACCGGCTCACCACGCGCGTGATGGATTGTTGGCAAGCGGGACACTCGTCGCTACGCGACCATGGACCGATCGGACTCCACCACGCTGCCGTCGGCCATCTCGATGCGCACCGGCCCGTGCACCAGCGCCGGCCCGGCTGGCATCAGCGGGGACGGTGTCGGTTCGTTCTCGGTCATGGCTTGTCCGCCCGGATGACCAAAAGCTCTTCTTCGCGGCGGCCGGGTTCGAGCCGGCCAGTGTCTTCGAGCCGTCGACGGCCGTTTCCTTGAGGAACAGGTCTTGGCCGTCGCCGCGGAGCTGCACCAGCGCGATGTCGGTCAAACCCGGCCTCCAGTAGGCCCGTCACGGCCTCGACGATCGCGTCGAGATCCGGCCCGCGCGGAATGGACCGACCCGCCACGTCCTCTGGGCGCACGAACTGCGGAGCGTCCTCGAAAGCCCGCCGTCGTCGGCAAATCGGCGTTGACCGCCCGGCCACCGCCGATCAGCGGAACTGATCATGCGCGCCCCCGCACTGCTACGTCGCAGTCTGGGCCCGGCAGATCGGATCTGCCGGATCATCCTGACGTCGCGGGGCAGGGCGGTCGCCGGTCGCGCGGCGTAGGACGCGTCGACGAGCTGCTTGTTCGGCTCGACCGCGATCAGATGGTCGGACAGGGGCGCGAACAAGTCGGCCGAGCGCTCGCCGGATTCACAGGCGGTGGCGCCGGCGTCGGCCCTCAGGTTCAAGATCCTTCCGCCGAAGCGCGTACTCGAGTGCGCGCTTGATCCCAGCACGCCGAAGCCGCTCGTGGGAGTCCACTATGAACATCTTTCCCGTTTCAACACGCCACCGTCGGGTATTACGTCCGCAGCATCCCTCCAGCGCCGGGGGAACTGCCGCTCAGACAGGCAGACGCAAACGTATACACGCGCATAGGTTGTCCGACCCGATCGAGTGAGCCGTAAGACCGATTGTGGGAGGTTGTCGTTGCGCATCGCCTCAGTGCCAGCCTCGCATATCTACGTTCAACACCTGTCGCGACCTAGCGGCGCGGATCCCGTTGTGCGGCTGGATGATCCGGTGCCTGCGGACGGTCAAACCGTGCCGGGCGGCTGGTGGCCGCCGCTGATGCTCGAACCCGGGTGGGTCAGCGACAACCACCGCCGGTTCGACGTGTTTCACGTTCATTTCGGTTTCGACGCCATCGGTCCCGACGTGCTGACGGCGGTCGTACAGGAGCTGAAAGAGCACGATAAGCCGCTCGTGTACACGGTGCATGACCTGCGCAACCCACATCACGACCAACCCGATGCACACGCAGAGCAGCAAGATGTGCTGCTGGCTGCAGCACACACCGTGATCACCTTGACACCGGGAGCCGCACGGGCAATCAGTCGGCGGTGGAACCGATCTGCCCACGTGCTTCCTCACCCGCATCTACTGAGTTCCGCCGCCATCGGACGGAACCGCGATCACGGTGAGCGTTTCGTGGTCGGTGTGCACGCCAAGAGTCTGCGTGCCAACATGGACCCGCTTCCGGTCATCGACGCGCTGGTCGTCGCACTTGCAGAGCTGCCCGGTGCAGTACTACGTGTCGACGTCCACGACGAGATTTTCGATTCCGATAACTACTGGTTCGCGCCCGAAGTGGGGAACGCGATACTGAGCTACGGTCGCTCGGATCATGTATCGGTCCGGGTGCACCCGTACTTTTCCGACGACCAATTGTGGGAGTACCTGGCTTCACTGACCGTCTCGGTGCTTCCCTACCGGTTCGGCACGCATTCCGGGTGGCTGGAGGCCTGCTTCGACTTAGGGACTGCCGTCATCGTGCCCAGCTGCGGGTTTTACCACCAGCAACGTCCTTGCGGCGTATTCGAATTCGCCGAAGACCGGTTCGACGTCTCGTCGCTGCGCCGTGCTGTGCACGCTGCCTATCGGCGCTGGCGGGCCGGTGTCGCGGCGCCGCGCGCCACCTGGGCCGAGCGTCGAACCGAGCGCAACGGAATCGCCGAGGCCCACCACCGACTCTACGAAGGTGCGGTTTCGTGAGCGCCGGTTTGCGGATCGCCTTAATTGGATCCAGCCGCTTCCCCATCCGCCAACCGTTCCCCGGCGGGCTGGAAGCCCACGTGTGGCATCTCGCCCGCGCGCTGGCCGACCGCGGACACGAGGTGTCGTTGTTCGCCGCGCCGGGATCGGACCCGGCGCTCGGCTGCGAGACGCTGGCGGTGCGTCCCCTCGAGCTCTCTGAGGCAGCACGCTCCGATGCGTGTATGCCGGCGGTGACGTTCATGGCCGAGCATCACGCGTACCTGTCGCTGATGCTGCAATTAGGGCGTTCTGGTGCGAAGCATTTCGACCTCGTCCACAACCACAGCCTGCACCACTTACCCGTGGCCATGGCACCGATGCTGCCGATCCCGATGGTGACGACGCTGCATACGCCGCCGACACCATGGCTGGAGTCGGCGCTCGACGCGGCGGCAGGCGCCGGCACGACGCTGGCGGCGGTCAGCAGGCACACCGCTGCAGCATGGCAGGGTGTCGTAGGCGAAATCACCGTCGTGCCAAACGGAATCGACACTCGCCGTTGGCCGGTCGGGCCGGGCGGGCCGCACTTGGTCTGGTTCGGCCGTATCACGCCCGAAAAGGGCACGCACGTGGCGATCGCCGCGGCCCGGCGCGCCGGAATGCCGCTGGTGCTGGCTGGACCGATCTCGGACCAGTCGTACTTCGCCGACGAAGTGGCCCCCCAACTGCGCGACGAAATCTACTATGCCGGACATCTGAGCCAAAACGAATTGGCCCGTCTCGTCGGCGCGGCCGCGGCCGCGCTCGTTACTCCCATGTGGGACGAGCCGTATGGACTGGTGGTCGCTGAAGCGATGGCGTGCGGCACCCCGGTCGTCGCGTTCGACCGTGGCGGTATCCCGGAACTAGTCGCCCCGCACGCGGGGCGTCTGGTACCGCCTGGTGATGTGGCGGCGATGGCGGCGGCAATACCGGAGTCGATCAAGCTCTCGCGCAACGACATTCACCAGCATGCGCGCCTGCGGTGCTCCTCGACGGCGACGCTGAATCGGTACCTGAGCCTGTACCGCCAGATGATGCAAGGACCCAGGGACAGAAACGATGATCGGCTACTACGTGCACCATGACGGTTTCGGGCATCTGGCCCGGGCCATAAGCATCTGCGCGCAGATGCGCCGTCCGGTCACGTTGCTGACCAGCCGGGATGTGCCAAAACCACATCCGTTCACGGACGTGGTAAGGCTGCCCCGCGATGACAGCGCGGCACACGTCAGTGAGCCGACCGCCCACGGCGCCTTGCACTGGGTTCCGCACCACGACCCGGGCCTCGCGTCCAGGATGGACGCGATCGCGCGGTGGGTGGCCCATGCTCGACCCGAAGCTATCGTCGTCGACGTGTCCGTTGAGGTGGCCGTTCTCGTTCGTTTGCTTAGCGTCCCGGTAATCGTGATGGCCTTGCCCGGCAAGCGAATTGACGCGCCTCATCTGTTGGTGCACCGGCTCGCCGATCACATTATCGCGACATGGCCGAAGCAGCTGTGCGTGCCAGCGTGGCTGCGCTCCTACGAGGACAAGACCAGTTTCGTCGGAGGGGTGAGCCGCTTTGACGGCCGCGAGGTCCCCGCTACGGGCACGGCTCGCGGCGACCATGAATCTTCCTCCCCGACAAGGGTGTTGGTTTTAGGTGGAGCAGGTAGTTTCGACGGCGCCCAAGCCGCGCTCGAGGAGGTAGCGGCGGATCAGACAGACACGACGTGGACGAAGCTCGGCGCGTCGGACGACGACTGGACCGACGACCCGTGGCCGCAGATCTGCGACGCCGACGTCATTGTCAGTCATGCGGGCCAAAGCTGTATCGCCGACATCGCCGCAGCGGAACGCCCCGCGGTGATCATCCCGCAGGCCCGCCCATTCGACGAGCAACGAGCCACTGCCCGCGTGCTGCGCCAATTCCGGCTCGCGGTGGTAACCCAGCGATGGCCCGACCAACGCGCATGGCCCGCGCTATTGACACACGCTCGAGCCGGCGAGCCAGTGAGATGGCGACGCTGGGAAGTACGGGGCGCGGCCGCTCGCGCAGCGGACGCGATCGAGCAGACGGCCCAACGTTACGCAGGGCGGCCGCCCAAATGAAGACGGCGGTAATCACCACGGTGCACGGCCGACATGACCACCTGCGTCGACAGATCCGTGGCTTGGAACTCAGCGTCCGGCCTGCCGATATACACGTAGTAATCGCGCTCGGCGATCCGACGATTCGAAACGTGGTGGCAGCGACCGGCTCTCCCGCAATTCTCATCGAGTGCGGAAGCGCAAACGGCGGGCTCCCAGTGGCGGGCGGTCGCAACATCGGAGCGGCGGCGGCCTTGAACCTCGGCGCGGATCTAATGGTGTTTCTGGACGTGGATTGCATCCCCGGCACCGCGCTGATCGGCCGCTATCACGACGCCGCCGCGCAACCGGAGCACGCGCAGGCACTGCTGTGCGGTCCCGTCACCTACCTGCCGCCCCCAGGGCCACAGGGCTACCCGTTGGGCCAACTACCGAGTCAGGTGAACCCGCACCCAGCCCGCCCTGCCCCGCGGAGTACCGACATCGTCGCCAACACCGACTACGAATTGTTCTGGTCGCTGTCGTTCGCGGCGAACGCCACCACCTGGAATCGCATCGGCGGATTCTGCGAGCTCTATTGCGGATACGGCGGTGAGGACACCGATTTCGCGCAGTGCGCGGCCGCCGCCAACGTAACGATGCGGTGGGTGGGCGGCGCCGACTCCTTCCACCAATACCATCACGTCTCGAACCCGCCGACCGAGCACCTCGACGACATCCTCCGTAACGCAGTGGTCTTCTATTCGCGATGGGGCTGGTGGCCAATGGAAGGCTGGCTGCACGAATTCGAGAACCGTGGCCTCATTACGCGCGACGGCGACGGGACGCCGTCCCGCCCCAACCCGAGCGAGCCAACTTAAGGGCTCTCAGCGGCCCCGGCGCAGTAGGGGCACCGCGAATCAACGGGCACGGAACTCGGGGGGCTGTTCGGCCAGCCGAAACTTCCTCCGTTCTGGGCGTCGCAATGGATTGCAATCCAAACTGGTTGAGAGTCGCCCTCGATCGCTTTGGCATACGCGTCGACCAGCAACTTGTTCGGATTGCAGCGCTGCCCCGCGGCCGGATCGTGCGGGCCGCACACCCGGCAGCCGTAGCGCTGACCAGGATCGACACTGGTAAGAAGCCGTGCCACACGAAGCTGCCCACCTCAGGCAGCCTGATCCGAGTCTCGGTGCCGTCGTCATCGAACAGACACAGCTCGACGCACTCCGCCACCTCGCTGAACACCGCAAAATTGGTGCCCCAACCGTCATAGCTGGCACCTAGCGGGTAGGCCCGCCCGAGGGGCTGATCTCATCGCGCCGGCTGCCCTGAGCGCCATTACCGCTGCACCGACCGTCTCAGTGGGTCGGCCTTCCGAATTGATCGGCCATAAAAGTGGAGCGTGTAGGCACCGCGGTCGAGAACGCCAGCGCGACAGCAAGTTCGAGGATCGTCTGCGGATAGTCGACGGGGTCGCCTCGCCGTGTAGGAGCAAGAGGGTATGGCTCAGGGACCACCTCGCCAATGTTCGATGCGGTGATGGTCGGGAGTGAAGCCGTGGTTCACACCCCACAGCACAGCCTGGGTCCGGCTGCCGACTCCGATCTTGCGGTAGATCGTGCGGATGTATGACTTCACAGTGTTGGGGCTGAGATATGTCAGCGTCGCGACCTCGGCATTGCTCTTGCCCTGGGTAATGAGAGCCAGGATCTCCGACTCTCGATCGCTGAGGCCTTCGCCTCGGCCGGGCCAGTCGAGCCCTACGGCGCTGCGCGCCCGCGCCGGAACATCACTGATGACCCGCTCTCCGGCATGTACTGCCTCCAATGCGGCTACCAGCTCTCGCGCAGGCAACGTTTTTGATAGGTAGCCGTGCGCTCCCTGTCGCTGGGCACTGCGGATGAGGTCCGGGTGAAAGTTCCAGGTGTACACCACGACTCGGCGTGCGCGCGGATTGGCAACCAGAACGGCGATCTCTTCGTGATCCGATTCGGGTTGGGCAAACGAGTCATACAAAGCGATGTCGACGACGTCCTGGACAGCCTCATTGGAGTCAAGTTCGGCGACAACCACGCGGTCGCGGTACTGGTCGAACATTTTGGCCACGCCCATCACCACGACGTCATAGTCGTCCACCAGTGCCACGGTGATCGGACTGTTCCCGCGGGCGGCCATGCACCTCAAAGTACCTCCCTAGGGGTGTAATCACATCCTCCCTAGGGGTGTTGACTGGGATCAGCTCAACAACCGCTCGACCGGACTGACTTCCACGCACATGGCGGTGGGACTCGGAAACGCCTACAGCCATGATCGCTCCTTGGAATGATCGAAAAGGGGTTCCACCATGGTCGATCACGTCACCGAATCAACCCATTCCGCCGCATCCGCACACCAACACGGTTTCGAAGTGCGGAAAAGGTGGAGCAACCGGGTCGTGGTGCTGTCGGTTCGTGAAACGGTCGACATACTTAGCGCACCACAACTCTCCGAGGCGATCTGTGAGGCGCTCGGCCAGGCGCCAACCGGACTCATTGTCGACCTCACGGACGTGGACTTCCTCGCCTCGGTCGGAATGAGCGTTCTGGTGTCAGCTCACTACGTGGCTGATGCGATGTCAGTGCGATTCGGGATCGTCGCTGACGGGCCCGCCACCAGCAGACCGATCCGGCTGCTCGGAATCAACCGCATCCTGACGCTCTATCCCACACTCGACGACGCGTTCCGCGAGTTTCGCGGAGGCACGAGCGGTCAAGGGCATAGCAGACTTCTGGATGACGAATCAACAACTACCCAGTCACCTTAGTGCGTTCCAATCCGCCGGCCACTCAAGTCGAAGTCGGAGCGTATCTCCACCAGTTGCGAATGACGGTGGTCAGTGAATCCATCGAGAAGTCTCCTTGGCAGCGGGCGCCGCATCGGCTCGAACCGTGAGGCGCATCTGATGTGCATCGCTCAGCAATCCAGAACGCCACCTTCCTAGGTCGCGGCCGTTGCGGTTGGGCCGGCGGTGCATCGGGTATCGACCGGTATGGCTAGTGCTCACACCGACACCGAAACTTGTGCGCCCGACCCGGACGATCCGCGTAAACCTGATTCGCCCACCGATCTCACCGGATCGTCACGGTTGTATGTGCTTCGCAAGACGGCCCGCGAGTTCACTCAGGACCAGTGCATGGACCTGGCCGCGGCGCTCACCTACTACGCGGTGATGTCGCTGTTTCCCGCGCTTCTCGTGGTGGTGTCTTTGCTTGGGGTCTTCGGGCGGGGCCGCAGCACCACCGAGGCGGTGCTCGGCATCGCGGACGATCTGTTGCCCGCGCAGGTGGTCGACACGCTGCGCGAGCCGATCGGCCAACTTGTCCAATCGCCAACGGCGGGTTTGGCTCTGGTGGTCGGCGTGGCAGGGGCATTGTGGTCGGCATCGGGATACGTCGGCGCGTTCGGGCGGGCGATGAACCGAATCTATGAGATCAACGAGGGCCGGCCGGTGTGGAAGCTGCGTCCGGTCCAACTGTTGCTGACCCTGGCCGGCCTGGTGACGGTCGCGGCCGCCGCCGTGATGCTCGCGATAAGCGGTCCGGTGGCCACGGCGGTCGGCGACGCCCTCGGGGTCGGCGAAGCTTTGGTCACTGCGTGGACGATCGCTCGGTGGCCGGTGATTCTCGCGCTGGTCATCCTCGCTGTCGCGGTGTTGTATTACGTGACGCCGAACGTCAAGCAGCCGAGGTTCCGCTGGATCAGCGTCGGCGCCGCGGTCGCGATCCTGGCGTGGATGATCGCGTCGGTGCTGTTTGGCGTATATGTGGCCAATTTCAGTAGTTACAACAAGACTTACGGCACGCTCGGCGGGGTCATCGTGTTCTTGCTGTGGCTGTGGATCACCAACTTGGCGTTGCTCTTTGGCGCCGAATTAGACGCCGAGCTAGAGCGTGCTCGCCAGCTGCAAGCCGGGATACCCGCCGAGGAGGATATTCGGTTACCTCTCAAGGACACCCGGGTCGTCGACAAGAACGCCGCCGCGGAGGATAAGGATGTCGAACGCGGGCGTGCGCTGAGGCAATCAGGGGGTCGTAGCGACTGACGCCAAATCCGCGCCCAGCATGAAAGTGTGATCGGTGATTTGACCGGCTTGCTTCGAAACCAAAGCATTATGTATGCCTTGAGCGCCGAGATCATCTGCGGCTCCGGCGGGCGATCGTCATCGCTTGTGATGGTGTTGACCGCGACATTGCGAGCGCGCAGTCCTGACGCCAGGTCGCTGAGAATACGGCGCTGCGGCTCACTGACCCGCCCGCTATGACCCAGGTGCAGATCGATATGTACCAGGCGACCGTCGTCTTCGACTCGCAGGGCATCAGCTACGAGGACGCGCACCGACCGTGAGGGACTGGCCAGTCATCTCGGATTGTCCCGCGACGAGGTGGTTGAAGCCAGTCTCGCCGGGCGCGCCTATTCGGCGTTGTCGTTGGACAAGCCACTAGACGACAAGACCGGTGGCGATCCCGTTCCGCTCGTGGCAACGGTTGGTGCTCTCGACAGCAATTTCGCTCTGATCGAGGATCGCCAGTGTGTTCGGCCACTTATCGAGGCACTGTCGCCCTGCGTTCGTGCAGTACTTGTGATGCGCTTTTTCGAGTCGCTGACCCAGAGCCAGATCGCCACCCGGATCGGGGTGTCACAGATGCATATCTCGCGTCTGCTCGCCCAGGCGCTCGCGCAGCTGCGCGATAGGGTCACCGACGGATAATGAACCTCCAGGTGTGAGCACAAGTCGACCACACCCTTCGCAGGTACCGCTCTCGTGAAGTACACGTCCCTGCCCCAAACGGGCTTTCTGCTGGTTGGCAACGTCCGCGCCGGGGTAGTCATTCAATGCGACCATCTGGGTGCCGCGCGGTAACACGACGAGTAGGAGGTCGGACGCGCGTGAGCTCTCGTGACGACCAACACCAACAGAACGCCGATGACGGCAGCGGGCAAGCAACTTCGGCTTTTCCCTTCGACCTGGACGATGAGCTCGAAACTCCGTCCGGTGCGGCCGAGCCCGAGATGGCGCCTGAGGAGCTACCCACCGGCTCGGCACTGCTTGTCGTCCAACGCGGACGCAACGCTGGAGCCCGCTTCTTGTTGAATCGACCCCTCACAACCGCCGGACGACTTCCGGGCAGCGACATCCTCCTCGACGACATAACCGTCAGCCGACGACACGCCGAGTTTCGAATCGAAGACAGACAACACCGGGTCGTGGACACCGGCAGCCTCAACAAAACCTATGTCAACCGTCGACCTGTCGAATCAGCGATCCTGGCCAACGGTGACGAGATACAAATCGGCAGATTCCGTTTGGTGTTCTTGAGCGCTGCCCCGACCAGTTGACCCTATGTCACCGTGGCGCCGCCCAGCATAAAAATATCGGCTTCGCGGTCGAGCGGCACGACAAGTGCGACTAATCGTCGACGGCGGTGAGGTTTCGTTCAGGCCGTCGGGTTGAGTACTAAGCGGTTCCAATGCCACGCGTAAGCTTCACGATGAGTTCGACGGATCATGTTGGCGGTAGGCTTTTCGTCCTCGACGAACGCTTCAATTCGGTATGCCTGCGCACGCTTAGTTGCGGCCGCGCTACGTTTCTGCTGTCCATCATTCATCTCGGCATTTGCGGCCGCGGTCGCGCTCCGCTCAGCAGCCCGAGTTCCGGCCTGCTCGCTTTGCTCCTACGTCCCTCCCTGGATGCCTTGGGTCAGATTGCACGAATACGGCAGTCAAAGCCGCCCTGGTCGATGCCACTGCGAATGTCGACACGAACGGCCCGGCGGATTCGTTCCTACCGGGACGTTCGGGCGCGCGCCTAGATCAGTCGATTCCGAAGGAACTGCCCTGCAACATGCTTCGGGAGTTAACAGCTGGATATGCTGCTGCGCCGACCATGGCGTGGTGTCGAGCGGCAGGCTTTACGCCGGGATATCATCCCCATCGATGAGGCTGACAACAGTGAACGCAATATATTCGCGTCTTGCCAAAACGTATGACCGTGAATTGCGAGATGATATGGAATACACGGCGTATTTAAAGGTGCCGCAATTGGTAATCAATGCGCTCGGGCACAAACAAGCCAACATTCTCGATCTCGGCTGCGGCACAGGACTCAGTTCACTGCTGTTTTTCGAGAAGGGTTACGACGTGACAGGCATCGACGGCACCAGCGCAATGATCCGTCGAGCGCGGAAGCTGCCGTATAAGAAGGTCATACAGCAGGATTTGGAATCGCCCTGGCGCGTCGAAGATCACTCGTTTGACGCAGTCGTGATGATTGGTGTGATGGAGTACATTATCTATCCCGGTGTGCTGTTTCGACAGGTACGCAACAAACTTGTCGACGGTGGCGTTTTCGGCCTCACAGTGCCTTACAAGAGCAAGTTTTGTGCCGACGTGGATCTTAAATCGTACTACAGAAAAGAGTTCGTGCCTGTTATCCGCAAGGCGGGCTTCACCATCGAGTCGTCCGAAAAGACGTTGGGGTTCCAGGACGCTGGCGAAACGGTACTGTACTGGAACTATCTTTTGCGCAAACGCAAAACAACTTCTTAGTTCCGCTGACCCCGAAAGGACCGAACGCCTCGGTACGGCGCGGCGCAGTCGAAAGCGACCGCAGCCGCCGAGGTCGCGGCAACGCAACCTCACAAGAGCTCGCCTCCGGTCGATAGAACACCGAGGCCGACTCGGCCGCCGCGCGAGCCCAGTGATTGGCAGCTGCCGCAGCAGTCACGATGTCAACTTAAGCACCATGCTGGTTCCAATTGCGACATCTTCAGTGAGCGTGTCGAAACAAATGCAACAACTAGACCGAGCGAATCACCGATTCATTGAGCAGGGCCAACTGCGATAAGTTCCAACTGTGTTGAGACCAGGTAACTTTGTGCAGCTGACATAATCTCAGGATCGGCGAAACGCTCTGGGCCGCAGGGTGATTGATTACGCAGATGCGGAGAACTGCGGCAATTCGGCTGCCAATTTGGAGATCGTCGCAGCGGTGGCGGCATCGAGTTCCGCGAGTGGCTTGCGGGGAATGCCGGCGGGGAACCCGAGAGCATTGAGCGCAGTCTTGATGGCGGGGATGAATGGCGCCGACATGATGGCGTCCATCAGCGGATAGAGCTGTGCCCACTCGCGTCGTGCCCGGTTGAGGTCACCTGCTGTCACGGCGCGGTGAATCGAAACAAGTTGAGCAGGCATGACATTGGCGGTCCCTGCCATTACACCGGCTGCGCCCTCGGTTATCGCGGCGAGCAGGAGGCTGTCCCAACCGATGAAGGTCGAGATGACGTCACCATGGCGATTAATTAGTTGGCCTGCTTGTGCCATGTCTGCGCTGGTGTCCTTGATGTAGCGAATGTTGTCGACCTCGCGGGCGAGCCGGCCGACGGTGTCGGGATCGAGGTTGACACCGGTCGCAACAGGCAGGTTGTACAACATGATCGGGATGTCGACCGCGGCGGCGACGGTCCGCAGGTACTCAACGGTTTCGTCGAGGCTGAGCGGCTCGTAGTACGGCGAGACAACCATCAGGACCGACGCTCCGGCAGCCTCGGCATGCCGGGAGAGCTCGACCGCCTCGGCGGTGCTCACTGCACCGGTTTGGGCAACCACCGGGACACGGTTGGCGGCCTGGTCGATGACGGTTTCGACGACGAGTCGGCGTTCCGCTCCGCTCATCGCGGCGAATTCTCCGGTGGACCCGCATGCAACAACGCCGTCGACGCCGCCGTCGATGCTGCGGTCGACCAGTCGGCGCAGCGTGCTTTCGTCGATCTGTCCG